>Ga0070741_10005580_pt1 | contig 27752 bp, 26 predicted proteins | sample Coa_R1_4_FD_66440 | JGI IMG/M metagenome (GOLD analysis project Ga0070741, IMG submission 66440) | Surface soil microbial communities from Centralia Pennsylvania, which are recovering from an underground coalmine fire - Coalmine... | ecosystem: Environmental > Terrestrial > Soil > Unclassified ...
GCCGAGCAGGCCCTGCGCCGCCTCGGCGAGCCGCTCGGCATCGCCCCGGACGCGCTCGCGAACGGGATCATCCGCCTGGTCGACGCGAGCATGATCAGCGCGCTCAAGCTCGTCTCGGTGCGCCGCGGCTACGACCCGCGCGACTTCGCGCTCGTCGCGGCAGGCGGCGGCGGGCCGATGCACGCGGCCGCGCTCGGCGCGGAGCTGCAGGTGCGACGGGTGATCGTGCCGCCGTACTCGGGCGTGTTCTCGGCCTGGGGCATGCTGGCGGCGGAGCCGCGCGTCGACCGCACGCTGACGCGGACCGTGACGCTCACCACGCCCGGCGAGGACGAGCTGACTGCGATCCTGGAGGGGCTGGAGCGCGAGGCGTCGGCGGCGCTCGCGGCCGAGGGCGCTCGGCCGCCGTTCGCCTGCCGCCGCGCCGCCGACATGCGCTACCGCGGCCAGGAGCACGCCGTGCGCGTCCCCATCGCCGCAGGGACGGTGTCCGCCGAGCGTGTCGAGCGCGACTTCCACGCCCTGCACCGCCGGGCGTACACGTTCGACCTCCCCGGCGACCCGGTCGAGATCGTCACCTTCCACGTGTCCGCCTTGGGCGAGGTGCCGCCGCTTCCGGCGCCGCCCCCCGCCGCGCCCCCCGGCTCGCGCCCCGTCCCGCTCGGCCGGCGTCGCATCGACTTCGACACCGACGGCGTGCACGAAGCGCCGGCGTACCTACGCGCCGACCTGCCCGCCGGCTTCGAGGCGGCCGGCCCGCTCGTCGTCGAGGAGGAGACGACGACGACCCTCGTCCATCCCGGGCAGACGCTCGAGGTCGACCGCTTCGGGAACCTGGTGATCAGGCTCTGACGCCGTTGGGGGGTCCGGGCGCGCCGAGCCTCTACAACGTGAGCGCGGTCCAGGCCTCCTTCCGGCCCGGGACGTCGTAGCCGAACGCGTCCGGGTCGGCGCCGAGCTCCTCGGCGAGCTCGAGCGCGATGCGCTGCACGCAGACCGTCAGCGGGAAGATCGACAGCGGCTCGCCGAGCGAGGTCTCGGACAGGACGTGCACGCGCGCGCCGCACGCCTCGGCTGCCCGCGCGACCGCGTGCAGCCGCTCCGCCCCCAGCCCGCCGCCGTCCAGGCACACGAGCACGTCCCGCTCGTCGACCGCCACGGAGGGGCCGTGGAAGAACTGCTCGACCGACAGCCCCTCGGTCGCGACACGCGACGTCTCGCGCGCCTTGAGCGCACCCTCGGCAGCCGTCCACTGGTTGGGGCCGGCGCCGATCAGCTCGAGCAGCCGCTGCGGCGCGCGCACCCCGAGCTTGCGCTCGAGCGCCGCCTCGACCGCGCCCGGCACGTCCTCGAGCCGCTCGAGCGGCGCGCCGAAGGCCCGGGCGAGCTGCGCCACCCGCATGAGCGCCCCCAGGTGGCTGGCCGTGAAGGCGGCGGAGCGCTCCTGCTCGACCGTCTCCACGTCCACCCCCGGCGAGCCCCGGCCGCCGACGACGACGACGGGCCCGGCGCCGGCCGCGCGGAGCTCGTCGAGCACGGCGCTCGAGAAGCGCTTCGTGTTGCGGTGGCTCATGACGAGCACGGCGGCGCCGTCCCGCACCGGCAGCCCGTACAGCGCCGCGTCCATCGCCTGCACCGCCTGCGCGTCGACACCCGCCTCGCGGAGGAGCCAGACGGCGTGGTTCGCCGCGTGCCAGCTCGTCCCCGTCCCGACCACGACGAGGCGGCGACCGGCGAGCCTGCCCGCCTGCGCCTCCACCGGCCCCGGGTCGGCAAGCAGCGCCGCGAGGTCGGCGGGCTGCCGCCACATCGTCTCGCGCATGACGCTCGTCACTCGACGGAGCTCGCCGGCCGCTCGGGCACCTCGACCGGAGGCTCGGCCCCGGACGCGCCGCCGGCGAGCGGGGAGACGCGGGCGCGGCCGGGGAGGTGGAAGCGCGGCAGCCGCCAGTCGGTCGGCCAGGTCAGCTCGGCCCCGCCGGCGAGGCCCCTTGGCCGGAGGAAGAGGACGACGAGGAAGGTCACCGCCAGCACGAGGTTGGCCGTGCCGGACGGCGCCGTGCCGACCGTCCCGCCGAACCCGTCCACCTCCCAGCGGTTGAAGAACGTGTACACGACCGTCACCACGTAGCAGCCGACGACGGCCCCGGTGACGCTGCCCATGCCGCCGATCACGAGCATGGCGATCGGCAGGATGACGAGGTCGATCCCGTTCGTGTTGAAGTAGAAGTCGCCGGGGCTGAAGGTGACGAACCAGTGGCCGTACAGCGCCCCGGCGGCACCGGCGACGAAGCCCGACAGGATCCAGGCGATCGCGCGCTCCTTTGCCACGCTGACGCCGACCGACCTGGCCGCCCTGACGTTCTCGCGCGTCGCCCGCAGGCGGAGCCCGAAGCGCGACTGTTTGAACATGTAGGCGACTCCCACGAAGATCAGCGCCCAGACGAGGAGCGACACGAACGTCGTCGTCTGCGGCACCGCGATCAGCGTGCTCGTCCCGCGGGTGATCGACGTCGTCTGCGTGTTGAAGACGTTGTCCATGACGAGGATGGCGAGCGTGGCGATGCCCGCCTGCACGCCCGCGAGCCGCACGACGGGGGGCGCGAGCAGAGCGGCGATGGCCATCGCGAAGCCGGCGCCGGCGAGGATCGCCTCGAGCGCCGACAGATGCGCCGGGAAGATCCACGACCTGAGCCAGTGCGGCATCGTCAGGAACTGGAACGTCTTGTCGGCCGGCGGGATCGTCAGCAGCGCCGAGAAGTAGGCGCCCATGGCGACGAACGTGGCGTGGCCGAAGGAGAGGACGCCCGAGTTGCCGCTGAAGATCTGCAGGGCCAGGACGATCATCAGGTTGAGGAACATGCGGATGCCATACGCCTGGTAGATCTCGCCGCCGAAGTCGTCGAGGAGCCACCAGGTGACGACGAGGAGGGAGCAGAGCGCGAACGGCGCCCATAGCCGCCGCGCGACCGGCTCGATGCGACGCCACCGGTCGCTCACGCCGACGCTCCCTGCACCGCGGCCGGCCGCAGACGGCGCCACCACGTCCGCACGAAGCCTGTGCGGACGGCGATCAGCCCCTCGGGCTGGAAGACGAGGATCGCGATCACCGCCGCGAACGCGAACAGCTGGAAGTGGTTGTTGATGCTGAGCGGCAGCGTCGCCTGCAGGACGTTGAGGACGACGCCGAGCACGAAGCCGCCGAGGGCGGCGCCGGCGAGCGAGCCGAGCCCGCCGATGACGCCGCCGACGAAGGCGACGAGCAGCGGCCCCTGCCCGATGTCCGGCGCGACGGCGCCGGAGCGGAAGGTGTAGAGAACGGCGACCGCGCTCGCGAGCAGGCCGGTGAGGCCGAACGCCGCCGAGATGACCCAGTTCGCGCGAACGCCGACGAGCTGCGCCATGCGGAAGTCCTCCGTCGAGGCGCGCAGCTGGATCCCGAGCGAGGTGCGCTTGATCAACAGCGTCATCGCCACGAGCAGCACGACCGTGACGATCCAGGTGACGATCTCGAGCTTCGAGATCAGCACCCCGGCGACGTCCGACTGCTTGGTCAGCCACGGGTACGGCTCGACGCCCTTCTGCGGACCCGTCCCCACGGTCATCCAGCCGAGCGCCTCGAGGCCGTAGCTGACGGCGAACGACGTGATCAGCAGCACGACCGGCTCGGCGCGGCGAAGCGGCCGGAAGGCGACCAGCTCCATCAGCAGCGAGAGCACGGTGACGATGAGGACGACCATCACGATCATCGCCAGCCAACCCCAGCTGCGCGTGTAGAACATGACGTAGGCGCCCGCCATGATCAGCTCGCCGTAGGCGAAGTTCATCAGCCCCATCACGCCGAAGAGCAGCGACAGCGACAGCGAGATCAGCGCGAAGAAGCTGCCGTAGTAGATCGAGTCGGTGATGTACTGGATGACGTTGGACGCCGACGCCAGGAGCATCTCGGCTTACCCCCCCATTCCGATGTAGGCGGTCTCGAAGTCGCCCCGCTGCGCGAGCTCCTCTGCGGTGCCGTGGAACTCGATCCGGCCGCCCGAGCGCATGACGTAGGTGCGGTCGGCGACCTCGATCGTGCGCGCCGCGTTCTGCTCGACGAGCAGGATCGTCGATCCTTCCCGCTTCAGCTCCTCGAGGATCTCGAACACGCGGTCGACCATCAGCGGCGCGAGGCCGAGCGTCGGCTCGTCGAGGAGGAGGAGCTTCGGCTTGGCGAGAAGCGCGCGCGCGATCGCCAGCTGCTGCTGCTCGCCGCCCGACAGCTTCGCGCCCGACTTGCTCCAGTCGCGCTGCAGCACCGGGAAGCGCTCGAGCAGCCGCTTGATGTCCTCGTCGGCGCGGCGGCGATCCCTGCGCGCGGTCGTCCCGATCTTCAGGTTCTCGCCGACGGTCAGCCGGCCGAAGATGCGCCGTCCCTCAGGCACGAGCGAGATGCCGAGCCGGAGGATGGCGTCCGGGGACATGCCGACGATCGAGCGGCCCTCGAACAGGATGTCGCCCGACACCGGCTTGAGAACGCCGGTGACCGTCATCAGCGTCGTCGTCTTGCCGGCGCCGTTGTGGCCGACCAGCCCGACGAGCTCCCCCTCGTTCACCTCGAGCGACAGGTGCTGCACGGCGCGGACGCGGCCGTAGTTGACGGACAGGTCAGTGATCTTCAGCATGCTGGTGCGTCTCCGCGATCTCCGCGCCCTTCTGGCCGAGGTAGGCGGCGATGACCTCCCGGTTCTGGCGGATCTCCTGCGGCGTTCCGACGGCGAGCGACTTGCCGTAGTCGAGCACCTGGATGCGCTCGCAGACGCGGAAGATGATCCGCATGTCGTGCTCGACGAGCAGCACGCCGCAGCCGAGCTGGTCGCGGATGGTGGCGATGTTCTCCGCCAGCTGGAGGCTCTCGGCGTCGTCGAGTCCAGCCCCGGGCTCGTCGAGGAGCAGGAAGCGGGGCGAGCAGGCGACCGCCCGGGCGATGCCGACCCGCCGCTCCTCGCCGTGCGGGAGCGCGGAGGCCGGCAGCTTCGCCAGGTGCTGCAGGCCGAGGCGGTCGAGCAGCTCGTTCGCGCGCTGGCGGGCCTGCCGCCGCGACAGGCCGGCCCCGAGCGCCCCGAGCTCGACGTTCTCGAACACCGACAAGGCGGGGAAGGTGGCCACGTCCTGGAACGTCCGCACGAGCCCGTGCTTCGCGAGCCGCTCCGGCGGCCAGTGCGTCACGTCCAGGTCTCCCAGCAGCACCCGGCCGCCCGTCAGCCGGACGAAGCTCGAGACAGCGTTCATGAACGTCGTCTTCCCCGCTCCGTTCGGGCCGATCAGCCCCATGATCTGCCCCCGCTCGAGCGTCAGGTCGACGCCGTCGACCGCCCGGACGCCCTCGAAGTGGACGCGAATCTCCTCCGCGACCAGTTTCGCGGGGCCCGGGCCGTCGACGGCGGTGGTCATCGACTCACTTCCCGACTGCTACCTCACGGCCGGCGGCTTGCCCCAGCACGGGCTGCCGTCGCCGATGTTTGGAATGAAGTGGACCTTCCAGTGGTCCACCTGCTTGTCCTTGCCGTTCGTCCACTGCTCGATCGAGTACGCAGCCGGCTGTGGACGGTGGCACTTGGGCGTGAACTGCATCTTCGTGCCGAAGTAGTTCACCGTCACCTTCCCGCCGAACAGGGCGTCCGCGATCTTCGGGCCGTCAGTCGAGCCGGCCTTCTTGATCGCCGCCACGACCGCGTCGGCGAGCGCGTAGCCCGGAAGCGCATAGTGGTTGCCGAGCGGGGTGTGGTAGGTCGCCTGGAACTGCTTGGCGATCGTGCGCACGAGCGGCGTCTGCGTGCCGTTGCAGTACGTCGGCAGGCAGGCGAAGCCCTCGGCGTAGAAGTTCGACACGTTGCCGGCCACCTGCTTGACGAGGACGCCGTTGACCGAGGCGTTCGTCGTGATCGGGATGTTGATGCCCGCCGCGCGGATCGCCTTGATCAGCTGCGATCCGAACGGCTGCCAGGAGCCGTCGAAGATCGCGTCGCAGCCCTTGACCTTGCCGCGCAGACGGGTGATCTGCGAGGAGAGGTCGAGGTTCGGGCCGCCGACGAACGTGTCCTCGCCGCACACCTTGCCGCCGAGCTGCGTCCAGCGTGCCTTGAAGTAGTCCGCCGTCGCCTTCGAGTACTCGAGCGAGTTGTCCTTGAACACGTACACCCGCTTCCACTGCGGCTTCTTGGCGTGCATCCACTCCGCCATCGTCGCGCCCTCGGCGTCGGAGCCGAGCCCCATCGAACCGCCGTAGGGGCCGACGATCGCCGGCGTCGCCACCTTCGGTGAGGAAGCGCACAGCGCGATGCCCGGCACCTTGTGCGAGCGCGCGGCGTTGATCGCCGGGAACGAGAAGTCGAAGTCGCAGGTGGCGATGATCACCACTGCTCCCTTCGAGATCAGCTCGTTCGCGTTCGCCGCCGCCGTCGGCTTGTCCGACTTGGTGTCGATCCACTCGACCTTGATCTGCTTGCCGAGCACGCCGCCGGCCTTGTTGATCTGGTTGATCCGCATCTGGAACAGCTGGCCCGACTGCAGGTCGTACGGCGCCAGGATGCCGGTCTTCGCCGCCGAGATCCCGATCAGGATCGTGCCCGCCTGGCGGCTGCCCGACGCCGTCCCCACCGTCATCGCCACGACGAGCGCACCGAGCGCGGTCACGGCGGCGACGAGGGCGAGTCGCTTCCTCATTCTTCCTCCCTTCGTGGCCGCGGGGGAAAGCGGCCGTTGCTCTCCGAGGGCCGATGCTACGAGATACCTCGTCACCGGTTCAATCTGCCTGCACCCTCCTTTCTCCCACTGGAGCCTCACCGGGCGGCCCAGCCGCCGTCGACGAGGATGCTCTCCCCGTGGATGTACGCCGCTGCGTCCGACGCGAGGAAGACGGCGAGCGGGGCGATGTCCTCGACGGTGCCGACGCGCCCGTACGGCGTCCCGTCCAGGTACATCTGCTCGTAGTCCGGATCCTCCAGCAGCTTCTCGTTCATGGGCGTGCGGATGTTCCCGGGCGCGATCGCGTTCACCCGGATCCCGGCCGGCGCCAGCTCGACCGCGAGCGCCTTCGTCAGCAGCTCGATCGCGCCCTTCGTCGCGCAGTAGGCGGACGAGTTCGGGAACGCCACCTGGCCGGCGATCGAGGAGACGAAGATGACCGAGCTGTCGCGGCCCAGGTGCGGCAGCGCTGCCTTCGTGATCGCGTACGGCGCGCGCACGTTCACCCGCCACTGCATGTCGAAGTCCTCGAGCGGCGCCTCGGCCAGCGGCCTCGGCCAGAAGATGCCCGCCATGTGCAGGAGCACGTCGATGCGGCCGAAGCGCTCGAGCGCGCCGTCCACGATCCGGGCGGGCGCGTCCTCGGCGGTGATGTCGACCGCGACGACGAGGTGCTCGCCGCAGCCGGCCGCGCAGCGCTCGAGCCGCTCGCGGTCGCGCCCGACGAGCACGACGGCGGCGCCCGCGGCGGACATGGCCTGGGCGCAGGCGAAGCCGATGCCGGAGCTCGCGCCGGTGACGATCGCGACCTTCCCCTCCAGGGTCGTAGTCGGGAACCGATTCATGCCGACCTCCTCAATCGCGCGGTCTCCTCGACGTCGATCTCGAGCGAGTCGTCGAGCACCTCCTGCCGGAACGCGACCCCGTACACCTCGCGCGCCCGCTCGAAGCTCACGAAGCGCGCCAGCACGTCCTCGCGCACCCGCTCCGGCTCGCGCTCGTACGGATGGCCGTAGCCGCCGCCGCCGCTCAGCAGGTGGCCGAGCAGCTCGCCCGGCTCGAGCACCACCTGCGCGATCGGCTCCAGCTCCTGCTCCTCGCCGTCGACCGTGACCTTGAAGGCAACGGACGGCGCGGCGGTGCCGCCCCCCTGCGTTCCGCGCGGCGGGTGGTGGTAGCCGTCGGTGACGTACGCCGCCGTCATCGGGTCGTGCTTGGGGCCGAAGGCGACGCGCGTCCCGGGCGCCCCGCGCCGGCGGCCGGCGCCCTCCGAGTCGGTGCGGATGCGCACCTCGCGCACGCGGATCGGGTACTTCTGCTCGTCGATCTCGACGCTGTCCCGGAACATGAGGCCGTTCGTGACCGAGTTGCCGTAGGTGATCCAGCCGTCGTGCTCCGGCCCGGCCGGCCCGCCCTGGGAGCCGAGGAACTTCTGGTTCACGTACGGGCTTGCGTCCTTGCGCCAGTCGACGCCCGAGACGACGGCGAAGCCGGGGCCGATCCCGCACGCCCCCTCCGCCAGCCCGTAGCCCGCCCACGCGTCGGCGATCGTGCGCTGCGTCGTCACGACCAGCCGCTCGCCGACGTTCGTCGTCGCCACCGAGCAGGAGTGCGGGAAGCGCGGGACGCCGACGACGCAGTTGTCGCGCAGCTTCACCCGCACCCGCCGGAAGGTGCCGGCGTTGTGCGGGATGTCCGGGTCGATCGAGTTGAAGATCCCCGTCAGGCAGTTGTTGAGGGCGCACGTCCGCGACTCGTTCACGCCCGCCGGCAGGCAGTCGACGTTGTCGGTCAGGTCGGCCTCGATCATGCCCGCCTGCGGGTCGATGGTGATCGAGACGCGGATCGGGATCCCGTCCGGGGCGGGCCCGAAGGGGTCGTGCCTGCCCTCGCCGACGATCGTGCCCGCGGGCATGGTCGAGATCACGTGCGCGATGCGCCGCTCCGAGTAGTCGAACCACTCCTCGACGAACTCGGCCAGGGTGCCGATCCCGTACTTGCCGCACAGCTCCTCCAGACGCGCCTCGCCGATCCTGGCCGCGCCGAGCATGGCCAGGTAGTCGCCGTACCACTGGTCGGGGACGCGGATGCGGCGGCGGCACATGCGGATCACGTCGTCGATGTCGCGGTAGCCGCGCTGCACGCGCACGGCGGGGAAGATCAGGCTGCCCTCCTCGTACACGTCGCGCGCGTACGGCATGTACGTCGTCGGCTGGGCGTTGCCGCAGTCCGCCTGGTGCGCCTTCGCGGCGGCCGTGAACACGTGCCGGCCCTCCCAGAAGACCGGCACGAGGATGGTGTGGTCGGCCGGGTGCGTGTTGCCGAGGTACGGGTCGTTGTGCAGGAAGGCGTCGCCCTTGGCCAGGTCGTCGTGCAGGTCGGTGACGGCCTCCGCCAGGAACTCCATCCCGATCACGTGCACGGGCAGCCCCTCGGCCGAGGCGAGCAGACGGTTGTCGGCCGTGATCAGCGCGCAGGAGAAGTCGCGCGCCATGTTCAGGACGGCGGAGCGCCCGGTACGCAGCAGCGTGTTCTCCATCTCGCGCACGATCGAGTCGAGCCGGTTCGCGAGCACCGACAGCAGCACCGGATCGACGCTCACCGGGCGGCCTCCAGCGCGCGATCGGGCGAGCTCGCGGACGGGGCGACGCCCACCTCGAGCAGGTAGTTGCCGAGCTCGGTCACGGTCGCCGACGAGCCCGGGTAGACGACGACCGTGGTCGTCGGCTCACGGATCACGGCGGGCCCCTCGATCCTGCTTCCGGGCGGCAGGAGCGCCCCGTCGTAGCGCGGCACGGGCACCTCTCCCGACTCTCGGAAGTAGGCGTCGACGCTGTCGGAGGGCTCCGCCTCCTCCCGCTCGGGCGCGGGCCGCGAGCGCACCTCCGGCTTGTCGAGCACGGCCGTCGCACGCGCCTTCCACAGCAGGCACTCGAGGTACTGCCCCTGCTCGCGGACGGCGAACACCCGCTCATGCGTGGCGTGGAACGCCTCCTCGACGGCGGCCACGTCCGCGTCCGTCTGAAGCCGGCGCGGGACGGGCACGTCGAGCTCCCACACCTGCGCCCGGTAGCGCGCCTCGACCATGAACTCGGTGCGCGTCTCGCGCGGCGCCAGGTCGGCGAGGCCGGCGAGGAACGCCTCCGCGGCCTCCTCCACCTCGGCGAGCGCCTCGTTCACCGCCGAGCGGTCGAGCGAGCGCGTCTCCGCGTAGCGGGCCTTCGAGAACTCGGACACGACGTCCGAGTAGAGCGCGCCGCACGCCGACAGCGCGCCCGCGGTGGACGGCAGCAGCACCTGCCGTGCCCCGAGCTCCCGCGCGATCGGCACGATCGTCAGGCCGGAGGCGCCGCCGCCCGCCACGATCGTCACCTCGCGCGGGTCGATCCCCTGCGCGATCGTCAGCTCGCGGATGGCGCCGACGATGTTCTCGCTGGCGATCGTCACGGCCGCGTAGGCGGCCTCCTGCACGGACATGCCGAGCGGCGCCGCCACGCGCCGCTCCAGCGCGGCGCGCGAAGCCTCCGGGTCGAGCGGCAGCCGCCCGCCGAGGAAGTACGCGGGATCGAGCCAGCCGAGCACGACGGCGGCATCGGTCACCGTCGGCTCGCTGCCCCCGTGCCCGTAGCAGGCGGGGCCGGGGTCGGCACCCGCGCTCCGCGGCCCGACGCGCAGGAGCCCGCCGGGGTCGACCCAGACGATCGAGCCGCCGCCCGCGCCGATCGACTTCACGTCCACCGCCCGGATGCCGGTGATGTGCCCGATCCAGCGGCCGCCGAGCCACGTCTCGGCCGCGTAGTTGATCTCGCCGCCCGACACGAGGCCGACGTCGAAGGTGGTGCCGCCGGTGTCGCAGACGATCAGGTCGGGCGCGGGGTCCCGCCGCTCCGCCCGCGCGTAGGTGAGGGCGGCGACGGGCGCCATCGACGGGCCGGAGCCGATCGAGTAGACGGGCCGCTCGACGACGTCCTGCGGCCGCCAGGCGCCGCCGAAGGAGGTGGCGACGAAGATGCGGCCGCGCAGGCCGGCCCGGCGCAGGTCCTCCTCGAGCGTACGCAGGTACGACTGCATGAGCGGCTTGAGCGACGCGTCGATGGCGGTCGACGAGGCCCGCCGGTACTCGCGGATGATCGGGTTCAGGCGGTGCGAGAGCGTGTACGCGACGCCGGGCCACTGCTGCTCGATGAGCTCGCCCACGCGCAGCTCGTGCGCCGGGTTGACGATCGACCAGAGCAGGCAGACGGCGACCGCCTCGGCACCGAGCGACCTCGCCTGCTCGATCGCCGCGAGCACGCTTCCCTCGTCGAGCGGGAGGAAGACGTCGCCCTCCGAGTCGATGCGCTCGCGGATCTCGAAGGTGAGGAAGCGGGGGACGTACGGCGGCGGGTAGGGAAGCTGGCGGAACGGCTCGAGCTTGCCCCCCTCGCGCAGAAGCAGGACGTCCGGGAAGCCCTCGGTCGTGAAGAAGGCCGTGCGGGCGGTTCGGCCCTCGACGATCGCGTTCGTCGCCCGCGTCGTGCCGAACGTGAACGCGTCCGTGCGCGCGAGCAGCTCGGGCACGCTGACGCCGAGCTCGGGCGCGAGCTGCGCGAGGCCCTCCTCGATGCTCTGGAAGGCACGCTCGAGGTCGGTCGGCGCCTTCGCCAGGTGCAGGACTCCCTGCTCGTCGGCGACGACGACGTCCGTGAACGTGCCGCCTGTGTCGACCGAGACGCGGAAGCCCATCAGCGCGCCGGACCTCCGGCCGGCCGCAGCGCGCCGCAGCTGCCTGGCTGGCGCACAGACACCGCGTCTCCGCCGCTGCACACAGTCGACCTCAGCTCCGAGCTCCCCGTCCCCGGTCTCCGGGTCGCCGACGACGGACGACCCCCTCGCGCGATTATGGGGGAGCGCGACGGGCCGATCAACCGACACCGGGGAGCAAGCCCACGCCCGCTGTCTGGACACGGTGGCCAGCACCGGCGGCGATCACCCTCCCAGTCCGGCTTGCGCGTGCGGTCGACTTGTCGCCGCCTGCCTCGCGGGCGTAGGCTCATTGGCCCGTCGGTCCAAACGGAGCATCGATGCTGAGAATCCGCGACATCGTCGACATGCCCGGGCTCGGGATCGGCCTGGCCGCGGGCGAGGCCGGCCTCGACAACCGGGTGCGCTGGATCCACGTGTCGGAGCTGCGCGACCCGACGCCGTGGCTCGAAGGCGGCGAGCTGCTGCTCACGACCGGTCTCGGCGTGGGCGACTCCCCCGCGCGCCAGGTCGCCTACGTGCGACGACTCGCGGCCGCGGGACTCGCCGGGCTCGGGTTCGGCATCGGCTTCGACTTCGACTGCGTGCCGAGGGCCATGGCCGCCGCCGCCGACCGGCTCGGCTTCCCGGTGCTGACCATTCCGTACGAGCTCCCGTTCATCGCCGTGACCAAGGTGGGGTTCTCGCACCTGGCGAGCGAGCAGCTCGAGCTGATGACGGACGCGCTCGCCGTCCACGAGCGCCTCGCCGAGATCGTGCTCGCCGGCGGCGGGCTCGACACGCTGCTCGACGTCCTCTACGAGCGCCTCGGCTGCAACCTGCGCGTCCTCGACGGCGCCGGCCGCGTCCTCGCCGAGCGCGGACGGTTGCCGTTCTCCTTCGAGGGGGCGCTCGAGCTCCCGGTCGGAGGCCACGGCGACGCGGCGGCGACGCTGCAGGCGGCGCGCGGCGGCGAGCCCTTCGGCGAGTACGACCTGCTCGTCCTCCATCACGGGCAGACCGCGGTCGCGTTCGAGCTGCAACGGCGCCGGGCCGTGTCCGCAACCGAGCTGCGCCTCGCCGGCGACCTGTTCGAGGACCTCGAGCACGACCGGCTCGAGGACCGCACCGTCGCTCGCCGGCTGGCGGCGTTCGGGCTCGACCCGGACCGGCCGTGCGCGTCCCTCGTCGCCGAGCCGCTGCCCGGCGTCTCGAGCGAGCGGCTGCGGCAGGAGCTCTCACGCGAGCTCCTGGCCAGCGACCTCCCGCATCTCTCGGCCGCGCGCCGGGAGAGCGCCGCCCTCCTCGTGCAGGCGGGCGACGAGCACGACGTGCTCGCGCTCGCCGACCGGCTGGCGTCGCTCGACGGCGTCGCGCGCATCGGCGTCGGGCGGCCGGCCGTGGGCCGCGGGCTCGGGCGCAGCCTGCTCGAGGCGCGCGTCTCGGTCGAGGCCGCCGCGCCCGTCGGCTCGTACCGCGACCTCGGGCCGCTCGAGCTGATTCTCGGCCTGCCGGACGCGGCGCTCGAGGCGTTCGTCGACCGTGTGCTCGGCGATGCGGCGTGCGCCCCGTCGCTGGTCGACTCGCTCGGCGTGCTGCTCGACTGCGGCTGCCGCTGGAGCGACGCGGCCGATCGCCTGGGCGTGCACCGGCACACGCTCCGCTACCGGATGGATCGCCTGTACGAGCGTACCGGGCGCCATCCGGACAACCCGTCCGACCGCATGGAGCTGTGGCTCGCCGTCAAGGCGCTGCAGGTGCTCGGGCGGCGCCCCGCCGCCTCCCGTCAGCGCAGCGCACAGGCGCCGGCAATTGCCGCGAGCCTGCCCCGACCTCGATAATCCCCCGGTGGCCGCCACCCTGACACCGACCTGGGCCGAGCTCGCCGAGCGCGCGCTCGCCGGCGAGCGGCTCGCGCGCGCGGACGCGCTCGCCGTGCTGCAGGCACCGGACGACGAGCTCCTCGCCCTGCTCGACGCCGCCTTCCGCGTCCGCCGCGCGCACTTCGGCGTCGCGGTCAAGCTGAACATGATCGTCAACGCCAAGAGCGGCATCTGCCCGGAGGACTGCGGCTACTGCTCGCAGTCGGTCGTCTCCACCGCCCCGGTGCCGAAGTACTCCCTGCTCGCGGCGGACGTGCTCGTCGAGGGCGCCCGCGAGGCGTGGGCACGGAAGGCGCGCACGTACTGCATCGTCGCGAGCGGCCGCGGCCCGAGCGCGCGCGAGCTGCGCGAGGTGACGGCCGCGGTGCGGCGGATCAAGGACGAGCTGCCGATGAAGGTTTGCGCCTGCCTCGGCCTGCTCAGCGCCGAGCAGGCGCGCGAGCTCGCGGCGGCGGGCGTCGACCGCTACAACCACAACCTGAACACGGCCGCGAGCCACCACGCCCGCATCACGACGACGCACCGCTACGAGGACCGCGTGGCGACGATCGAGGCGGTGAAGGAGGCGGGCATCTCCCCCTGCGCCGGCTTCATCGCGGGTATGGGCGAGACGGACGACCAGGTCGTCGACGTCGCCTTCGCGCTGCGCGAGCTCGACGCCGACTCCATCCCGGTCAACTTCCTGCACGCGGTGCCCGGAACCCCGCTCGAGGGGACGAGCGAGCTCGACCCTCGCCGCTGCCTGAAGATCCTGGCGCTGCTTCGCCTCGCCTGCCCGACGAAGGAGATCCGCGTCGCCGGGGGCCGCGAGGTGAACCTGCGCTCGCTGCAGCCGCTCGCGCTGTACGCGGCCAACTCGATCTTCGTCGGCGACTACCTGACGACGCCCGGCCAGGCGGCCGAGGCCGACTGGGCGATGCTCGACGACCTCGGCTTCGAGATCGAGGAGTGCGCGCTCGAGGCGTGAGGCGATGACGGCGAGGATCGACCTGAACGCGGACATGGGCGAGTCGTACGGGCGCTGGACGCTCGGGGACGACGCCGCGCTGATGCCGCACCTCACCTCCGCCAACATCGCCTGCGGCTTCCACGGCGGCGACCCGCACGTGATGCGCCGGACGGTGGCGCTCGCGCTCGAGCACGGCGTCGGGATCGGTGCGCACGTCGCCTACCCCGACCTGATCGGCTTCGGCCGCCGGCGGCTGGCGGCCACACCCGAGGAGATCCAGGACTACGTCCTCTACCAGGCGGGCGCGATCCGCGCCTTCGCGGAGGCGGCCGGCGGCAGGCTGCAGCACGTGAAGCCGCACGGCGCCCTGTACACCTCGATCGTCGACAGCGAGGAGCACGCCCAGGCGGTCGCCGAGGCGGTGGCCGAGCTCGGGCCGGACGTGATCCTGCTCATGCCGCCCGACGTCGGGCCGGCGGCGGCGCGGGCGGGCGTGCCGTTCGTCCCCGAGGGGTACGTCGACCTCGACTACGACGCGGCCGGCAAGCTCGTGCTCGAGCGGGTGAAGCAGCTCCGCGACCCGGCCGAGATGGGCGAGCGCGCCGTCCGGCTGGCGCGCGAGGGCAAGGTGCGCACCGTCGAGGGGGCCGAGCTCGAGCTCCGCGTCGAGAGCATCTGCGTGCACGGCGACGCGCCGAACGCGCCCGCGATCGCGGCCGCCATCCGCGGCGCGCTCGCCGCGGCCGGCATCGAGCTGGCGCCGCTCGCCGCCCTGCGAGCGGCGGCGGCCGGGTAGGATCGCGCGCCGATGAGATCCGCGGTGTCGGCGGTGATCGCCGAGCAGGCAGCGCAGGAGGGGAAGCCGAGCATCACCTACCGCTACGCCGGCGACCGTGCCGTGCTCGTCGAGTACGGGGAGATGGTGTTCGACCTGGCGCTCAACTTCTTCGCCCTGGCCGCGAACGAGGCCCTTGCCGAGCGGCGGCCGCCCGGCCTGATCGAGACCGCCCCCGGCTTTCGCTCGATGCTCGTCAGCTACGACCCGCGCGAGCTGTCGACGGCCGAGCTCGTCCGCCACCTGCAGCAGGTGCACGAGGGGCTCGAGTCGGAGCGGTCGATGATCATCCCCAGCCGCGTCGTCCACCTGCCGCTCGCCTTCGACGACTCGCAGACGCGTGCGGCGGTCGAGCGCTACGCGCACTCGATCCGCAAGGATGCGCCGAACGCCGAGGGTGGCACGAACGTCGACTACGTCGTTCGCTACAACGGCCTGCGCGACCGGGACGAGCTGTACGAGCTCGTGCTCGCGACCGAGCAGTGGGCGGCCTTCATCGGCTTCTTCCCCGGGCTGCCGTTCATGTTCCCGCTCGACCCGCGCGACGCGATCTTCGTGCCGAAGTACAACCCGACGAGGACGTGGACGCCGGAGGGGGCGCTCGGGATCGGCGGCCCCTGCTACGCGATCTACCCGGTCGAGTCGGCCGGCGGCTACCAGCTCATCGGCCGCACGCTGCCGATCTACGACATCCGCGCCCGCAACGCCGCCTTCCGCGACAACCCGCTGCTCCTGCGCGCAGGCGACCGGGTGAAGTTCCACCGGGTGGAGGAGGACGAGCTCCTGCGGCGCTTCGAGGAGGTGCACGCGGATGTCTACCGCTACCGAATCGAGGACGCGCCGTTCGACGTCGGCGCCTACCTCGAGTGGGCGGCGACGGTGGCGGACGAGGCGGAGGAGCGAAGCCGCCGGCGCGAGCAGGCGGCGGCGCGGACGCCGGTGCCATGACGTTGACCGAGGCGGTGCCATGAGGTCGATCGAGGTCCTCCAGGGTGGCATCCAGACGACGGTGCAGGACTACCCCGGCCGCCGTGGGATGCTCGCGCAGGGCTTCTTCCCAGCCGGGCCGATGGACCACTTCGCGCTGCGCGCGGCCAACCTGCTCGTCGGCAACGAGGAGGGCGCGGCCGGCCTCGAGATCACGCTCGGCAACGTCGGCCTGCGCTTCCACGGGGAGGCGACGCTCGCGATCTGCGGCGCGCAGGCGCCCGTCACGCTGGAGGGGGAGCCCGTGCCGCTGTGGGAGAGCCGGCGCGTGCCCGCCGGCTCGGAGCTCGCGGTCGGCATCGCGCCCGGCCCCGGCTTCCGCCTCTACCTGGCAGTCGACGGCGGCGTCGACGTGCCGGTGCTGTTCGGCTCGCGCTCGACCTACACGATGGGCGCGCTCGGTGGGCTGGAGGGACGGGCGCTCCGGCAGGGCGACCGGCTGCCGCTGGGAGAGCCCAGCCGGGACGGCGCCGGCCGGCGCTTCCGCGTCGAGGCGCGGCCCGCGTACTCGCGCGAGTGGGAGGTGCGCGCCATGCGCGGCCCGCAGGCGGCGCCCGACTACCTGACGGAGGCGGACATGGAGACGCTGTTCGGGCGGCCGTGGCCGGTCGACCGCAACTCGAACCGGACCGGCATCCGCCTCGAGTCGCACCGCTTCCAGTGGGCGCGGCGAGGCGGCGGGATCGCGGGCGGGCATCCCTCGAACATCCTCGACAACAGCTACCCGGTCGGGGCGATCAACGTCAACGGCGACCTGCCCGTCATCCTCGGCCCGGACGGCCCCACCGCCGGCGGCTTCGTCGTCTGCGCGACGGTCATCCACGCCGACTTGTGGAAGATCGGCCAGTTCCGCCCGGTCGGCGACACGGTGCGCTTCCGCGAGGTGACGATCGACGAGGCGATCGCCGCCGACCGCGCCCTGGACGAGACGCTGAGCGAGGCGAGCCTCGAGCCGGCCTGAACCGAGCGACCAGGATGGAGCGACCCTGATGGAGCGAACGATCAAGTCCCCGCTGCCCGGCACCTTCTACCGGCGGCCGAACCCGCAGGCAGACCCGTACGTGAGCGAGGGCGACCGGGTCGAGCCGGGTGACGTCGTCGGGCTCGTCGAGATCATGAAGAGCTTCCACGAGATCCCGAGCGACGCCGCCGGGGTGGTGGCCCGCTTCCTGGTCGAGAACGAGGATCTCGTCGACGCCGGGCAGGACATCATCGCCCTCGACGACGGCTGAGCCGCGCCGCACGTGCACAAGGTCCTCGTCGCGAACCGGGGTGAGATCGCGCTCCGCGTCATCCGTGCCTGCCACGAGCTTCGCCTCGCCGCCGTCGCCGTCTACTCGACGGCCGACCAGGACGCGCTGCACGTGCGGCGGGCGGACGAGGCGATCTGCATCGGCCCGCCTCACGCCCGCGACAGCTACCTGAACATCACGGCCGTGCTGCAGGCGGCGCGCCAGTCCGGCGCGGACGCCGTCCACCCGGGCTACGGCTTCCTGGCCGAGAACCCGCGCTTCGCCGCCGCCTGCCGCGACGAGGGGCTCGTCTTCGTCGGCCCGAGCCCCGAGGCGATCGAGGCGATGGGCGACAAGGCGGAGGCGCGGCGGCTCGCCGAGCGGGCGGGGGTGCCGACCGTCCCCGGTACGGACGGGACCGTCTCGCTCGAGCAGGCGCTCGCGGTGGCGGCCGAGATCGGCTACCCGGTGATGGTGAAGGCGGCGGCGGGCGGCGGCGGGCGGGGAATCAGGGCGGCCCACGACGAGGCGGAGCTCGGCGAGCTGATCGTGCAGGCCGGCATGGAGGCGGAGGCCGCGTTCGGCGACGGCGCGCTGTACCTGGAGAAGCTGCTCGTCGACGCGCGGCACGTCGAGGTGCAGGTGCTCGGCGACTCGCACGGCACGCTCGTGCACCTGTTCGAGCGCGAGTGCTCGCTGCAGCGGCGGCGCCAGAAGCTGTTCGAGGAGGCGCCCTCGCCCGCCCTCGATGCCGACACGCGGCAGGCGATGGCCGACGCGGCGCTCCGCCTGGCGCGCGCCGCCGGCTACGAGAACGCGGGCACGGTCGAGTTCCTGCTCGACCGCGACGGCGCCTTCTACTTCATCGAGATGAACACGCGCATCCAGGTCGAGCATCCGGTGACGGAACAGGTGACGGGGGTCGACCTGGTCAAGGAGCAGCTGCGGATCGCCCGCGGGGAGCGCCTGTCCTTCCACCAGGAGGAGCTCGAGCTCGAGGGGACGGCGTTCGAGCTGCGCATCAACGCCGAGGATCCCGAGCGCAACTTCCTGCCCTCGCCCGGCGAGATCACGGCGCTCGAGCTCCCGGGCGGGCCGGGCGTCCGCGTGGACACGGCCGCGTTCGCGGGCTACCACGTGCCGCCGTTCTACGACTCGCTGCTCGCCAAGCTCGTCTGCGCAGGGCGCGACCGCGAGGAGGCGCTCGCGCGGGCGGAGCGCGCGCTCGGGGAGTTCCGCATCGAAGGCGTCAAGACGACCATCCCCTTCCATCTCGAGCTCCTCGCCGACGAGGCCGTGCGCGCCGGCGACTACCACGTCGAGTTCCTCGAGCGGCGCGCCGCCGGATCGGGGAGGATGCCCGCATGAGCGTCGGCGGCACTCTCGACTTCGACTCGCTCGCCTGGGCCGACGACCAGCCAGACATCCACTCGCGCGCGGCGCAGGCGCTCGGCCAGCGCTGGGCGATCGTCGAGTACGAGGCGGGCGCGGCGCGCGAGGAGTGGTGCGCCGACGGCCACCGCGGCTACGTCCTTGCCGGGCAGATCGAGTACGAGTTCGACGACGGCTCGCCGCGCCTGTCCGCGCGCGCCGGGCAGGGCTTCTACCTCACCGCCGGCACCGGCCACCGCGGCCGCAACCCCGGCTCGACCGCCACGCGCCTGTTCCTGATCGACGACCCGGCCTGAGCCAGCGCTGGGCGGTCCTGCGTGGTCAGCGCCGAGCGCGGACAGCGCCGCTGACGGCAGGCATGTCCGCGCTTGCCGAACTGCTCCTATGATTGGGAGCGGTGGACGAGTGACCGAGGCCGAGGGAGCGGGTGGCCGCCACGTCAGCTTCCGTGTCGACCTGCCCTCTGAGGAGATCGCAGGGCACTATGCGAACTTCCTCTCCGTCTGGCACACGCCTCACGAATTCACCCTCGACTTCGCAGCGACCCAACCGCCTCAAGTCGATGAAGATGATCCCGATGCCCCTGTTGTGGTTCCCTGCCAGGTGGTTGCAAGAGTGAAGATCCCGGTGAGTCTCGTGTTCGATGTCCTCAAGGCCTTGAACGAGAACATGACGAAGTACGAAGCCCGCTTCGGACCGATCACCGGCCCGCGCGGTGAGGGAGTCGGCCCATGACGATCGCCACCGCATCGGCGGCCGAGGCTCCCGTCGTCCCTGACGCAAACGTCCACTACTGCCCCCTCGAGGCGACGGCGGGGAGCTATGAAGTCGAGGGCGGCCCTCTGCTCCGAGTCACGCTCGAGCGGGACGACGATGTCTGGATCGTCACCGACCAGGTCACCGGAATCCACGGCTGCGGGCCGGAGGCTTCGGAGGCGGTCAACGACTTCGGGCGTGCGCTCCAAGAGCACCTCGACGTCCTCGAGCGACAGGACAGGCTGTCGGATGACCTCACCCGGCAGCTCACGTACCTGCGCTCGGTCGTTCGTCCGTAACTTGGGTCCTCGCCCGGCCGCGGACGTCGCGCGCGCCCTCGTCGAGAAGGGCATGCAGCCGGACGACTCCCACCATCACATGTACCGGATGACGATCGAGGGTGTGACACATCTCGTCACCCGTATCTCGCATGGCGCCCGCGAGATAAGCAACGGGTTGGCAAAGAGGATGGCGAATCAGTGCTGCCTCCAGCTCGGCGAATTCTGGGATCTCGTCGATTGCCCGCTCGATCGAGAGCGATGGATCCAGCTTGTACGCGAGCGCTGCGTGGATGGACGCAATCCGTTTCTCGGTCGCTAGACGCCCGACACCCGAAGACCGTCTCCTCGAGGTCGTCGACGGCGCGTGCCTCGGCGCTTACGCGTCGTATGCCAACTCACCCGGGCTGCTTGCGGAAGGCGTTCTTGACGCGGATCACGTCGCCGTCGAACTCGAACAGGTCGCAGCCGCGGACACGGAGCTCGGTGCCGTCCGCCTCCGGCGCGACGAACGTCCACTCGGCGGCGCCGCGGTCGCCCGCGACGAACAGCCGCGTGTCCTCGAAGCGCCCGCCGGGATAGCGCTCGAAGAACGCCCGCACGCCCGCGCGCACCGCCTCGCGCCCGATGTAGCTCCGGCCGAGGAGCTCCGGCCCGAAGGAGGCGTGGTAGGCGCAGTCCACGGCGAAGAAGGCGAGCACGCGCTCGGCGTCGCCCGTGTTCCAGGCCTCGAGCGCCTCGGCCAGCCGCTCGGGCGTCACTCCGCGACCCTCGACACCGGCTCGCGCGGCCGCTTCCAGGTCTCCGGGAAGGCGACGAGCCGGACGCCGTGCGCCGCCGCCTCCGCGATCAGTCGGCAGGCCTTCTCGACCGTCGCCTCCCGGTCGAGGAAGACCGGGGACGCCTGCACCGCCGCGACGCGGAGCACGGGCCCGCCGGCCTCGGCTAGCCCCAGTGGGGCACCATCCGCCGCTCGAGCATGGCGCGGAACTGCTCGGTCGTGTGCGGCAGGAGCTCGCCCGTCCCCCAGTCGAGGATGACGCCGTGGCGGCGGATGACGTCGAGCACGTCCAGCTCGCCCGCCCGGTAGCGCGCCGCGACCGCCTCCGCGTCCTCCTCGAGCCAGGCGCGCCGCGCCCTGCGGATCCGCTCCCGCTCGGCGGCCGTCGCCACCTCGTCCACCTCGTACTCGGACAGCTCAGCGTCCACCTCGCGGACGACGACGCCGTAGTCCTTCGCCGCGCGCTCGACCGAGACGTACCCGTCGGCGACGTCCTCCCTGACCGCCTCCGGGTCGCGCTCGAGCGGGTCGCCGTAGCCACCGCCGCCGGCCGAGGGGCGCGTGAAGCGGTCGCCGGGGCCGCACGGCACGTTGGAGAAGACCGCGCCGAGGAACCGCTCCTCGCCGTCGCGGGTCAGCCACACGCCGTGCGGGATCGACGGCAGCCCGCCCTCGATCCCCCACGTGATCGAGCGCGCCCGGTCGCACATGTACGACATCACCGTGCCCTCGGCCTCGCGCAGGACGGCACCCTTCTCCACGCCGCAGCCGCCGCGGAACGTGCCCGGCCCGCCCGAGTCGGTGCGGATCTCGTGGCCGGTCGTCAGCACCGGGCACAGCCGCTCCTGCGCCTCGAGCGGCTGCACCGCCAGGCCGACGCCGAAGATCGGCGCGGTTGCGTTCGAGCCGTCGCGGCCGTTGCGCCCGCCCCAGCCGCCGACCATCCAGTCGTACCACATGAAGATCGGCCGGTTCTCGCGCCGGGCGTCGCGCCCGCCGACGAGCAGGTACTCGAGGTTGAACGAGCAGGCGAGCGCGCGCTCGGGCTGCAGGCGCGACCACAGCTCGAAGATCGAGTTCATGATCTTCTCGTACGGCCCGGCGCAGAAGCCCGTGACGGCGATCGGCCAGGGGGCGTTGACGACCGTGCCGACCGGGCCGAGGTCGACGTCGACCGCCCGGTAGAAGCCGGAGTTGAGCGGCACGTCCGGGAAGAACGTCTTCGTGCCGGCGATGACGCCCGAGAAGGCCGAGCCGAAGCCGGCGTTGATGAAGCTGCCGATCGCCGGGTGCGAGCCCGTCAGGTCGTAGGAGAGCTGGTCGCCGTCGATCGTCATCTTCACCTTGACCGGGATCAGGCCCTCCCCCTTGGAAGGGTCGTAGTCGATGTAGTCCTCGGTCTCCCAGGTGCCGTCCGGGAGCTCCGCGACGCGCTGCCGCGTCAGCCGCTCGACGTAGTCCTGCACCTCCTGGAAGGCGGTCAGGACGGTGTCGATCCCGTACTTGTCGACGAGCCGGAGGATCTCCTGCTCGGCCACCTTCGTCGCCGAGGCCTGCGCGTGCAGGTCGCCCTCCGCGTCGGCGGGAACCCGGGTGTTGGAGACGATCAGGTTGACGACGTCCGACAGGTAGCGGCCGCGGTCCCACACCCGCACCGGCGGCACGCGGATCCCCTCGGCGAAGTGCTCCTTCGCGTTCACGTCGAACGAGCCGGGGACGCTGCCGCCCACGTCCGCCCAGTGCCCGTTCGACTGCGCGTAGGCGATGATCTCGCCCTCGTAGAAGATCGGCCGCACGATGCGGACGTCGTTGAAGTGCGTGCCGCCGACGTACGGGTCGTTGACGGCGAAGACGTCGCCCGGGTGGATGTCGTCGCCGAAGGCCTCGATCACCGCCTTGCAGGTGAAGTGCAGCGTGCCGACGTGGACGGCGATGTCCTGCGAGCCCTGCATGATCGTGTTCCCCTCGCGGTCGCAGAGCGCAGACGAGAAGTCGCGCGCGTAGATCACGAACGAGTAGCAGGTGCGGAGGATCTGCTCTGCCATCTGGTCGACGATCGTCACGAAGGCGTTCTTCAGCACCTCGAACGTGACCGGGTCGAGCGTGTACGCGCGCCGGTCGGTTCCCGTCGTCATCGCGCCTCCGTTCGGTGCATGCGGATGTTCAGCCACTCGTCCACCTCCGCCCGCCAGCCCGGCGGCACGACCGTCGTCGAGTCGAGCTGGTCGACGATCGCCGGCCCGGCGAGCTCCGCCCCGGCCGGGAGCTCGGAGCGGAGGTAGAGGGGCGTGTCCACCGCCGTGCCCGAGGCGTCGAAGTGCACCGGCCTCGACCCCCGCGCCGACACGGGGCCGCCGTTGCGCTCGTGCCGCCGCAGCTCGGGCTTCGGAGTGACGCCGATCGCGCGGACACCGAGGCGGTAGATCTCGATCGGCGAGCCGTCGCGCCGGTAGTTGTAGGCACGCTCGTGCTCGGCGTGGAAGCGCGTCGCCGCCGCCTCCATGTCCACGGGCGCCGAGACGGGCACGGTCAGCGAGCGCCACTGGCCGAGGTAGCGCATGTCGACGAGGCGCTGGATCGACATCTGCGCCTCCGGCACGCCCTCCGCGTGGAGCCGCTCGCGGCCCTCCGCCTCCAGCCGGGCGAACTCGGCCTCGAGCGCGTCCCGGTCGACCGCGTCCGCGCGCGCGAGGAACATCGCCGACAGGTCGTGGCGCACGTCGACGAGCAGGCAGCCGAGCGCGGAGGTGATGCCCGGGCTCGGCGGCACGAGCACGGTCGGGATGGACAGCTCCTCGGCGAGCGCGGCGCCGTGCAGCGGGCCGGCGCCGCCGAAGGCGACGAGGCAGAACTCGCGCGGGTCGTAGCCGCGGCGGATCGAGATCAGCCGCATTGCGTCAGCCATGTTCGCGTTCGCCACCTGGATGATCGCGTCGGCTGCCTCGACGAGCCCGAGGCCGAGCGGCCTGGCCACGTGCTCCATGATCGCCCGCTCGGCGGCCGACGGGTCGAGCTGCATCGCGCCGCCGATCAGCTCCTCGCCGAGCCGGCCGAGGACGAGGTTCGCGTCGGTGTTCGTCGGCCGGTCGTTGCCGCCGCCGTAGCAGGCCGGCCCGGGGTGCGCCCCCGCCGACTGCGGCCCGTTGCGGAGCGATCCCGCCTCGTCGATCCAGGCAAACGAGCCGCCGCCCGCGCCGATCGTCAGCACCTCGATGGAGGGAAAGCAGATCGGATAGCCGTACTCGACGAACCACTCCTTCGTCACGCGCTCCTCGCCCGCGTACACGAGCGAGACGTCGGTGGAGGTGCCGCCCATGTCGAACCCGATCGCGTTCGGGAAGCCGCACAGGGTGGCGATGTGCCGGCTCGCGATCGCGCCGGCGGCGATGCCCGAGGCGGCGAGGCGCACCGCGAAGCGCTCCGCCAGCTTCGGCGTCATCACGCCCCCGCCGGAGTGCAGGAGCAGGACGTCGCCTCGGTAGCCCTGCTCGGACAGCCGGTCCTGGAGGCGGTTCACGTAGCCGGAGATGAGCGGCGAGAGGACCGCGTTCGCGACCGTGGTCGAGAAGCGCTCGTGCTCGAAGATCTCCGGCAGCGTCTCGGCCGAGGTGGACACCGCGACCCCCGGCAGCTCCTCCTCGAGGATCTCCCGCATGCGCAGCTCGTGCGCCGGGTTCGCGTGCGCGTTCACGAAGCAGACGGCGACCGTCTGCACGCCGCGGCGGCGCAGGATGCCGGCGACGCGGCGCGCCTCCCCCTCGTCGAGCGGCGTGACCACCTCGCCCGCGTAGTCGATCCGCTCCGTCACCTCGAAGCGGTCGCGGCGGCGGATGTACGGCGGCGCCACGTCGGCGTACGCGTCCCACAGATCGGGCTTCGTGCCGCGCCTGATCTCGATCACGTCGCGGAAGTGGCGCGTCGTCACCATCGCCGCGGGCGGCAGGTTCCTGGTGATGAGCGCGTTCGTCGCGACGGTCGTGCCGTGCGAGAAGAGGACGACGTCCGGGAGCGAGACGCCGGCGCCGACGACGCCCGAGACGACCGCGTCGATCGGATCCGCCGTCGAGGGCACCTTGCCGACCTCGATCCGCCCGTCCTCCTCGTCGAGGATGCAGATGTCCGTGAACGTCCCGCCCACGTCCACGGCCACTCGCGTCGTCCGTGCCATGCGCGCAGGCTACCGCGTTGTAGGCTACCTGGCATGGCAACCCGCACCGACACCGCGCTCTGGCACCCGTTCTCCGACATGGCGGCCGTGCGCGGCAACGAGTTCGTCGTCAGCCGGGGGGAGGGCGTCTGGCTGTACGACGAGGACGGCAACCGCTACCTGGACGGCTCGGCCAGCCTGTGGTACTGCAACGTCGGGCACGGACGCCGGGAGATCGCGGAGGCGGTCGCGCGGCAGATCGAGACGCTCGAGGCGTGGTCGATCTTCGGCGACGCAGCGACGCCGCCCGCGCTCGAGCTCGCCGAGCGGGTGTCGCAGCTGTCGGGCCTCGACGGAGCGAAGGTGTTCTTCACGACGGGCGGCGGCGACGCGATCGACACGGCCGCCAAGCTCGCCCGGCTGTACTGGCAGGTCGAGGGCGAGCCGGAGCGGCTGCACGTCGTCAGCCGCACGGCCGGCTACCACGGCACGATGGCGTTCGGCACCTCGATCGGCGGCATCGAGGCCAACCGGACCGGCTACGGGCCGCTCGTCCCCAACACCTCGCAGGTCGCCTGGGACTCGCCGCAGGCGCTCGCCGACGAGCTCGAGCGGGTCGGGCCCGAGCGGGTCGCGGCCTTCTTCGCCGAGCCGGTGATCGGCGCCGGCGGCGTGCTCCCGCCGCCTGCGGGCTACGTCGAGCAGGTGGCGGCGATCTGCCGCGACGCGGGCATCCTGTTCGTCTGCGACTCGGTCATCTGCGGCTTCGGCCGGCTCGGCGGCTGGCTCGGCTACGAGCGCTTCGGGGTCGAGCCCGACCTCGTCACGTTTGCGAAGGGGATCACCAGCGGCTACCTGCCGCTCGGCGGCGTCGTCGTCTCCGGCCGCGTAGCCGAGCCGTTCTGGAGCGAGCCAGGCCGCGTCATGGTCCGCCACGGTCAGACGTACTCGGGCCACGCGACGGTGTGCGCGGCGGCGCTCGCCAACCTCGACATCCTCGAGCGCGAAGGCCTGATCGGGCGCGGCCGCGAGCTCGAGGGCGAGCTCCTGTCCACGCTCGCGCCGCTCCGCGACCACCCGCTGGTGGGCGAGGTGCGCGGCGGCACGGGGCTCCTGGTCGGCGTCGCGCTCGCCGACGACGCTCTCGCCGGCGACCCGGCGCTGCCCGTCAAGGCGTACCGGGCGATCCGCGCGCACGGCGTCGTCCTGCGCGCGCTCGGCCAGTCGCTCGCCGTCTCGCCGCCGCTCACGATCACGAGCGACGAAATGAAGCTGATCCACGACGCCGTCCGGGCCGGGCTCGACGCGCTCGTCGACAGCCGGGCGCAGGTCGCCTGATCCTGGTCGCCGCCGTCGAGCTCAGAGCGGCCGCCCCCGGCGACGAACCTGCCTGGCGCCGGCTGTGGGCAGGCTACTGCGACTTCTACGGGGCCGACGTCCCGGAGGAGATCACCGCCGAGACCTGGCGGCGGATCCTCGATCCCGCCAGCCGGGTCGGCGCCGTTCTCGCCGTGCTCGAGGCGGAGACGGTCGGCTTCGCGAACTTCGTCCTGCACCCGTTCACCTGGAGCGAGCTTCCCGCCTGCCTGCTCGAGGACCTGTACGTGGCGCCGGCCGCGCGGGGCCGCGGCATCGGACGGCTCCTGATCGAGCACCTGGTCGAGCGCGCCCGCAGCGAGGGCTGGGCGCGCGTGTACTGGCACACGCGCGCCGGCAACACGACCGCCCGCCGGCTGTACGACCGCTTCTGCCCGGCCGACGGCTTCGTCCGCTACACGATCGCGCTCGAGGGGCCGACGGCGACCGCCGGCGAGGGCTGACGACGAGCCGAGGCCGATTCGGTGTAGGCTTCGCGCCCGTGAGCGTCAGCGCCGCGCTCGGCTTCGACCACGTCGTCAGCGATCTCGAGGAGCTCGTCGAGCTGTGCGGGCTCCCCGACGAGGCCGTACGGAGCAAGGTGATCGACCGGCTCGACCGGCACTGCCGCGACTTCATCGCCCGCTCGCCGCTCTTCCTGCTCGGCACCTGCGACGCGGCCGGCCGCTGCGACGTGTCGCCGCGCGGCGGACCGCCCGGCTTCGTCGAGGTGCTCGACGACAGGCGGCTCGCGTTCGGCAACGCGAAGGGGAACCGCCTGATCGACTCCTTCCGCAACATCCGCGAGACGGGCCGGGTCGGGATGCTGTTCCTCATCCCGGGCCTGGGCGAGACGCTGCGCGTGAACGGCCGCGCCTGCCTGACGCGCGACCCGGAGCTTCTCGCCCGGCACGAGATCCAGCCGGGCAAGCCACCGGCGATCGCCGTCGGGGTCGAGGTCGAGGAGGCGTTCCTCCACTGCGCGAAGGCGTTCATCCGCTCGACGCTCTGGGATCCGGCGACGTGGCCGTCGCGCGACGGGCTGGCGCGGCCGGCGCAGATCTGGAAGGACCACATGGCGCTTCCCGACCTGACGGTCGCGTCGGTCGAGGAGCTCGTCGAGGAGAGCTACGGCGAGCTGTACTGACGCTGACGGCCGTGCTGCGCGGCCGGCCGCGGCCCGCTAGCCGCGGCCGTCGTGCTCCCAGGTCAACGTCGACTCGACCGAGACGACGCCCGGCACGCGGCGCGCCAGCCTGGGCAGGAGCTCGGCGTCGTCGCGCGTCTCGACGCGCCCGGACAGCGTCACCACCCCGCGCTCGACCGTGATCTCGAGCTGCTCGGGCGAGATCCACAGCGAGCGCAGCGCGACGTCGTCGCGGATCTCCTGCGCGATCTCCGAGTCGCGTCGCACGAACGCCCGCACGAGGTCGGCGCGGGTGACGATGCCGACCAGCCGCTCCTGCTCGTCCACGACCGGCAGGCGGTTCACGCCTGCCTCGATCATCAACGCCGCCGCGGCGGCCACCGGGCGGGAGCCGGTGATCGTCAGCGCGGGAGAGGTCATCGCCTCCCCGGCCGTCGACGCGTAGAGCTTCGCCTCGTCCTCGGGGCGCTCGCTCTCGAACAGCCCGAACATGCCCGTGCGCCGGGGCGGCTCTCCCCGCTCCTTGACGAGCAGGTCGGCCTCGGAGACGACGCCGACGAC
>Ga0070741_10005581_pt1 | contig 27751 bp, 26 predicted proteins | sample Coa_R1_4_FD_66440 | JGI IMG/M metagenome (GOLD analysis project Ga0070741, IMG submission 66440) | Surface soil microbial communities from Centralia Pennsylvania, which are recovering from an underground coalmine fire - Coalmine... | ecosystem: Environmental > Terrestrial > Soil > Unclassified ...
GTCGAGCTCTGGACCCCAAATCTCAGCACACCGCCCGCGGTCGCGCCATCGCACGTGCTGCGGGCGCGCCTCGGCGATTACCTGGAGCTTCTTGGCTACGACCTGCCGCCGCCCACGCCGGTCGGGCAGGTCGCCCGCGTGACGCTGTACTGGCGGGTGCTGCGGCCACCGCCGGTCGACGTCTCGCTGTTCGTCCACGCCATCGGCGGGCTCGGCAGCCAGTGGGCGCAGGACGACGGGCTCGGGTACCCGCGCGACGGGTGGCGGCCCGGCGACGTGCTCGTGCAGTGGCACGACCTGGAGGTCCCGGTCGGGACGCCCCCGGTCGAATACCAGTTGGAGGCGGGCGGCTACCGGCGCGACGACGGCGCTCGGCTGCCGGTGCAGCAGGCGGGAGGCACGTCCGACCGGTTGCGGCTCGGCACCCTCTCGGTGGACGGCGTCGCCGGCCAGCCGCTGCCGGAGGGCGCGCGCCCGGTCGACGTCGCCTTCCCGGGAGGTATCCGCCTGGCGGGGTACGAGGTGGCACCCAAGACCATCGCGCGCGGCCGGTCGTTGCGCGTGACGCTCTACTGGCGCAGCGCCGTGGCGCCGGTGACCTCGTACACCGTGTTCGCCCAGCTCGTCGGCACGGAGCCGCGCCCGGTCGCGCAGTACGACGGGCCGCCGGCCTACGGCGCCTACCCCACAAACGTCTGGCAGCCGGGCGACCTGGTGCGAGATCCGCACGAGATGGCGATCCCCGACGGGCTCCCACCGGGCCGCTACCGGCTGATCGTCGGCCTGTACCAACCTGACAGGGGTCAGCGGCTGGCCCCGCTAGCCGACCCTCCGGGTCCGCTCGACCGACTGCGCGCGCTCCTGGATCGGACGACGCCGTACCGCGCCCCGCCGCGCGTGGACGGCGATCACGTGATCCTGGGGTCGTTCGACTTGCGCCAGTAGGTCAGCCCACGACCCGGATGTGCCCGACTTCGAGCTCGTTCGGCGCGTCTGGGCGATCGACCAGCCTCAGCCGCTGGCCGCTCGAGAGCTCGTAGAGCCCGACGACGAGCCTATAGTCGCCGGGTGCAAGGTCGCGCGGAAGCTCGATCCGGTAGTAGTCGCCGATGCGATCGCCGGGGCGCCAATGGCTGGTCGGGAGCGTGCCGTCGCCGGGCATTCGGTCGCGCTGGAACCGCGTCTGGTCGCCGAGACGGCCGTGGACGAAGACGGAGTAGTCGCGGTCGAGCGGCTGGGTCGCGCGCCACGTCAGTGCGAGCTGGACGACGTCGCCGGGCGCCGCCGCAGACGGCTCGACGTGCGCGCGCAGGAGCTGGACGCCGCGGTCGAGTTCGGCGACCGGCTTCCTAGCGGGTGCCGCCGGCGGGGCGTCGAGGACGAGCGTCGCAAGGAGGGGGTGCTCGCCGGAGCTGTCGGCGACCATTTCGAAGCGCGCCGGAGCGCCGAGATGCTCGGCGACCGCCGCCAGCCCGTCGCGGTCCTCGGGTGGGAAGGCGTAGCGGGCCGTGCTGCTCGCCGGGATCACCAACCCCGCGCCGAGGTCGAACGACTCCGGTGGGTGATCACGCAGCAGGTACGAGAACGTGTAGTCGCGCGCGTAGAGCGGCGCAAGGAAGACGCGCTCCCCGGCCACCTGCCAGGCCGTCACTCGCTCGGAGGCCTGGACCTTGTCCTCCATGACCCAACGGTAGGCAACGCCACCGCCGTACCAGCGGCCGAAGTAGTCGTACGACGTCCACACGAGGGGGACGGCCAGAGCAAGCATAGCGACCGGGAGGAACATGCGCCCGAGCCGGGGGCGAGCCCAGCCTCCGGCGGCGGTCAGCCCCAGTGCCGCGAGGACCACGGCTGGCGGGATCATCCCGGAGATGCGCACGAAGCCCGGTGGGTTGACGCTCAACGCCGACGAAAGGCCCATCGCACCGAGCGTTGCCAGCAGCAGCAGCGCGGCTGGCGCTCCGATCGAGCGTCGCTCGGCCCACCGGGCGCCGGCTAGCGCGAGCAGGGCCACGACGAGGCCGACGACGAAGGCGACGCCCGTGATGGGCTCGAAGAGCGGCCGGCCGGGTAGGTTCTCGAGCCCACTTGCCGAGCCGCGCCAGACGGTCGAAAGCGCCGTGTCGCGCAGCCCCCGCAGCGCCGCCCCGACTGGGTCGCCGCCACTCACCTGCGCGTTCAGCACCGACACGGCGTCGGTACGCCCCTCCACCTCGGCTGGATGTCTGGCGTAATAGACGCCCAACGGCGCGCTAATGGCTATCCATACCACGACCGAAAGCCCCGCCACCATCACCAACCGTCGGCTTCGCGCCAACCCGAGCGCGAGCGCGAGGAACGGGACGACCGCGATCGGTGCCAGGCGGATCGAGGTGTACGTGTAGGTGGCGATGCCCATCGAGGCGCCGGCGAGCAGGGACATCCAGAGGCTCCGGACCCGGACGGCGCGGAGGAGCAGGCCGAGCCCGAGCGCCAGGAAGAGGGGCAGTGTGATCGTGCGCAGCCCGAGTCGACTGAAGTGGACGTGCCAGTAGAGCGTCGCGAGCACGAAGGCGCTGAGAAGCCCGACCACCCGCGCCGCGCGCTCGCCCTGGCAGGCGGCCGTCTCGCGTCCGAACAGGTAGATGGCCGGTATCGTCGCGATGCCGAAGATCGCCGCCGTCGCCTTGGCGGCTAGCGCGGTGGGCCCAAAGACGAGCGACGCGGCCGCCGTGGCGTAGAGCATCAGTGGCTCGCGGCCGTTGTTGCGGGCGAACCAGATCGGGTGCGCGCCGCCGCGGATGTCCAGCACGTCGAAGAGGTTCGCCGCCACGTCGAAGAACAGGCCCGGCGGGATCGACGGCAGCCAGACAAGCCTCAGCGCCGCCCCGAGCACCGTGATCGCGACGAGCCAGGCTCGCCAATCGAATCGCGGCCAGGTCCACGGGCGGCCGTAAACCGCGGACGCGGCGCTGTTGGTTGGTGTAGGGCGCTCGAGCGTTCCGGCCACGTCAGGACCCTACCTGGACGACGCCGAGGTTGACCGCATCCCCGAGCGCGCGACCAGCCTCGGTGGCGGGCAGGCGGGTGCCGGTCCGCGGGTCGTAGAGGCCAACCTCGACACGGTAACGGCCCGGCGGCGCCGATAGCTCGCGGCGGTCGTCCACCACGTCGCCCGGCGCCCACCCGTCGGTCGGCTGGCGGCCGGCCGACGGCGGCCCGTCGGACTGCGCGACGATCGTGCCCGTGCTATCCAGAAGGTGCACGAACACGGCGAAGCTCGTATCGGTGTCATGCAGCGATTCCCATTGGAGGGTGAGCGCGGCCGGCGCTCGGCTCCACGTGTAGCCCCGCAGCCGGATGCCCTCGCCGAAGCGCACGTCGAGCGGGCTGGCCGGGGCAGCTGGCGTTGCCACGGGAGGACCCGCGCTTACGCGCAGCGTCCCGAGCGCCAGCCAGGCCGCGCCACTCGACCAGGGGATTGGCGCGCCCGATGTATCCCGCAGACCGAGCTCGTAGCGGTACGTCCCCGGACGCCAATGCGCGCCGACGGGCGGACTGATCTGGACCCTCCTGACGTCGCCCGGTCGCACCTTGTCGAGCGCCGTCGCGCGGGTGGACGCGACGGCGCCGTCTGATCCGACGATGCGCAGAACCTGTTCCACTGGGGCAGGAGATCCTTCGGCGCGCCACACCGTCGTGAGGTAGGCGCGCGCCCCGGCCGAGCCCGTGTCGGCGCCAGCCCAGCCGAGCAGGTTCCAGCCGGCAGCCTGCTCCTCGATCGATCGGAACCCAGGGATCTGCCCGGGCCAGAAGCGGGCGCTCGCCGCGACGGCGACGGTGCCGAGATCGAGCCTCCCGAGCGGCTTGGCACCGGCGGGATCCTCGACGTAGAGCTGCGCCTCGACCCGGTAGGTGCCCTCCGGGGCACCGGAGAGCACCGGCAGCGCGCGGCGCTCGGTCCAGGCGGAGCTGGCGGACAGCCCGAACCCACTGCCGAGCACTTCGTCAGCTTCACCCCACAGGAACCCAGCGCCGTCGACCAGACGCAGCCGAAGCTTCGGCGGTGCGTTGGACGCGGCGTCGCGCGTCAGGTCGAGCCGGACCGGCACCAGGCCGCCGGCCGGCACGGACCCGGTCGGGAGCGCCACGGCGAGGCTGAATCCAGGCGCGATCGTGCGTGGTGGCGATACCGGTCCGAGGTTGGCCGACCGTTCCGTCACGAACCGGATCAACCGCCCGTTGACCGTCCAGCGGGGTGGCGCGCGGTAGGCGTGTACCGTCAGCCACCGCTCGACGACGTCGCCCGGGTCGTAGTCGTGTTCGGCGTACAGCATGAGCCATAGCCCGTCGAACCGCTCGGCTATGGCGGCCAGCTCCGGTCCAACCTGGGCCTCGGTCGCCGGCGGATCGCGCGGGAGCCCGAACACGGGAAGCCCGATGCCTCCTCTGGAGGCGTAATAGGAATATAAGGGGAATTGGGAGGTCCCTGTGAGGATCACCGCCTCGCCGGCTCGGCCGAGGGCGTTGATCTCGGCGGTGTGCGAACCGTACTGACTGCGGACGTAACCGCCCATCGCCATGTTCCACAGTGGGACGGTGGCTGTGCCGACCGCGCCGGCCAGGAGGAAGAGCCTGCCGGGGCGAGGCACGAGCGCGATGGCCGTCGCGGCGAAGAGCAGGTAGGGCGGAGCGACCACCGCCAGGTAGCGCTCCTGGTACATGGGCCGCGCGAGCGAGACGGCCATCGCGAGCAACGTCGGGAGGGCGAGCCAGGCGATCCAGGTTGGCGCGCGTCGACGCGCCAGCCACGCGCCGGAAGCGACAAATGGCGCCGCCGCAACGCCGACCCACACGGCGGTGGTCGGCTGAACGCTCCAGCCGGCCGGGATGCGTTCAAGCGTTCGCGCCAGCACGCCGAGCAGGTCGACCGAGCCGGGCTGGGCGCCGTAGTAGGAGCCGACGATGTGGCCGGCGACGGCCATCCAGGCGACGACTGGCAGCGCCGCGACGGCGCCGGCGACGGCCAGCGGTCTTGCCAGGCGTCGGTCGCGCGCGAGGGCAATGCCGCCGACCAGCGCTTGAGTGGCTGCGAGGTAAAGGACGAAGTAGTGGGTGAGCAGGCCGAGCGCCGCGGCCGCGGTGTAGCCGAGCGCCGACGCCCGACTCGGCCGCCGCAGCAGGCGAGCGAGCCAGTAGAAGGCAGCGGCGCCGAACAAGACGGCCAACGGGTACATCCGAGCTTCGGTCGCGTACCAGAGGAGGAACGGGCTGAACGCCGTCAGCAGTGCAGCGGTCACCGCGGCGCGCATGCCGACCGTCCGGCCGAGCGCGGCGAGCACCGGGACGAGCGCCGTGCCCGCCCATACGGACGGCATGCGGACGGCCAGCTCTCCCGTCCCGGCGAGGCGCATCCAGGCCTTCAGCAGCAAGGGGTACAGCGGCGGGTGCGGCTCGGCCGTCGCGAGCGTCCGGAGCAGCTCGGTGGTTGGGCGCAGGGCCAGCGTGACCATTGCCGCTTCGTCACCCCAGAGATCGCCGCGCGCCAGTGCGAGCCGCAGGGCGAAGGCAGCGAGCGTGAGGCCGACGACCGGCCATAAGATCTCACAATCGGACAGACGTCTCGGCGGGTAGTTGTACGTCTGTACGACGACGCGCGAGGTCCTGGTCAGCGTCGTCCGACCTCGATCGTCCCGAGTCGCACCAGGTCGCGGTTCTCCGGGCGCAGGAGCGACGGATCGGCGTCGGGCGCCAATGCCCTGGCGTCGCTCGGCTGGTAGAGCAGCAGCGCCGCTTCGTAGCTGCCGGGCGGCGCGTCGGCTGGAACGCGGAGGGCGTGGCCGTCGCGCACGGGCTCGCCGGGCCTCAACGTCGGGAAGGGCCGTGCGTCGTCCACGGGGCGTCGGTCGAGCTGGGCGACCTGCTTGCCGTCGGCGCCGAACAAGCGCAGCGACATCTTCAGGTCGGGCGCAGCGTGCAGCGTCGCCCAGGTGAGCGCGACGTCGACCGCGTCGCCGGGACCCACCATCGCCGGACCAACTGCCGCGTCGCGGAGCTCGATCGAGCTGGACCAGCGCGCACCGATCGGGCGCGCGGCGGGGAAACCGGGCGGGGGGAGCGCCACGTACTGGGCGTGCTGGGCTCGGAACCAGCGTCCCTCCCCAGGGAAGCCGATCGCCGCCAGGCGGTCGTGGGCGATCCGGTCCGGCAGGGCGTCGAGGTAGGGGAGGTGGAAGGCCCCGCGCGCGTGCATCGCGGGCAGGCCGTCCACCGCTGGTCCGACGGTAGCCGGATCGGCCGCCAGGATCGTCGGGGTCGTATCGCGCTGATAGTAGCCGTACAGATCGGCGACGCCATTTCCGGTGATAAGCACGACGTCACCTGGCCGCGCCGTTGCTTGGATCCAGGCGGCCAGGCCGCGCCAATCCGGTCGCGACTCCTCGACTAGGGGGAAGTACCCACGCAGGAACGGCGCCGTGAGCGCCAGCAGGGCGACCGCCGGCGCCGCACCGAACGCGGCGCGAGCCGCGGGCGACCACCGCTCGTCCAGCGCCATAGGTGCTCGGGACGCGACGCTCCAGAGACCAGAACCAAACGCCCAGGAGCCGATCGCCAAGAGCGCGATCGTCGCGGGCGCGGCGACGATGAGGTACCGCTCCTCGAACATCGGACGGATCAGGAACATGAGCGCCGTCCCGACGACCGGGAGGCCGGCGACCAGGGCGATCAGTAGACCGTCGTCGCACCTCCTCGCGGCTCGGCGCAGCGCCCAGGTCACGCCGAGCAGCACCACGAACCCCGCCAGGCCGACCAGCGCGCGCCGCGGCGCCTCGAGCTGCCCGAAGGCGAACGTGCCTGTGGTCCGTTGGAGCACCGCGACGAAGCCGACGGGCTCCGGAAAGTACCCCGGGTAGCTGGTCAGCGCGGGCCAAGCGTAGGCGATCCAGCCGAGGAACAGGACGAGGACGACGGCCCCGGAGCGGAACGCTTCGCGGGGCGGCCGTTCGCCATGAAGCAGCCACCGCAGGCCCATCCAGGCGACGTGGGCCGCCGCGGCTAGCGCGGCGTTCAGGTGCGTGTTGAGCGCGAGCAATAGCGCCAGGCCGTAGCCGTACCAGGCCCGCCCGCCTTGCCGCTGCGCGACGAGCAGCAGGACGGTCGCGACCGTGGCGAGCGCGGCGACCATCGCGTAGTTCCGAGCGTTTTGCGATTGCGCGACCTGGTAGGGGTTCACGGCCGCGAGCACCAGCGCCGTGGCCGCGGGCACGGCCCCGGCCACGCTCCGCGTCAGCCGCCAGACCGCCACGCAGGTGACGACCCCAAACAGCGCGGACGGGTAGCGCATCGCCCACTCGGTCGTGCCCGCGGCGCCGAGCCATGCCCAGAACGCGAGGTAATAGAGGAGCGGGTGCGGCTCGAACGTGTGGGCTTGGTGGACGATCCAGCCCGGCCCCTCCCGCCAGTTCCGCCACATGAACCACTCGTCGCCGCTCAACGTCGGGGCGCCGAGGTGGTAGAGACGCGCCCCTAGTGCCGCGAGCAACACGAGCAGGACGATCAGGAGCTCGAGCGGAGGTACCGACCGCGGCGGCCCCGTTAGCGGTCGCAAGACCCGGCTATTGTAGGGAGGCCCGGCGGACTAACCCCCGGTTGGGGACGGGGCCGGCGAGCTTGTGGGCGCGGGGGAGCCGGCGGCGGTCGGGGACGTGGCTGGCGACGGGCTTGCCGGGATCGGCGTGGCCGTTGGACGCGGCTTGGGTGGATCGGTCGTCCACTTGGTCACACCGCTGATCGTGAACGCGGACACGACGTAGACGGGATCCTGTCCGGCGAGCTTGACGTAATAGGCGGAACTATCGGGCGTCTTGGCGCCCACGTCGATCTCGGAGCTGCCGCCGTCCTTGGTCGTCAACCGGAGCTTCGTCGACGGGTTGGCGAGCCCGTAGTCGCCCAGGTTGCCAGGGCTCTCGAGCTTGCGCGTGGCGTTCAACTTCGCGAGCTGGCTCGCGGTCGAGTTCACGGTCGTGTTGTCGGCCTCGCCGGGCTGCGGCTCGGTCAAACGCCAGACGTTGTCGTCGCCGCGCTGGACGGCGGCGCGCTTACCCTGGTCCTCGACCTCGATCTTCGTGATGTTGGCCGAGTCGAGGTTCAGCACGCTCGCCTGGCCGGTCGGCGTGGCCGGAGGGGGCGGGCCGTTGCGCAGCTCGGTGTACCAGACTCCCCCGGCCAGCACGACGAAGACGGCCACCATCGTCAGCGTCAGACGGAAGTTCACGATCGGTCCTCCGGACGGGGCGGGCGCCGCGCTAGCGGCGGCTCCACCAGACGTAGGCGCCCACCGCCAGGACGGCGAGCGGCAGGAACAGCGTGCTGGAGTAGAGCATCAGGTTCTGCTGGGTGCCGGTCAGGATCAGCGTCCGGTCCTTCGTGACTTTGGCACGCACGCCGAGCAGCCCCTCGTCCTCGGTTAGCCAGCCGATCGAGTTAAGCAGGAGGTCGCGGTTGCCCGGCACCTGCATGATCGAGAGCAGGTTGTTCGACGCGAAGGTCGAGTTGCCGATCGCGACGATCCGGGTCGACGACTGCTGGTTCTGCTGGCTCTGGTCCGATCCGCTCGGCGCCGAGCTCGATCCGGAGCTCTTGAGGACGGAGACGGCGATCGGCACAGGACCCTTCACGTCCTTGCCCTCGTCGTACTTGACCGCACGCGGGTCGATCCGCTCGTCGCTCTCGACCCAGGAGTTGTCGCTCGACTGCGCGATGTTCTGTATCTGGAGCGAGACGTCCTTGTCGCTCTTGGCGCGCACCATCGTCGCGCCGGGGAAGATGGTGATGTAGCGGCCGGTCGTGTCGGACGCGACGTTCTTCATGACCGGGTTCGGGGCGTACTTGACGACCGCGGGGGTCAGCGGATCGCCCTGGACGTTCAGCGAGAAGTCCAGCAGGATGCCGTTGCCGACGTCGAGCCCCCACTTGTTGAGCAGCCCCACCGGGTTGCCGGGCGAACGGGGGTCCAGCATCACGAGCAGCTTGCCGCCGGCCTCGAGGTACTTGTCGAGGACGGTGGCTTCCTGCGGCAGCAGCGCCTGCCGGGGCCCCGCGAGCACAACCGCGGCGTAGTCCTTCGGAATCTCGGTCTGCGCCAGCAGCGTGAGCGGAACGACCTTGTAGTTCTCCGCCTCGATCAGCCGCTTCGCCTCGCTCGCGCCTCGCTGGTCCTGGCTCTCGGTGTCCAGCTCGCCGTGCCCCGTGATCCAGCCCACCTGCTTCGGCGTGCCGCGCTCGAGCTTGAGGAGGGCGCTGGTCATCTCGCCCTCGGTCGCCGACGACACTGTCTGGCGCTTGCCATCGGGCGTCTCGAGAACGGTGGTTGGGTAGTTCTCGATCTTCATGTCGCGGGCCACGCCCGGCTTCAGTACCGGGTCGACGAACTCGTAAGTGATCTTGTCCGTGTAGGCCTGGTACTGCTTGATCAGGTCCTGCATCTCTTGCTGGCCGGACTGGCCCTGCTGGTAGAAGGCCGTGATCTTGACCGGCTTGTCGAGCTGCTGGGCGACCTGGACGGACTGCGGGCTGAGCGAGAAGTCCTTCGTCTCCGTGAGGTCCCAGGTGTAGCTGTGCCGGCTCGACAGCACGTTGGCCAGCGCGACGATGCCGATGAACGCACCGGTCAACAGGACGGTATTGCCTCCGTAACGGGCCTCCCGGCTCGTAACGGTGGACGTCACGGCCTGCGGCCGCTCGAGGACGGCGTAGACGAGGAAGATCACGCCGATCGCCCCGGAGGTGAGCACCCACCGGTCGAGCTGCGCGTAGACGAGGTACAAGCCGGCGGCGACGACGAGACAGAGGACGCCGAGGATCGTGAAGATGGTCGGAAGCTGGGTGCGCAGTCGCTCGATCATCAGCGCCACCGCCTCGCCTCGAGCGTCCGCCAGGTCAGGAACAAAGCTACCAGGATCAAGCTCACGTAGTACACGACGTCCTTCGTCCCGATCGCCCCGCGCGTCATGTCGTTGAAGTGCGGGTAGAGCGCCAGGTAGGAGAGGAAGTCGCCGAGCGTGCCGCCGAACACGCTCGACAGCCCGTCGACGACCCACAATATGAGCAGGATCGCGAAGGAGAGCACCGCCGCGACGATCTGGTTCTGCGTCAGCGCCGACGTGAAGAGCCCGACCGACACGATCGCGCCGCAGAACAGCAACGCGCCGAGGTAGCCGCCGATCACCCCACCCCTGTCTGGGTTGCCCCAGATGCTCAGCAGCAGCGGGTAGCAGAGGGTGAGCACCAGCATCACGCCGAAGAAGATGAACCCGGCGAGGAACTTGCCGACTACCACCTCGACCTCGCGGATCGGCGCCGTCAGCAGCAGCTCGATCGTCCCGGACTTCTGCTCCTCGGCGAGCAGCCGCATCGTCAGCGCGGGGGCGAGCAGCAACAGGATCGTGTACATCGTCTGGAACAGCGGCTGGACCGTCGCCTGCCGCGAGAAGATCACGTTGACCGAGAAGAAGTACCCGGCGATCACGAGGAACGCCGCCGTGATCACGTACGCCAGGGGCGAGCGGAAGTAGGAGCCCAGCTCACGCCGGGCGATCGCGAAGGTCGCCATCAGGTACCGACCGCCTCCATCTCGAGCTCGGCCGCCTCGGCGGGCGCGGCCTCGTCCTGCGTCGTGAGCTGCAGGAACACCTCCTCGAGCGACATCCCGACGTTGCGAAGCTGGTAGAGCCCCCAGCCCCCGTTGACGACCGCGGCCGCCAGGTCCGCCCGGACGTCGGCGCCCACCGCGCAGTCGACGAACAGGCGCGCGCGGCCGTCGGCCGTCGGCTCCACGTGGACTTCCTGGACGTTCTTGATCGCACGGAGCCTGGCGGCGACCTGCTTGCCTGGACCGCCCACCTCGAGCTCGATCCGCTCCGATCCGCGCAGCCGTCGGGTCAAGTTCTCCGGCGTGTCCTCGGCGACGACGCGACCGTTGGCGATGATCACAACGCGCGAACAGGTCGCGCTCACCTCGGGCAGGATGTGGGTGCTGAGGATGACGGTGTGCTCGCCCCCCAGGCTCTTGATCAGGTTCCGCGTCTCGATGATCTGGCGGGGGTCGAGGCCGACGGTCGGCTCGTCGAGGATCAGCACCGGCGGGTTGTGGACCAGCGCCTGGGCCAATCCGACGCGCTGGCGGTAGCCCTTCGAGAGCTTGCCGATGATCCAGTCGGCGCGGTCCGTGACGCGCGCCTGTTCCATCGAAACGTCGACCCGCTCCTTGCGGACGCGGCGCGGGACGCCATGGATCTCGGCCATGAAGCCAAGGTAGTCGCGCACCTTCATCTCGGTGTACAGCGGTACGTTCTCGGGCAGGTAGCCGATCCGCCGACGAGCTTCCAGCGACTGCGTGAACACGTCGTATCCGGCCACCCGCGCCGTGCCGTCGGACGCGGGCATGTAGCCCGAGATGATCCGCATCGTCGTCGACTTCCCGGCGCCGTTCGGTCCGAGGAAGCCGAGGATCTCGCCCGCCTGGACGTCGAACGTGACGCCGCTGATCGCGACCTTTTCGCCGTAGCGTTTACTTAGGTTCTCGACTTCGATCATGCTCGACCCACCGGTTTAGCAAGGGCGTAGGAAGGGGCGCAAACAACACAGCGCCCTATAATCGGACACTTTCGACCCGCGGTGCGTTTCGTCGAGACAGCCCGCGCCTGCCAGAGGAACCCGTGCAGCTCTACGCGACCCTGCCGTTCACCTTCTATTTCGTTCTGGTCGAGCTCTTGCTGGGCACAGCGCTGGCGGTGCTGCTGGTGGAGCCGCAGCTCGAGGTTGGTCCGGGGTTCCTGCAATTCATGGGCATCTCGGTCCTCGTGGCGGTGCTGATCGCGCTCTGGACGGCCTCGAACCTCCAGGGCGGGGCGCTGATGAGGCCGCTCTACGGCGCGCTTGCCGCGGCTGCCCTGTACACGGTCTTCGCCTACCGGCCGCATCGCCTGGCGCGTGTCGCGGCCGGCGCCGCGCTCGCCGGGACCTCCGCACTCGCGCTCGCGGATGGCCTCGCCGCGCTCGGGCCGCTCGGCGACGCGCCGACCGTGACCGCGAGCTTCGCGGCCGCCTCCCTCGCGTTGGGCGCGTCGATGACCGGCATGTTGCTCGGTCACTGGTACCTCGTCGCGCCCATGCTCTCCAGTCGGCCACTCCTGCGGCTGACCGGGCTGTTCCTGGTCGCGCTGGTGGCCCAGGCAGCGATCCTCTTCTGGCTGCTTGGCGGGACCGACGTGCTGGCCCGGTTCGGGATCATGGTGTGGATGCGCGCCGCGTTCGGCATCGTGTTCCCGCTCGTGATGGCCGCGTTCGTCTGGTACTCATGCCGCATCAGGGCGATGCGGACGGCGACCGGCATCCTGTACCTGGCCGTGGGGTGCGTTGTGATGGGCGACATAACGGCCAAAGTCCTCTATTTCCTCTCGGCGGTGCCTGTTTGACGCGACACGACGGACGACGCGACGACGAGATGCGCCCGGTCGAGATCGTACCGGGTTTCCTGCGCCACGCCGAGGGATCGGCGTTCATCAAGCTGGGCGGCACGCACGTGCTCTGCGCCGCCTCGGTCGAGGAGAGCGTGCCGCCGTTCTTGCTCGGCAAGGGCCAGGGCTGGATCACGGCCGAGTACGGGATGCTGCCGCGGGCGACGACGACGCGAACCCGCCGCGAGGTGACCGCCGGCCGCCCGTCCGGGCGCACCCAGGAGATCCAACGGCTGATCGGCCGCGCGCTCCGTGCCGCCGTGGATCTGAACACGATCGGCGAGCGCACGATCCTGATCGACTGCGACGTCATCGAGGCCGACGGCGGCACGCGGACTGCCTCGATCACCGGCGGCTGGGTGGCGTTGGCGCTGGCGCTCGACAAGGTGGTCGCGGCTGGCAAGCTCGAACGGCCTCCGACGCTACGGCACATCGCCGCGACGAGCGTCGGGATCGTCGAGGGTCGGCCGATGCTCGATCTTGCCTACGTCGAGGACTCGACGGCCGAGGTGGACTTCAACGTCGTCATGAACGGCGACGGGGAGTTCGTCGAGATCCAGGGCACCGCGGAGCGGGGCGCCTTCCCGCGCCAGATGGCCGACCGCTTGCTCGACCTTGCGTCCGCGGGGATCGCCGACCTGGTCAGGCGGCAGGCCGGCGCCCTTACATCAGCCCGGGGATCTTGAGCCCGCCGGTCAACGCGGCCATCCGCTTCTGGGCGAGCTCCTCCGCCTTCTGAATCGCGTCGGTCAGCGCGGCGAGCACCATCTCCTCGAGCATCTCGACGTCGTCGGGGTCGACGGCCGCCTTGTCGATCTTCACGGCCCGCGCCTGCTTGTGGCCGTTCAAGGTGATCGTCACCGCGCCCCCACCGGCGGTGCCCTCGACGGTCTCGTTGCCGAGCTCTTCCTGGGCCTTGAGCAGCCGCTGCTGCATCTGCTGGATCATCTTCATGTTCGGCTGCATCGTGCTCCCTATTGTACGGTGCTCTCTTCGTCGCTCACGAGGCGGGCTCGCCAGCCGCGCTGGATCGCCGCGCGGACGACCGGCGTGTCGCGGGGGTCGATCTCCTCTTCCTCGTCCGGCGCCCACGTCGTCGCGACCGAGCAGCTGATCGACAGGCGTCTGCCCAGCGCTCGCTCGACCTCGGCCTCGATCAGGTCGCGCTGGTCCGGCTTCATCACTTGCTCCTGGTGCGAGGCGAACCGCGCCTCCAGCAGCAGCTTCCCATCCTCGACGCCGACCGGCCGGACGTCGTTCATGAACGCCTCGAGCCGGCGATTGACCGCCCGGATCGCGCGCTTCACGCGCGGCCAGGCGGTGCGTACCTCGGCGAGCGACGCGGGCGGGGCGGACGAGGGAGCCGTCCCCGTCGGGGAGGCGGCGCTGGACGGGTCGTCCCCCCGGCGAGCGGGGCGATGAGGCGGCTGGTCGATTGGGGCCGCTGGAGCCGCTGGCTTCACCCCAGCGGCCGACGTGAGCGGATGGGGTGGGCTTCCGCGCTGCGGCCGGAACGGAGCGTCGGGTCGGGGGCTCGTCGTGGCGGTGGGCACCTGCGGCTCGGGCCGCGCCGCCTCTTCCAGCGTCGATTCGACGAACGCCAGCTCGAGCGGGAGCTGGAAGTGGAGCGTGCCGCGCCACCCGACGTCGGCCTGGCCAAACAGCTTCACAGCGCGCAGGAGCTGCCCGGTGTCCGCCTCCTTCGCGAGCGCGTTCATCGCCGCGAGCGTCTCGGCGGAGACGTCGAGCTGGTCATCCGCCCCGCCGAGCTTCAGGAGCAGCAGCCCGCGCAGGTAGTCAGTCACGTCGCGGCAGAACTGGCGTGGGTCGGCGCCGTCGGCGATGGCCTTGCCGATCAGCCGCAGGCCAGCCGCGTGGTCGCGGCGGACGACGTGCTCGGCGAGCTGCGCGGCCGCGCCCGTGCCGGCCGTCCCCAGCACCGCCTCGACGTCCGCGAGGGTGATGCGGTCACCGCCGAGCGCGAAGAGCTGATCCAGCACGCTCTGCGCGTCGCGCATCGAGCCAGTCGCGGCGCGCGCGATCAGGTCGCAGGCGGCTGGGTCGATGGCAACACCCTCGGCCTGGCAGATTTCGAGCAGCCGGCCGACGATCCCCCGCTGCGGCAGCCGGCGGAAGTCGAAGCGCTGGCAGCGCGAGACGATCGTCGCGGGGATGCGGTCCGGCTCGCTGGTGACCAGGATGAAGACGACGTGCTCCGGTGGCTCCTCGAGAGTCTTCAGCAGCGCGTCGAACGCCGGCGCGCTCATCCGGTGCGCCTCGTCGAGGATGTACACCTTGCGCCGCGCCTGGTCGGGGTGCGTCATGACGTGCTGCCGCAGGTCCCGGACGTTGTCGACCAGCCCGTTGGACGCCGCGTCCATCTCGATGACGTCGTACGACGTCCCCTCGGCGATGGAGCGGCACATCGCGCACGCGTTGCATGGCTCGCCGTCCCGTGGGTCGAGGCAGTTGATCGCCTTCGCGAGGATGCGGGCGGTCGAGGTCTTGGCGACGCCGCGTGGTCCGGTGAAGAGGTAGCCGTGGCCGACCCGACCGACCTTGACCGCGTTGCGGAGTGTGCGCGTGACGTGCTCCTGGCCCACGACCTCGGCGAACGCCTGGGGGCGCCAGCGGCGGTAGATCGCCTGCCCGCTCACGTGAGACCCTGCCGCTCCCGCAGCCGCTCGACGTCGGCAAGCGTCGGCATGCTCGCCTGTGCGCCTGGTAGGGTCACCGCGAACGCCGCGGCTGTGGTGGCGAACCGCGCGGCTTCGAGCAAGCTGTCGCCGCGCGCCAGGGCGACGCCAAGCGCGCCGCAAAACGCGTCGCCCGCCGCGGTCGCGTCGACCGCCTCGACGTCGAGCGCTGGGACGTGCGTCGCGAGCTCGCCGTCGTGGACGAGCGCGCCGCGCTCGCCGAGCGTCACGATCGCCGCTCGGGGCCCCATCTCGCGCAGCCGGCGCGCCGCGCGCTCCGCGCCGTCCAGGTCCGAGACGTCCACGCCGGTCAACGAGCGCGCCTCCGCCTCGTTCGGCACGACCACGTCGGCGCCTTCGAGAAGTGCGGTTGGGAGCGGCTCACCCGGGGCAGGCGCGGGGTTCAGCACCACGCGCACGCCGTCCCGCTTCGCCAGCTCCACCGCTCGCAGGTTCGCCTCGATCGGCACCTCGAGCTGGAGCAGGAGGACGCCCGCCGTCCGCAGGCGCGACCAGGCACCGTCGACGTCCGCGGCGCTGAGCCGCGCGTTGGCGCCCGGCGACAACGCGATCAGGTTCTGGCCGCCTTGCGCGACGAAGATGAGCGCCACGCCAGACGGCACGCCAGGGGTGGTGAGGAGTGCGTCGGCGGCGATGCCCGCCGCGACCAGGTTCGAGATCGCGGCGCGGCCGAAGTCGTCGTCGCCGACCCGTCCGAGCAGGCGCACGTGCGCGCCGAGGCGCGCCGCGGCGACGGCCTGGTTGGCGCCCTTGCCGCCGCCACCGGTCAGGAGGTCGCGGCCGGAGACCGTTTCGCCCGGCGTTGGGAGGCGTGGCACGAAGACGACGAGGTCGGTGTTGATGGAGCCGACGACCGCGACGCCGGGGCCGGGGGTGTTTGCCACAGCAAACACCCCCTCAGCGCTCGCGCGTCACACGAGACGAATGGTCGGGGTGGTGCGATTCGAACGCACGACCACCTGCACCCCATACAGGTGCGCTACCAGGCTGCGCTACACCCCGGACGTGCCTGAGTATAGCCTAGGGCCGTGGCGAGGGTCGACCCGAACAAGCTGGCTCGCCTCCTTTTCTGCCTCTGGGTAGGCACGCTCGTCGCGCTGCTTTACCACACCAGGTACACGGGCCCCGACACGTGGCTCCACTACGGGACCGAGGGATCGATCGTCGTCGTGACCGGATTGGCGCTGTTCGCGGCGGTGGAGAAGGCTCGCCGCCTCCTGGGCTGATTTGATAGACTCGGGTGCCCATTCCCCGATAGCTCAACGGTAGAGCGGCCGGCTGTTAACCGGTAGGTTCGAGGTTCGAATCCTCGTCGGGGAGCCAATTCCCCCAAATCCCGAACTGTTCCCGGACTGGTTAACACTCGCGGGGTCCGGCAGGTTGGTGAGCTGGTAGAGCGCAATCCGCACGCGGTACCACCGGGTGCGGACTCTTGTTGTGAAGGCCCGTCCCGCGACCGTCTCCGCCGCCGCGCCGGCGCGGCCGTTGTGCGACACGGTCGGCGGCGCCGCCGACGTCTCGCGCTCGTGCTCGAAGGGCGCCACGTCCACCTCGTGCAGCAGCAGCTGGAAGAGCTCCTTCTGGTCCTCCAGCGTGAGCAGCCTGACCAGGCGCTCGAAGTCCTGCAGGGCGCGGCGGATGAGGCCGGCGTCCAGGATCCGTTCGCGACGGCGCTCCAGGTCGAACTCCAGCTTTTGGCACCGCGCCTGGAGGCCTCGAGCTCGCGCGCCGGCAGCATCTTGACCGGGCAGGCGGTCTGGCTGCCGTCCTTTGTGTAGTCGACGCAGGCGTAGTAGAGGTACGGCGTGCCGTCCTTCGTCTGCTTGCTGGAAGAGTGGGCATCAGCTTGCTTTCCGGCTGGTTCGTCCCGCTTCGCCTTCGAGGAACGGCACGACTTCGTGCCCGAAGAGTCCGGGCACCGGGCGCCCAGCGGACTTCCTTGCCCGCCTGGAGGTCGACCAGTCCGGCGGCATCCTCCTCAGGCAGGGAGGAGGCCCAGTCCTGGAACCCGGCCGGCCCGGTTGCGGACCAGGCGCCGCTGGGCGGCGGCGAACTGGGCCTCCGGCACCACCGCCGGGACCGGCACGATGATCCACTCCTCGCGCGGTCGGCTCGGGGACGAGTGGCGTTCGCGCGTCCGGCCGATCGGCCGCAGGGGCGAGTGGGGCTGCGACGGGGTGCGCGTCCGGTACCGCTGCGCCACCGCCTGGCCGACGCAGGCCGGGTTGGTCAGGATGCCGTGCAGCGTGGCGGGCGACCACAGGCGCGGCCCCGTCGGGGTGGGGACGCTGCAGCGGGTCAACACGATCAGACCATCGAGCGCACCTTCACTCGGCTCGGCCGCCTCCGCCGGTCGACAGTCCGCTACGAGCGGCGGGCCGTCATCCATGAGGCGTTCCGCATGCTCGGCTGCGCCCTCGTCTGCTGAAACGTCGTCGAGACGCAGTTCTGTTCGGCGTTCTAAGCGCTCACGGCCGTGGCTCGAAGACGACCGATCGGGTGTCGGGGCGGTCGGGGGCGCCGTCGTCCGGGTGCGGCGCGCCGTCGCCCAGCGCCATGCACCGGTAGCCGTAGGACTCGACCTCCGCGACGAAGGCGGCCGGGCGGCAGCCGGACACCAGCGCGAGCTGGGGCGGGTTGATCTCGCAGAGGAGCGTCGGCCGGTCGCGGCGCAGCAACCCGCGGGCGCCGTGCAGCACCAGTAGCTCGGCCCCCTCCGCGTCGACCTTCACGAACCGGACCGGCGGGGGCAAGTCCGCGCCGTCGAGGCTCACCACGGGCACCCGTTGGACCGCGTGCCCCGCGGGGGGCCCGCCCCGGCCGGCATCCAGGTAGGTACCGGCCGAGGTGTGCGACAACGCGACGACGACGTCTCCCCAGCCCGGCGCGGCCCCGACCGCCGCGCGGTGCACCACGACGCGGCCGGCGAACCCGTTCTCGCGCAGCGAGGCGGTCAGCAGACGGACGTTGCCCTCCAGCGGCTCGAACGCGTGCACGCGACCGGCTGGTCCGACGAGGTGCGCCAGGAGGACCGAGAAGTACCCGACGTTGGCTCCGACGTCGACGACCGTCTGGCCGGGCGCAACCCGCGACCGGACGAACGCCGTCTCCACCGGCTCGTAGACGCCCCGGACGACCGGGTGCGCGACCAGGTAGTCCTGGAGGTCGACGAACAGCCGCAGGCCGTCGCCGACCTCCTTGATCACGACGGTGCTCTCGGAGAAGTACGCGAGGGCGGGGTTCGTGCGCTGGAATTCCGGGGAGCCCATGAACCCGCCGCGGAGGACAGCGGTGTTCGGGTTCGACGCCAGCTTCTCGAGGACGACGTCGCGGTTCTCCGGCTCGCGGTCCAGGAACAGGCGGTAGGCCCAGACGACGTGGTCGGGCGTGAGCGGGCCCGCCGGGTGCGCGCCTGCTCCGGACCGGCGCCCGAGGAGGCGGGCTACGCGCCCGAGCATGGGCCTCGTCCGATCGCGCCCTCCACGGGGACCGCCTGTGGCCATTCTACCGCTGCCGGCGCCCTCCTCGCGGCCGACGGCCGGCGTGCGACGCGCGCCGAGGCGTCCGTCGGCGACCAGGGTCGGGCCGTCGTCACCCGCGACCGCGCTGAACCGGTACCGCGGCCTGGTCGTCCAACAGCGTGCAGTGTGCTGCCTCGATGAGCCGGCGCGCCGCCCGGTCGCGGCGGTGGAGGGCGACCGGCAGCCGCTGCCGTGGAACAGCAAGACGATGGAGGTACCACCCGGCCACCCGGTCGAACTCCCCGGCCTCCGGCCCATCGCCGGCGGAGGCCCCTCCGCTCAGTCGACCGGTGAGAAAACCACCGTCCTGAGAAACCTACCCTCCTGGTCGCCCGCGCCTGCGGGGTCGCCGCCGAGGTCGGTGGCCCGGTAGCCCAGGTCCGCGAACTCGGCGACCAACTGCTCCGCGGAGCACCCGGAGACGAGGCCGAGCTGGCGCGGGTTGATCTCGGCCATCACGACCGGCCGGTCGGCGCGGAGTAGGTCCTGCGCGCCCCGCGCCACCAGGAGCTCAGCGCCCTCGACGTCGAGCTTGACGAACTTGACGGGGCGGCGGACGCCCGCGTCGTCGAGCCGGATGACGTCCACGGGCCGCGCGGTCCACCCGTCGGGGACGCCGCCCGCAGGGGTGATGTGCGCGCCGCCGCGCGACAGGCCGGCGGGCTGGACCACCAGGCTCACCCGGCCGGGTGCATCGCCGAGGGCCGCCCGGTGCACGGTCACCCGGTCGCCGAAGCGGTTCTCGGCCACGGACCGTTCGAGCAAGGCGGCGGCGTCGTCCTGGGGCTCGAACGCGTGGACGTGACCCGTGGGCCCCACCGCCGCGGCCGCGGTGACGGTGAACAGGCCGACGTTCGCCCCCGCGTCCACGACCACGTCCCCGGGGCCCACGACGCGGCGCATGTAGGCCAGCTCCTCGCCTTCGTACGCACCGCGGACGATGCCCATGCCGACCACGACGTCGGCCACGTCGACGAAGAGCCGCAGCCCCTCCGGGAGCTCGGCGATGACGACGTGCCCCTCCGGGACGCGCCCGAACTCGGGGTTCTTCGTGAGGAACTCGTGGGAGCCCAGGAACTCCAACCGCAGGCTACGCGTCGAGCGGTTGGTCGCGACCTTCCCGCGGACGACCTCCTCGTTCTCGGGCTCGCGGTCCAGGAACAGCCGGTACCCCCACTCGACGTGGGCCGCCGTGATCCCGTCGGTGGCCCGGGGCATGGGGGATGCGAGGAGGCCGAGGCGCCTGGCCACGGCTCGGCGCAGTCGCTCCCGCACAGGAGTACCTCCCTCCGGTCGGACCCCGGTAGCCCGGACCAGTTTACCGGAATCGCCTGTTCAAGATCGCCCCACGGCTCGTTCAGCGAGTTCGCCTCGGGACCGCCGACGAGGCGGCAGGTGGCCCCCGGACACCCCCGGCGGGCAGGCGCGACCCCGGTCGGACGTCGCCTCCGGCCCCACTGTCGGTCCGCGTCGGGTCCGCGTGGCGGTTTGGTGGTGGTTGCATGGAGGAACGGTCCACCTTCATCCAAGCGCTTGCCGGCCGGTTTGTCGGGTGGGACACTGGCCCCGCGCGCCCATGCCGCGGGTGCGCCGCCATCGTCGGAGGGTGGAGCGCGGCGCCACGTTCCGTGCCATGCGAGGTGCAGGATGCATGGGGAGTCCCGGAGGGCCACCAGGTGGTGGCGTGTCGGGGGACGGTGGCTGGCCGGTCTGCTGGTGGCGATGGCCGTGTTGCTCGCACCGGCGCGGCCGGCGTCGGCGGGCGCGCCGCTGCGCTGCGTGGCGTTCGGGCCGTACGTCGGTGACCTGGACCCCGACGTCGGGCGGCACCCGTCGCCGCAGACGATCGACGCGCTGCTGGACGCCCTGGTCGCGCAGACAGGCGCCCAGTGCATCCAGACCTACGGCGTGCTCAACGGGCTGGACTACACGATCGAGTCCGCCAACCGCCGGAGCCTCAAGGTCATCGCGATCCTCTGGCTCGACACGGACCCGACGGTCAACAACCAGTCCGTCCAAAGGGGGATCCAGTTGGCCAAAGCGTACCCGGACACGATCGTCCGGCTGAGCTGCGGCTCGGAGTACCTCACCCGGAACCAGGCCCTCGGCGACTCCGTGCTGCGGGCTTGCGTCACCCAACTCCGCCAGGGCGGGGTCACGCAACCGATCACGGCCATCGACACGTGGTGGGTGTGGTGCAATAGGTCGTGGCCGTGCCGGCCCTCGTCCCTCGCGGGCAGCGTGGACTGGATCGGCGTCAACGTCTTCCCGTGGTGGGAGAATGAGTTCTCGGGCCTCCCCGGCTTCACCTGCACGCCGGCGGAGAAGGCGGCGGACTTCAACGTGGCCCGGGTCCAGGACGTGGCGGCCGTATACAAGCCCAAGGAGGTGGTCCTGACCGAGTTCGGCTGGCCGGCAGGGCCGGACGGCGCCACGGAGGTCAACCAGTTCACGGGCGAGCACTGCGGGGTGGCGGGCGAGGCGAACCAACGGCGGGTGGTCCGCGAGACGCTGGCGAAGCTCGACCAGCAAGGCCTCTCCGGCGTGCTCTTCGAGGCGTTCCGCGAGGGGGCCTGGAAGGCGCGGTCGGAGCACGACCCGGTGGGCCCGTTCTGGGGGGTGTGCACCGGGGCGAAGCCTTACGCTTGCGAGGGCTACGACGTGCTGGTCAGCGACCGGATCTACCGCTTGGGGCTCGCACCGGACTACGGCCCAGCCTCCGCATGGATGCACCCGGTGCGCATCGCCGCGACGCCGAACGGGGACGGGTACTACGTGCTGGGCCGCGACGGTGGGGTGTTCGCGTTCGGGAACGCCCCCTTCCTCGACTCGATCCCGGGCCTGCCGCCGCCCTACAACGTGGCGCACGGGGGCGCCATCGCGATGGCGGTCACCCCCACGGGCAAGGGCTACTACATCCTCACCGGCGACGGCGGCGTGTTCACGTTCGGCGATGCCCACTTCTACGGGTCCATCCCCGGGCTGCCGCCGCCTTACAACGTGGCCGAGGGCATCGACCTGGCGGTGACGCCCACCGGCAAGGGCTACTACGTCCTGGCGCGGGACGGGGGCGTCTTCTCCTTCGGCGAGGTCCAGTTCTACGGGTCGATGCCCGGCCTCCCGCCGCCGTTCAACCGGACGCCCGTAACACGGATCGCGCTGACGCCGACCGGCCGGGGCTACTACATCCTGGGCGAGGACGGCGGGATTTTCGCTTTCGGCGACGCCGTGTTCCGCGGGTCGATCCCGGGGCTGCCGCCGCCGTTCAATGCGGCCCACGGCGGGGCAATGGCGATCACCGTCACGCCGACCGGCAAAGGCTACCGGGTGCTGACGGGCGACGGGGGCGTCTTCGCCTTCGGCGACGCGGTCTTCGTCGGGTCGGTCGCCGGCCAAGCCGGCACCCCGGCGTTGGACATGGCTGCGCTCCGGCCCGAAGCGTCGTTCGCGCGCTGACCCCGCCCGGCTGAGGTACACAAGACCCCGCCCCCGCACGCACGCGGCACCCGACGGCCGGTGCCGCACCACGACCTCGGCCAGGCCCGCGCCGGTCAGCGGTACGGGGGCGCCTCGCGCCGATCGACGGGCTCCGTCATCGCGCTGCGCGTCCGCCAGAAAGCCCCGCAGGGCACCCGGTGCCCGCCCTTGTATCCTGGTCCGGCTCACTGCCTTGCTTCACTCAGCTTCGGGCGACGTGAGCTTCGCCCCGAGGCCGAGGAAGAGCACGAGGCCCTCGTCCAGGGCGTCGAGCTCGCTCGTGGACACCACGCCGAAGAGGCGGCGGATGCGTCGCTTGTCCGCGGAGCGCAGATGATCGATGAGTGCGTAGGATGTCTTGGTCAGTCCACTGCGCCCTGGCTGGAGCATCGGATAGAGCGCCCCTTCGCCAGGCGTCCCAGTCACGGGCACGATGGCGACCAGCTGGAAGCGCTGGTCGGCGATCACCGCCGGATCGCTGAGGACAATGCACGGACGGACGCCCCGCTGCTCGGGGCCGACAGTGGGGGCGAGCTCCAGAAGCACGACTGTACCGCGCTCGATCCTCACTGCCCAACCTCGGTCCACCCGTCGCCGGGCGCCCAGCGGACTTCCTTGCCCGCCTGGAGGTCGACCAGTCCGGCGGCATCCTCCTCAGGCAGGGAGGAGGCCCAGTCCTGGAACCCGGCCTCGGCCAGGTCGGCGGTTTCGGGGTGTGGGCTGCGGAGGGAGCGCTCGAGCAGGGCACGCCGACGCCGCTCGAGCTCGCACCGCGCAGCCTCCTGGCGGAACTTGCTCCGGTTCTTCTCGAGTCGGTCGATCTCCCGGACCAGGTCAGCGGGCAAGGTCACGGTCACGCGCTGACTGGTCGGCATAGCCCACCTCAGTACGATCATGCTTTAAATCGTCCTCGCCGACCAGGACATAGGCATCCTGACGGTGGTGCCCATCCACGGGTTCCTCACCACCAAGCTCGTGGAGCTCGCGTTCTCCCCAACAGCCCTCGCGGGGTCGCAGTTCCGCCGCTTCCGCGCGTGCGAACGTCTCCAGCAGCTCTGGCGGGACGATGAGCACTCGACGTTCGACTCGATCCGGCACCGGGTCGACATCGGCACGGCGGTCGAGCACGTCCCTGACTGGTGCCGCGGCCACCACCTGCCGTTGCCGCGGCGGGCTGCGCACCGGTCTGTCGGCCGAGCCCAGGTGTCTCGTCCGAGGAGTCGCCTGTTCGGACTGGCTGGCACGACGAATGCGTGCCGCCTCCCGACACCCCGAAGAGGAGGTAACAGGCGTGGCACAGTACAACGTCAACCCGCCCGACGACGTCCGTCGCGACACGGGGATGGGAACGGTCCTGGCCGTCCTGCTGGTCCTGGCGCTCGTGGCGTTCTTGATCTGGGCACTGGCCTTCGGCGGGTTCAACTCGCTGACGGGCACGACCGGGGGCTCCCTCCCCAGCTATTCGTCGACCGCGACGACGGGTGGGGCCACGAGCGGCACGACCAGCTCGTCGGCCGCGTCGCCTTCCGGCTCGACCTCCAGCAACAGCTACTCGAGTGGCACGACCAGTGGCGGCTCGAGCAGCTCGACGGGGAGCACGTCCAGCGCGCCGACGACGAAACCGTAGGTTGGGTTTCGCCGAGGGCCCAGCCAGATTGGCTGGGCCCTTTAGCTTGACCTTTTTCGCCCGCCCAGCTACAGTCGGAATAGAACGTACGTTCTATTTAGAGTACGCGCCGGAAGAGGAGCTGTAGTGTGAAGCGGGAATTCATGATCGAGCGCCAGGGCAAGCAGTTCGTTTTGTACGCGGGCTTGCTCGACGAGGCGCACCGCAACGGCCTCAAAGCGATTCGGACGAAGCTGGTGCAGAGCCCGGCGCCCGAGAACGGCAACGTCTGCATCTGCCTGGCCGAGGTGGAGACCGACAAGGGCGTGTTCTGCGGCATCGGCGACGCGAGCCCCGAGAGCGTCGGGCGCAACATCGTGCCGCACTTCATCCGCATGGCGGAGACGCGTGCCAAGGCCCGTGCCCTGCGCGACGCCATCAACGTCGGCGCGGCCGCCTTCGAGGAGCTGGGCGACCTCGACGACGACCGGGATTCCGAGCCAGCCGTGGGAATGCAGCGTGGATTGTTGTCGCTGAGCGGCGAGCGGCCAACCGTGGCCCGCGCGCAGAACGGCGCCCCGACGCCGCTCGCGTCGCGCCATCCGAGCCGTGTTCCGGACGGTCGGGACGACCTTGCCACCCCCGCGCAGGTGCGGGCGATCTACCTGATCGGCCGTGACCAGCACGGGCTGTCCGACGAGGACATCGAGCAGCGCGCGGTCGGCCTCTACCAGAAGCCGCCGGCTGAGCTGACCAAGAAGCAGGCCTCCCACCTGATCACGGTGCTCAAGTCGAACGGGCAGGCCGCTTCGTAGGAAGAGCGCGGGGGAGCGTGCCAGCGCTCTCCCCTTTGCTCTCTAGCGGCAGATGTGCTGCTTGAGCTGCTGGAAGAGCTGGTGGGCTTCCTCCCACTCGTGCTTGATCTGGTTCTGGAAGAACTGGCCGTTGTTATCCTTCGCGTACTTCCGGTACGCCTCGATCGCCTCGCACTTCGAAACGAACGCGGCCATCAGGTTGTACGTGAAGTTGTCGACCGGGAAGCCGTTCTGGGCGTTGAGCTGCGCGCCCATTTGCTCAGACTGGGTGGCCTGTTGGTTCCTCTGTTCGATCATCCGCGCCTCCTCACGAGCCGGTAGCTCGACGGGACCGGATCCGCAGGAGACGTGCCAGTACGGCTCAGAGCTCCCGGCTTTGCCGCACCAGCGCACGGGCGGTGGCGTAGGCGCCGAGCAGGCCGAGCAGCGTGCCGACGATCGTGAGCAGCGGCGCCGTGGCGAACACCGTGTCGAGCCAGCGGCCGCCCAGCACGCCGATCACCAGCGTCAACACGACCGCCCAGCCGAGCCCGAGCACCCGCAGCGGCGCGAGCGCGCTCCGGCTCGGGCTCATCCGCCTGGCCAGGCGCGCGATCTCCGGGTCGAGCGCAGGGTCGACCGGCTCATCCGGCGGAGTATTCGCTGCCATCTGCTTCTTGCCTTCCTTGCTGCCGGGCATCCCGCGGGGCATGGGAGCAGGAGGCGCGCCGCGTGCGAGACCGGCGTCGGCGAGCAGGTGGTGGACGCGCTGGATGGCGGCCGAGTCGTCGCCGTGCTCGGCGGCGACCGCCGCAGCCTCGGCGAGTGCTCGCGCGGCAGGGCCATCCATACCGCGGAAGGCCGCGTCGTCGAGTGCGTCGGCGATCATCGCAACCGCCTGCGGCGCGTAGGCGCCACCGCGCCGTCCGATGGTGGGCAGCGCCCAGTCGAGGTCGGCCACGAACTCGCCGATGGGCAGATCGCCGGTCGCCACGCCGTCGGCCTCGGCGCGCAGCTCGGCAATCGAGCGTTCGGTCCGACCCGCCACGGCGGGATTCTAGGTCCGGCGCGCGCGTTCACCTGGCCGCGCGGGCGTTCCGCTCCACTGGGCGCGAGTCGAGCGGCGCCACGTTCCACCGCCGAGGACCCGCCGCGGTACCGCCTCGGCGTCGCGGTGCTCCCCCTGCTCTGGGGGGCGATGTAACGGCGGGGGCGCATGGGCTCAGGCCGGCGGGGCCGGGAGCTTGTCGACCTGGGCCCGCGCGGCGCGCAGGTTCGCTTCCGAGATGTCGTCGGGAACCGAGCAGCCGTTGGCGAGGATGAAGCGCCGGCCGCCGTCGGCCTGTTTCAGCGCGTCGCGCATCTCCTCGAGCATCTGCTCGGCGCCGCCCTCGACGATCGGGCCGCGCTCGCTGATCCCGGCCATCAGGCACAGGTCGGGCGCCTTCCGGCGCACCTCGGCGATGGAGACGCGGGTGAGCCGGTCGCTCCAGCTCAGCACGGGCGCGCCGTACGCGAGGAACGGGTCGATGTTCAGGCCGGAGCTGGCGTGGACGTGCAGCGTCGTCAGCCACCCGCCCAGGCTGGCGCGCAGCACCTCGAGCTCGTACGGCCGTGCGAACTCGCCGTACTCGGCGGCGCTCAGCTGGTTGTCCCCCGCGCCCTGGACGGCCAGGAAGACCCCGTCGGCGCCCGCCTCGACACACGCTTCGCAGAACAGCGCCAGGTTGCGGGCGATGATGCCGAGCGCGGCGTGCAGCTCGACCGGGTTCTCGGCGATGTGCCGCTTGATGCTGTCGCGGCCCGCGAACTTCGCGGCGTAGGTGTACGGCGAGAACACGGTAATCAGGATCGGCGCGTCGCCGCCGAGCTCCTCGCGCAGCAGGCCGATCGTCTGCAGCTGACGCCCGAAGTTGCCGTCGAACGGGTCCGTCTTCGGCAGAAGGTACCAGTCCTCAGCCCGATGGATCGAGTTGTCGGGCCAAGGGTAGGTGATGTCGGGCATGATCTTGAAGATGTCGAGGTCGAAACCGCCGAAAAACTCGAGCGTGTAGCGCGCCATCGCGAAGGGGTTGGCGCGAGGCTTGAAGTGGTGCCAGAAACAGAACGGCACCCGGTCGACCGGCTGGCCGGCGACCGCGGCGCGGACGCGCTCCATCTTCGACATGCGCTCGGCCACGCTGAAGCCCCCGTTTCGTTGAGCTACACGACAGTCTACCGCGCGCCGGCGGCGTACCCGGTCAGCTCGACGTAACCCTGGCCATGGAGCGGCCGGCCGCGCGCGGTGCCGACCACGTCGACCGCTCCTTCCCAGTAGGCAACCCCAGTGGTCGGGCGCGTGTCGAGCTCCTGGTCGCTCAGGACCGGCCGCAGCTCGAGGTCGAGCTCGGGCGCTGGGACACGCAGCCGCCAGCCAGACGGGTAGGTCGCGCCCGTGTGCGGGCTGGTCCAGCTGCCCAACGGCTCCTCCGCGAACTCCTCCGGGCCGAGGTGCGTCGTGCGCCCGCTGGCGTCCACGTAGGTACCGTAGACCAGGACGGGCTTGCCACCGTCGTCGCGTACGACCGACCCGGTCAGCTCTGTCCGGTCGTCCATCTGGACGGCGAACCAGTCCCACCCGCCGCCGGCCGAGAAGAAGTTACCCCACTGGTGGTCGAACCAGGCGATGCCGGTCACCGGGATCGCCTTGCCGTCGACCGTCAACGTGCCGCTCGCGTCCAGACGCGTCCGCGAGTAGTAATACGAGTCGCCGGCAGGGCCGAAGGAGATGAGCCCGATCCTGTCGTGGAGCGCCGGCGGCTTCTCCGAGTCGAGCTTCAAGTCGATGGCGTAGCCATTCATCGAAGCGGCGACCGCGTCATGGCCGTTCGACCCGCGCATAGTCCACTCGGCGACGTGCAGGTCGAAGCCGTCGGTCGATCCGATCTGCGAGCCGAGGCTGGTCCGCTGGTCGAACGCGAAGCGGCCGCGCGGCACGTCGGTGATCGCATAGTGGGCGGCGTACCCGACCGGTCCCGTACCGCGCACCGACTGGAAGAAGACGAGCTCGAAGCCGTAGCGGCCCCCGGCCTGCGTCTGGAGGTGGCCCGTGTAGTACCACCACTCGGTCAACGCGTCGTGAGGGGCGTCGTCGCGCGGG
>Ga0070741_10005582_pt1 | contig 27744 bp, 28 predicted proteins | sample Coa_R1_4_FD_66440 | JGI IMG/M metagenome (GOLD analysis project Ga0070741, IMG submission 66440) | Surface soil microbial communities from Centralia Pennsylvania, which are recovering from an underground coalmine fire - Coalmine... | ecosystem: Environmental > Terrestrial > Soil > Unclassified ...
CGGAGCATGTGGCGCTACATCGACCTGTTGCCGGTCGAAGGGACGGCACTCGTCGGACCGCACGCCGGCTTCACGCCCATGGTGCACGCCAAAAACCTGGGCGCTTACCTGGGGCTGGACGAGCTGTACATTAAGAACGATACGGTCAACCATCCGACCTTGTCGTTCAAAGACCGAGTCGTCGCCGTCGCCCTGACCCGCGCCAGAGAGCTCGGTTTCGAGACGGTCGCCTGCGCCTCGACCGGCAATCTGGCCAATTCGGTCGCCGCCCACGCCGCCGCCGCCGGCATGACCTGCTATGTCTTCATCCCCGGCGACCTGGAGGCGGCCAAGGTGCTGGGCAATCTGATCTATCGGCCGAACGTCGTCGAAGTCGAAGGCAATTACGACGACGTGAACCGGCTCTGCAGCGAGATCGCCGCCGAGCACGGCTGGGCATTCGTCAATATCAATGTCCGGCCGTACTATGCCGAAGGCTCCAAGACGTTGGCCTTCGAGACGATCGAGCAATTGGGGTGGCGGACGCCCGATCAGGTCGTCATCCCGATGGCGTCCGGTTCTCTCCTGACCAAGATCTGGAAGGGCCTGAATGAACTGCACGCGTTGGGGCTCGTCGATGCGGTCCGCACCAAGATCAACGGCGCCCAGGCGGAGGGCTGCTCGCCTATTGCGACCGCGTACAAGGCCGGTCGGGACTTTTTCAAGCCGGTGAAGCCGAAGACAATCGCCAAGTCGCTCGCCATCGGCAATCCCGCCGACGGCTACTACGCGCTCAGGGCGACGGCGGAGAGCAAGGGCGCCATGGAGACGGTGACCGACGAGGAAATCGTGGAGGGGATCAAGTTGCTGGCTCAGACCGAAGGGATCTTCGCGGAAACGGCCGGGGGCGTGACCATCGGGGTGCTCCGCAAGTTGGTGAAGCAGGGTGTCATCAAGAAGCCCGACGTGACGGTGGCCTATGTGACGGGGAACGGCCTAAAAACCCAGGAGGCGGTCATCGACGCGGTCGGCCGGCCGGTTCGTATTCAGCCGAGTTTGGTGAGTTTCGAGAAGACATTCAAGATGGGCAAAAACGGCGGTGGTGACGCATGATCAAGGTCCGCATTCCGACTCCCTTACGGCCGCTGACCAAGGGACAGGGCGAGGTCGAAGCCAAGGCCGCGACGATCGCGGAGATGATCGACAACCTGAACACGACGCATCCCGGCTTGAAAGACCGTCTCTGCGACGAGAAGGGAGAACTGCGTCGGTTCGTCAATATCTACGTCAACGAAGAGGATATCCGCTTCCTGAACGGCAAAGACACCTCGCTCAAGGACGGCGATGAAGTGTCGATCGTCCCCGCCATTGCGGGAGGGAGCTGATGCCGAGTCTGCGGTTCCACATCCGGTTCCCGGAGGAAAAGATCAAGGAACCGATCATTTATCAGATCGGCCATGAGTATAAAGTCGTGACCAACGTCCGGCGGGCCGACGTGCGGGAAACGACAGGCTGGATGGACGTGGAACTGACCGGCGAAACCGCGGAAATCGAGCGCGCCGTCCAGGGGTTAAGAGAGAAAGGGTGCATCGTCGATCCGATCGAGTTGAATGTCGTGGAATAATGATCCCGTGAAGCGTCCCTCGTGAAGCGTATCTTGTGCAGGGCAGGCGCATCACGTTTCACGAGCAACGCACGGCGCACAAGATGGATTTCACCGACGAACAGATCCAGCGGTACAGCCGCCACATCATCCTGCAGGATGTCGGCGGAAAGGGCCAGAAGAAGCTGGCGCGGGCCAAGGTGCTCGTGATCGGCGCCGGCGGGTTGGGCTCGCCGGCCGCGCTGTATCTCGCTGCCGCCGGCGTCGGCACGATCGGACTGGTAGATGGCGATGTCGTTGACCTATCGAACCTCCAGCGGCAGATCCTGCACACCACCGCAACGGTCGGAAGGCCCAAGGTCGAATCCGGTGAGAAAACTCTGGCGGCGCTGAATCCGGATGTGACGGTTAAGACGTATCAATTCCACGTGGATGCCGACAACATCATGGCCCTGCTGCATGACTACGACATCGTCCTGGACGGCTCTGACAATTTCTCGACACGGTTCCTGGTCAATGACGCGTGTTTCTTCGCCAAGAAGACCCTTATCTCCGGCAGCATCTTCCGGTTCGAAGGCCAGTTGACGACCATTAAGCCACATGAAGGCTACCCCTGCTATCGCTGCCTGTACCCCGAGCCGCCGCCGGCCGGCCTGGTGCCGAACTGTCAGGAAGCCGGAGTCTTAGGCGTGCTCGCCGGCACCATCGGGGTCCTGCAGGCTTCTGAAGCGATCAAGGAAATCCTCGGCATCGGCGAAACGTTGGCCGACCGGCTGCTGATCTATGATGCGTTGGAGATGAAGTTCCGGAAGGTATCCAGACCGAAAGACCCAGGCTGCCCGCTCTGCGGGGCGCACCCGACCATTACCGATCTGGGCGGGAACTACACCGTGACGTGCAGCATCTGACCGTGCCCGACCTGAAGATCCCCCGGCACATTCTGGACGAGATCGTCGCCCATGCCCGGGAGCTCGATCCCTATGAGTGCTGCGGATTGTTGGCCGGAAACGATCGGACCGTCACACACATCTACCGGATCAAGAACGTGGTCGCGCTCGACGGCGCGCAGAAGCTGGCCAGCTTTGATGAAGCCAAGGCAGCCCACTTGGAGCGTCTTTCTCCTTGGGAACGGGCGGAGATCGCCTTTGTGATGGATTCCCATGATCTGGCTCTGGCTCAGAAGGACATGAGGAAACAGGGCCTGGAGCTGCAGGTCGTCTACCATTCCCATCCCAACGACCCGGCCCGGCCGTCGGTCACCGACGTCAAGATTGCGACCGAATACGAGGACTACTGGGGAAAGATCAACCTGCCGGTTCCCGCCTATCTGCTTATTTCGCTTCAAGACAAAGCCAAGCCCGACATCCGGACTTACTGGATCCGGAAGGGTCAGGTGACACCGGCGGATATTCAAACGATCTGACACCCTTCCGCTCATTTCGCCTTCTTCCCGTCCGGAAGAGTTTCATGTACTATGGTGCCGTCTATTTACCCCGTACCTTTCATTCATCATTCTAGCGGAGGGTCCCATCATGCCACGAACAACCATGATTGGGTTCATCGTCTTCATTGCCCTGGCTTTTCTCTTCGGCTGGTCCGCCGTCAGTTTCGCCGCGGAGAAAAGCTTCTACAGTCCGATCATTCAAATCGACAAGCAGAACGGCCGCATTGTCATCGCGGATAGCGGGGCGGTCTTCTGGGTCGATCTCCCGGAGGAAGCGAAGCCGCACGTGGATAAGCTTCCGCTAATGACGCTGGTCGACATCGTCGTGGAGTTACGTCCCGACAAGCCGCCGTTGCTCAAGACCTGGAAAGTCACAGGCGGCGAATCCGCCTGCAAGTTCTTCGACGGCAAGACGTGCCACTGAAGCGGGTACGAGGCGTGCGGCGAGAGGTTCGTGGGAAAAGATGCGGCCCAGGCGACAGGCGCGACGTTCGAAGAAAAATAAGGCGCATGCTTACTCCGAGCTGCCGAGCATGTCGTCGATCAGCGGACGATTGATATCGCAGCACCCCGGACAGATCGTATCGAACAGGGCTTCGTGGTCTGCCACATAATTCTTCGCGTCCACCAGCTTGTCCTTGATGACCTCGTCGTAACAGGCCTCGCAGAGCATCATCAGGCCTCGCATCACGGACACGGTCTTTCGCCCTGTGCTTCCCCGCATGGTTTTCTGTCATTCGCGAACCGTTATCCGCGAACCGCCAAGACTCGGCCTGAGCCCCGATTCACGGTTAACGCGTAACGGTTCACCTCCGCTCAGACCGACCCCTTGTACTGAGCGACTACAAAGTCTTCCGTCTCCAACTCCACGCCGCAGCGGGGGCACTCGTACGGCTGGTCCGGCGGAGGCACCGTCAGTTCGTTGCGGTCGATACGCCCGAGGCAGACATGGTAGAAATGTCCTCTCGCATGCTCGCTGTCCAGCGGATCACTCTCGTACACTAACACCATCGTCACCCCTTCATTGACTGACCGAAAGTATAGCCACGTGACGGCAGAGTCCGCAATCCTGCGGTCGAGCGGGTATCTAGATTTGGAACTGGGCCTCGTAGAGCCCCGCGTACACTCCGCCTCGATTCAACAACTCCTCGTGCACGCCTTCCTCGGCGATACGGCCTCGTTCCACCACGACGATGCGGTCGACGTCATGGAGTGTGGACAATCGGTGCGCGATGATGAACGTCGTCCGCCCGCGGGTCAGGTGGCTCAAGGCTTCGCGGATTTTCACCTCGGTTTCCGTGTCGATATTGGACGTGGCCTCGTCGAAGATGACGATGGGCGGATCCTTCAGAAGAACGCGCGCGATGGAGACCCGTTGCTTCTGGCCGACCGAGAGCTTGACCCCGCGCTCTCCGATCCAGGTGTCGTACCCCTCCGGCAGATCCATAATGAACTCATGGGCGCGGGCCGCGCGCGCCGCCGCTTCGATTTTCTCCTGATCCGCGGACAGATCGCCGTAGGCGATATTCTCGCGCACGGTGCCGTTGAACAGAAACGGCTCCTGTTGCACCAATCCGATCTGGCTCCGGAGAAAGGCGAGCGGCAAGTCCCGCAGATCGTAGCCGTCGATCGTAATCGCGCCGGATCGGACGTCATAGAAACGCATGAGGAGCTTGAGCATCGTGCTCTTGCCCGCCCCGCTCGGACCGACCAACGCCACTCGTTCGCCCGGTTTCACCGTCAGCGTGATGTCCGACAGCACGGGCGCGTCCGGGCGATAGTGAAACGACACTCGATCGAAACGAACTTCGCCCCGCAAGCGCGCGACCGGCCGGACCGCTCCGGGCCGATCCCGGACTTCCGGCTCGGTGTCCAGCACGTCGAACACGCGCTCGCTGGCCGCGAGCGCATGTTGCAGCATATGATTGACGGAGTGGATTTGATTGATCGGAACATAAAAGAGCGCCAAATAAGACAGGAACATCACCAACTCGCCGACCGTCAGCGCTCCGGCCAACACCTCGCCGGTCCCGTACCACAGGATCAGCAATGTACCCATGCTGCCCGTGAAGATCATGCCCGGTGAATAGATCGACCAGAGGCGCATCGCCTGAAGATTGCTCCGGCTGTATTCCTGACTGAGCCGGTTGAACCGTTGCTGCTCATAAGCCTGCCGGTTGAACCCCATCGTCTCCCTGATGCCGGACAACGCATCCTGGAGATATGCGTTCAACTCCGCGGCGCTCTTCCGGATGCGGTGGTAATAGGTGTGCACCCGTGCCGTAAACTTCAGCGCGGACACGATTAGAATGGGAATCGGCAGCAAAGACAGCAGCGCGAGTTTCCAGTTGAGCGTAAAAAGCATGACCGTGATGCCAACCAAGGTCAGTGACGCGGTCAGCATGCCCTCGAGTCCGTCGATGAAGATGCGCTCGACATGCTCGGTATCGTTGTTGACCCTCGACATGATTTCACCGGTCGAGCGGTTCTCGAAGTAGCTGAGCGACAGGCGTTGCAAGGCCGCGAAGACCTGGGCCCGCAAGTCGTGCACGACGCGCTGCTCAAGCGTATTGTTGAATCGGATGCGCAGGGAGGCGCACAGGTTCTTGAGCCCGTAAGCCAGCAGCAATCCGGCCAGAATCCAAGGCAGCAACTCCGGCCGATGGGCCGCGATCACATCGTCGATGACGACCTTGACGAGCCACGGCGGCACCAGTTCCATCGCCGTGGCGAGCCCGGCGAAACCCAGCGTGATCAACGCGAGGAGGCTGTACGGCTTCAGGTACGCGAGGACGCGGAGGAGAGAGATCACTGAAGCAATTCTGAATGTTGAATTATGAATGATGAATTACAATTCAGAATTCCTCATTCAAAATTCCTCATTCGTTCAAATGACGGCCGCGGTTTCTTTTCTCCAATAATGGTCGAACTCTTCCAACTGGGTCAACGTCGACAGATCGGTCATCCGGTCGAGAAAGAGCTTGCCGATCAGGTGATCGAGTTCGTGCTGGATGCAGACCGCGTACAGGCCGGACGCTTCGAAGTCGACCGGAGCGCCGTACCGATCCAATCCCTTCACCCGCACCATCGATGGCCTGGTCACTTTGCCCCTCAGCCCGTCGATGCTCAAACAGCCCTCCCAGTTCTCGATCTGATTGGGCCCGTAATAGAGAATGGTCGGGTTGATCAGCACGGTCTTGGGGAACCCGCCTTCGCCCGGACATTCCATAACCACCAGTTGTTGCGAACGGGACACCTGCGGAGCCGCAAGCCCGATGCCTTCCGCCTCGTACATGGTCTCGAACATGTCGTCGATGAACTGTTGGAACGACGATGACCGAATATCGGCGGGATCGACCGGGGCCGCAATTTTTCTGAGAACCGGATTACCGAGCTTGGCGATTTTCAACACTGCCATATGGATCTCTCTTGAGGAAAACCGGAGCGAACTCCGTATGTGTTTATAGCACAGCCCTCTCGACGCCGACAAGACGCGGGCCGTTTCGCTCCACTCGCATTACCCTTGCGGAGCAGCCCCCTTCGGCCTTCTCGGCTCCGGCAATTCGAACGTCTCCTGGCTTGCGTTCCACCAATCGATCCATTCCTGCGCCCACTCTCGGCGCTCCTGTTGCGTCGAGGCTTCCCAGTTGTGCATCTCGCTTTCGTGTCGCGTCAACAACCAGAGCGAATGGATTGCGGAAATCGCCACGAAGCGCTCCTCGTCGGACAACAACGAAATCAGCACGGGAACCACCGCCTTCTGACGGACATAGCGCGATTCGAACGCAGCGGCCTTTCGGATGGTCGGATTCTGGTCTTTCGCCATCAGTTCGATGGCGGCGGGCGCCTGCGAAGGATCCAGCCGAACCGCCACCCGCAAGGCGTGCTCGCGGATTCTGGGCATCTCGTTCGGCTGCTTGGCGGTCTCGAGCAACGCGGGCACGGCCGCGGTCGCCTTCAACATGGACAGCGTCTCGATCGCGTTGTACCGGAGTCGAGGACCCGGCATGGTCAACGCCTTGACCAGGACCGGCACCACCGGCTCGCCCAGATGCACGAACTCCCCCATCGCCCAGAACTCCTGTTTGCCTTCCAGCAGGGGAAGCAGCGCCTCCGCACGCTGCAATTCCTCTTGGCTCAGCGGTTTGGTGTTCTGCGGGACCGACGTGTCCGGAGCGGTTTCCAGTTTCGGCGGAGCCTCGTACGGAATCTGGACGGGAACAATCGGAGGAACATTCCCTCCGGCCCAGACCGCCTGTACACCACCCCACATCGATGCTGCGCCGATCAGTACCGCCGCCAACAGCCTCATATCCGCCTTCATGGCACGCTGTCCTCCTCCGTATCACGTCGATTCATCGACGCCGTCTCCGTACCGTCGCCTATCCGCCGCGTGAGGTCTCTCGTCCATCCCGCCGTTGATGCACGATATCATACAACACCGGCAGGACGAGGAGAATCAGCACCGCGGCCGTCAGCATCCCGCCCACCACGACCCTTGCGAGCGGCCTCTGCGCCTGCGACCCGATGCCCGTCGCGACGGCCGCCGGCAGGAGCCCGATCGCCGCCGCCAGTGTCGCCATCAGGATCGGCCGCATCTGAACGTCCGCCCCCTTCATGATCGACTCCGTAAGCGACATGCCAGAGCGGCGGAAATCCTCGATACGAGAGATTAACAACACACCCCCCAGGATCGCCACCCCCAGGGTCGAAATGACGCCGACCGCCGCGGAGATGCTGAAATGCGTGTTCGTCGCGACCAGGGAAAGCACGCCGCCGATGAGCGCGAACGGCACCGTGACGAGGACCAGCAACGCGTTCTTGACCGAATGGAAGGCCGTGTAGAGGAGAACCAGAACGATGACGAGGCTGAGCGGCACGACCTTGGTCAGCCGCTTTTGCTCGTCCTTCAATTGGTCGTACTGGCCCGCCCACTCCATGGCGTAGCGTTCGGGAAGTTGCACTTCCTTCGCCAGGCGGGCCTGCGCCTCCTGAACCGTGCTAGCCAAGTCCCGGTCCCGCACGCTGAACTTGATCGGGATGTAGCGGCGGTTGTTCTCACGATAGATGATGAACGCGCCGGTCTGCGTCGTGATGCTGGCCAGTTGCTTGAGCGGAATGCGCGCCCCGTTCGGCGTGCTGACCAGAATGTTCCCGATCGCCTCGGGGTCCTGCCGAAACTCCGGAAGGAACCGGACGACGAGATCGAACAACCGCTCGCCTTCGTAGACTTTCGTGACGGCTTGCCCGCCGACCGCCGCCTGGACCACGGCATTGACGTCCGACACCTGGAGCCCGTACCGGGCGCTGGCCTCCCGATCCACCTCGATCAGCAGGTTGGGTTGCCCCATGAGACGGAAAATGCCCAGGTCCTTGACGCCCGGCACCCGACGCATGACCCGCTCGATCTCCACCGCTTTCGCCTCCATCACTCTCAGGTCGGTCCCGAACAATTTGATGGAGTTCTCGCCTTTGACGCCGGACATGGCCTCCTCGACGTTGTCCTGAATCACCTGCGAGAAATTGAAGATGACCCCGGGGATCGATTGGAGTCGCGCCTCGATCTCCGCAATCAGCTTTTCTTTGGTCAAGCCCGGTCGCCATTCTTTGTGCGGCTTCAGGTTAGCCAGAAACTCCGCATTGAAAAAGCTGGTGGGATCGGTCCCGTCGTCGGGGCGCCCAAGCTGCGAGACGACGGTCATCACTTCGGGGGATTGCCGGAAGATGTGTCGAATCTCGGTCGTCAGCCGAGCCGCCTGGTCGAAGGAGATATCCACCGGCATGGTCGCCCGCACCCACAGGTTCCCCTCCTCCAACGCCGGCATGAATTCGCCGCCCAACAATCTGAGCGCCACGAGCGCCGTTGCGAACAGCGCCAGCACGAAGCCCACCACGACCATTTTGTGCGACAGGGCCCAGCGCAACGTCCCCGCGTACAAACGACGGACCGCGCGGACCACAGCCGTGTCCTGCTCGCTGATCGGGCCGGTCAGCAGCAACGAGCAGAGCACCGGCGCCAGTGTAAAGGCCATCAGCAACGCGCCCAGGAGCGCGAAGCCGTACGTGATGGACATGGGCGCGAAGATCTTGCCCGGCACGCCGGTCATCGTGAACAGAGGAATGAACGCCACCACGATGATCGCCGTCGAAAAAAAGATGGGGCGCCCGACTTGGCGGGCCGCCCGGACGATCTGCTGCGGCGGAGTCAATCCGGGACCGCGGTGATGGGCCAGATGGTAGAAGATGCTCTCCACCATGATCAGCGTCGCATCCACAATGATGCCGAAGTCGATGGCCCCGAGCGAGATGAGGTTGGCGGACTGCCCGATCAACACCATCATGGTGAACGTGAAGAGCAACGAGAGGGGAATGGTCAACGCGACGATCACGGCCGCGCGGAAATGGCCGAGAAAGAGAAACAGGATGACGAACACCAGGACCATGCCGCTGATGAGGATGTCCGTGACGGTCTCCACCGTGGTGTTGATCAAAACCGTACGGTCGTAAAACGTTTTGATCTTCACGCCCTCGGGCAGTTTCCAAGTATTCAGGTCCTGGACCTTGGCTCTGACTCCTTCGAGTACGGACAGCGCCTTGTATCCGCGCTGCAGCAGCACCACGCCCTCGACGACGTCGTCGCGATCGTCGATCCCGACCTTTCCCAGACGCACGCGATGGCCGACGGACACCTGGCCGAGGGTCTTCACAAAAATCGGGATCCCTTCCTTTTCCGCCACCACCACGTTCTCGATGTCCGCGAGACTGTTGATCAGCCCCAATCCTCGAATGTTGAAGTTCTGCGCCCCGACCGTGAGGTAATTCCCCCCGACGTTGGCGTTGCTGTTGGCGAGCGCCGTCATCACCTGCGGCAGATTGACGCCGTAGCTGATCAGCTTTCCCGGGTCGATATCGACGTGATATTCCTTCGTGGTGCCGCCGAACGCCGTCACGTCGATGACCCCCGGCACGCGCCGGAACTCTCTTCGCAATTCCCAGTCCTGAACGGTTTTCAGATCGGTCAGGCTGACGTGTTCTCCCGCCAATTCGTACCGATAGATTTCGGCGATCGCCCACCACGGCGAGAGTGTCGGCTGGGCGCCAGGCGGTAGGGTCACCATCGCGAGACGGTTCAACACCTCCTGCCGGTCGAAGAAATAGTCGGTGCCGAAGTCGAAATAGACCTTGATGTCGCTGAGGCCGAAAATGGACAGCGACCGAATGTCGGTAAGCCCCGGAGCGCCGTTGAGCGCCACCTCGATGGGGATCGTGATCTGACGCTCGATTTCCTCGGCCGACCACCCGGGATATTGGGTGATCAATTCGACCATCGGCGGGGACGGATCGGGGTAGGCGACGATGTCGAGAAGCTGGAACGCGTAGAGCCCGCCGAAGAGAAGACTGATGCCGAGAGTGCAGAGGAGAAACCGCTGAACGAGGGAAATTTCAACGATTCGTGCGATCATCGTCTCGGTCCATCGCCCGCAACCGAGGCGACCGCGTGACTTTCATGCACGCTATCCCTTCACTTCCTGGCCCTTGATCAGCACCGCGCCTTTCACAACGATGCGCTGGCCCGGAGAGAGCCCTTCGAGAACCCGAAACTGTTCGGGGGACACACTGGCGACCTTGATCTCCCGCTTGACATACCGGTCCGGCCCTTCCACGACGTAAACGAAGTGCTTCCCGTCGGCTTCCAGCACCGCCTCCTTCGGAATCGCCAGGAACGGAGTGGTATCGCCGACGTCGATGTTCAGCCGTGCGAACATCTCGGGCTTCAACCTGCGGTCTTCGTTGTTGACCCATGCGCGGACTTTGATCGTCCGCGTATTCGGGTCGACCACGTCGCCGATGGAGGCGATTACAGCCGGGAACATCACGCCCGGATACGCTTCGACCGTCACGCGCGCGACCTGACCGACCTTGACCAAGGCTAAGTCTCGCTCGTAGACATCCGCCACCACCTGCAGCGTGTCCAGATCGGCGATCGTGAACAGCACCTGCGACGGATCGCCGCCCACGGACTGACCCGGCGTGACAAAGCGCTCCACCACGGTCCCGGCCAGCGGGCTCTTCATTTCAAAGCGCGAGGTAATGCGCTGCTGGGCGAGGGGTTTCTCCAGCTCGGCCGCCGGCACGCGGAGGGACAGAAGCCGTTCCTTGGCCCGGCGAAACTCCGCCCGGGCCTTGATCAAGTCGTTCTCCGCCTGCTTGAGATCCTTCTGGGGCAGAGCTTTGGTCTCGTACAGGTCCTTGGCGAGCTCATAGGCCCTGGTCGCATACTCCAGCTCCGACGCTTCCTTGATAAAGTCGGAATAGGCGGCCGTGATGTCCGGACTGTCGATCACGAGCAGCGTGTCGCCGGCTTTCACGTGGTCGCCCAGACGAACGCGCACCTCGACGACCCGCCCTTGCAGCGGAGACGAGATCTTTGAATAGCGATCCTCGCCGTACGCCACTTTGCCAGCCAACACCAGCGCCGGTTTGACCGGGCTGTAATCCACCACAGCGGTTTCGATGCGCGGCTGCGCCTCGGCGACGGGCGCAGGCGGCGATGACACCGGAGGCGTCGCCGCATTGGACTGGGACGGCTCCTCCGCCCGCCCGCAGGAGGCCAACACCGTGCACAAAACGGCAAGCATCGCAACCCCTCGCCTCTCGCTTCTTGTCCCTTGCCGTATCACGAGGTGATCTCCTGCCCGACCGCGCTCTCGAGCTGAAACAGGTTGCGCTGATAATTGAACAGGGCCTCGATATAGTTCTGCTGAATGGTCCGCGACGTCCGGGCCGCATCCAGCAGGTCGAGAATGGTCGCGCCTCCTCGTTCGTAGGCCCGTTCGACGATGGTGAAGGTGGCGCGCGCATCCTCCAAAATGCCGCCTAGGTACGCTTCCACCAAGCGCCGGCTTTGCACCAGATTCCGATAGGCAACGTCCACCTGATTCTCCACCTGATTGATCGTCTTGTTGAGGTCCGCCTCCGCCGCCTGCACTGCGACCTCGGCCTGCATGATACCGCCCTGGTTGCGGTTGAACAGCGGGAGCGGCACGCCGACGCTCATCATCGCCTGTTGCTGCAAATCCGGGCCCGTCGGTCCCTGGACCGCATATCCGCCCCCCAGGGTCACATCAGGGTAGCGGTACGCCCTGGCCAACTTCAAATCGGCCATGCGCTGAGCCTGAAGATGCCGTTTCGCTCTGAGATCCGGCCTCGCTTCCAGAGCCAACATCCGCAATTTGTCGATATCCGGATCGATTCGATGGAACTCCAACTCCGTCGTCAACTCCAGCCGGGTAGCCGGCGAAAGCCTGAGCAATTGGCGCAGATCGGCGCGGGCCGACTCCGCCTCCTGCGTAAACTGGATGACTTGAGACTGAAAGTCGATGAATTGCAGGCGGATACGGATCAGATCGACCTCCGCGATGTACCCCTTCTTGAATCGAATGGTATTGATTTCGAGAATGCGCGAAAACCGGTCGCGGTTCTCTTCCGCCAGGGCCAGCCGCCGCTGAGCCAATTGCACCCGGTAATAGGTATCCTTCACCGTGAAACCGAGTTGACGGATCGCGTCCTCAAAATTCGCTTCGGCCGATTGCGTCCCGTACCCGGCACTCTCGATCCGGTAGCCTCGCTTACCGGCCATCTCGAAGAGTTGCTGGATCTGCGGATAGACTTGGCCGCTGCGGGTCAGGTTGGAGCGTTCGCCAAACTGATTCTTTGCAAACGAGCCCGCCGTCGAAACCGAGAACACAGGGTTCGGGAAAAGGGCGGCCGTGATCTGCTGTCCCCTGGCATAGTCGACGCCGAATTTGGCGATGAGAAGGTCGAGGTTTTGCTTCAGGAACAAAGCCAACGCTTCATCGAGGCTCAACCGTACCGACGGGCCGACCTGAACGGAGGATTTTGCCGGTTCATCTCCGGCGGGCAGCATGCCCGGGTACAACGGAATGACTGTGCTGAAGAAGCTCAAAACGGCAAGAGACGAGAACCGGACTCCGGTCCACCAACGGGTCAGGGTTGCAGACAACTCCACCCTCGGGGTTTCAACATGATAACCATCCCCGGGAAATCCGGGGACAGACCTCGGCGCGACGACAGGCCCCGCGCGAAACGCGCTCGTATTATACCGATTTATCAGGCCGGGGGAAACACAAAGAGACGGGAGGTCAACGCATCTTCAGCTCCGTCCATGCGCGATCATACACCCGGATCGCGTCCCCGACGTCGCTCATCCACTCCAGCCGGGCCAACAACGACTCAGGCGGATAGACGGCCGGATTGTCCCTCACCCGGGGCGACACCAATTTCTTGGCTTCCCGATTGGCGGAGGCAAAGAGCAACCGTTCCGACGTGAGCGCGGCTACCCGAGGATCGAGGAGAAAATTCACAAACCGCATCGCCAGATCCTTGTGGCGGGAGGTTCTGAGCACGACCAGGCAATCGGACCAGATGGTTCCTCCTTCCTTCGGCACGACATAGCGGATCGAAGGCCGCTCGGCCATCGCCCTGGCCACCGGGCCGCCCCATCCATGAGCGAGCACGACCTCGCCCGAGGCCAGAAGGTTGTCGTAATGCTCGCTGGTATAGGTCTTCACGAGCGGCTTCTGTTTGATCAGCTTCTCTTTCGCCTGCTCGATCACGGCCGGATCCCGCGTATTGAGTGAGTGGCCCATCGACCGCAGGACGGCGCCGAACACTTCGCGCTGATCGTTCAGCATGCTGATCTTGCCCTTGTACCGCGCGTCCCAGAGCACGGACCAACTGTCGGGCGGTTCCGGCACGACGCTGGAGTCGTAACCGATCCCGACGGTTCCCCACAGATAGGGCACGGAATACCGGTGCTCCGGGTCAAACGGCAAACGTTGCAAATGCTCCGCCAGCAGCGCGGCATTGGGAATGTTCGACAGATCCAGCTCGGCCAGGAGCCCGAGTCCGATCATGATCGACACCATGAAATCCGACGGCACCGTCACGTCGTAGCCGGTCGCCCCGCTCTGCAGTTTGGCCAACAGCTCTTCGTTGCTGCTGAAGGTGTCGACGATGACCTTCGCCCCGGTTTGCTGTTCGAATTCCCGCAACAGCTCGGGGCTCACGTAATCGGACCAGGTGAAGTAGTGGAGCGTCGGGCTCGCCCGGACGCCGCCGGCCCGCGGACTCTTCTTCGGCCCGTCCTCCGGAGTCGGCTGGCAAGCCAAAACCGCCGCACAGAGGAAAACGGCGATCCAGGTATGACAGGTATGATGTGGTGATGTGGTGATGTGGTGACGGAGAAGGTTTGGCACCGCAAATAATACCTTTTCCCGTCGGGCAATCACCGAATCACCAAATCGCCACGTCTCACGTGTCGCTCACCCGTTGGACGGCCAGCGAAAGGCCGACCAGTCCCATCGAGACCAGGACCAGAATGGCGGACAAGGCGTTGATCTCGGGCGACACTCCGGACTTGATCATCGAATAGACCTTCAGCGGCAGGGTGGTCGAGCCGGGGCCGGCCGTGAAGAAGGTGACGATGAAGTCGTCCAACGAAACCGTGAAGGCCATGAGCGCGGCCCCGACGACCGCCGGCCGCAGCAAGGGGAAGGTCACGCGGCGAAACACCTGCCAGGGCGTGGCACCGAGGTCGGACGCGGCCTCTTCCAGACGAGGGTCCAGTTTTCCGAGCCTCGCCCGCACGATCACCATGACCAGGGGCAGATTGAAGGCGGTGTGGCCGATGATGACCGTCGGCAACCCGAGCGGCAGCTTGATCAACACAAAGAACAGCATCAAGGCCACACCCATCATGATCTCCGGAACCACCAGCGGCAGCAGCATGGCCCCCTCGATCACCCGTCGCGAGCGGGACCCGAGTCGTTCCAGGCCTAAGGCGACGGCTACCCCGAGCCCGGTCGCAAGGACCGTGGAAACGACCGCGACCAGCAGACTGTTCCATGTCGCCGCGAGCAGCGCCCGGTCCTCGGCGAGCGCGGCATACCATTTCAGCGTGAACCCCTGCCAGGTCGCCGAGAGACGGGAGGCATTGAACGAGAACAGGACCAAGACGGCGATCGGGAGATACAGAAAAAGCACGTTGCCGAGACTCATCCCCTGAAGCCAGACGCGCCGCCGAATCACGGTTGGCTCCCCTGTCGGTCCATGCCCGCATCGACCCGATAATAGACGGCCATCGCGACGATCAAGAACCCCATCAGCACGAAGGAGAGCGCCGATCCCAGCGGCCAGTCGCGCACAACCAAATACTCGTGCTGGATCAGGTTGCCCACCATCATGCTCCTGGCGCCGCCCAGCAAATCGGGGGTGATGAACGCCCCCAGAGACGGAATAAATACCAGGAGGCAACCCGCGATCACGCCCGGTTTCGTCAGCGGCAGCACAACCCGCCGGAAGACCGACCAACGGGAAGCGTAAAGATCCCAGGCCGCTTCCACCAGCGCCGGGTCCAGTCGCTCGACGGCCGCATACAACGGGAGCACCATGAACGGGAGATAGCCGTAAACCAGCCCGAGCACCACGGCGCCGTCGGAATAGAGCAGCTCGATCGGCGCATCGATCAGCCCGGCTCCGATGAGGAGCCTGTTCATCACCCCTTCGGTCCGGAGGATGAACATCCAGGCATAGGTCCTGACGAGAAAGTTCGTCCAGAACGGGATCATGACCAGCATGAGCCAGATCCCCTGCCGGCGTCGCGGGAGGCGCGCGATGTAATAAGCCAGAGGAAAGCCGAGGAGGAGGCAGAGCGCCGTCGTCACGGCCGCAAAGAGAATCGATTGTGCGAAGATCCGGAAGTAGAGTGGATGGAGCAGGTCGGCATAATTGGCCAGACGGAAGGTCCAGACGACGCCGCCGTACGTGCCGCGCGCCGCGAAGCTGACCGCGAAGACGATCAGGAGGGGAACGAAGAAAAAGAGAACGGCCCAGCACAGCCCCGGCGCGAGGAGCCAACCCGGGTATCGGGCCACACCCTCTCCGGGCTCGACGCTGGTCGTGATCGGGTCGGATGGAACGGGCGCGTTCACGCTCTCAACACGACCCCCTCGTCGGCGCTCCAGCGGATGAACACCCTCTCTCCGGCGGCGAACCGCTTCCGGTCGCCGGCGCCGTTGGCGACGCGGGCCTTCCAGAGCACATGATCCGAGAGCCGCAGGAGGTAGTGTAGCTCATGGCCGCTGTAAATGGCCTTCTCGACCCTGGCTTCGAGCACGTTCTCGTCCCCGGACGGACGCGTTTCGGTCGAGAGACGGACCCGTTCCGGTCTCAGCACCACGGTGACCCGGTCACCAAGGGCGACGTTATACAGGCAGCGAACCCGGATCGGTCTGGACGGATGGAGGCCGGAGGGATCCACGCCGCACATCCCGTTCTCCAACGTGACCACCGATCCCGTAAGTTCGTTCGACAGCCCGATGAAGCGAGCCACGAACAACGACACCGGCGCGTCATAGATCTCGTGGGGACGTCCCACTTGCAACACCCGGCCGCGATCCATCACCGCTACCCGATCGGACATGGTCAACGCCTCTTCCTGATGATGGGTGACGCAGACCATGGTGACGCCGACCTGCTCCTGGATGGCCTTCAGTTCGACTTGCATCTCTTGCCGCAGTTGCTGATCCAGCGCCGCCAGCGGTTCATCCAACAGCACCACCGCCGGCCGATTCACGAGCGCCCTGGCCAAGGCGACGCGCTGTTGCTCTCCGCCCGAGAGTTGAGACGGATAGCGGGCACGTTGCTTTCCCAGCCTGACCATTTCCAGCGCGGCCTGGACCCGCGACTCGATCTCCTCCCGGGGCAAGCGGCGCATCTCCAATCCGAACGCAATGTTCTGGAACACGGTGAGGTGAGGAAACAGCGCGTAAGACTGGAACACCAGGTTGACGGGCCGTCGATTGGGCGGCACTCCGGTCATCGGGCGGTCTTCGATGAGAATCTCGCCCTCATCCGGCCGCTCGAACCCGGCGAGCAGACGCAGCACCGACGTTTTGCCGGCCCCGCTCGGACCGAGAATGGAGAAAAATTCGCCGCGCTTGATTTGAAGCGACACGTGATCGACGGCCGCCGTCGAGCCGTGCCGTTTCACCAGATCGCGGGTCTCGACACTACAGTCGGCCACCGCCGCCGACCCCTCCGCTGTTCATCGGGAGCTTCCACATCGAGAGCGGCTCACGGTCAGGTCGCGACACCGATTTGTCTACGGGGAAACCGCGCGAACGGCATGTCGATCGAGGACGCGGACCGGCGTCCGCTCTTCAGCGATCGAGGCCGACTTTGGCGCTGACGTCGCGCAGGTGTTTGCGGACTCGGATTGTTTCCTGATGTTTCCGCAGCAGTTCCCGGCGGATGACGTCCCGGTCTTCGGCGACGATCCGCACCAGCCGGTCCGAGTCTTCAGCGTGATCCCGGACCAGTTCCGACAATTTCTGCAACTGACGCTCCAGTCGATCCAACCGCCACAGCACGCCCCTGATCGTCGCCTCGGACCTGAGCGTCTTCCCCGCAGGCGCCACGTTGTTCGCCCGCTTGATGACCGCCGTCTTTCGCATCGTTCGCTCCTCGCCGGTGATTGCCGCGTAGTATCGTCCCGGCCGCCGTCGATGTCAATCATCCCTTCTTTTTAGGCCGCCCTCCTGTTACAATGCCGGCACCATGCGAAAAATCTTGACCATGGTGCTCGCCGGAGGGAAAGGCGAGCGGCTGTATCCCCTGACCGAGCACCGAGCCAAGCCAGCGGTTCCTTTCGGCGGGAAATATCGCATCATCGACTTCACTCTCAGCAACTGCCTGAATTCCGGCCTCCGGCGGATCGCCGTGCTGATCCAGTACAAGTCGCATTCGCTGGACCGGCACATCCGCACCGGCTGGAACATTCTCAACCCCGAGTTAGGCGAATACCTCGCGTCGGTCCCGCCGCAGCAACGGATCAGCGAAGACTGGTACAGGGGCACGGCGGACGCGGTCTACCAGAACCTGTTCCTGTTGGACAACGAGCAGCCGGAGTTCCTGCTCGTACTGGCCGGCGACCATGTCTACAAGATGAACTACGCGGACATGTACAATTTCCTGTTGGCTAAACAGGCTGACGCCGTGGTCGGCGCGATCGAGATTCCGCTCGCCGAAGCCCGTCGCTTCGGCGTGATCGGGGTGGACGAGGGCTACCGCATCCTGCGCTTCGACGAGAAACCCAAAAATCCCGTGCCCATCCCCAACGACCCGACCCAGGCCTTCGCCTCGATGGGCATCTATCTCTTTCGCGCGCCGATCATCCGCGAACGGTTGATCCAAGATGCCAAGGAGGACAGCGCGCATGATTTCGGCAAGGACATCATCCCCCGCATGATCCGGGAAAACCGGGTCTACGCGTTCAAGTTCCAGGACGAGAACAAGAAGGCCGTGAAGTACTGGCGCGACATCGGCACCCTGGACGCCTATTGGGAAGCCAATATGGACCTGGTTGCGGTGGATCCGTTGTTCAACCTCTACGACCAGGAGTGGCCGATCCGCACCTATCAGGGCCAATATCCGCCGGCCAAGTTCGTCTTCGCGCAGGACTACCAGGGAGGGCGGATGGGCGTGGCGCTGGATTCCATCGTCTGCGGCGGATGCATCATTTCCGGAGGACGGGTTCAGAACTCCGTCCTTTCTCCCAACGTGCGGGTGCAGGATCATGCCGACGTCCGGGAATCCGTCGTCATGGAGAACGTCGTGATCGGCGAACATGCCCGCATCCGGCGGGCTATCATCGACAAGGACGTGATCATCCCGCCTAAAACCGAGATCGGCTACGATCTGGACGCGGATCGTCGGCGTTTCACGGTCACGGACTCCGGCCTCGTGGTCATTTCCAAGGGAATGAAATTGCATGCCTCCCTCGATCCATCCGGTTGACCTGATCGCCGCGCTGCGCCAGAAGCACCTGACGCCTGCCATCGTGTTTCTGACTTCCCGTCGCGCTTGCGACGAAGCCATGCAGGCCTTCGAGCGAGACCGGGCGATCCTCCCGCCGGCCCGACAGCGAACCATCGCGGCCGTGCTGGATCAGGTCATCGCCCAATTTCCCAGCATCGCCGACCATCCTCTCTTGGAGACGGTCAAACAGATCGGCGTCGCAGCCCATCATGCCGGGCATCTGCCGTCCTGGAAAATCGCCGTGGAGGAGCTGATGCGACAAGGGTGCCTGGACGCCGTCTTCGCAACGACCACGCTCGCGGCCGGCGTGGACTTTCCGGCCCGGACCGTCGTGCTGACCCAATCGAGCGTCCGCAAAACCAAGGATTTCACCGACCTGACCATCAGCGAGGTGCAGCAACTGGCCGGACGGGCCGGCCGGCGAGGGAAAGACCTGGTCGGCTTCGCCATTGTTACGCCGTCGCCGTATATCGATCTGAGCGTCATCACGAAAGGACTGACCGGACATCCCGAGCCGATCGACAGCCAGTTCGTGATCACCTATCCGATGGTCCTCAATCTCCTGAAAGCCCACCCGCTGGAGCAGATCCAATCCATCCTCGCCAAGAGCTTCGCCCAGTTTCAGCTCAACCAGCGCGCCGAGACGCTGGAACAGAAGCTCGATGTCCTCCACGAACTGATGAAACCCTACGGCCCGCGTGTGTGTACCGACTGGATCACCCAGTGGCAAATCTTCGATCACGCCCGCAAGCAGAAAGCGCACCGCGCTCACATCCGGCGGAAAGAGCCGCCGGAACTCGCCGCGCGCCTGCATTTTCTCACGCCGGGACGGGTCGTCGGGTTGACGAGAGGACGTGGCGTCGTGCTGCGACAATATCGCAGCCGAGGCCAGCGCAGCCCGATGGTCACCGTGCTGAGGCCCGGCGGAGCCGTCATGGAATGTCCGGCCGGCATCATCACCCAGATCTTCGACCGGGTGTTCGAGTTCGAGGAAGCGCCGGTGTATCCCTGGTGTACCCCGAAAAGCCTCGACGACCTGTCGCGACAATTGGTGGAATTGCCCGCCCGCATTCCGATCCTACCGATCCTCGTACACGAGGAGCAGGAATCGATCCCGGAAAGCGCCATCGCCCAAACGCTCGATGACTTCCCCTGTCCGACCTGTCCATCGCGCCCCGCCTGCCAGAAGGACCACGCGACGGCGCTCAGGCTCCGGCAGGACATCCAGCGTCACACGAAAGCCATCCAAGCCCTGCGTACGAGCCTGTGGCACCGGTTCCAGGCCAAAGTCGAAGTGCTCCAGCAATTCGGGTATCTCACGCCGACCGCGCATCTCACCGAAGACGGCGAGTGGGCGAGATTGATCCGCATCGACCATTCGCTCCTGATCACCGAATTGATCCGCGCCGAGGCCTTCACGGGGGCGGACCCGCAACTGCTGGCCGGAATCATGGCCAGCATCGCCCACGACGACGACCGCCCGGGCGCCTTCCCGCGCCCCAGCCCCGGCCTCTCGTCGCTGCTATGGCAAGTCCGGAGACTCGCCGAGACGCTGGCCCCACACGAAGACCCGCCGCTGCTTCGGTCCGACGTGGCGGCGCTGACGGAAAAATGGGTCGGCGATCCGACACTCACCTGGATCGGCCTCTGCAAGATGACGACGATGGCGGAGGGGGACATCTATCGCTTGTTGGCGCGCACCCTCGAGTATCTGTCGCAGCTCCATACCTTGAAAGCCACGCATCCGGGAGTGGCCGAAACCGCCGACCGGGCAATCGCGGCGTTGCGCCGCGGCGTGCTGGAGGAGCTGCCGTGAAGAGCGGGGTCACGAGGTATTGGGGTACCGGGATAGGGACCGCTCTGTTGCCTCACTGCTCTTCCGTTATTTCTTTATCCCTTTCCCCCTTCCAACAATGACCACCGACGAACTGGAACACTTGCTCGCCGCGCAGCCCGTCGCCTTGCTGCATCGTCTGGCACGGGGGCGAGTGCATCGCCATTTCCGGTTGGGAAAGCGACGCTTGGTCGAACTGCTCCTTCGGCATTCCGCCGAAAACCGGGCAGGACTGGAGTCGGACCTCCACACGCTCATTCAGGAACGGGTCAACCGCCGTTCTCCATCGGAGCCGAGGCAGGCGGAGCACCCGCACGCTGCGAAGCCCAGCCGCCGGCATGACCACGCGCCGACTCAACCCGCGAAGGCCCACGCCAGACCGCCGGAACCGGAATCATCGGAACCAGCCTGCACCCTCGCTTCATGGCTGGAAGGTCTCGGCGTGCCTGAGCCGAAGCCGTTTGTCCCCGATGCCTGGCAGGAAGAAGCGCTGGCCCACTTGGCCGAAACGGATGTCATCGTCAGTGTGCCGACCGGCAGTGGCAAGACCTATGTCGCGATCGAGGCGGCACGGCGGGCGATGGACGACAATCGGACGGTGATCTATACCTCTCCGTTGAAGGCCCTCTCGAACACCAAATTCACTGAATTCTCGCGCCTCTTCGGAGCCGACAAGGTCGGCATTCTGACCGGAGACCGGCGGGACAACGCTCAGGCCCCGCTGCTGATCATGACGACGGAGATTTTGCGGAATCTGCTCTACGACGCGGCGGGGGGTGAAATCGACGTGCGGCTGGATACGTTGGGCTTGGTCATCATGGATGAATCGCAGTACCTCGCCGATCCGGAGCGCGGGGTGGTATGGGAAGAGACCATCATCTTTTGTCCCTCGCAGGCCCGGTTGCTGCTGCTTTCAGCCTCCATCGGGAACCCGCAGGACATCGCCGACTGGCTGACCTCGATCCGGCCGACCCCCTGCCACTTGGTCAAGCACGCGAAACGGTCCGTGCCGCTGCGCGCCGGGTATCTCCACCCGAATGGGAAGCTGGTCCCGCTGTTTCGGACCGTCGGCATTCCCTACGGTCATCCTGGCGCGCTGCACCCGGAAGCCAAACGGCTGTTTGCCCACTACGAAGACGAAACCCTCCCTCCCCGGTCCCGCTAACTCACGCTTCATGACGTTTCGGCTCATTCTCCATCCATAAATCCATAAAATTGTCCATGGTGAGTAGCGAACCGCTCATAGCAAGCAGCCCAGAGCCGCTAGCTGCTGGCTATTCTCTGCCCGCTACTTTCGAGACCGCCGCTAAAACAGATACGTCGCGCCGAACGTCAGACCCTGACGGATATTTTCGAATTCATTGAGGTTGAACGTCTCGGAGGGGGAGGTCCGGGGAAAATTCTTCCATGTCCCGTCGGAGACCCGATTCCACCAATAGCGATAACCGACTTTGAGAAAGAGTCCCTTCAGCACCATGTAGCTTACGTCGCCTTCCAAGTTGGCGCCGATGCCGGTGCCGGTCATTTCAAAGCTGGGGTTCTGCTGCAGGTCGGTCCTGAGATGATGGATGTCTTTATTGTTCAACGAGGTAAACGGGAGGAACGCGGCTTTGCCCTCCACGCTCAGCCGCCGCGTGATCCGATACTCGGTCTCCACTCCGAGCTTGAGCGAATTCCAGGTCTGGGTATTGGTGATGACAGGTTGTCCGACGTTGGTCACGGTGCCTGCAGGATTACAGAGGCCCGCTCCGCCGCCTGCCGGAGTGCAGCCGACCGATGTCACTCCTGTCGCCTCATGCTTTTCCCTCCGGTATTGGTAGCCCACAACCAGATCCAACGTCCCCCGATGACCGGGGTAATTCACCACTGTCAATCCTACATCACCGTTCACGTACCAGATGCTGTCCCCTGGAAGATCACTGAACGTCCGCGATGAAGGATTTCCGCCGTCCGCCGCAAGGAAATCGTCGTCAGTGAGACGTCCCCCTCCTATCGCAGCGGTCCCGTAGTTCGCCCGCACGAACCACCGCCGGGCGAACTTCATCTTGCCGGAGAATTCAATCACGTTCGTGCCGACGTCTTTATAGGTCAGCTTGGAGGTCGGATTGCCGAGGAGCGGATCCACCCTGGACGCATCGTGGTTCCATGTCGTCTCTCCCTGAGAGATCCAACTGGAGAGTCCCAGCTCAACGCTCACGTTGGACCGTTGAAAGACCTCCGCGGCTTCGCCGGAACCTGCCGCCAAAATGGTCAATCCCACGGCGATCCCTGCCGCGACTCGACCCAGTCGAGCCAGAGCCGGCCGATGACGCGCCCCTTCTCTCCACCCCGCACCCACGAAACCCTTTCGCTTCATCGGCGTGCGCCGCCCCGCTGAATGATCACGGTGTCGAAGCAGCGGTCCGCGGTCTCCGGCATGACCCGCCGGCAGGCCGCCCGAATCTCCTCTTCCGCCATGGTCCGCTGCACGTACGCGGACAACCAGACGAGCCACGTACCGATTAAGGCCGCCACGATGGCGCCCGCGATCAGAAACAGCAGGCCCGGTGTGCCAGTGCGAGCGCGTCGCTCGGAGCCGGGCTTCGAGGTAAGAGATGCCGATTCCGCCAGTTCGCATTCCGTCACGACGGCGTCGTCTTCAGGTTCTTGATTCGTCATGACCGTCCTCCATCGGTGCATGCACACAGCACCATGGTACACCAGGCGGTCCATTCCGCGTATGGATTTAGCGGATTATGCAGACTGTCTCCCTGGGCATGCAGCTCTGCGCCGGAACGTACAGTCGGCCAATCCCTACGCGCGCGAAAACACCGCAGCCGGTAGGCGCAGACAATCGATCGCGAACTGTCCATAACTCCGGCCATCGCCAGCTCTCGCCCCAGTTCGACCAGCGACTGCAGGTCCCACCCTACAAGCCGAACACATCCCGAACAGCGCTCCAGCTTCCCGAGAGGCCTGGAGTTTAATTTTCATCGGGAGGTCATCCACTTATGGATCGATGGAGCCTGACTGCCATCTTCCGTTCTTGACCCGCCCTGAGGGTCTTCATGTTTTTTGCACCTCCAACCGAATCAGGGAGACACCGCTATACAGACGGCACCGAGCGTACGACGCCGTGTCACCCTAGCAAAGACCGTACAGCGGTGGATACGCGACCATGACCTGCAAGGAGTCATCGCCATGCTCACCTCGTTACTCTCTTCTCCCAAACTGTTGCGAAGGACCGGGGTCTTGATACCGAAAGTGATTCTCCTTTGGGCGTTCAGTCTGCTGAGCGCCGGCTTCGGGTTCACATCGACGGAAGCCTTCGCCCTCGTCGTCAACCCGACGAGTCTCACCTTCACCAGCGTCCAGGGTGGAACCAATCCGGCTCCGCAGTCCGTGACGTTCTACAAGAAGAACAAACGGGAAAAGAGCTGGACTGTCAGCACATCGGGGGCCTGGATCAGCGCGACCCCATCCTCGGGCACGCTGGCGACGGAAACCGATACCATTCACGTGAGCGTCAACACGACCGGGCTGACCGCCGGTTCCTATTCTGGACAAGTCACCATCGCGGTGGCTCAACGCGACGGCCGCTTGATTAACAACCACGTGTCCGTAACCTTGACCGTGACCGCCGGCGGCGCGAGTCCGACCATTGGGGTCAGCCCGACGAGTCTGTCGTTCTCTGGTACGGCCGGCGGCACGAATCCCCCGTCCAAGAGCGTGAACATTACGAACATCGGCGGCGGTACCCTCAGTTGGAACGCCGGCGACAACGCCGCCTGGCTGAGCGTCAGCCCTACCGCCGGTACCAACGGCGGGTCAACCACTGTCGCAGTCAACCTCTCCGGCCTCGCAGCCGGGACTTACACGACCGCGATCATCGTCGCCGCAGCGGGCGCGACGAACACGCCTCAGGTCATCCCCGTGACGCTGACCGTCGCCTCCCCCACATCCGCTTCTCCCACGACTTCATCGGCGACATTGACATGGAACGCCAACACGGAAACCGACCTGGCAGGATACAAGGTCTACCGCGGCACTTCGCCGGGAACGTATGGAGCGCCGATCGCCACACTACAAGGGAACGTGACCAATTACGTGGCGACCGGGCTGCAGCTCGGCATGACCTACTACTTCGCGGTGACGGCCTACGATACCGCCGGGAACGAAAGTGTCTATTCCAACGAAGTCAGCAAGAGTGTCTATTAGCGGGCGCCAAGCCAACGGCGGCCGATCGCATTCGCAAGCCCCCCAGCCGCTTCCAGCCTTGGACAACCCCGGCACCGTTGTTCACCGCTTCTCCCGCGATTCCGCCGACCGGACTTTCCCGTAGCGCCGACTTGACCGATCTACGCAAGGACCTGTATAAGGGCCGCTGAAGTCTGAACGGCGGCCGGACGCGTTGCGATCGGCCGGCGGGCAACCTAACTCAGCACTCAAAACTCAGAACTTGCTATAAGGCTCGCGCCCGTAGCTCAATGGATAGAGCATCAGACTACGGATCTGAGGGTTGGGGGTTCAAGTCCCTCCGGGCGCGCCACGTCCCGGACGAGATTGAGTTCCAGAAATCCAGCGCACTTCAATTCATGGGGAACGCTCGTGTCGCCGCGAGGTGATACCACCGGCCGGTAGAGAGAGGGATCGATGGCCACCATCCTCGTTATCGACGATGAAGAATCGATCCGCACTCTGCTTCGCGGAGTCCTGGAAAAGGCCGGCCACCAGGTGCTGGAAGCCCGAGACGGACGGGAAGGCTTGGCCGTCTATCAGCGGACGCCGGTCGATTTGGTCATCATGGACATCCTCATGCCGGATACGGACGGCCTCGAGGCCACCCTGCAACTCACCCGCGAATATGTGGACGCCAAGGTCATCGCCATCACCGGGGCGCAGGGCGACCGGAATTTTCTGGACGTCGCCAAACTCTTCGGCGCGCGCCGGACCTTCGAAAAACCCTTCGACCTCAATGAAATGATGGCGGCCGTGAAAGAGGTGCTGGAGAGCTGACTCTCGTCCGGCTATGCCGCACCGGCTTTCGACCTCGAATGGATTTCCGGAAACATCCTGGATTGAACATAGTTGGCATGAGCCGCAGGCTCATGCCTTGGTACGGAATACCGGAATGATGCGACGGACGCTGTTGGTGGGGTGGCTCGTGGCCATCCTCATGGCCACGACGTTTCCGTGGTCGGACTTCAAGGGCCACGCTCATTGGGGTGGCGTGCGATGGATTCCATTCTCCGAACTGAGCCGGCCTTCCCTTGGTGTCCTGTTTGACATCGGCGCCAATATCATGTTGTTCGTCCCATTCGGCTATCTGACAATGGAAGCGATCAACGGCACGATCCGGGGCCGATTCGTGGTGACCGTGCTCTTGGCCCTTGGGCTATCGTTGGGGATCGAACTCTATCAAGTTTTCAGTCACAACCATTTCCCGTCCGTCACCGACGTGTGCAGCAATGCCATCGGGGCGACGATCGGCGCCTACCTGGCCGTGCGTCGCCTTCCGCCGAGCGGCCGCGCCGATCGTTCCGTCGTGGCCGGCGGTGGCTATTCCCATCCCACCGGATCATAGCCGCGCTCCTTCAAGCAACGGTTCACAAACCCGATGTAAGCCTGGCTGGGGGGCGACCGCCTGAACAGACCGCGCAGCAAGCCGGCCGTGGCGCCGCCAGCCGCGCCGATGGCCGATCCCCGTCCGGCCGCCCCCACCACGGCCCCGCCGACCGCGCCGCTCGCGGCGCCGACGCCGGCCCCGGCGACCGTGCTCCCCGCCATCTGGCCGGCTTTGCCCTGACTCGGCGTCGCGCCGGCCCCTTTGGCCAGTTCCTTGCATTCTTCGATGTCCCGCTCCGCTGCTTCCGGCCCGACTTGGCGATAATGCGCGTTGGGGTACAAGATGGGCTTCGGGTTCGCGCAGCCGACCAACGCCATCCCCGCAACCAACGCCAACGAACGCCCAAGCGTCGCGACGCCCCTGTCTCTCACTTCAGTTCCCTTCGTTTCAGAGCCCGCATCATCGCCGGATCGCTCAGGCCAACTTCGCTTAAGGCGTCCATGATGTGGAGACCCCGTTTTGTCGCCAATTCCCTGGCCTTGGCATATTGGGCTCGGTTGAAACGGGCCACAGCCGGTTGCCCGTTGACGATCTGGCAGGCCAGCACCTCGCCGTCCACTTCCAAAATGCCGCCCTGTTCGACGAGAGTCCTGGCCTGTTCCACGGTGACGCCGTGCAGCGAGGCGAATTCTTCGAGTCCGCCGGTCTCCACCAGTCGTCCGTCCGGCATGATGCACAATCGCTTGAAGTGCGGGGACCAGTCTTTCCGAAAGTCGATGTAGGTGACGTCGCCGCCCCGCGCCACGGCGCGATCCAGCTTGCTGTCGTCAGGCCCCAGATTTTTCTGTTCCAGCCGCTCCCGCAGCTCCGGCGGTAACGTGCGGTAGAAGACGCGCGCCGCGGCCTCCTCGAGCGGCAGCCCGTAGGACCGCGCGAGTTGCTCCGCCTCGGCATACTGAGTCAAATCCAGCACCCAAGTTTGCTTGGGAACCCGGCCCGAGGGATCGAGCCGGCAGACGAACAGGCCGCGCGTCACGAGCGGGCCTGTCTGCGGATAGGCGTACACGCCGCCTTCCGAGAGCAAACGGGTCATCACGTCCAGCGGCACGTCATAACTCTCGGCCAAGACGCGCGCGTGGGCCGCGAGATCCTCCGGTTCGGTCATGGCACAGACGGTCACGTTTCCCGGCGCATCGAACTCGGTATAGTCCTCAATGATGTTGTAGAGAATCGGCTGCTTTTTCGATTGGGGCGGGGCTTTTTTCTTGATCTTGAACATGTTCTTCTTACGGACGGGCTAGAGGCGCTGGGCAATGGGTACTAGCAGGATGTTGAAAAAGTCCGCCAGCTTTGTTCTCGCGTCGCTCAGCGGCTCAACGTACGGCGAAGAGTACGCCTCGCCTCTTCGCTCGCTGCGGCCGCGCTGGACGGCCTTTTTG
>Ga0070741_10005583_pt1 | contig 27741 bp, 26 predicted proteins | sample Coa_R1_4_FD_66440 | JGI IMG/M metagenome (GOLD analysis project Ga0070741, IMG submission 66440) | Surface soil microbial communities from Centralia Pennsylvania, which are recovering from an underground coalmine fire - Coalmine... | ecosystem: Environmental > Terrestrial > Soil > Unclassified ...
GTGCAGGAGGCGCTCGAGGCGCTGCAGCAGGCCTATGCCGACCGCGGGTACACGGCGGTGCGCGTGCTCGTTCCCGAGCAGGACCTGCGCGGCGGCGACGTCCGGCTGCAGGTGGTCGAGGCGCGCGTGCGCGACATCAAGGTCGAGGGCAACCGCTTCTTCGATGCAGCCAACGTGCTCGCCTCCGTGCCTGCGTTGAAGCAGGGCGAGCCGCCGAACACGCGCAAGATCAGCCAGGACATCCAGCTCGCCAACGAGAACCCGGCGAAGCAGACGACCGTGGTTCTCGAGCCCTCGGACGAGCCGGGCAAGACGGACGCGACCCTGCGCGTGGTGGACGACGACCCGCGGCGCGTCACGCTTTCGCTCGACAACACCGGCACGCCGGCGACCGGCATGCTGCGTGCGGGCATCGGCTACCAGCACGCCAACCTCACCGGGCGGGACGACGTCCTCAGCGCGCAGTTCATCACCTCGCCCACCGAGATCAACAACGTGAAGATCTTCGGCGCCGGGTACCACCTGCCGATGTACCGGTGGGGCGGCGCGTTCGACTTCATCGCGGGCTACTCGGACGTGAACTCCGGTACCGTGCTCGACCTCTTCACCGTGAGCGGCAGCGGCACGATCCTCGGCGCGCGCTACACGCATACGCTGCCGAACATCGGCGCCTACCAGCAGAAGCTCGGCGTCGCGCTCGATTACCGCGCGTTCAAGCAGAACGTCGTGCTCGTCGGCACGACGGGGACGGTCGTTCCGGACATCACGATCCACCCGATCTCGCTCACCTACACCGGGCGGCAATCGCTCGCCGGCAGCGATCTGTCGTTCCTCGTCTCCGTGTCGCAGAACATTCCGGACATTCCGAGCAGCAGCGACGCCAACCAGGACGCGTTCTCGCTGCAGCGGCCCAACGCGCCCGCCGACTACCGCATCTTCCGGGCGGCCGGCGCATGGTCCTACGCCCTGCCCAACGATTTCCTGCTGCGCCTGGCTGCGAACGGCCAGTGGGCGCGCGACCCGCTCGTGCCGGGCGAGCAGTTCGGCATGGGCGGCCAGGATTCCGTCCGCGGCTTCTACGAGCGCGAGGCAGCCAACGACTCCGGCTTGCGGGTCTCGGGCGAGGTCTATGGTCCCGACATGGGAGCGCGCCTCGGCCTGGGCGACACCTGGAGGGCGCGCCTGCTCGGCTTCATCGACGCGGCGCACGGCGAGGACAAGGACCCGGCCCGCGCGCTGAAGACCGGCATGTCGAGCTTCGGCCTCGGCGCCCGGGTCAACCAGGGAAAAACGCTCTCGCTCCGCGTGGACGCCGCGATCGTGACGAACCAGTCCCCAACGCGGCCCGACAACCATGGCCGCATCCACTTCTCGCTTGCCTACAGCTTCTGAGAAAAGCGTGACAAACGTCACACAATCCGCATCGGGTGGGTACTACAATGCCCCAAGCAGCAAAGGGGGCATCACCATGAAGAAAGTCCGGCACGCGAAGCTACGGCAAACGCTCGTCGCGGCCTCCGTTGCCGCCTGCTTCAGCTTCCCCTCCGAGCAAGCCTGGTCGAATCCCACCGGTCCCAGCGTCGCCTCGGGCAGCGCCACGTTCACGACGGCGGGCAGCACGCTGGTCATCAACAACAGCGCGAACGCGATCATCAACTGGCAGGGCTTCTCGATCGGCATCAACGAGATCACGAGGTTCCTGCAGTCCTCCGCGGGGTCAGCCGTCCTGAACCGCGTGGTCGGCGCGAACGGGGTCATCCCCCAAAGCGTGATCGACGGCGTGCTGCAGTCGAACGGCCGCGTCTTCTTGCTGAATCCCATGGGCGTCGTGATCGGGCAGAGCGCGCGCATCGACGTCGCCGGCCTCGTCGCCTCGAGCCTGAACCTCTCCGACGCCGACTTCCTCGCCGGGAAGATGCGCTTCACCGAAGTGCCCGGCGCGGGCGGCATCGTGAACCAGGGCAGCATCACCACCTCGTCGGGCGGCAAGGTCTACCTCGTCGCGCCCGACGTGCAGAACACCGGCATCATCACCGCGCCGCAGGGCGAGATCGTGCTCGCGGCGGGCAAGAGCGCGGAGCTCGTCAGCGAATCGTCGCCCTTCGTCACCGTCAAGATCAAGGCCGACAGCCAGCAGGCGCTCAACGTCGGCAGCCTGATCGCCGACGCGGGCAGCATCGGCATGTACGGCGCGCTCGTGCGCAACTCCGGCGTGGCGGAAGCCTCCGGCGCCGTGGCGGGCCCGGGTGGCCAGATCCGCTTCGTCGCGGCGAAGGACCTCACGCTGGATGCGGGCAGCCGCACCGCCGCGAATGGCACGAGCGGCGGCGACATCGTTCTTCAGGCGCAGGGCGGCACGAACACGATATCCGGCACGGTCGAAGCGGCCGGCAGCGCGGGCCAGGGCGGCAGCGTCCAGGCGCTCGGCGTGCGCGTCGGCGTCATCGGCCACGGCGTCATCGACGCCTCCGGCGACGCGGGCGGCGGCACGGTCCTCGTCGGCGGCGACGCGCACGGGGCGAATGCGGACGTCCAGAACTCGCAGCAGACCTTCATCGGCCTGAACGGCATCATCCGCGCCGATGCCGGCACGAGCGGCAACGGCGGCAAGGTGGTCGTCTGGTCCGACGGCGACACCGGCTTCTACGGCGGCGTGTCCGCCCGCGGCGGATCGCAATCGGGCAATGGCGGCTTCGTCGAGACCTCCGGCAAGCAATCCCTCCAGGCGCTCGGTCGCGTCGACGTGAGAGCGCCCAACGGCAAGGATGGCGGCTGGCTGCTCGATCCGACGGACATCACGATCGTGACGAGCGGCGACAACGGCGCAGATTTCTATGTCTCGGGCACGGGCGGCTTGTTCGAGCCCAATGTCGCAGGAGCGCCATCGCCTTCCATCGTGACCGCCGGCGCGATCAATGGCTTCGCCGGCGACGTAACGCTGCAGGCCACGCACGACATCACCTTCCAGGCGGACATCAACAAGGGCAATGGCGGCCTCATAGCGCAAGCAAACAACAACATCGACCTCGGCACGCACAACATCACCGTCAGCGGCGCCGTGGAGCTGACTGCCAATGCTTCGATTTTCGGCACCGCGAGCGGAAGCGGATCAATCCTGTCTTCCGGCGGAGGCGGGAATATCACCGCGGGCGGCAGCGTGACTCTGAACGGGGTCAACGTAACGGTCGGCAATATTCGGACCGACAACTTTTCAGGCATCAATCCCGCCGGCACATTCGTAAGCATCAACGCCAACGGTGGCGCCATCACGACCGGGTCCATCACTACCGGAGCCTCGAGCACTGAGTCGTGGGTGGAACTCTTCGGGAGCGCAAGCTCGGTAACCGTTAATGGGAACATCACCACGGGGCCGTCCCCATATTCGGCTGTGGAGATTACGCCTTCAGGTTCCGTGACCGTCAACGGTGCGATCAAAACCGGCGACGGCGCGGAGGGCGCGGTTACGATATTGGGCTCCGGTATGGTCCAGACCGGGTCGATCAGCACCGGCAATAGCACCAGCGGTCCCTCGGGCCTCTCCTATGTGAACATAAGCACGAGCGACGCGGTGACGACCGGACCGATTACGACCGGAAATGCCGGTAGCGATTCCTCTGTGTTCGTTCAAACTAGCGGATCGATTCAAACGGGGTCGATCTCGACCGGAAGCGCGGGTAACGATTCCGGCGTGCGAATGTTCAGCAACGCCTCGTCGATCACCGTGAACGGGGACATCCAGACTGGGCCGTCGCCGACCTCTTGGGTGGTATTGAATGCTTCCGGTGGGTCACTTAGAACCGGGAACATCCGCACGGGGGACGGTTCGGAGGGCGCCGTACTTCTCAGCGCCACCTCGGATGTCCAGACGGGCTCGATCACGACCGGCAATTCGCCCAGCTATGAATTCGTCAAGCTGAACGGGACCAATGTAAGTACCGGCAATATCAAAACCGGGGACGGCGGCGAAGGTACTGTGCAGATCACCGCGTCTGGATCGGTCACGACGGGCTCCATCACGACCGGGAACCCGAGCGGTTCCCGCAGCTCGTTCGTGGAGATCGGCACTTTGGGATCCATTCAGACCGGCGCGGTCACGACCGGGAATACTGCTTACGGGCAATCGTACGTGGACTTTGAGACCCCCGGGGCGATTCAGACTGGCTCGGTCGTGACCGGGAGCGGCAGTAGCGATGCTGGCGTATACATGCGAAATGAGGGTACGCCCCCCGCGTCGATTATGACGGGGAACATCACGACTGGATCCGCTGTCGGCTTAACGGAAGTGCAATTGTCGTCGGTCGGAAGCGTTAGCACCGGAACCATCACGACCGGTAATTCCAGCGCTGCTTCGTCGGGTCTCACGAGCGTGACGATCATCGGCGGCTCGATCAGCACGGGTGACATTACGACCGGGAGCAGCACGAACGTCTCCGGTGGCACGTCCGTGGCCCTCATCGCCCCGGCCGGTCCCGTCAGCGCGGGGAACATCCGCACCGGGGATAGCTACTACGCCAGCGCCATCTCGCTTGTTGGCTCTAGCGTGACGGCCGGGAACCTCACCAGTGGCGCAGCGCCGAATAGCGGCGCAAGCGTCATCGGCGTGTCCGCCCTCAATGGCGGAATTTCGGTGGGGAATGTGCAGACGGGAAGTTCATCCTTCAGCTTCGTGGACTTCTTTGCCACCGGCGATATCGTTGCCGGAGCTATCACGACGCGGTCCTCGAATCCGCTGTTCAGCGGCGGCAGCGTCTTCCTGGGAACCGAGACCGGCCGCATCCTTGTCAACGGCAATATCGACACGCGCGGTGCCGACGGAAATTCCAGTTTTCCGTCAGGCTCGCCTGGTGGCGAGCTGGACATCGTTCGTCCGCTGACGGCAGCGGCACCGGCGAGCGCGAATTCGGTGGAGATCAATGGCTCGATTCTGACAGGCGGCGGCAATGGCGCCACGAGTTCCATCGGGCAAGGCGGCAATGGCGGGTCGGGCGGAGCAGTCTTCGTCGGTGCAGACGGCGGTGAAGCCTTCCCGATTGAGCCGCTGAATGGATCGATCAAGGTCGCTGGCCAGATCATCACGAAGGCCGGCAACGGCGGCGTCACGACGAACCCCGCCTACGGCGGCGGCTGGGGCGGATCCGGCGGCCTCGTGAACCTTGCCGCCACTTCCAGCATCTCCGTCGGCCCCGCGCCCAAGTTTCAGGTGTTCCCGACCGCGATGGATACGTCCGGAGGCGCCGGCGGCGCGTCAACTGCGGGCACCGCCGGCGGGCAAGGTGGCATGGCAGGCGCGATCTACTTCGATCCTACGACCATCACCGTGAGCGGCACTATCCTTGGCCTGGGCGGCGCTGGCGGCTCAGGCTCGATTGGCGGAAACGGCGGCGCGGGTGCAATCCTCAACTTCCAGACCCCTAATGGCGTAGTGACCTTCCTCAATGGAGGCTTCGACGTCACGGGGGGCCTTGGCGGCTCGCCCGGCGGGCTGGCCGGCCTGACCACCGCGCCGGTGATCAACGGCACGCTCGTCTTCGCCTTCGTCACGAACCCGGACGTGTTCACGATTCCGGAGGTCGCGGCGAGCATCAGCTCGACGATCAATACGATCCTCACGTCCACCAAGTCGAACGACTCGCAGACCAACGACGACAGCGGCACGGGAACCGGCAACAAGAAGGACAAGACCATCGGGTCCTGCAAGGGATGATGAACATGCGCCGACTCCTCGTGACCTTGCTCCTCGCCTGGCCGCTCGCAGCGGCCGCGCAGGCGACCGTGCAGTTCCTCTCCGGGACGCTCAACGTGCAGCGCGCCGACGGCTCGGTGCAGCTGCTCTCCGAGAAGTCCGAGATCCGCGTGGGCGACGTCGTGAACACCGAGAAGAACAGCTTCGCGCAGATCAAGTTCACCGACGGCGGGCAGATGACGCTGCGCCCGGAGACGCGCGTCAAGCTCGATGACTACGCGTTCAACGACAAGGAGCCGCAGAAGGACAGCTTCGCGATGTCGCTCCTCAAGGGCGGCCTGCGCACGATCACCGGACTCGTCGGCAAGCGCGGCAACAAGGACGCCTGGAAGATGCAGACGGCTACGGCAACGGTCGGCATCCGCGGCACGGACTTCGTGCTGATCGTCATTCCGCAGGGCGGGGGTGGCGGGCTCGCGGCGGGCACGTACGTCAATGTGACGCAGGGCGCAGTTGGCCTTGTGGCGGGCGGGTCCGAGTTGCTCGTCGGCGCGGGCCAGACCGGCCTGTCGCAGAGCGCGGCCCTGCCGCCGCGCCTCATCCCGCAGCCGCCGAACCTGCCGCAGGTGCCGAGCGCAACGTCGAGCACCGGCTCGTCGGGCGGCACCACGACCATCGGTGGCAGCGGCGGACACGTCGAGAACTGCCCATAGGGACATAGCCGCGCGCGCTTTGCGCGGCCTCCCGCTTTCTGCTTCACTCGCGCCATGGCGCGGATCGATTTCGCCTGGGAGCTCGGCGGCCATACCGGCCATGTGACCACGCTGCTGCCGATCGCGCGCGCCCTGAAGGCGCGCGGGCACGAGGCGCGCTTCTTCCTCAAGGATCCGAGGGCCGGCTCCGACCTCGCCGGAATGGCCGAGTTCGCGCGCGAAGGCGCGCCGAACTGGGTGGGCAACGCGGTCTTCGAGAGTCCGCTCAACTTCGGCGAGATCCTGCACAACTTCGGCTACCACGATGCGCGCTCGCTCCGGCAGCTCGTGGACGCGTGGCGCGAGCGGCTGTGGCTCTCGCAGTTCCTGGTCGCCAACGTCGCGCCCTCGGCGCACATCGCGGCGCGCACGCTCGGCATCCCGAGCCTCGAGATCTCGCAGAGCTTCCACATTCCGCCGCGGACCTTTCCCGCGCCGCCGCTCAGGGACTGGGAGCCGGTGCCGCGGCAGCGGCTGGAGGAAGCGGACCGGCGCGTCGTCTCGGCGATCAACGAGGTGCTGGCGGCGTTCGGCGTGAAGCCGGTCGCGACGATCGGCGATCTCTTCGCCGGGCGCGCTTGCCTGCTCACCTATCCCGAGCTCGACATCTATCCCATGCGCGGGCCCGCGGACTACTACGGCATCCCGTTCTCGGGGGAAGGCACGCTCGTTCCGCCGTGGCCGAAAGGCGCCGGCCCGCGCGTCTTCGCCTATCTGTATTCGTATTACGAGGCGCTGCCAGCGCTGCTCGAGGCGCTCGCCGCATTGGACGCACCCACGCTCCTGCTCTGCCGCGGGATCGATCGCGCGTTGCGCGAGAAATACCGCGGCGGCCCGGTGCACCTGTCGGACGAGCCGATGTCGGTCTCGCGCCTGCTGCCGGATGCCGACCTCGTCATCAGCCACGGCAGCCACCAGATGACCGCCCAGGCGCTGCTCGCCGGGAAGCCGGTGCTCGCGCTGCCGACCCAGCTGGAGCAGTTCCTGATCACCCGGCGCGTGGTGCGCTTCGGCGCCGGCCTCGGCGTGGCGCCCGGCACGCAGCAGCCCGATTTCCGCGCCGCGCTGTCGGAGCTCCGCACGAATCCCGCGTATCGCGGCCGCGCGCAGGAGTTCGCCGGTCGCTACGGCGCGCATGACCGCGGCCGGGCGATGGCGTCCATGCTCGAGCACTGCGAGGCGGCGCTGCGCGGCGCGCCGCCTTACCGCCCGGCGAGATCCTCCGGCCAGACGTCCGCGGAGAAGACCGAGTCGTAGCTCGCGAGGATCGCCTCGGGGCGCAGCGCGCGCTGCTGCCGCGCGGCGAAGCTGTTGCCGTCGAAGAGCTCGCCGATGCGCCACTGGTCGCGCACGTAGCGGTCCGACTGCCGGGCGCGGATCGCGTCCCAGCGAAAGTCGTAGAACGCGCGGTCGTAGTCGCGCAGCGGCACCGGCGGGCTGTCGAGGTAGAGCACCCCGGCCCTTTCTTCGAGGTACGAAGTGCGTCCCTGCCGCCAGAGCGCGATCGACAGGTCGATGTGCTCGTGGACGGTGAGCGGCGGCAGCGGCCCCACGGCGCGCGCCGCCTCTGCGCTGATCAGGAAGCAGTGCATCTCGAAGTAGTAGACCTGCCGCCGGCCGAGCTTGACCTTCGGGTCCGGGTCGTCCCGGCAGTAGAGCAGCCCGTTCTCCTCGCGGATGATGACCGGATGGCCGCTCTCGCGATGGACCGAGGGCCGGCCTTCGTCGGTGTCGAAGATCGCCGGCGCGACGAGGTCGCACGCGAGCTCGCGCGCCGCTTCGAGCATGAAGCGCAGCGCGTCGCGCCCGATCAGGATGTCGTTCTGCAGCTGGAAGAGATAGGGCTCGCGCGCGATCTCCACGGCGAGGTTGAACGCCTCGCTCGGGTAGAGGAAGCGCTCGGTCGGGATCCAGGTGACGTCGCCCTTGTCGGCGAGAAATTCCTGGATCCCGGCGCGCACCTGCGGCGGATAGCCCGTATCGACGACGTAGAGCCGGAACGGCGTGCCGGCGAGGGCGTAGAGCCGCTTCAGGCTGGCGAGCGCCCACGAGAATTTCTCGCGCGGCAGGAAGGCGACGGCGACCTCGGGCTGCATTGCGCGCCAATGGTACGGCAGCCGGTAGACTCGGCCGGTGCGCCCCGAGAAGGACGACGGCTTCGCCACCTGGCGGCTCCTGAGCGCGCTGCCCGGCGTCGTCTTTCCGGCGCTGCCGGCGCGCGACGCCGCGGAGGCGCTCGCGGTGCTCGACCAGCTCGCGGCTTCGCAATGGCTGCCGGCTGAGGCGCTGCGCGAGAAGCAGCACCTGCAGCTCGAGCGCGTGCTCGCGCACGCGTACGAAACCGTGCCGTATTACCGCGCGCGCTGGGGCCGGCCTGCCGACGTCTCCCGGTTCGCCGAGCTGCCGCTGCTCGGCAAGGAGGATCTGCGCGGCCGCTTCGAGGACCTCGGGTCGCGCGCCGTCCCGGCCGACCATGGCGCGGTTCATGCGTCGAGCACCTCGGGCTCCACCGGCGTGCCGGTGCGCGTGCAGAAAACCGCCTTCGTCGATCGCCTGTGGAACGCGTTCACGCTGCGCGATCATCTCTGGCACGGGCGCGACCTGCGGGAGAAGCTCTTCGTCGTGCGCAACCGCACGCCGGGCCTGGCGCAGGCACCCGAGCGCGCGCAGAACTGGGGCCCGGCGACCGCCGCCCTCTGCGCGACCGGCGAAGCCCTGCTGCTCGGCACGGAGACGGAGCTCGGCGCGCTGCTCGGGCGCATCGCCGAGGAGCGCCCGGGCTATCTCCTCGCGTACCCGCTGGTCGTCGCCGAGCTCGCGCGCCTTTCGCTCGCCAAGGGCGAGCGGCTGCAGGGCTTGCGCGAAGTGCGCACGTACGGCGAGCGCCTCGACCCCGAGGTGCGCGAGCTCTGCAGGCGCGCCTGGGGCGCGAAGCTCACCGACCACTACTCCACGGTCGAGCTGGGCTATCTCGCGCTGCAGTGCCCGGAGCACGAGCACTACCACGTGCAGGCCGAAGGCGTGCTGCTCGAGGTGCTCGACGACGCCGGCAAGCCGTGCGCGCCCGGCGTGCCGGGGCGCGTGGTGGTCACGTCGCTGCACAACTTCGCGATGCCGCTCATCCGCTACGAGCTCGGGGATTTCGCGGAGCTCGGCGAGCCCTGCCCGTGCGGCCGCGGCCTGCCGGTGCTGAAGCGCATCAACGGGCGCACGCACGCGACCCTCGTCACGCGGGGCGGCGAGCGCTACTGGCCCTATTTCGGCTGGGTCGGCATCCTCGACGTGGCGCCGCTCCTGCAGCACCAGTTCATCCAGAAGCGATACGACCTCATCGAAGCGCACATCGTCACCGCTGGGCGGCTGCCGGCCGAGCAGGAAGAAGCGCTGCGCCGCCACCTGCTCGAGAGATTGCCTGCCGGGATGCGCGTGGAGCTCGTCTACCGCGAGCGCATCGAAGTGCCGCCGGGCGGCAAGCTGCAGCAGTTCTTCTCCGAGGTGGCGTGAATACGCCCTGGACCTGCCTCAGCGCGATGCCGGGCGTGGCCTGGCCGGCGGTGCCGGCTTTCGACCAGACCTACGCCCTCGCGCTCCTCTTCCAGTTCGAGCGTACGCAGTGGCTCCCGGCGGCTGAGCTGCGGCGCAGGGCGGACGCGCAGCTCGAGGCGCTTCTCGGCTTCGCCTACGACACGGTGCCGTACTACCGCCAGGCCTGGGGCCGGCGGCCGGTCCCGGCGCAGCTCGCCGAGCTCCCGCTTCTTGCCCGCTCCGACCTGCAGTCTCACTCCCCCGAGCTTTTCAGCCACGACCCTGCGCGCGGACACGGCGCCATGCACGAGGTTCGGACCTCGGGCTCCGTCGGTGCCCCGGTGCTCGTGATGAAGAGCGCGCTGCAGGGCATTTTGTGGCGCGCGCTCACGCTGCGCGACCACCGCTGGCACCGCCGCGACATGGCCCGCGCGCTCGCCGTCATCCGCAGGGGCGCGGGAAGCGGCACGGCGGCGAACTGGGGCTCGGCGACCGAGGGCGTGGTGCAGACCGGGCCGCTCGCCGTCCACGACGTCGACCGCGACGCGGACGAGCTGCTCGACTGGCTGAACCCGCACCGGCCGGGCTACCTGCTCACCTATCCGTCGCTCGCCGCCGAGCTCGCGCGGCGCTCGCTCGAGCGGGGCGAGCGGCTTGCCGGGCTGCTGCAGGTCCGCACGCTCGGCGAATCGCTTGATGAAGAAACCCGCGCGCTGTGCCGCGACGCGTGGGGCGTCGGCATCGCCGACGTCTATTCCTCGGAGGAGGTCGGCTACATCGCGCTGCAATGCCCGGAGCACGAGCACTACCACGTCCAGGCGGAAAGCCTGCTCGTCGAGATCCTGAACGAGCGCGGCGAGGCCTGCCGGCCCGGCGAGACCGGCAAGATGGTCGTCACCGACCTGCACAACTTCGCGATGCCGCTGGTGCGCTACGACATCGGCGACTACGCCGAGGTCGGCGAGCCGTGCCCGTGCGGGCGCGGGCTGCCGGTGCTGAAGCGCATCGCCGGCCGCGTGCGCAACATGCTCGTGACGCCGCAGGGCAGGCGCCTGTGGCCGACGCTCGGCCTGCGCAAGCAGACCGAAGTGCCGAAGGTGCGGCAGTACCAGTTCGTGCAGAAGGCGCTCGACCTGATCGAGGCGCGGATGGTGGTGTCCGAGCCGCTCACGCCGAAGGAGGAGGAATTCCTGCGCCAGCGCATCTGTTCGCGGCTTCCCGAAGGCATCCGTGTCGTCTTCAGCTACCTTCCCGCCATCCCGCGCGGCGCCGGCGGGAAGTACGAGGAATTCCTCTCCGAAGTCGCGTTGCGCTAGGCGCGCGCGACGAGGCGCGCGTAGGACTGGAAGCCGCGCACCGACGGCCCGCTCGCCGCCTGGCGGTTGCCGGCGGCAGCCTGCGCAGTGTCGAGCTGCTCGATGCGGAATCCCGCGCCGGTGAAGAGCTCGCGCAGCTCGTCCACGCCCGCCAGCGGATACGTGAAGTGCTTTTCCGCGTAGAGCGCTGCGCGCGCCGCGATGGCGTCCGCCTGCTTTTCCAGGTCCGGGCGTGAATCCGCCGCGCGGCGCACCGCGTCGCAAAACGCCTGCCGCTGCGCCGCATCGAAGCGGACCGCCGCCGTGCCCTCGCCGGGACGCACCCGGCTCGCCGTCACCGCAATCCCGGCAGGGCGCAGCAGCGCTTTCCACTTCGCCACCACCGCCGCGCGCTCCTCGTGCCTGAAGCGGCCGAAGAAGTTGTCGGAGCAGACCGCGTCGAAGAGCTCTTGCGGTTCGTAGTCGCGGATATCCGCCGCGCGCGTCTCGATACGAGCGGAAAAACGCTCGGCATACCAGCGCGACAGCGCGAGCGGCGTCTCGCAAAGATCGATGACCGTCACGCGGGGCTGCGCCTTGCGGGCGCGGAAGGCATCCAGGACGACGGCGAGCATGGCGTAGTCCGCGGCGCCCGAAACGAGCACGCGGGGCGATGGCGCATCCACGCCGGCGAGGGCCTCGCGGTAGAACCCGGGCTGGTGGCTCGGCGAGGTGACGAGGCCGAGCAGCCGCAGGTATTGCCAGAGGCCGTGGTTCCAGGCGCAGCCGCGGCACTGCTCTTCGGCAAGCCGCCACGCCAGCGGAGCGCTTTCGGCAAGCGGTTCTTCCGGAGCAGGGGCGGCGGGGTCTCGTGTCACGGCGCGCCGCCAATATAGCGGCCGGGCGGGCGCAAAAGTTGCCTGCCGCAGCCCAAGGAGGCTCCCATGCGTTTTGTGATGCCGGTTGTTGCGCTTTTTGTGCTGTCGGTCCCGGCTTTCGCGGCCGACAAATCGTCGAACTCAGCGTCCAGTTCCGAATATCAGCAGGAGCGCGCCGCCTGCATGCAGCGCGCGACGGAGGACCAGAAAGCGTGCCTGCGCGAGGCGGGCGCCGCGCGGCAGGCCGAGCGCCGCGGCCAGCTCGCCGGCGACGACGCGACGGCGGACCAGTACGAGAAGAACCGCCTCGCGCGCTGCGCCTACCTGCCGGAAGCCGACCGCGCCGACTGCGTGCGCCGCATGCACGGCGAGGGCACCGTGAGCGGCAGCGTGGAGAGCGGCGGGGTCTACCGCGAGCTGCGCAGGATCGTGCCCGCCGACGAAAGCGGCTCGACCTCGAGCGGCGCCTCGCGCGGCGCCACGGTCAACGAGTAGCGCCTACTCGCTGACGCGGGTGTAGCCGCCGCTTTTGCCGTTGAAGCGCTCGGGCTTCGCCCAGCTGAGCGCCTCGGTCTCGATGCAGTGGATGCGCACGCGGCGCTTGTCGACGTCGTAGCGGATCACCTCGACGGTGCGCTTGGCGCGCAGGTCGCGGTCCTTCCACTTCGAGCCGATGGGGGGAAATTGCAGTCTCATAGAACCCCCGATATTACCCCTGCGCGGAGTAGCCGCCATCCACCGGGATCGCAGTCCCGGTGACGAAGTCCGAGGCCGGGCCGCACAGGAAGACCGCGATTCCGGCGAGGTCTTCGGGCGTCCCCCAGCGCCCGGCGGGGGTGCGGCCCAGCACGCGTTCGTGGAGTCCCGACACGTCCTTGCGCGCGCGCTGGGTGAGCGCGGTGTCGATCCAGCCGGGAAGGACCGCGTTGACCTGGATGTTGTCGGGCGCCCACGCCGTGGCAAGCGCCTTGGTGAGCTGGACAATGCCGCCCTTGCTCGCGCCGTAGGGGGCGACGAACGAGGCGCCGAAGAGCGACATCATCGAGCCGACCATGACGATCTTCGTACCCGGATTCTTCCCCGCGGCCGAGCGGCGCAGCTCGGGGTAGGCGGCCTGCGAGGCGACGAATGCGCTCGTCAGGTTGGTGTCGAGCACGAGCTTCCATTCCTCGAGCGTGTAGTCCTGCGGCGCCTTGCGGATGTTGATGCCGGCGTTGTTGACGAGGATGTGCAGGCCGCCGAGGCGCTCCACCGTGTCCTGCACCATGGCGCGGCAAGAGGTCTCGTTCGCGACGTCGGCCGGGATCGCAATCGTCTTGACCCCGAATTCCTTCAATCTCTGAAGGGCGGAAGCGTTTTTCTCCTCGTCGCGCCCGGCGATCGCCACCGCCGCGCCGGCGCGCGCCAGGCCGCGCGCCATGCCGAGGCCGATGCCGCCGTTGCCGCCGGTGACGAGCGCCACCCGGCCCGAGAGGTCGAAGGGAGAGGCCATCGACCCCCAGTATGCGATACTTGACAAAAGCAAGTATCTCGCTGCAGCATGGCCGCGATGCACGTCGAAGCCGTCCGCGCCTTCAACCGCTTCTACACCGGCCGCATCGGCGTGCTGCGCGCGGGCATCGTCGGCAGCCCCTACACGCTGCCGGAGGCGCGCATCCTCTATGCGCTGGGCCGCGACGGCCGCGGCACCGCGACCGCGATCGGCCGCGAGCTCTCCCTCGACCTCGGCTACCTCAGCCGGCTGCTGCAGGCGCTGCGCCGGCGCGGCCTCGTCCAGGCGCGGCGCGCGGCGCACGACGCCCGCCAGCAGGACCTGACGCTCACCGAGAAGGGCCGCAAGGCCTACGAGATGCTGGACGCGCGCTCGCGCGAGGAGATGGAGCGCATGCTCTCGCCGCTTGCGCCGGGCGAGCGCGACCGCCTCGTCGGCTCGATGACGAGTATCCGCAAAATACTCGAGAAAGAGCCTGCGGCAATCGTCCTGCGCGAGCCGCGGCCGGGCGACATGGGCTGGGTGGTCGAGCGCCACGCCGTGCTCTACCACGAGCAGGACGGCTGGGGACCGCGCTTCGAGGCGCTCGTCGCCGGCATCGTGCGCGAGTTCCTCGAGAAGTTCGACCCGGAGCTCGAGCGCTGCTGGATCGCCGAGCGCGACGGCGAGCGGCTGGGGTGCGTTTTCCTGGTGAAGGACTCCAAGGCCGTTGCGCGGCTGCGCCTGCTGCTGGTTGAGCCTGCCGCGCGCGGCGGCGGCCTGGGCCGGGCGCTGGTGGAAGCCTGCATCGCCTTCGCGCGCGAGAAGGGCTACCGCAAGCTGGTCCTGTGGACCCACGCCCACCTCAAGGCGGCGCGGGCGATCTATCGCGACACCGGCTTTCGCAAGCTGGAGAAGACCGAGACCCACGACACCTTCGGCCCGAAGGCCGTCAGCGAGTACTGGGAGCTCGAGCTCTAGCGGCTAGGCCGGCCGGTAATGCTCGACGCGGTTGCGCGTCTGCTTCGCCTGGTAGAGCGCGCGGTCGGCGCGTCCGGCGAGGGCGTCGAGCGTGCGTCCGTGCTCCGGGAAGGACGCGACGCCGATGCTGACCGAGGACACCAGCGCGGCGTCGTGCGCTTCGAGCGGCGTCGAGGCGATGGCGCTGCGGATGCGCTCGGCGACCTCCATCGCGCCCTTGAGCGGCGTCTCGGGCAGGAGCACGATGAACTCGTCGCCGCCGTAGCGCGCGCACACGTCCGTGTAGCGCAGCTCGGCGCGGATGGCGCTCGCCACGAGGCGCAGCAGGCGGTTGCCGGCGTCGTGGCCGTAGTTGTCGTTCACGCCCTTGAGGTTGTCCGAGTCGATCATCAGCACGCTCGCCGAGCGCTCGAAGCGCACCGCCTGCGCGAACAGGCGGTTCGCGGCGATGGCGAAGCCGCGCGGGTTGTAGAGCCCGGTGAGCTCGTCCGTCTCGGAGAGCAGCTTCGCCTTCGCCAGGCCGTAGCGGATGTCGGCCGAGAACATGGTGGTGATGTAGGCGACCAGCACCACCGGCGCGAGCTGCGCCGCCAGCGTGCCGATGAAGCGCAGCGAAGTCAGCTTCTCGGCTGACGCGCCGTCGGCGAGGAAGAGGTAGCACGCCGCGATGAGCGCGACCTCGGAGAGCGTGGTGATCTTGCCGAGGGTGAGCGAGGAGGTGATCACCGCGAGCAGGTAGGCGTTCAGCAGCGGGCTCTCGAGCTTGCCGGTGAACCACACCACCCAGGTGATGACCGCGAGCATCGCCCAGGTCTCGAGCGCGATCTTCCAGCGGCTCTCGCGGCGGAAAAAGTTCGCATAGCGGAAGCCCATCACGAACGCGGCGTAGAAGAACAGCGCCGCGGAGATCGCCGGCTCGTTGTCCGGCCCCGGGTGCGCGAAGATCAGGTAGAGCAGGACGAGGATCAGCAGCAGCCAGTGGATCTCGGCCACGGTGCGCGAGACCCCGCGCAGCTCCTCCTGCTCGATGGAGAGCGGCGCCGCGCGCGGCGCCGCCTGGGCGGATTGCCGCAGGACGCGCGCCTTGTCTTCGATCGCTTCTTCCAAAACTGAAGCCCCCTGAAGCCTCGCTGCGACTGTATCATGCGCGCGCGGAGGAGGCAGGCATGGATCTCTCACTCGAGGGCCGTCGGGCGCTCGTCACCGCGGGCGCCGCCGGCATCGGGCGCGTCATCGCACAAACTTTTTCAGAGCACGGCGCGCGCGTGCAGGTCTGCGACGTCGACGAAAAGGCGCTAACGGCGCTGCCCCGTGAAATATTCCGCGTCCGCGCCGATGTCGCGAGCCTGGCGGACGTCGAGCGGCTGTTCGAGGAGGCGAAGAAGAACCTCGGCGGGCTCGACATCCTGGTGAACAACGCCGGCATCGCCGGCCCGACCGCCAAGGTGGAGGACATCCGCCCCGAGGACTGGGAGCGCTGCATCGCGGTGGACCTGAACGGCATGTTCTACTGCACGCGCAAGGCCATGCCCATGATCAAGGCCGCGGGGGGCGGCAGCATCGTCAACTTGTCCTCGGCCGCGGGCAAGCACGGCTTCCCGCAGCGCAGCCCGTACGCCGCGGCGAAGTGGGCGGTGGTCGGCTTCACGAAGAGCGTCGCCATCGAGGCCGGCCCGGACAAGGTGCGCGTCAACTGCATCCAGCCCGGCATCGTCGAGGGCGAGCGCATCGAGCGCGTCATCGCGGCGAAGGCGAAAGCGCTCGGCGTGAGCGAGGCGGCGTTCCGCGAGAAGTTCCTCGAGACGACGAGCCTGCGCTCGACCGTCACGCAGCAGGACATCGCCGACATGGCGCTCTACCTGTGCTCCAGCGCGGGCGAGCGCATCACCGGCCAGGCGATCGCGGTGGACGCCGACACGCGCTATCTGGTGTAAAAGGGAAACCCCATGGCAGCCGCACAAGGAAAAGTCATCATCACGTGCGCCGTGACGGGCTCGATCCACACGCCCACCATGTCGCCCTACCTGCCGATCACGCCCGACGAGATCGCGCAGGCCGCGATCGAGGCGGCCCGCGCCGGCGCGGCGATCGTGCACCTGCACGCGCGCGACCCGAAGGACGGCCGGCCGACGCAGGATCCGGAGCTCTTCCGCCAGTTCGCGACCCGGATCAAGGCGGCGAGCGACGTCGTCATCAACTTCACCACCGGCGGCGCGCCCACCATGAGCGTCGACGAGCGGCTGCAGCCCACGCTCAAGCTCAAGCCCGAGGTGGCGTCGCTCAACATGGGCTCGATGAACTTCGGCCTCTACGAGATGATGGGGCGCTACAAGGAGTTCAAGCACGACTGGGAGAAGCCCTACCTCGCCGGCTCCGACGAGCGCATCTTCAAGAACACCTTCAAGGACATCGAGACCATCCTGGTGAGCTGCAGGGAGAATGAAACCCGGTTCGAGATCGAGTGCTACGACATCGGGCACCTCTACGTCGCCGCGCATTTCGTCGATCGCAAGCTGCTCAAGCCGCCGCTGCTCATCCAGTCGGTGTTCGGCATCCGCGGCGGCATCGGCCCGCATCCCGAGGACGTGCTGCACATGAAGCGCACTGCCGACCGGCTCTTCGGCGATCAGTACTGCTGGTCGGTGCTCGGCGCCGGCCGCAACCAGATGTTCATCGCCGCGATGAGCGCGGTGATGGGCGGCAACGTGCGCGTCGGCCTGGAAGACAGCCTGTGGCTCGGCCGCGGCCAGCTCGCCCAGTCGAACGCGGACCAGGTTTCCAAGGCGCGGCGCATCCTCGAGGAGCTCGGGCTGGTGGTCGCGACCCCGGACGATGCCCGGCAGATGCTCAAACTCAAGGGAGGGCGCAATGTGGGTTTTTAGATTTTTACTTCTATTCACTTTTGCCCTCCCGGTTTTTGGACAGGAGTGGCCGAGTAAACCCGTCAAGTTCGTCTCGCCCTATCCGCCGGGGGGCTCGGTGGATCCGCTCGCGCGCCTCTTCGCTGCGAAGCTCACCGACTCGCTGAAGACCCAATTCATCGTCGAGAACCGCACCGGCGCCTCGGGGATCATCGGCACCGATTACGTGGCGAAGAGCGCGCCCGACGGCTACACCTGGTGCTTCATCTTCGACACGCATTCGGTGCACCAGGCGCTCAATCCCAAGCTGCCCTTCGACCCGATCAAGGATTTCGCGCCGGTGATGATCGTCGGCACGGCGCCGATGGCGGTCACGACGGCGGCGTCGAAGCCCTACAAGAGCTTTGCCGACGTCGTCGCCGCCGCCAAGGCGAAGCCCGACACCCTCGGCATCGGCAACGTCGGCAACGGCTCGCTCGGCCACCTCGCCTCGATCCTGCTCAACCAGGCGGCGGGCATCAAGCTGGTGCCGATCCCCTACAAGGGAGGCGGGCCGCTCTCGACCGACGTCATGGGCGGGCAGATCGACTTCGCGATGGCTTCCACCGCGGCGCAGGCCTCGCACGTGAAAAGCGGCAAGATGCGCGCGCTCGTCCTCACGGGCGACAAGCGCTCGCACACCATGCCCGACGTGCCGACGCTCGGCGAGCTCGGCTACAAGTGGGAGCCGGCGTACGCGTTCTGGGGCATCCTCGCGCCGGCCGGGACGCCGAAGCCGATCATCGACAAGCTGCACGCCGAGATCGTCAAGGCGATCAAGGCCCCCGACGTGAACAGAACGCTCACCGAGACGCTCGGCATGGACGTGCTCGCGCTCAGCCCCGAGGCGACCGGCAAGTTCCTCTCGGAGGCCATCCAGCGCTGGGGCAAGGTCGTGCGCGACAACAACATCCATTCCGAGTAACAGAAAAAGGGGTCAGGACCCTTTTCTACGGAATGCTGGCGGTTCCTGAAGACCAACGGAAAAGGGTCCTAACCCCTTTTTCGACTCGGCTGTGCATCATCCGCCACGGCGAGACGGCGTGGAACGCGGAAGGGCGGGTGCAGGGCCAGCTCGATGTGCCGCTCAACGACGCCGGCGCCCTGCAGGCGCGCTGCGTCGCCGCGGCGCTGCCGCAGGGCCGCTTCAGCGCCCTCTACAGCAGCGACCTCGGCCGCGTGCGGCAGACCGCCGCGCCGGCCGCGGCGCGCCTCGGCCTCGAGCCGCGCCTCGATGCACGGCTGCGCGAGCGCCACTACGGCGTCTTCCAGTCGCTTACCTACGCCGAGTGCAAGACCCGGCTCGCGGCGGACTACGCTCGCTTCGCCGCGAAGGACCCGGACTACGACTTTCAGACCGGCGAGAGCCTGCGCTCGTTCTTTTCCCGTTCACTCCAGTGCTTAAGTGAGATTGCGGAAAAGCATGCGGGAGAGGAGGTGCTCGTCTTCACGCACGGCGGCGTGCTGGAGATGGCCTATCGCGACGCGACCGGGATCGGCCTCTCGTCGCCGCGCGACTTCGAGATCCCGAACGCCGCGATCAACTGGCTCGAGTATCCGCCCCTGAAAGTCCTGGCGTGGGCCGATTGCGATCACCTGTCCGCCACGCTGGACGACCTGAAGGAATGAGGCTGCGGCTCTCGTATCTCCCGCCGCTCATGGTCTACGCGGCGTACGGCGTCTCCGGCCTCACGGGCATCGTCGGCACCTTCTTCGTCAAGGACTACCTCGACCTGTCGCCGGAGTTCCTCGCCGGCCTCGGCTTCTGGGCCGGCATCCCGTGGGCGATGAAGATGCCGGTCGGCCACGTCGTCGACCTCATCTGGCGCTGGAAGGCGGCGCTGGTATGGCTCGGCGCGGCGATGATCGCGGCGAGCCTGCTCATCATGGTCGGCCTCATCGCGCACACGGACGCGATGCGCGCCGTGATGAGCGCGAACCGCTGGTTCGTCCTCTCGGCGCTGCTCGCGCCGGCCGGCTACATGGTGCAGGACGCGGTCGCCGACGCGATGACGGTGGAAGCGGTGCCGCGCGCCGACGCCGCCGGCAAGCCCTACAGCCAGGCGGAGCGCAAGAGCATGCACACCACGATGCAGACGCTCGGCCGCGTCGCGGTGATCGGCGGCCTCGCGCTCGTCGCCGGGGCGAACGTCTGGCTCTTCTACGACACCGAGGCGCTGCCGGGGGCCCAGAAGGCCGCCCTCTACGCCGACATCTACCGCATGGCGCTCGTGATCCCGGTGATCTCGGTCTTGGGCGTAGTCCTGGGCGGTATCTTGAAGATTCGAAATGTCAGACGCCTTCGTCGCCTTGGTAAATCTCCGGTTGAGATTGAAAACCTCCTGGCCGTACACGGCGAGGAGAAGACGCATCCCAACTGGTCGGTGCTCGGCGGCAGCGCGGTGTTCGTCGCGGCGACGCTCGCGGTGGGCCTGGGCGGCGTGCCCTACGGGCAGGAGCTCATCTTCGGCGCCTCGGTCGCGATCATCGTGTTCCTGCTCTGGCGCCTCGCGCGCGAGCTCGAGCCCGAGGCGCGCGAGGTGCTGGTCGCGACCGCGCTGGTGCTCTTCGTCTTCCGCGCCATGCCGGCTTCGGGCGCCGGGACGACGTGGTGGATGATCGACGTGCTCAAGTTCGACGAGTCCTTCCAGGCGAAGCTCTCGCTCGTCGCGTACGCGCTGACGCTGGTGGGCATGTTCGCGCTGCGCCGCTTCATGGCGGAGAAGTCCATCGCCACCATCGTCGTGGTGCTCTCGCTCGCCGGGGCGCTCCTCGCCGCGCCGAGCATCGGCATGTTCTATGGCCTGCACCACTGGACCGCGGCGCACACCGGCGGCGTGGTGGACGCGCGCTTCATCGCGCTCATCGACACCGCGCTCGAGTCTCCGCTCGGCCAGATCGCGATGATCCCGATGCTCGCCTGGATCGCGAACTCGGCGCCGGCCAACCTCAAGGCGACCTATTTCGCGGTGATGGCGTCGTTCTCCAACCTCGCGCTGTCCGCGGCGCAGCTCGGCACCAAGGCCCTGAACGAGGTGTTCGTGGTGACGCGCGGCCACTACGAGCAGGTCGGCACGCTCCTCATCGCCGTCACCGCGATCGGCCTCGCGCTGCCGCTCGCCACCGTGGCCGGCGTCCGGCTGCTGAAGCTGAGGACCGCCTAGACCTGGAGCGGCGGCTCCTCCATGAGCGCGATCTGCTCGCGCAGCTCGAGGATCCGGTCCTGCCAGTAGCGCTGGGTGTTGAACCAGGGGAAGGCCGCCGGGAAGGCCGGGTCGTCCCAGCGGCGCGCGATCCAGGCCGAGTAGTGGATGAGCCGCAGCGTGCGCAGCGCCTCGAGGAGCGGCAGCTCCCTGCGGTCGAACTCCATGAACTGCTCGTAGCCGGCGAGCACGTCCGAGAGCGCGAGGGTCATGCCGGCCCGGTCGCCGGAGAGGAGCATCCACAGGTCCTGCGTCGCCGGACCCATGCGCGAGTCGTCGAGGTCGACGAAATGCGGGCCGTCGTCGGTCCACAGGATGTTGCCGGCATGGCAATCGCCGTGCAGTCGGATGTTTTTCGCGCGGTTTTCTTCAAAAATCCTCTGCACCAGGAACAGGGCTTGTTCCGTCACGGCCTTCCATGCCTCGAGCAGGTCGGCCGGAATGAACCCCGTGGACAGCAGGAATTGGCGCGGCGCGGTGCCGAACGATTCGGGCGTGAGCGCCTCGCGGTGGCGAAAGGGCTTCGTCGCGCCGCGCGCGTGGATGCGGCCGAGGAATCGCCCGATCCACTGCAGCGTGTCGGGCTTGTCGAGCTCGGGCGTGCGGCCGCCGCGGCGCGGGTAGACCGCGATGCGGAAGCCGCCGAAGCTCGAGACGTGGATCGGCGCGACGACCGGGATCTCGTGCGCGGCGAGCTCGGCGGCGAACTCGTGCTCCTCGGCGATCTGCGCGTCGCTCCAGCGCCCCGGCCGGTAGAACTTCACCACCACCGCGGGTCCTTCTTCCATGTACACCTGGTAGACGCGGTTCTCGTAGCTGTTGAGCGAGAGCAGGCGCCCGTCGGGGCGCAGGCCGAGCGCCGAGCAGGCGTCGAGCACGACGTCGGGCGTCAGCGCGGCGTAGGGATGCGTCACCGCGCTATAGTACGGCCATGGCGAAGAAAGCCCCCGCGCACGCGGTCGAGATCAAGGACCTGCACTTCTCGTACGGCGACCTGCACCTGCTGCGCGGCCTGTCGCTCGACATCCCGCACGGGCGCGTGGTCGCGATCCTCGGCGGCAGCGGCTCGGGCAAGTCGACGCTGCTCAAGGTCATCGGCGGGCAGCTGCAGCCGAGCGCCGGGACGGTGCTGGTGCAGGGCGAGCGGATCCACGAGCTCGACTCGGGCGCGCTCTACAAGCTGCGCCTCGGCATGGGAATGATGTTCCAGACCTCCGGGCTCTTCACCGACCTCTCGGTGTTCGACAACATCGCGTTCCCGATCCGCGAGAACTTCGACGTGCCCGACGGCATCCTGCGCCGGCTGGTGCTGATGAAGCTGCAGACCGTCGGCCTGCGCGGGGCGCGCGACATGATGCCGGGCGATCTCTCGGGCGGCATGGCGCGGCGCGTGGCGCTCGCGCGCGCCATCGCCACCGACCCGAAGCTCATGATGTACGACGAGCCCTTCGCCGGGCTCGACCCGATCTCGCTCACCCAGGTCGGCACGCTCATCCGCACGCTGAACGATTCGCTCGGCCTCACCACGATCTTCGTCACGTACCAGGTGAAGCTCGCGCTCGAGGTCGCGGACTATGCCTACCTGATCGGCGACGGCGTCGTGGCCGGCCGGGGCACGCCCGAGGAGCTGAAGAGCTCGAAGGACCCCTACATCGAGCAGTTCATCAACGCGCTCCCCGACGGCCCGGTCCGGTTCGACTTCCCGGGACCGAGCCTCGAGGAGGACCTGCGCCTCTCAGCGCCCTAGGCGCTCTGCTTCGGGATGAACTTCAGCGCGACGCCGTTGTTGCAGTAGCGAAGCCCCGTCGGCTGCGGGCCGTCGTCGAAGAGGTGCCCGTGGTGCCCGCCGCAGCGCGCGCAGTGGTACTCGGTGCGCGGGTAGATCAGGAAGTGGTCTTTCTTCATTTCGAAGACGCCCGGGATGGCGGTGAAGAAGCTCGGCCAGCCGGTGCCCGAGTCGAACTTCATGTCCGAGGTGAAGAGCGGCAGGCCGCATCCGGCGCACGCGAAGATGCCCGGGCGGTGCTCGTCGTTCAGCGGGCTCGTACCGGCGCGCTCGGTGTCTTCCCTGCGCAGCACCGTGTACGCCTTGCCCTGCAGGCGCTTCTTCCACTCGTCTTCGGAGAGCTTGAGGGGCTCCGTGGGCGAGGGCACGCTCGCGCCGGCCGGGAGGAAGGTCTTCCAGTTGTCCTGCAGTGCTTTGACGTCGCTCATGTTCCTGGCCGGGGAAGCGGCGAACGCCGATTTGCCCACCGACAGCGCCGCGAGCGCCTTGAGCAGGGTGCGCCGATTCATCCTTGTCTCCTTTCAGATCCTGGAAATGGGAACCGCCCGGTTGGTCGGCCGGGCGGCTCGGACCTGACAATCTTACCGCTGCGCTTTTCCTACAGGCGCACCCGGAAGCCCACGGAGACGGCGGGGGCGGGCGCCGCGTAGACCGGCGCGGGGTAGTACGCCGGGGCCGGAGCGCTGTACACCGGGGCCGGCGCGTACACGGGCGCGGCCGGGGCGACGACCACCGGGGCCGGCGCGTAGTACGGGGCGACGACGACCGGCGCGGGGCGTACGACGACGTAGGGGCGATAGTAGTGGTGATGCTCCCAGCCACGGTGCCAGCCGTTGTCCGCGAACGCGGAGGAGGCGACGAGGGCGCTGCCTGCGGCGGCGGTGAGGATCAGTTTCTTCAGCATGGCGGTTCTCCTTTCGTGGTTCAGTAACTGTGTACGCATTGGACGCCCGAATCGCTAGGATGTGGGCTACCAAAATGCAACGTCCGTAACAGCTTGTAAGAGGGAGGAGTTACAAAATGTTTCGCGTCTTGTTTTTCATGGGGATAGCCCTCGCCGCGGCTTTTCCGGCCCGGGCCCAGGACTATCCCACGCGGCCGATCACCGCCATCAATGCCTTCCCGCCGGGCGGGGTGGCCGACGTGGTCGGCCGGCCGCTGCTCGCCATGATGGAGAAGCCCCTGAAGCAGCCGGTCGTCATGCTGAACAAGACCGGCGCCGGCGGCGCGGTCGGCTTCGCCGCCGCGGCCAAGGCGCCGGCGGACGGCTACACGATCCTCGTCGCGCTCTCGTCGATCTCGCACTTCCCGGTCACCGACCGCATCAACGGCAAGCCGGTCGCGTACGAGCTGAAGGACTTCGCCCCGATCGCGCTCGTCACCGCGGACCCGACGGTGCTGGTGGTGCGCACCGACGGTCCCTACAAGTCGGTGAAGGACTTCATCGACGCGGCAAAGGCGAACCCCGGCAAGATCAACTACTCGTCCTCCGGCGTGTACGGCGCGCTGCACGTGGCGATGGAGATCTTCGCCAACGCGGCCAACATCCGGCTCTTCCACGTCCCCTACCAGGGCGGCGGGCCGGCGGTGACCGCGCTCCTCTCCGGCCAGGTCGAGGCGCTCGCCTCGGGGCCCGCCGCGGCGATGGCGCAGATCAAGGGCGGCAAGATGCGCGCGCTCGCGAGCTGGAGCACCGAGCGCCTCGCGCTGATGCCCGACGTGCCGACCTTCAAGGAGCTCGGCTACGACGCCGAGTTCTATCTCTGGTGCGGCATCATGGTGCCCGCAGCCACGCCGGCCGACATCCAGATGAAGCTGCGCAACGCCGTGCGCGAGGCGGTGGCGACGCCAGAATTCCGGGGCGCGATGGAGAAGGTGCAGACGCCGATCGCCTACCTCGACGCGCCCGAGTTCGCGAAGTACTGGGACAAGGACGCGAAGCGCCTCGAGGCGGCGATCCTGAAGATCGGCAAGGTCGAGGAGAAGAAATAGATGCGCTTCTGCGTTTGCCTGGTCCTGCTGCTCGCCACCGGCTCGCTCTTCGCGCAGCCCTATCCGGCGAAGCCGATCCGCCTGATCGTCCCGTTCGGCACCGGCGGCTCGAACGACATCGTCGCGCGCCTGCTCGGGCCGAAGCTCTCCGAGTCGCTCGGGCAGCCGGTGATCGTGGAGAACCGGCCGGGCGCGGGCGGCACCGTGGGCACCGACGCGGTGGTGAAGTCGGCCCCGGACGGCTACACGCTGATGATCGGCGCGACGAGCACCATCGCGGCGAACGTCGGGCTCTATCCGAAGCGCAACTTCGATCCGGTGCGCGACCTCACGCCGATCACCGAGATCGCCGACGGCGCGTTCCTCATGGCGGTGCCGGCGTCCTCGCCCGCGAAGACAGTGAAGGAATTCGTCGAGCTCGCGCGCACCAGCCCCGGCAAGCTCAACTACGGCACCTCGGGCAAGGGCAGCTCGATGCACCTCATGGGCGAGCTGTTCAAAATGACCGCGCACGTGGACATGGTGCACGTGCCTTACAAGGCGGGCGGCCCGGCGATCGCCGACCTCGCGACCGACCGCGTGCAGCTCGTCTATTCCGACCTCGCCGCGCTCCTTCCCTTCGTGAGGAGCGGCCAGGTGCGCGCGCTCGCGGTGACGACGCCGAAACGCTCGGCGCTCCTGCCCGACCTGCCCACCATGGCGGAGGCGGGCCTGCCGGGCTGCGAGGCGACCTCCTGGTACGGCATCCTCGGGCCCGCCGGGCTGCCGCGCGACATCACCATGAAGCTGAACGGCGAGCTTGCGCGCATCGTTCACAGCCCGGACACGAAGGAGCGCTTCGCGACCCTCGGCACCGAGCCCGTGACCGGGACGCCGGAGCAGTTCGCGCAGTTCATTCAGGCCGAGGTGAAGAAGTGGTCGGCCGTGTCCAAGGCCGCGGGAGTCGAGCTGGAATGAGCCTGACCGAGACCGTGGAAGCCTACTTCGCCTCGATCGACCGGCAGGACCTCCCCGCGACGCTCGCGACGATGGCGCCCGACTGCACCATCGAGTACGTCACCGACGGCTCGCGCTTCGTCGGCCGCGACAGCGGCGTCAAGGCGTACTTCGAGAAGAGGAACGCGGGCTGCGAGAAATCCTGGCACGGCGACTTCTTCCACGTCGCCGACGTCGCGGCGGGCCGCGTCGCCACGCGCTTCAAGGTGCGCCGCACCGACAGGGGCGTCCCGGAGCGCCACGGCGACAACATCAACGTCTTCCAGTTCGCCGGCGGCAAGATCCAGCGCATCGCGGTCTGGCGCGGAGTCCCGTCGAAGGACTGAACGGCGGTATCCTTGGGCCGTGTACCTGCCGGCCCACTTCGAGGAAACCCGGGAAGCGGAGCTCCTCGCGCTCATTCGCGAGTTTCCGCTCGGCATGCTCGTCCTGAAAGGGCCGCAGGGGCTCGACGCGAACCACATCCCGTTCCTCGTGGACGAGGAGCGCGGCAAGCGCCGGCTCATCGCGCACGTGGCGCGCGCCAATCCGCTCTGGAAGGAGGCGAAGGACGGCGACGAGGCGCTGGTCGTCTTCCGCGCCGAGGACGCCTACGTCTCGCCGAACTGGTATCCGACGAAGCCCGAGCACCACCGCCACGTGCCGACGTGGAACTACAGGGTGGTGCACGTCCACGGCCGCATCGGCATCCGCGACGACGAGCGCTTCGTGCGCGGCGTGGTGGCGCGCCTCACGCACGAGCACGAGGCCGGCACCGGCGACGCGCGCCCGTGGAAGATGACCGACGCGCCGGCCGAGTACGTCGACCAGATGCTGAAGAACATCGTCGGCCTCGAGGTCGAGGTCGCGCGCATGGTGGGCAAGTTCAAGCTGAGCCAGAACCGCGACGAACGCGACCGCCTGGGCGCGGCCGAGGCGCTCCGCGTGCGCGGCGAGACCGCGCTCGCCGACGGCATGAAGAACGCCGTCGTCAAGAAGACCTAGCTACTCCCCGTAGAAATCGGTCATCGCCTTGAAGAGCTCCGCGGGGGGCTTTGCCCAGTAGAAGCCGCGGCGCGAGGGCGTCATTCCCGCCTTCTTCATGTCCACGAGCATCTCGGCCATGCGCAGCATCGGCAGGCGCGGGTCGAGCACCACCGCGTCGTTCACGCGCGTGACGCCTGCTTTCCAGAGGATCTCGGTGATGAGCGTCTGGCCCGGCAGCAGGACGTCGGCGCCGTTCTCCACCGCCTTCGCCGCCGCCTTTTCGAACGCGGCGAGGAACTCGGCGGGCTTGCCCTGGATGCCGTTGTTCAGCGCATCGTAGCCGCACTCGAGGTAGGTCGTCTTCGCGGCGCGCGCCTCGAGGCCGCGCTCCCGGATCATCTGGTTTACGAGCTGGTCCATCTGCGGGTTGATGCAGACGAACGAGAAGCGCTCGCCCATCATGAGCGCCGTCAGCATGGACACCTCGCCGTAGCCGAGCACCGGGATGTCCACGATGCTGCGAGCCTCGTGCAGCCCCGGGTCCTGCAGCACGCCGATCAGCACCGCGTCGCAGCCCTCCTTCTCCGCGCGCAGGATGTTCCTGAGGATCTGCGCGTCGTGCATGCGGTGCAGGTACGCGTAGTTCACTACGCGGCCGGCGATCTTCTTCGCCGCCTCGCTCGACTCGTCCTTCACGCCGTGCACCTCGATCACCGTGCCCGGGCGCGCGAAGGCGCGGTAGTGCGCCTCGATCAGCTCCTTGTAGCCCGGCACCGAGTACGTCGCGACGAGCCCCTGTTCCCAGATTCGCATGCGTTGTCCCTTTGAACGGTGATGCGCGGTATTCTCGCCCGATGCGACTCGAAAACAAACGGGCAATCGTGATCGGCGCCGGGCAGAGCCCCGGCAGCGGCATGGGCAACGGCCGCGCCACCTGCATCCGGTTCGCGCAGGAAGGCGCGAGCGTCATGGCGGTGGACCGCGACCTCTCCGGCGCTCTGGAAACCCTCTCCCTCCTTAATCCCAAGAAGGATTCCTTCGCCTTCGCGGCCGACGCCACGAAGACCGACACCCTGAAAGCGATGGCCGACGAGGCGGTGAAGCGCTGGGGGCGCATCGACATCCTGCACTACAACGTCGGCGTCTCCCTCGGCGGCGGCGACGCCCGCCTCGAGAGCCTCACCGAGGAAGCCTTCGACAACGTCGTGCGCATCAACCTGCGCGGCGCCGTCATGGCCGCCAAGTTCGTCGTCCCGGTGATGCGCGCGCAGAAGTCCGGCGCCATCGTCATGATCTCCTCGCTCGCCGCGAAG
>Ga0070741_10005584_pt1 | contig 27739 bp, 26 predicted proteins | sample Coa_R1_4_FD_66440 | JGI IMG/M metagenome (GOLD analysis project Ga0070741, IMG submission 66440) | Surface soil microbial communities from Centralia Pennsylvania, which are recovering from an underground coalmine fire - Coalmine... | ecosystem: Environmental > Terrestrial > Soil > Unclassified ...
GCTGGCGGTGATGTCGGCGCGGCGCGTGCGGCAGCGGCTCTCCAAGCTCGAGACCGGCGTGGTCGGCGCGGGCTGCGGCGCGCTGGCGGTGGTGGTGCACGAGCTGGCCGACTTCGGGCTCGAGTTTCCCGGCGTGGCGTTTCCCACCGCGCTGGCGGTCGGCGTCGTCGTCGGCCGCTGGTGGGACAAGGGCTCGTCGTCGGAGCCGCTCGCGCGCGTCAAGCCGGCGTGGGGCGCGGCGGCGGCGTGCGCGTGGGCGCTGGCGATCGCCGGCGGCGCGTGGGCGCAGTCGCGCACGCTCGACGCCGACTCGCGCCGCGCGTTCGAGCTGCACAAGGCCGGCGATCCGCACGCGCTCGACGAGCTGCGCGCCGCCATCGCGCGCCACCCCGCGTCCGACTACCTGGAGCTGCTCGCCGCGACAGAAGCCCTCAAAACCGCCGATCCGAGCGGTTTGAAGCATCTCAACCGCGCGCTGCTCCTGCACCCCAACAACTGGCAGGCGCACCGCCTGGCGGCGCGCGAGCTGGCGGCGCTCGGCCGTCCGGCGCAGGCGGCGATCGAGTACCGGCTGGCGATCGAGAGCGGCATGGGCGTCTACTACGACGAGCTGTGGAGCGTCCTGCACGCGCGCGTGCTCGACGCCGTGCCGCAACATTCGTCGGAGCTGATCCTGCTCGGCGGCTGGCTGGCGCAGCAGGGCAAGGTGCGCGAGGCCGATCTCGCCTGCCAGCGCGCCGTCGAGGTGGCGACGCGCCCGGAGTCGGCGGCGCGCGATCGGCTGCACGTGGCGGTGGTCGGCGGCGACAAGGCGACGGTGGCGCGCGCGGCGCAGGCGCTGCTGGCGTTGCGTCCGGAGCCGGCGGCGTGGTCGCAGGCGGCCGAGGCGCTCGCCGGCGCGGGCGACGCGGCGGCGGCGATGGCGGCGGCGCGCGCCGGCATGGCGGTGTATCCCGACGAGGCGCAGCTGGTGCTCACCGCCGCGCGCCTCGCCTACCAGGGCAACGATCTGCAGAGCGCGCGCGATCTCCTCAAGCGCGCCGACGACGGCTCGGCCACGCTCGCCGATCGCCAGCTCGCCGCCGAATTGCTCGCGCAGGTCGCCGACAAGGCCGGCGACGTCGACGCCGCGGTGCTGGCCCGCGCCCGCGCGCGCCTGCTCGCGCGCAAGCTGAAGGACTCGGGGCCGTCTCGGGTATATTAGCGGCTCATGTCGCTACTCGTCACCGGAGGCGCCGGCTTCATCGGCTCGAACTTCGTGCGCCTGCGCCGCGCCTCGCGCCCGTCGGAGAAGCTGGTCGTCCTCGACGCGCTCACCTACGCCGGCAACCGCCACAACCTCGACGGCCTCGAGCTCGAGTTCGTGCGCGGCGACATCTGCGACGTCGCGCTGGTCGAGGCCACGCTGCGCGACTTCGCCGTCGACGCGATCGTCCACTTCGCCGCCGAGACCCACGTCGATCGCTCGATCAGCGGCCCGGCGCCGTTCATCTCCACCAACGTGCTCGGCACCGCCACGCTGCTCGATCGCGCGCGCGCCGCCGGCGTGCGCCGCTTCGTCCACGTCTCCACCGACGAGGTCTACGGCGAGCTCGGCCCCGACGATCCGCCGTTCTCCGAGCGCACGCCGCTCGCCCCGCGCTCGCCCTACTCGGCGTCGAAAGCCGGCAGCGATCACCTCGTGCGCGCCTGGTTCGAGACCTACAAGTTCCCGACGCTGATCACGCGCTGCTCGAACAACTACGGCCCGTATCAATTTCCCGAGAAGCTGATCCCGCTGATGATCCTGAACGCGCTCGCCGGCGTTCCGCTGCCGGTCTACGGCGACGGCCTCAACGTGCGCGACTGGATCCACGTCGAGGATCACTGCGCCGCCGTCGAGCGCGTGCTCGAGGCCGGCCGCGACGGCGAGGTCTACAACATCGGCGGCCGCGCCGAGCGCGCCAACCTCGAGATCGTGCGCGCCATCCTGCGCGAGCTCGACCGGCCCGAGTCGCTGATCCAGTTCGTCACCGATCGCCTCGGCCACGATCGCCGCTACGCCATCGACTGCGCCAAGATCGAGCGCGAGCTCGGCTGGTCTCCGACGAGAAAATTGGAGAGCGGGCTCCAGGAGACGATCCGCTGGTACCGCGAGCACGAGGCGTGGTGGAGGCGGATCCGCTCGGGCGAGTACCGCGCATGAAGCTCGCGGTGCTGGGCGCGGGCGGGCTGCTCGGCCGCCACCTCGTCGAGGAATTGCGCGGCGAAGAGCTGGTGGCGCTCGATCGCGCGGCGTGCGACGTGGGCTCGGCGGGCGAGGTGCTCGCGCGCACGCGCGGCGCGCAGGTGATCGTCAACTGCGCCGCGTTCACCGACGTCGACGGCGCCGAGTCGCGCGCGGACGAGTGCTGGCGCGCGAACGCGCTCGGCGCCGAGCACGCCGCCCTGGCCGCGCGCGCGCACGGCGCGGTGCTGGTGCACGTCTCCACCGACTTCGTCTTCGACGGCGAGCAGCAGGCGCCCTACGACGAGTTCGCGCGCCCCAACCCGCAGTCGGTCTACGCCCGCTCGAAGTTCGCCGGCGAGGAATTGATCGCGCGCGTCGGCGGCCCGCAATTCCTCGTGCGCGTGCAGGCGCTCTACGGGCGCGGCGGCCGCGGCTTCTCGTCGCGGCTGCGCGACCTCGTGCGCGAGCGCAAGCCGCTCAAATTGGATCGCGAGCGCCGCGTGCAGCCGACGTGGGCTCGCGCCGCAGCCAGGCAGATCGCCGTTCTGACGCGTTCCAGCGCCTTCGGCACCTATCACGTCTCCTGCCGCGGCGAGACCACCTGGGCGGCGTTCTCGCGCGCGCTCGCCTCGCGCCTCGGCGTCGAGCCGGCGTGGAGCGAGGTGGCGACCGCCGAGCTGCGCGCGCCCGCGGCGCGCCCGCGCAACTGCGTGTTCGAGCACCGCATGCTCGCGCTGCGCGGCCTCGACGTGATGCCCGACTGGCAAACCGCCCTCGACGACTACCTCGCGGAGATGAAATGAAAGGCATCGTGCTCGCCGGCGGCTCCGGCACGCGGCTGTACCCGCTCACGCGCGTGGTCTCCAAGCAGCTGCTCCCCGTCTACGACAAGCCGATGATCTACTACCCGATCACCACGCTGATGCTGGCCGGCCTGCGCGAGCTCTTGATCATCTCGACGCCGATCGATCTGCCGCGCTTCCGCGATCTGCTCGGCGACGGCTCGCAGTGGGGCGTGCGCTTCGAGTACGCCGAGCAGCCGAGCCCCGACGGGCTGGCGCAGGCGTTCCTCATCGGCCGGCGATTCCTCGACGGCGGCGGCGCGGCGCTGGTGCTCGGCGACAACATCTTCTACGGCACCGGCTTCACCGAGCAGGTGCAGCGGGCGGCGCAGCACCAGTCGGGCGCGACGGTGTTCGGCTACTACGTCAACGAGCCGGAGCGCTACGGCGTGGTCGAGCTCGACGCCGAGCGCCGCCCGGTGTCGATCGAAGAAAAACCCAAGCACCCGAAGTCCAACTACGCGGTCACCGGGCTCTACTTCTACGACGCGCAGGTGGTCGACGTGGCGGCGGCGCTGCGCCCGTCGCCGCGCGGCGAGCTCGAGATCACCGACGTGAACGCCGAGTACCTGCGTCGCGGCCAGCTGCGCGTCGAGCTGATGGGGCGCGGCTACGCGTGGCTCGACACCGGCACGCACGAGTCGCTCGCGCAGGCGTCGAGCTTCGTGCAGATCATCGAGCAGCGGCAGGGGCTGAAGATCGCGTGCCCCGAGGAGATCGCGTTTCGCATGGGCTACATCGACGCCGAGCACGTCAAGCGCCTCGCCGAGCCGATGCGCAAGAACGAGTACGGGCAGTACCTGCTGCGCCTGATCGAGCACCGCGGAGCGCTGGCGTGAAGGTGACGCCGACGTCGCTCGACGGCGTGCTGCTCGTCGAGCCGAAGGTGCTGGGCGACGCGCGCGGCGCGTTCGTCGAGCTGTATCACGCCGAGCGGTTTCGCCAGGCGGGGATCGCCGACGCGTTCGTGCAGGACAACTTCTCGCGCTCGTCGCGCGGCGTGCTGCGCGGGCTGCACTTCCAGGAGCCGAACGGGCAGGGCAAGCTGCTCCAGGTGCTGCGCGGCGCGATCTTCGACGTGGCGGTGGACGTGCGGCGCGGCTCGCCGCAGTTCGGGCGCTGGTTCGGCGTCGAGCTGTCGGAGCGCGAGGTGCGGCAGATGTGGATCCCGGCGGGCTTCGCGCACGGCTTCTGCGTGACCTCGGACGTCGCCGAGGTGCTCTACAAGTGCACGGCGTTCTACACGCCCGAGTCGGAGCGCTGCATCGCGTGGAACGATCCGGCGATCGGGATCCAGTGGCCGATCGCCGCGCCGACGCTCTCCGCCCGCGACGCCGCCGCGCCCAAGCTCGCCGACGCGCCGCGACTTCCCAGCTTCAAATGATCTAGCACTTGCTCGCGACGATCTGCTCGCAGGTGCCGGCGGTGCCGGCGCCGGAGAGGACGCAGCGCGAGGGCGCGAGGCAGGGCGGGCCGAGCGCGGTGTCGCAAGCGGCGCCGTCGGCCGCGGGCGCCTTGCAGGTGCCCATGGTCGAGCCGGTGGCGATGATGCACTGACCGCCGCCCGCGCAGCCGGCCGCCGCGCCGCTCGCGAGCACGCCGCACGGCTGTCCGTCGCCGACGTAGCTGATGGCGCTGCACGTCTTCGTCATGGTGTTGCACGAGAGGCCGAGGTTGGCGTCGCAGCCGGGCGCGGTGCGCTGCAGCGGATCGCACGTCGCGCCGGCGGTGGTGGCGGCCGCCTGGCAGGTGCCCATCATCGCCATGGTCGCCCCGACGCACAGGAAGCCCGGGTTGCACGGCGCCGTGCGGTTGCACGCCGAGCCGGCGGTGCCGCCGGTGACGCACGTGGTGGTGTTCGCGTCGCAGAACTGCCCGCGCGCGCAGAAGTCGTTGCTGCACGACGCGCCCTGCGCCGGCTCGTCGCCGCAGGTGCCGCACTGCGCGTTCTTGTCGCCGACGCAGTAGCTCGACATGCACTGCCCGTTGAACGAGCAGCTGGCGCCGTTGGCGAGCAGGCCGGTGTTGACGCACACCGCGGGCGGATTGCCGATGAAGAAGTCGGCGCAGTCCTGCGCCGGGTACGCGGCGGCGCACGTCTCTTCGCGATCGGGCGAATTTCCCGTCGAGGGCGCGGCCAGCGCGTTGACGCAGCCGAGCTTCTCGCGCGTGAGGCACGTGGCCATGTCGCCGTAGTCGCGCGTGATGCGCGCGCCGTTCGAACAGCTCTGCCGCTTGTTGCAGCGCGCCGTCGCCAGATCGGTGCACGCCTTGTCGACGCTGGTGCCGCCGGTGCCGCAGCCCGCAATCACGATCGCGATGAAAGCCGAGCGTAGGTTTCGCATGACCCCTCCCAGCCTTGGGACGAGGTGGCGCGCTATCGGGTTCCCCGCGTATGATCGGCGCACATGCGAGTGACGGTGATCGGCGCGACGGGCGGCGTGGAGGGCGCGGCCGATTCGGAGGTGGTGATCGTGGCCGCGGACGCCGACGCGCGGGCGGCGGCGGCGGCGCTCGCGGGCGTGGTGCGCGCGGGGACGCTGGTGGTGTTCGAGGCGGCGCTGCCCGTCGGCGAGACGCGGCGGCTGGCGGCGGCGCTCGGGCGCGCGGCGGTCGACGTGGCGTGCGCGCCCGCGCGCGAAGGCGGCGCGCCGCGGGCGGTGGGCGGCGATTCGCCGGCGGCGTCGGCGCGCGCGGCGGCGTTTTATGGCGAGCGGGCGGCGGCGATCGACGTCGGGACGCTCGAGGCGGCGGAGCTGGCGGCGCTGGCCGACGCCGCGGAGCGCGAGGTGGCGCGCGCGCTCGCGGCCGAGCTCGAGCGCTACGCCCGATCGATCGGCGTCGCCGCGCCGCGCCCCGTCGAGGAGGCGCGCGCCGGCGACGAGGCGGCCGCCGCCCGGCTGATCGACGACGCGCAGCGCGCCGGCGCGCCGCTCACCATCGCCGAGCGCGCGCGCTGGACCCTGCGGCAAAATGCCGCAAGCAAAAACGCGCCGGCGTCCGCGCCGAGCGGCGCGCCGCCGAGCGAGTCACCCGCCGACAAGCCGCTGCCGATCGCCCGCCCGCTGCTCGCCGCCGACGAGGCGGAGGCCGCCGCCGACGTGATCCGCTCCGGCTGGGTGCTGCAGGGCCCCGAGGTGGCGGCGTTCGAGCGCGAGCTCGGCGAATTCTTCGGTGCGCCGCACGCGTGCGTGGTCTCGTCGGGCACCGCGGCGCTGCACCTCGCGCTGCTGGCCGCGGGCGTCGGGCCGGGCGACGAGGTGGTGACCGTGAGCCACTCGTACATCGCCACCGCCAACAGCGTGCAGTATTGCGGAGCGCGACCGGTGTTCGTCGACGTGTGTCTGGATACGTTCAACATCGATCCGGCGCGCATCGAGGCCGCGCTCACGCCGCGCACCAAGGCGATCCTGGCGGTGCACCAGATGGGCATGCCGTGCGACCTCGAGGCGATCGTGGCGATCGCGCGCGCCCGCTCGCTCACCGTCGTCGAGGACGCGGCGTGCGCCGCCGGCAGCGAGCTGCGCTGGAGCGGGCGCTGGGAGCGCGTCGGGCGGCCGCGCGGCGACCTGGCGTGCTTCTCGTGGCATCCGCGCAAGGTGGTGACCACCGGCGACGGCGGCGTGGTCACCACCGCCGACGCCGAGCGCGATCGCCGCGTGCGCATGCTGCGCCAGCACGGCACGCTCGACGGGCGCACGTTTCCGGTCGTCGGCTGGAACTACCGCATGACCGACATCCAGGCGGCGGTCGGGCGCGCGCAGCTACGCCGGTTGCCGTCGCTGGTGGCGGAGCGGCGCGCGCTGGCCGAGCGCTACCGCGCGGCGCTGTCGTCGATCGCGGGGCTGGTCCTGCCGCGCGAGCCGGAGTTCGCGCGCTCCAACTGGCAGAGCTTCTGCGTGCGCCTGCCGCCGCCCGCCGACCCGGCGCGCGTGATGCGCGAGCTCGACGCCGCCGGCATCGCCACCCGCGGCGGCATCATGAACGCCCACGAGCAGCCGCCCTACCGCGCCGGCGCCCCGTCGCTGCCGAGCTCCGAGCGCGCCCTCCGCGAATCCCTGACGCTCCCGCTCTTCCCCGGCATGACCGATGCCGACGTGCAACGCGTCGCCCGCGCGCTCGCCGCAGCCTGCGGAAGCAGAGATTGAAACGCCAAGACGCCAAGACGCCAGTAGAGATAAATAAAAATATTTAAATATATCTGTCTGGCGTCTTGGCGTCTTGGCGTTTAATCCCTCTGTCGAGCTATTCGAGGGCGATGCGCATGCGGCGGCAATTCAGGCCGGCGGTGGCGCAGAGGCGGGCGACCTGCTCGGTGCGGTCGGCGGCGAGGCGGCTGGTGGAGATGACCAGCTCGTCGACGCGCTCGGAGCCGGCCAGCTCGCCCAGCCGCTCGAGCGAACCGAGCACGCGCACGCCGTGGATCACGCGCCCGACCTTCTGCGGATCGTCGTCGACGAAGCCGACCGGGAACAGCCCCAGCTCGAGGTTGTTCTGCAGCTCGCGCAAGAGCAGCTCGCCGCCGTCGCCGGCGCCGTAGATCAGCACGCGCTTGGCGTTCGCCGGCGGGCGCAGCCGCACCAGCCACGTGCGCAACAGGCGGAACGAGATGCGCGTGCCCGCGACGCCGAACATCAGCAGCACCGCGTCCATCACGAACACGCCGCGCGAGTAGCCTTCGAGGCGGAAGATGAACACCACCGCCACCGTCGACGCGATCCAGCCGCCCGCCACCGCCTTGATCTGCGTCGACAGGTCGGTCATCGACGTGTACTTCCACAACCCGCGATAGAGCCCGAGCGCGAGGAACGCGCCGATCTGCGCGAGGATCACCACCGGCAGCGACACGAGGAACTGCTGGTAGTACGGCTGCACCAGGTTGCCGTCGAAGCGCAGGAGGAACGCCGCGTAGTAGGCGAGCACGATCATCAGCAGATCGTTCAGCACCTCGAACACGCGCCGCTTGTAGGAAAAATCGGCCAGCGTCGGCAGCAGCGCGCGGCCGCGGCCCTCGGCCTCGCTCTCGACCGCCTGGTACACCGGCACGCGCCCGACGAAGATCAGGAAGAAGAGCAGCACCAGCGAGAACACCGGCACGATCAGCGCGGCGACGGGCCACGCCATGTTGCGCACCAGCACCGCCACGCCGCCCGACGCCGCGGCGAGCAGCCACAGCGTCAGCGCCGCCGCGCGCTCCGACAGCCCGAGCGCCACCAGCCGGTGCGACGTGTGATCGCGCCCGCCCTGCGACACGCGCCGCCCGTTGAGCTTGCGGCTGAACGTCACCAGCGTGGTGTCGATGATCGGGATCATCAGCAGCAGCACCGGGATCGTCAGAATCGTGATCACGTTGCGCCGCATGCCCGGCTGCTGATTGACCAGCGCCATCCCACCGAGCACGAAGCCGAGAAACAGCGATCCGCAGTCGCCCATGAAGATCGACGCGGGATTGAAGTTGAAGAACAGGAAGCCGACCACCGCGCCCGAGAACGCCGCCGACAGCGCCGCCGCCGACGGCTGCCCCGCGACGTGACAGAAGTAGACCAGGTACGCCGAGGCGATCGCCGCCACGCCGCCCGCCAGCCCGTCGAGGTTGTCGAGCAGGTTCACCGCATTGGAAACTCCCACCAACCAGAAGATCGTAAGCGCCTGATCGAGCACCGGAGACATGATCCAGTGGAGCCTGAGACCATACATCGTGAAGATGGTGGAGAAGACGATCTGGCCGACCAGCTTCGAGTACGGCTTGAGCTGCACGAAGTCGTCGAGGAGGCCGACCAGGAACATGCCGGTGGCGCACGCCATGAGCAGCGCGTCGCCCTGCATCTCGACGGGGCGGCGCAGGAAGTAGACCAGCGCGAACGACAGGTACATGCCGACGCCGCCGAACAGCGCGGTGGGTTTTTTGTGCCAGCGATCGGCGCGCGGCTTGGCGACCAGCTTGAGCTTGCGCGCGACGGCGCGCACGAGGAACGTGAGCAGGATGGAAGCGGCGAGGGCTACCCCGAAGCTGAAGGAGTATTGCCGCACGCGCGCCGGTCCGTTACTGGGCCCGCTTGTAGAAGTCGATCACGTCGCCGAGGATCTGCGGCAGCGCGATGGACGGTTTCCAGCCGATGGCCGCGTTGATCTTGCCGGTGTCGGGCACGCGGCGCGGCATGTCCTCGAACCCCTGCTCGTACGCTTTCTCGTAGGGGATGAGCGTGATCTCGGACTTCGAGTTGCACATCTCGCGCACCTGGCGCGCGAGATCGCCGATCGAGATCTCGTTGTTGTTGCCGATGTTGAAGACCTGCCCGTAGGCCGGCTCGTGCTCCATGAGGCCGATGAGCGCGCGCACCACGTCGGCGACGTGGGTGAAGCAGCGCGACTGCTTGCCGTCGCCGTAGACGGTGATCGGCTTGCCCGAGAGCGCCTGCTTGACGAAGTTGGGCACCACCATGCCGTACTGCCCGGTCTGGCGCGGCCCGACGGTGTTGAAGAGGCGCGCCACCACCGTCGGCAGCTTGCGCTCCTTCCAGTAGGCGATGGCGAGGAACTCGTCGATCGCCTTCGAGCACGCGTACGACCAGCGGCCCTTGGTGGTCGCGCCCATGACCAGGTCGCCGTCCTCGCGGAACGGCAGCTCGGTCGACTTGCCGTAGACCTCGCTGGTCGAGGCGACGAACACCGGCCGCTTCTTCTTGTTGCAGAGGTTGAGGACGATCTCGGTGAGCTGGATGTTGGTCTCGATGGTGCGCACCGGCGACTCGACGATCAGCTTGACGCCGACGGCGGCGGCCAGGTGATAGACGATGTCGGCCGCGTCCACCAGCTCGGCCATGAGCTGCACGTTCGAGCACGAGTCGACCACGTAGTGGAAGCGATCGTGCGTCTTCAGGTGGCGGATGTTGTTGATCGAGCCGGTCGACAGATCGTCGACCGCGAACACCTCGTGGCCGCGCCGGAGCAGCTCCTCCGCGAGGTGTGAGCCGATGAAGCCGGCACCGCCAGTAATGAGATAACGCATCGACCTTCCTTGGCGTTGAGTTGGTTGCTTTCTATCACGAGTTGGTTCAAACCGCGAGCGGGCGCCGGATGCGGTCGCGCAGCTTGCCGAGCGCGCTCTTGAGCCGCCGCCCGACGGCGACGTTGGTCTTGAGCCACAGCCAGCCGTGCCGCGTCTGGTAGAACCCGAGCCGCCGCTGGAGCGCGTCGGCGAACGGCAGCTTCTCGGCGCGCGCGAAGTCGACGATCTGCTGCGCCCAATCGTAGCCCTTATACAGCGAAGCCTGCATGACCCGGTCGAAGAACAGCGTCTCGAGGTCGCCGCGCTCGATGCCGCGCGTGATCAGATCGTAGTGCAGCTTGACCGACACCAGCTGGCGCTTCTTGATCTGCGTGGTGCTCAAGCTGGTGGCGTGCACGCGGAACTCGTAGAGCGGCTCGCGCAGGCGCGCCGGCGGGCCGTAGCGGTGCTCCATGCGGATGAAGAAGTCGACGTCCTCGACCAGCATGTACTCGGTGCGGTAGCGGCCGACGTCGAGCGCCGCCTGGCGCCGGCACAGAAAGCAGTTCATCTCGTCGGAGATTCCCAGCCGGCGCCGGTTCTCGTCGATGTTGTAGAGGTGCGGCGCCACCAGCGCGCAGTCGGGGTGCGCGTCGAGCCAGCCGGCCATCTGCGCGAGCGCGCCCGGCAGGTAGACGTTGTCGTCGGAGGTCCACGCCCAGTAGTCGCCGACGGCGGCGTCGAGGCCGGTGTTGATCGCCGCCGGCAGCCCCTCGTTGCGCGGCTTGTCGATCACCCGGATGCGCGCGTCCGAGTAGGTCTTCAAGATCTCGCGCGTCTCGTCGCTGGAGCCGTCGATGACCACGATCAGCTCGAAGTCGGCGAACGACTGCCCGAGGATGGCGTCGATCGCCTCGCGCAGATAGCGCGCGCCATTGTACGTCGGCATCGCCAGCGAGACCTTGGGCATGTTTCCCTCGCGAACGTTCTCTTCCTAGTCGCCATTGGCTGTCAAGCGCGCCTGGAACATTCACGCCGTCTGTGTTAAGTGAACAGCCGCCAGCGACGATGCAACTCACCAGCATGAAAGTCGTGATCCTGGCCGGCGGCTTCGGCACGCGGCTCTCCGAGGAGACCGAGATCAAGCCCAAGCCGATGGTCGAGATCGGCGGGCGGCCGATCCTGTGGCACATCATGAAGGGCTACGCCCGCCACGGGTTCAACGAGTTCGTGATCGCGCTCGGCTACAAGGGCGAGTCGATCAAAGAATATTTTTTGAACTACCCCGACCACAACTCGGACCTGACGGTGCAGACCGCCACAGGGCACGTGTCGCGGCGCAAGACGCCGCCCGAGGACTGGATCGTCCACCTGCAGGACACCGGGCTCGAGACCATCACCGGCGGGCGGGTCAAGCGGCTGGCGCCGTTCCTCACCGAGACGTTCATGCTCACCTACGGCGACGGCGTGGCCGACGTCGATCTGCCGAAGCTGCTGGCGTTCCACCGCGCGCACGGCAAGCTGGCGACGCTGACGGCGGTGCGGCCGCCGGCGCGCTTCGGCGCGCTCGAGCTCGACGGCGATCGGGTGACGCGCTTTCACGAGAAGCCGCAGGCGGGCGAGGGCTGGATCAACGGCGGCTTCTTCGTGATGGAGCCGGGCGTGCTCGAGTACATCGACGGCGACGCGATCCACCTCGAGCGCGAGCCGCTCGAACGGCTGGCGCAGGACGGCCAGCTCATGGTGCACCGCCACGCCGGCTTCTGGCAGCCGATGGACACGCTGCGCGACGTGCGCCAGCTCAACGCCATGTGGTCGGCGGGCAAGGCGCCCTGGAAGACGTGGGAGTCGTGACGGCGTTCGGCGGCCGCTGGGCCGGACGCCGCGTGCTGGTGACCGGCGCGACCGGGTTCAAGGGCGCGTGGCTGTCGTGGTGGCTGTCGAGGTTGGGCGCGCGCGTCACCGCGATCGCGCTGCCGCCGCCGACGACGCCGAGCCTGTTCGAGAAGCTCGGGCTGGCGAGCGCCGTCGAGTATCGCGAGGTCGACGTGTGCCGCGCCCCCGCCGTCGCCGAGTCGGTGGCGCGCGCGCAGCCGGACGCGATCTTCCACCTGGCCGCGCAGTCGCTGGTGCGCACGTCGTACGACGATCCGCTCGGCACGCTGGCCACCAACGTGCTCGGCACCGCCCACGTGCTCGACGCCGTGCGCGCCGCGCGCCGCCCGTGCGCGGTGGTGATCGTCACCAGCGACAAGTGCTACGAGAACCACGAGTGGGATTGGGGCTACCGCGAGAACGATCCGATGGGCGGCCACGACGTCTACTCGGCGTCGAAGGGCTGCGCAGAGTTGGTGACCGCCAGCTATCGCCGCGCGTTCTTCCCGGCGGAGAAGCGCGCCGAGCACGGCGTAGCGATCGCCTCGGCGCGCGCCGGCAACGTCATCGGCTTCGGCGACTGGGCGCGCGACCGCATCGTCCCCGACTGCGCCGCCGCGCTCGCCGCCGGGCGGCCCATCGACGTGCGCAACCCGTCGTCGGTGCGGCCGTGGCAGCACGTGCTCGAGCCGCTGTCGGGTTATTTATGGCTCGGCGATCGGCTGCTCTCGGCGGAGGCGGCGACGGCCGGCGAGGCGTGGAACTTCGGCCCGCACCCCGAGTCGGAGCGCACCGTCGAGTCGCTGGTGAACGCGCTGATCGCGGCGTGGGGCGCCGGCTCGTGGCGGCGGCTCGACGGCGGCGCGCGCCACGAAGCGCGCACGCTGCGCCTGGCGATCGACAAGGCGGTGGCGCGCCTCGGCTGGACGCCGGCGTGGAGCTTCGCCGAGACCGCGCACCGCACCGCGATCGGTTACCGCGACTGGACGCGCCTCGAGGGCGCCGAGCTGCGCGCGCGCCTCGACGGCGAGATCGACGACTACGTGCGCGCGGCGCGCGACGCCGGCGCCCGCTGGCCCGACGGGCGCGCCGACGGCGACGGCGACGGGAGCGGCGCGTGATCGCCCGCCGCATCGACGCCTGCCGCGCGTGCGGCGGCGCGCAGCTCGACGCCATCGTCGATCTCGGCGCCACGCCGCTCGCCAACCGCCTGCTCGCGCGCGAGGAGCTGGCCGAGCCCGAGCCGCGCGTGCCGCTGGTGCTGGTCTTCTGCCCCGCGTGCTCGCTGGTGCAGATCACCGAGACGGTCGCGCCCGAGATCCTGTTCCGCGAATATTTTTATTTCTCGTCGTTCTCGAACGAGCTGCTCGAGCACTCGCGCGCGCACGCCGAGGAGCTGCGCGCGCGCCGCCGCCTCGGCCCGTCGAGCCTGGTGGTGGAGGTGGCGTCGAACGACGGCTATCTCCTGCGCTGGTTCGTCGAGGCGGGCGTGCCGGTGCTGGGCGTCGAGCCGGCGCGCAACATCGCCGAGGTGGCCAACCAGCGCGGCGTGCGCACGGTGGCCGAGTTCTTCGGCCTCGAGCAGGCGCGCGCGCTCAAGCTAGAGGGTTACGCCGCCGACGTGCTGCTCGGCAACAACGTGCTGGCCCACGTCGCCGATCTCGGCGGCTTCGTCGCCGGCGCGGCCGAGCTGATCACCGACGACGGCATCGTCGAGTTCGAGTTCCCCTACGTCGGCGATCTGATCGATCGCGTCGAGTTCGACACCATCTATCACGAGCACCTCTGCTACTTCTCGGCGCACGCCATCGAGCGGCTGTTCGCGCGCCACGGCTTGGTCCTCACGGACGTGCGCCGTTTGCCGATCCACGGCGGTTCGCTGCGGGTCACCGGCGCGCGACGCGCCGAGCCCGAGGGCCGCGCGCGCGCCGAGGCGCTGCTCGACGAGGAGCGCCGCCGCGGCCTCGATCGCTTCGCCTACTACGCCTCGCTCGCCGGCCGCGTCGACGGCCTCAAGCGCGAGCTCACCGCGCTGCTCGAGCAATTGCGCAACGACGGCCGCCGCGTCGCCGCCTACGGCGCGTCGGCGAAAGGCTCGACGCTGCTCAACTGCTTCGGGATCGGCGCGCCGCTCGTCGAGTACGTGGTCGATCGCTCGACGGTGAAGCAGGGCCGCTTCACGCCCGGCACGCACCTGCCGATCTTCGCGCCCGAGCGCCTCGTCGAGGATCGCCCCGACTACGCGCTGCTCTTGACCTGGAACTTCGCCGACGAGATCTTGCGCCAGCAGGCGGAGTATCGTCGCCTCGGCGGGCGCTTCATCGTGCCGGTGCCCGAGGTGCGCGTGGTGGAGCCGCTGTGAAGCTGATCGAAGGCGTCAAGGTCGTCCCGCTCAAGCGCATCCCCGACGAGCGCGGCACGGTCATGCACATGCTCAAGGCGACCGATCCGCACTTCGAGAAGTTCGGCGAGATCTACTTCACGACCATCTACGCGGGCGCGATCAAGGGCTGGCACTGGCACGAGGAGATGGGCCTCAACTACGCCTGCCCGCACGGCCGCATCAAGCTGGTGCTGTTCGACGAGCGCGCCGATTCGCCGACGCGCGGCGACTTCATGGAGCTGTTCCTCGGGCCCGACGACTACTCGCTGGTGTCGATCCCGCCGCGCGTGTGGAACGGCATGAAGGGCATGAGCGAGCACGGCCTGTCGATCGTCGCCAACTGCGCCACCGTGCCGCACCTCGCCGGCCAGCCGAAGTCGCGCCGCCTCGATCCCTACCAGAACCACATCCCCTACGACTGGACGCGAAAGGATCACTGACGCGTGGCGACCGCCGACGCCAACCTGGTGGTGCACGAGAGCGCGTCGGTGAGCCCGGACGCGCGCATCTACCCGTCGACGCGCGGCACGCGCATCGTGATCGGCGCGCACTCGTCGATCGAGCCGTTCGCCATGATCCGCTGCGTCGGCGGGCGCGGCGACGTGATCATCGGCGAGCACTGCTACGTCAATCCCGGCTGTGTCATCTACTCGGGCAACGGCGTCACCATGGGCAACCACGTCTTGCTCGCGCCGGGCGTGATGGTGATGCCGACCAACCACCAGTGGGAGCGGCGCGACGTGCCGATCCGCGAGCAAGGGTTTCGCCCGTCGAAGGGCGGTGTGGTGATCGGCGACGACGTCTGGGTGGGCGCGAACGCGGTGCTGCTCGACGGGGCGCGCATCGGGCGCGGGGCGATCATCGGTGCCGGCGCGGTGGTGGCGGGCGAGATCCCCGAGTACGAGATCTGGGGCGGCTCGCCGTGCGCGTTGCTCAAGAGGCGGCCGTGAATCCGGCGGCGGCGCCGCTCGCGGCGATCGCGCGCGAGCAGGCGCGGGACTTCGCCGGCGCGCGCGTGGCGGTGTTCGGCGGCACGGGATTGATCGGCGCCAATCTGCTGGCGGCGCTGGCGGCGGCGGGCGCGCAGGCGACCTGCGTCGCGCGGCGGGCGCCGCGGCGGCGCGCCGAAAACGTGCGCTACGTCGAAGCGTCGGTGCTCGACGGCGCGGCGCCGCCCGCGTTCGACTACGCGGTCTACGTCGCGGGCGCGACCAGCAACTACCTCGACGATCCGATCGGCACCGTGCGCCTGGCGAGCGAAGGGCTCGAGCGCGTGCTCGATCGCGCGCGCGGCGCGCGCGGCGTGGTCTACGTCAGCTCGGGCCGCGTCTACGGCCGCCGCGCCGAGCCGAAGCCGCTCGCCGAATCCGACTGCATGCTCCTGCCGTCGCCGTCGGCGGGCAACGTCTACGACGCCGCCAAGCTGATCGGCGAGGCGCTGTGCCGCCGCGCCGCCGCCGCCGGAACCCGCGCGGTCGTGGTGCGCCCGGGAAACATCTACGGCCCATGGGGCGAGCGCGCGCCGGTCACCTCGCTCACGCAGTGGATCGCGCAGGCGCGCGCCGAGCGGCGCATCGTGCTCACCGGCCCCGCGCAGGCGGTGCGCAACCACGTGTTCGTCGCCGACGTGGTCGACGGCCTCCTGCGCGCGCTCGCGCACGGCCGTGCCGGCGAGGCGTACAACCTCGGCTCGGCCGATCACCTGTCGAACGGCGACCTGGCCGCGCGCGTCGCCGCCGCGCTCGAGCCGCCCGTCGCCGTCGAGCACGCGTCGTCCGAGCCGCCCGACTACATGGTCCTGTCGAGCGAACGCGCGCGCGCCGAGCTCGGCTTCAGCGCGCGCTGCGCCGCCGCCGAGCACCTGCCGGCCACCGTGCGCTGGATCCTCGAAAGCGAGAACGCATGAACGAAATCCTCCCCGCCCGCCATCAACTGGTGCGCCGCGCGCTCAAGCACGTGAGCGCGCTCCCCGACGACGCCACGCCGTCGCTCGAGGACGTGGCCCGCGCGCTCGACGTCTCGCCCAAGCTGCTGGCGTCGCTGCCCGAGCTGCGCTTCCTGTTTCAGCCGCCGGGCATCGAGCGCAGCCTCGACCTCACGCTGCGCGACTGGCTCACGTACCACTATCACTTCGTGCACCAGGGCTTTCGCTACGGCCACCCCGAGCTGCAGCAGACGTGGCGCGGCTACCAACTGCTCAAGAACCCGCTCGACTGCTGGGTGTATCAAGAGATCATCGCGCGCACCAAGCCCGACGTGGTGCTGGAGCTGGGCGTGGCGTTCGGCGGCTCGGCGGTGTTCTTCGCCGACGTGCTGTCGCTCATCGGCCACGGCGAGGTGATCGGCGTCGACGTGTCGCTCGAGCGCGCGCGCGGCGTCGAGCACCCGCGCGTGACGTTCCTCGAGGGCTCGTCGGTGGACGCGGCGATGGTGGCCGACGTGCACCGCCGCTGCGCCGGCAAGCGCGTGATGGTGTTCCTCGACTCCGACCACCAGGCGACGCACGTGCTGCGCGAGCTCGAGTCGTACTGCGACCTGGTTGCGTCCGGCATGTACATGATCGTCGAGGACGGCCTGGCCGACGTGATGCGCTGGATGCCGGTGCCGCTCGACGGGCCGCTGGTGGCGTGCCGCCAGTTCGTCGCCGCGCACCCCGAGTTCTCGATCGATCTCGCCGTCGGCGAAAAGTACCTGCTGACGCAGAGCCCCTACGGCTTCCTGGTGAAGCGATGAAGATCGCGGTCGTCGGCGGCGAGTCGACCGGGCGCACCAGCGTCGCCGAGGCGGTGGCCAAGAAGCTCGGCCTGCCGCTCGTCGGCAATCCGCGCGAGCGGGTGCTGGCGGCGAGCGGCTACCACACGCTGTGGGAGTGGCAGGCGGCGACCGGCGGGATGGTCGGGCTCGTCGAGGCGCAGGCGGCGCGCGAGCGCGAGGCGGCGCGCGCGGTGGTGGACGCGGGCGTGCTCGACCAGTGGTGCTTCGTCGAGCGCTGGGTGTGGAACCGGCTGTCGCCGGAGGCGGCGGAGGCGTTGCACTACACGGTAGTGCAAGCGGCCGGCGAGTACGCGCGCGTGCTGGTGACCGCGCCGCGGCTGGTGGGCGGCTCGGCGCCCGGGCGCTTCCGCAACCGGCTGCACGTGGCGCAGTCGCAGCGGCTGCTCGACGGGATCTTGCGCGAGGCGGTGCCGGCCGACCGAGTGTGCTTCCTGCCCGACGGCGATTTGCCGCAGGTCGTGGCCGCCGCGCTGGCCGCGCTTCCGCCGGGGTCGCCGTGAGCTACGCCGGGCGCGCCTACCGCGCCGTCGAGCGCGGCGTCAACACGCTCTTGCGCCCGCTCGGCGTCTCGCTCAAGCGCAACTCGACGCACTCGATCGAGACCTTCTATCCGCCGTCGTACCGCCCCGAGCCGCGCTGGGAGGATCAGCCCGACGGCCACCAGCCGCAGCTCAAGAAGCTGCTCGAGTCGGGCGAGGCGCGCTACCTCGAGTGGTTCGATCGCATCCTCGCGCGCGCCGGCGAATTGGCCGCGGTGGCGCGCGACGCCGACCCGAACGACCCGCGCGCGCCCAACTGGGTCAACGGCTGGTTCCCCGCGCTCGACGCCGCCGCGCTGCACACCGTGCTCGCCGAGACGCGCCCGCCGCGCTACCTCGAGGTCGGCTCCGGCAACTCGACCAAGTTCGCGCGCCGCGCCATCGCCCTGCACGGCCTCGCCACCACCATCACGTCGATCGATCCCGCCCCGCGCGCCGAGATCGACGCGCTCTGCGATCAGGTCATCCGCCAGCCGATGGAGGCGGTGCCGCTGTCGACGTTCGAGTCGCTCGCGCCCGGCGACGTCTTGTTCGTCGACGGCAGCCACCGCAGCTTCATGAACAGCGACGTCACCATCTTGTTCCTCGACGTGCTGCCGCGGCTCAAGCGCGGCGTGCTCGTGCAGGTGCACGACATCTACCTGCCCGCCGATTACATCCGGCGCATCGGCACCAACCACCTCTACAACGAGCAATATCTCCTGGCGGCGTATCTCCTCGGCGGCGCGCGCAACGTCGAGGTGCTGCTGCCCAACTACTGGCTCACCACCATCCCGCGCCACGCCGAGCGGCGCGCCGAGCTGTGGAAGCGGCTCGGCTTCGCCGCCGACTTCCCCGCCGATCACCTCGGCGGCGGATCGTTCTGGATGCGCGTGACCCGCGACCCGGAATGACCCGCGTCAGCATCGGCATGCCGGTCTACAACTCGCGGCCGGCGTACTTCGCGCTGCAGCTCGAGGCGCTGCTCGGGCAGGAGTGGGGCGACTTCGAGCTCATCGTCTCGGACAACGGCTCGAACGCCGAGTCGCGCGCGCTGTACGAGGCGGCGGCGCGGCGCGATCGGCGCATCCGCTACCTGCGCCACGACGAGAACCGCGGCGCGGTGTTCAACTTCAACTTCGCGCTGGCCGAGGCGCGCGGCGAATATTTCATGTGGGCCGCCGACGACGATCTGTACGATCGGCGGTTCCTCGCGCGCACCGTGCCGCTGCTCGACGCGCACCCGCACGCGGTGATCGCCAGCGCCAACATGCGCTTCATCGACGGCGCGGGCGCCGAGCTGCGCAAGGCCGAGTTCTCGCCGCTCACGCGCCGCCGCTTCGCGCCGCTGCGCCTGCAGGCGATGCTGGCGCGCCACGCGTACATGGACATCTACGCGCTGCACCGGCGCGCGGCGCTCGAGCGCACGCGCAAGCACCGCCCGATGTTCGGCGGCGACTACGCGCTGGTGTTCGAGATGTTGCTGCAAGGCACGATCGAGCGCGCCGACGAGGAGCTGTTCGCCTCGCGCGTGCACCACACCGCCACCGCCGAGTACGTCTCGTGGCAGCTGGTCGGCGACGGCGGCGCGCAGGTGTCGAGCCAGGGCCTCCTCCGCCAACTCGCCCGCGAGTTCGGCACCGCCATCCTCCGCAGCGACCGCTCGCTCCCGATGAAGGCCCTCTCCGCCGCCGGCGCCGCCGCGATTCTCCTGCAACGCGGAAAAAAGTGGTGACCGATTCGGAGTGATTAAACGCCAAGACGCCGAGACGCCAGTTCAGAAATTGATAATTTTTCTGACTGGCGTCTTGGCGTCTTGGCGTTTCAATCCTCTGTGCTTCAGCCTTTGGCTTTGCGCCGCTGATCGTCGACGAGCGGCTCGGTGGTCCACGGGAGCATCGGGCGCACGACACCGGGCAGGTGCCCGCCGAAGTTGCCGCGCGCCGTGTCGCCGTCGTTCGAGTCGCTGACGTGGAACGAGAGCAGCCCGCGCTCCCACACGTGCACGATGATCGGATCGAACGTCGAGATCGCCACGTCCACCGACAGCCACCCTTCGGCGAAGAAGTTGCCGGGCACCTCGACCACCGCGCGGTAGCGGCCGGGCGCGCGCGGGCGCTGCGACTCGCGCACGTAGCCGTCGCTGGTCACGAACACGCACTGCCCCTCGTCGTTGTAGACGTGCAGGTTCGGGTGCAGCGCCCAGCGCTCGCGCAGCACCTCGTACTCGATCTCGACGCGCACCGGCCGCCGGATGTCGAGCACCGAGCCCTGCATCCCGTCGGAGACCACGCGCGCCGCCAGCAGCCGCGCGTCCTCGCTGCCGGGCACGCGCCCGCGCGCCTCGAAGTCGACCGCGGTCGGCACCTCGCCCGTCTGCCCGCCGGTGTACGCGCTCACCACGCGCTGCACCGGCCCGTCGGCGGCGACGCGCCCGCCTTGCAAGAGCAGCGCGCGCGTGCACAGCCGCGTCACCGCCGCCATGTTGTGGCTCACGAACAGCACCGTGCGCCCGCCCGACGCCACGCTCTGCATCTTGCCGAGGCACTTCTTCTGGAACGAGGCGTCGCCGACGGCGAGCACCTCGTCGACGACGAGAATCTCCGGCTGCAGGTGCGCGGCGACGGCGAACGCCAGGCGCACGTACATGCCCGACGAGTAGCGCTTGACCGGCGTGTCGAGGAACTTCTCCACCTCGCTGAACGCCACGATCTCGTCGAAGCGCTCGCGGATCTCGGCGCGCTTCATCCCCATGATCGCGCCGTTCAGAAAAATGTTTTCGCGCCCGGTCAGCTCGGGGTGAAAGCCGGTGCCGACCTCGAGCAGCGACGCCACGCGGCCACGCAGGCGCGCGGTCCCCGTCGAGGGCGCGGTGATGCGCGACAGGATCTTGAGCAGCGTCGACTTGCCGGCGCCGTTGCGCCCGATGATGCCGATCGCCTCGCCGCGCTGCACGTCGAACTCGAGCTCGCGCAGCGCCCAGAACTCCTCGTCGGGCGCGCGGCGGCGGAGCAGCCGCACCGGCGCGGTGGCCAGCCGCATCAGCGACTCGCGCAGCGACTGGTAGCGCGCCGTCGGTCCGCCGAGGCGGTAGCGCTTGCCGAGGCCGCGCACCTCGATGATCGGCCGGCTCATCAGACGCGATCCGCGAACGTGCGCTCCATCGAGCGGAAGAACGCGTAGCCGAGCACGCCGACGACGGTGGTGATCCCGAGCGACAGGCCGAGGCGCGCGAGCGGCAGCGGCTGGCCGAACATCGACGCGCGGAACGCCTCGACGATCGGCGCCATCGGGTTGATGGCGGTGATGAAGCGCCAGCGCTCGGGGATCAGCGACACCGGGTAGAACACCGGCGTCAGGTAGACGAGGAGCTGCATGACGAACGGCAGCGCGTAGCGCACGTCGCGGAACTGGAGGTTGATCGCGGAGGTCCACAAGCCGAACGCCACCGCGGTGAGCGCCGCCATCGCCGCCAGCGGGATCGTCAGCACCATGGTGGCGTGCAGCGGCACGCGGAACGCGAGCGTCACCGCCAGCAGCAGCACGAACCCGATGGCGAAGTCCACCGTCGCCGCCAGGATGCTCGCCACCGGGATGATCACGCGCGGGAAAAAAACTTTCGTGATCAAGTTGGAGTTGCCGATCAGCGAGTCGCTCGCCGCGTTGAGCCCCGCCGAGAACAGCAGCCACACGACCAGCCCCGAGAGGCAGAACACCGGGTAGGGCACGTCGGCGTCGGTGCCGATGTGCGCCAGGCGGTGGAACAGCACGGTGAAGATCACCATCTGCGACGCCGGCTGGATCAACGCCCACAAGACGCCGAGCAGCGCCTGCTTGTAGCGCACGCTCACGTCGCGCAGCGCCAGGATCCAGAACAGCTCGCGGTAGGCCCACACGTCGCCGAGCTCGCGCATCGACCACGGCGAGGTCGGCTGAAGGACGATCTCCAGCTCGTCCGCGCGCTCGGTGCCGGCTTCCATTGGACCCGTCAGTCTTATCTGTATATCGGGCGCAGTCAACCGTTCACGCCGTCGGTGGCGCGGCTAACGGACGCCGCGCAGGCGGGCGGCGAGGTAGCGCCACACCGTCGGGTGGTAGCGCAGGCGCGACTCGGTGGTGAGCGGGCGGCGGGAGGCGAGCGCGCCGGCGAGCGCGGCTTCGACGGCGCGTTCGAGCGCCGGGACGCCGGCGGCGAGGTGCAGGTACGGATACGTCGCGAACGTGTCGTCGCGCCCGACGGCGAAGGTCACCTGCTCGACGACGTCGCCGGTGTCGATGCCGGCGTCGACCACGTGCACCGTCGAGCCGCACAGCTCGGCGCGCCGCTCGGCCAGCGCCCACCAGCCGCCGTGCACCCCGCGGTAGCGCGGCGTGATGCCGGCGTGCAGGTTGATGAACGGCGCGCTCACCGACGAGAGCGTGGCCTTGCCGATGATGCGCGTGCCGCTCACCACCACCGCGCGCGGCGAAAGTTCGCGCAGGCGCGCGCGCGCCTCGTCGCCGTTCACCGTCGCGACGCGGTGCACGCGCGCGTCGGGGATCGGCGCGTCGTCGAGCGCGTGCTCGCGCAGGATCTCGCGCACCCGCGCGCGCGCCGCGCGGCCGAGCACCGGCTGCACCAGCGCGATGAACGCCAGCTGCCCGGCGGTCTCCCAAAGCCCGAGCTTGCGGTAGCGCCCGCGCACGAGCTGCCAGCGCGACACCCGCTCCTCCAGCAACACCTCGACGGAGAAGCGCCGCGCCAGCCGGTGAAACAAGATGTTGGTCGACGCGCCGGGCGACGCCAGCAGCACCACGTCAACCACTCGCGGCCTCGGCGGCTTCGGCCATCGTCAGCGAGCGCAGCCCGTGGCGATCGCGGCACGCGCGCTGCTCGCGCAGGACCGCCTCGAGCCCGGCCAGGTTGGCGTCGGTGTCGACGCCGAAGTTGTGCGGGTGCCACCACAGGTGATAGAGCGCGCGCCGCTCCGCCGCGCGGCGCACGCCGGCGATCACGCGCGCAAGGCGCCGCTCGTCGAGCAGCCGCGGCCGCAGCGCCGGGCGCAGGAAGCGGCTGGCGGCGACGTTGCACAGCCCGCTCGGCTCGCGCACGCGCTCCCACGCGATCACGTTGGCGCCCGAGAGCGGCACGAACGCGTCGGCCAGCCGCGCCAGCCGCTTGTGCGGCCGCTCCGTCGAGAACGCGCCCGGCCGATACATCCAGCCGCGCGCGTTTCCGCGGTAGCAGGTGAAGCCGGCGTCGAGGATCGCGCCCGCGTAGTCGGGGTTGAGCTGGTTGCGCGGCAGCACCAGCGAGCGCAGCTTCACGCCGCGCAGCGCCGCCGCGCGCACCGCCGCGTCGAGGTCGGCGCGAAACTGCGCGCGCGTCTGGCCCGGCTCGAGGCAGTAGTAGTGCGAGAACGTGTGCGACGCCAGCTCCTGGCGCGGCGTCTCGCGGATGCGCTCGACCAGCGACGCGGCGTAGTGCAGCGGATCGGCCCGCTCGTCGGCGCCGATCGGCTCGCCGTACGGCGACAGCCGCGCGTCGGCGTAGCCCGGCTTCTCGTCGGGGTAGAGCGCGCGCAGCTCGTCGCGGTCGCGCGCGAACAGCATGCCGACGGTGGCCCAGGTCGCCGCCACGTCCCAGCGCGCGAACAGCTCGAGCAGCCGCGGGATCGCCGCGCGCGCGCCCAGCAGGTTCGCGCGGTAGCCGCCGCCCGCGGGCTCGAGGTCGCGCACGCCCCAGTGCAGCTCGAAGTCGAGCGAGATGACCAGTCCGCCGGTGTCCAACGCCCTCACAAACAAGCGCCCTTTTTCGCCGCCGTCAAGGTGACCCGTGAACGCGCTCATGCTACCAACACACCAACCCTTGGGCCTCCACGCCGCATGACCACCCGCAACGCGCTCGCGCTCTGGCTCACTCTCTGCGTCCTGCTCGGCGCGTCGTCGCTCGTGCTCGACGGCCTCGGCCTCGCGCTCATGGCCGGCATCGCCGTCGCCGCGCCGTCGCTGTGGCTGTGCTCGCGCCTGGATCGCCCGGGCCTGTCGCTGATGGCCATCTTCCTGGTGGCGCTGGCGCTGCGCTGGGGCGTGTGCGCGGGCATCAACTATCTCGTATACGAGACAAGGCCCGGGCTGTTCGCCCCCGACGAGATCCGCTACGACTACTCGGGCTGGATGTACTGCCTGTACCTCGAGGGCAAGATCCCGCACCCGTGGGACGGCGGCGCGGTCACCGGCGTCATCCGCCTCACCGGCGTCTCGTACTACCTGCTCGGGCACAACGTGATGGTGCCGAAGATGATCATCGGCGTGCTCGGCGCGTGGTCGGCGGCGCTGACGGCGCTGATGGCGGCGCGGCTGTTTCCCGCGGCGGTGGCGCGGCGCGCCGGCTGGCTGGCGGCGGTCTTCCCGTCGCTGGTGCTGTGGTCGTCGGTGCTGATGAAGGACACCACGTCGCTGGTCGGGGCGCAGCTGGCGCTGCTCGGCTTCCTGATGATCAGCGAGCGCTTCTCGCTGCCGGCGCTGGTGCTGCTGTTCCTCGGCGTGGGCGTGATCTCCTACGAGCGGCCCTACGAGATCATCTTCGTCGCGCTGGCGGTGTCGGCGGGCCTGCTGGTGCAGGGCGACCGGCGCCTCCTGCGCAACTCGGCGCTCTTGGTGGCGCTGTCGATGGCGCTGTTCCTGGTCATCAAGCGCTCGGGCGGCGACACCGCGGCGCTCGGCGAGGGCGGCGGCTCGATCGTCGATCGCGTGGCGATCCTGCGCGCCGGCTACGCGTCGGCCAACGTCGGCTCGGCGGTCAACACGCAGATCGTCGACACGTCGTCGGCGGGCGGCCTGCTCTTGTGGATCCCGATCGGCCTGGTCTACTTCTTCCTGGCGCCGTTTCCGTTCACCGGCGGATCGATCATCTCGCTCGCCACGTCGCCCGAGATGCTCCTCCTCTACTGGATGGTGCCGAGCGCGTGGCGCGGGCTGCGCGCGGCGCTCAAGCGGCGCACGCGCGGCTTCATGGCGCTGTTCTTCTACCTGCTGATCTCGTCGGTGGGGTGGTCGATCGCGATCACCAACGTCGGGACCATCTATCGCTACCGCGCGCAGATCCTGTTCGTGCCGCTGATGCTGATCGCCGCCGACCAGGTGCGCCGCCGCGAGTCGGGCGCCGCGCTCAGCGCGTCCAGAATCGGAACTTGAAGAAGCCGAGCAGCCCGAGGCCGGCGGCGTCGACGGGCACGTAGCGGAAGCCGCGGCGGATCAGGAACCACGCCGCGCGCGCCGCTCCCGCGCCGGCGCCGCTCGGCGCGACCACGTGGCGGTAGTAGAGACGCTCGTCGCCGTACCAGCGGCGGCCGGAGGCGGCGAACTCGCGATCGCCGCCGATCGCCCAGACCTCGACGGGAAATCGCCGCCCGGCGGTGGCGAGGCGGAAGCGCTCGATCAGCTCGTCGCGCCACGCCGACGCGCCGCCGGCGATCACCAGCACGTCGAGGTCGCGCAGCTCGCCGTCGGCGAACGGCGTCACCACCGCGCCCGCGCGCGCCAGCAGCCGCGCGAGCTCGGCGCCGAACGCGCCCGCCCCGACGCCCGCGTCGCCGGCCAGCGCCACGCGCCGCCCGCGCACGTGACAACCATAACCAAACATACGGTCGAAGCCGGCGTTGATCGACGAGTAGTACTCGCTCGGCCACACGTGGTGCAGCGAGTGGTACCAGGTGTCGACGAACAGCGTCGGCCGCGTGGCGCGCACCACCGGGTGCGCGACGTGGTTGGCGTCGTTGCCGCCGGCGCGGAAGAAGCGCGCGAGCGTCACCACCTCGAGCAGCAGCGTGCGCGCGACCGGGATCGGCCCGAGCAGCGGCCACGCCGCGAGGCTGACGATCACGTGCGTGGCGAACTCGGGCAGCACGTGGTGCGTGTTGTTGGCGCCGCGCAGCTCGTCGTGGATGCGCAGCTCCTCGTCGAGAAATCGGTGATGCATGGTGTGCATCGCGCCGATCGCGCGCAAGAGGCGCGAGCGCGACTCCGCCATCCGGTGCAGGACGAAGTGCACCACGTCGAAGAGGAACGTCGCCACCTGCACCAGCAGGAACGACTCGACGGCGTAGAGCGGCAGGAGCCAGTAGTTGCCGCGAAAGACGTAGACGATCCCGGCGAGCACCACCCACGCGTACTCGGGCTGCGACAAGAGGCGCAGCGCCATCCAGACGGTGAACTGCAGCGCGAACGCGGCGGCCGCGAGCGGATACGTGAGCGGCGCGAGCAGCAGCCGCGCGGGATTCGCGCCCGCGCGCGCCGGCTCGGGCGTCTCCGGAAGCGTGGCGGCGGCCGTGTTCACGTCGGTGAGCGTCCTTGACAGTCAGCGAGCATAGTACAAGTATGACCCGCCGTGCGCGGCGAGGACTACTCGATCTACGTCTGCCCCACCTGTCGCGCCGCGCTCGCGCTCGACGGTGACGAGCTGCGCTGCGCCGCCGGCCACGCGTTTCCCATCCGCGGCGGCGTGCCGCGCTTCGTCACCGACGAGGGCTACGCCGCGTCGTTCGGCTACCAGTGGAAGCAGTTCAGCCGCGCGCAGCTCGACAGCGAGACCGGCACCGACGCCTCGCGCCGCCGCCTCCTGCTCGGCACCGGCTGGCCCGAGCGGCTCGACGGCGAGACGGTGCTCGAGGCCGGCTGCGGCATGGGGCGCTTCACCGAGGTGCTGCTCTCGACGGGCGCGACCGTGGTGTCGTTCGACTACAGCGCGGCGGCGGAGGTCACGCACGAGCAGTTCTCCTCGCGCGGGGCGCGCGTGTGCCAGGCGTCGATCTATGAGTTGCCGTATCGGCCGGCGTCGTTCGACCGCGTGTTCTGCTACGGCGTGCTGCAGCACTGCCCCGACGTGGAGCGCGCGTTCCACTCGCTCGTGCAGGCGGTGAAGCCGGGCGGGCACCTCGCCGTCGACGTGTACGATCGGCTGCGCATGTTCTTCAACGCGCGCTACCGCGTCCGCTGGCTCACGCGGCGCGTGCCGAAGGAGACGCTCTTGCGCTGGTGCCAGCGGCTGGTGCCGGCGTACATGCGGGTGGTGCCGCCGCTGCACCCGTTCAACCAGCTGGTGGTGCCGATCAAGGACTATCGCGGGCGGCTGGGGATGGCGCGCGAGCACGAGATCGAGTGGAGCGTGCTCGACACCATGGACGCGCTGTCGCCGGCGTACGACCAGCCGCAGTGGCTGTCGACGATGAAGCGGTGGTGCCGCGACGCGGGGCTGATCGACGTCTGGGCGAAGCGCGGCGGCAACGGCATCGAAGTTCGCGCGCGCCGCCCCGCTTAGCGGAGCACGCCGGGCTTGCGGGCGTAGAGGCGGAACTCGTTGCCGAGGTTGGCGGCGCGGAGCAGGTACTGCGCCGGAGTCAGCAGGCGGCGCAGGCCGGTGAGGCCGCCGAGGAGGACGGGGCGCTCGACCTGGGTGAGGCCGGCCTCCTCGAGGGCGCGTTGCAGGCGGTCGCGTGTAAAAAACACCAGGTGGGTCAGGTTCTGGATGTTGAACCAGCGGTCGCGCTGCCAGCGGTGGGCGAGGGCGCCGAGGTTGGGGACCGCGATGCAGAGCAGGCCGCCGGGGGCGAGCGCGCGCGTGAGCAGCGCCAGGGTCTCGCGCGGGCGGCGCATGTGCTCGATGACCTGCCACGCGGTGATCACGTGATAGTGATCGGCGGGGAGGTTGCGCAGGGCGTTTTCCGCGTCGGTGAGCACCTCGAGGTCGAAGCGCTGGCGGGCGTACTGCGAGGCCACGTCGGACCAGTCGATGCCGGTCGGCTCGAGCCCGGCCTCGCGGCACGCCACCAGGAAGAAGCCGACGCCGCAGCCGAAGTCGAGCACGCGCCGCGGCCGCCCGGGCGACGGGCGCAGCTCGGGATGGCGGCGCAGCAGGTCGTGCACTACCGTGTAGTACAAGTCGCGTGTATTCTGAAAGTCGCGCTCGCGGAAGTCGGTCTCGAGGTTCTTGTGCGCGTCGTAGTACTCGCGCGTGTAGAGCGGGCCCAGCTCCTCGTCGGTGTACTGCGGGTTGGCGTAGAGCGAGCGGCACCGCGGGCAGCGCACCAGCGCGTCGTCGCGGCGGCCGTAGACCACGCGCGCCGAGCCGTGGGCGGCGGGAGCGCCGCAGGCGACGCACGCGGCCAGCTG
>Ga0070741_10005585_pt1 | contig 27737 bp, 25 predicted proteins | sample Coa_R1_4_FD_66440 | JGI IMG/M metagenome (GOLD analysis project Ga0070741, IMG submission 66440) | Surface soil microbial communities from Centralia Pennsylvania, which are recovering from an underground coalmine fire - Coalmine... | ecosystem: Environmental > Terrestrial > Soil > Unclassified ...
TGAAGGCCGCGCTTACGCGCAATCCACTACCGGGTTTGTCAGCGATCCAATTCCTTCTATTGAAACAGCCACTTCATCGCCGGCCACCATGGGGCCGATACCGGCAGGAGTGCCGGTCAGGATGATGTCTCCAGGGAGCAAAGTCATGACCTGGGAAGCAAAGCGCACGACTACATCGACAGGAAAAATGAAGGCCGTGGTGCTTTCCGATTGCTTCACCTGGCCGTTGAGACGCGTCTCCACTCGCACGCCCTTCCATGGATCGATCTCACCCGTGACCAGGGGGCCAACCGGGCAGAATGTGTCAAAGCTCTTGCCGCGGGTCCACTGGCCATCTTTTTTTTGCAAGTCGCGAGCAGTCACGTCATTGGCGCAGGTATAACCCAAAATATATGGGCGCACGTCATCTGCAGGCCGCAGGTTCCGGCAAGGCTTGCCAATAACAACCGTCAGCTCGCCTTCAAAATCCACGCGCTGTGAAAGGTGCTTTGGCCGGACAATTTTTTCTCCCGGCCCAATGACTGAGGTTGGAGGCTTAAGGAAGATCAGCGGCTCGGTTGGAACCTCATTTCCCAGCTCCTTGGCGTGCTCGCTGTAATTGCGGCCAACGCAAACAATCTTTGAAGGCGTCACCGGCTCCAGAAATTTGACTGAAGAAAGCAGTATCTTTGGAAGTCTTCGCGCACCGCCAGAAAACTGCGGGATTGGCCCATCGGCCGCAACCTGGGTTATGTGCTCGACTCCACCGACATCCTCAATCAAGCCAAACTGCGGCCCTTCTGCCGAAACAAAGCGGCAATATCTCATCTTGTAGAGCTCCAATAAAAGGCAGGGACTTGCCCGGTGGAATGATCCGACAAATCCCTGTCTGGTTCCAGCAATAGATTAGCGCAAGCTCGTGGGTTACTGCAGGTTTGCGACCTGCTGCGCAGCAAGGTTGCCGATAATCGGAGCTTTAAATTCCTGATTGTTGTAAGCCTTTATCACCATAATCACCCAGAAAATCACCATGCCAAGCCAAAGAAGGAGGGCCAGTGGTCCAATAATTAACCAAGCGATTCCGGAGGTTACCGCACCTGCAATCAGGCCGAAGATGTGCAGGCCGATCCAAAGAACAAATGCGGCAGCGGCATAGAAAACTGATTGAAATGCATGAAACTTGACGAAACGCTTCTTGTTGTAAGGCTCGATAAACAGGAAAATCAGCCCTACGATCCAAATGTAGCTCAGCGCTGCCGCGACATTATCTGTCATACCACCGCTGGTAGTAGCGTTAGCGTTTGGAGCCGACTGAGCAGCAGCCCCCGATGTAGTAGTGACACTTTGCCCCGAGACTGCAGCCCCACACGCCCCACAGAATCCTGATCCCGCGGTGAGCTGGGCCCCACACTTTGCACAAAAAGCCATAATCCTGATCTCCTTCCGCAGTTGGTCTAGCTTGAATTTGTTGCGCTACAGCTTAGCCTGACTTGCGATAGAAGAAAAGAAAACTTCTTGCTTAATCTCACAATTTTCCTGGTGTGCAGAGGAATTCACTAGGCCACGCCGCCCCGGGATTCGCCCAATACCACTTTTATATCCAGCTTCTTCTTGCCGCGATAAACCGTTACTGTAACCGTATCGCCAGCGCGATGGTTCTGCATGACGTGGGAAAGGTCCTGCTGGTCTTCAATCTGCTGCCCATCAATGGCAACAATCAGGTCGCCGCCGAGGGTAATAGGGAGATTGCGCAAGTAAGCCCGCTCAGTTCCTGCACGTAGTCCGGCTTTCTCTGCCGCGCTTCCCGGCACTACCTGCACAATCAGCAGGCCTGAATCCGCCGCCAGCCCCATCTGATCTGCCAGGTCTGGCCCGATTGGAATGGTTTGAACACCAATTTCCGGACGCCGCACCCGCCCTAGATGCACCAGGTCATCGAGCACCGCCTTAGCCGTATTAATAGGAATGGCAAAGCCGATGCCCGCGCTCTGTTCTACGCCGCCGGTCAAGATCATTGAATTGATGCCGATAACCTGTCCCTGCACGTTGAGCAACGGCCCGCCGGAATTACCGGGATTGATGGCAGCGTCGGTCTGGATGGCCTCATCAATAAACCCGCGCTGGCCTTTCACTGAGCGAATTGAGCTGATAATGCCGCGGGTCATGGTGCCGCTCAGGCCAAACGGATTGCCGATGGCATACACTTTCTGGCCCACAACCAGGCTCTTTGAATCGCCGATGGAAGCCTGAGGAACATTCTTCGTGGGAATTTGAATCACAGCCAGATCGTGAACGGGATCTGTGCCTACAATCTGGGCTTTGTATTTTTTCTTGTCACTGGTGGTTACCTCTAGTTGCCGCGCTCCCTCAATCACATGGAAATTCGTCAGGATGTGCCCTTCACCATCAATAACAAATCCTGAACCCATGCCTTGTTGCGGCACCGCGCCATAAAAGAAATCAAAGGCCACCGCCGTGGATGTGATGTTTACCACCGAGGGCAGCGCCTTCTTGTACACGTTGATATTGTTCTGCTCTTCAGGATCATAAGCAGCCGGTGCAGCAGCTTGAGTCAACTCAACGTGCGCTGGCCGGGTAACCCAAGAAGGACCGCTCAGGCGGTTGGTTACAAAATAAAAGACAACTACCAGAACAAGAGCTAAAAGAAATGGACGCAGATACTTCATGTTTTCACCTGTCAAGAAACCGATCGCTCGGCGAGAACCTTAAGCTCGGCGGAAATACGTTCTACCTGATGGCGAGTCTCGTCGATAGATCCAGAGTTGTCGATCACGAAATCCGCCCGCCGCTTCTTTTCGTCATCAGAGATTTGCGCTTTGGAACGGCGCTCTACCTCAGCTTGCGCCTGGGCTTTACTCATGCCGCTACGATGGGCAAAGCGCGCTATCTTCTGGGCTGGGCTGCAGGTCACCACCAGAATCTTGTCAAAGCGATCATGCGCGTTAGCTTCAAAAATCAACGCCGCTTCTACCATGATAACGGCATGCGGCTCTTTAACGCCGATCTCGTGCATCCATTGCTCCTGCTGGCGGATCACCGCAGGATGAACAATTTTGTTCAGCTCCTCAATTCGGCCGCCATCAAACACAACCGTTGCGAGCTTCACTCGGTCAATTTCGCCATCAGGCTTTACGATTTCCTGGCCAAAATGTTTGATCAGCTTCTGATAGACCTCCTGGCCGGGACGATACAGCTCATGGACAATTACGTCTGCATCTACGATCTGCGCGCCACATTCGGCAAACATTTTGGCTACGGTTGATTTTCCGCAGGCGATTCCACCCGTCAGGCCGACGCGAAGCAAGAGCTAACTCCGGGCCTTTTGTGCCGAAGCTCGACGCATCCGGCAGGCTTTTACAGTATTTGCCAGCAGCATGGCGATGGTCAATGGTCCCACGCCACCGGGAACGGGAGTAATGGCTCCGGCAACGCTGGCTACGTGCGGATCAACGTCACCAACCAGTGTTGAGCCTTTTTCAGCAAACGACTTCTCGCGCGCTGAATCGCCGGCAAAAAACTTCTCGAACTCCGCGCGATCAGTGATCTTGTTAATGCCAACGTCAATCACCGTTGCGCCCGGCTTTACGAAATCGGCGGTGACAAAGCCTGCTTTACCAATGGCCGCAATCAGAATGTCACCCTGGCGGGCCACCTGCGGAAGGTCTTTGGTTTTTGAATGGCAAACAGTTACCGTAGCGTTATTGTTGAGCAAGAGCATGGCCACCGGCTTGCCAACAATATCGCTTCGGCCAATCACTACCGCTTGTCGGCCTTCAATCGGAATATTGCTACGCCGCAGGACCTCAATGACTCCCGCCGGAGTGCACGGTACCAGCCCAGGACGCTGCGTAGAGAGATTGCCAACATTCATCGGATGAAAGCCGTCGACATCCTTCTGCGGTGAAACGGCCAGCAGGACCTTTTTGGAATCTACCTGAGCGGGAAGAGGAAGCTGCACCAGGATGCCATCAATTTCGTCGCGCTGGTTCAGCCGATCCACCATCTCCAGCAGCTCTTCAGTGCTCACGGAATCAGGCGGCGTGAGCGTCTCGCCGTGTACACCTACCTGATCACAGGCTTTTACTTTGTTGCGAACATAAATCTCTGACGCCGGATTATGGCCGGCAAGAATTACGGCCAGTCCAGGCCGAAGCCCAGCGGCATTGAGACTGCGAACGTCTTCTGCAACCTCAGCCCTGATTTGGGCTGCAATCTTATTGCCGTCAAGGACAGTAGCTGTCATGGTGTTCATGGAAATAAATATCTTACTCACAAACGGCGTGAAACGCACAGGTCATCGCAGAAGGATAGTCGGGCCTATTCGCATCCCATTGTTTCTTTGGTAGGGTTTATCGTCTGCGGTAAACGTCTGCCTGAGATCCGCGATTCGTAGCGAATGCTGTTGCGCAATGGACTAAAATGGAAGCCATGATTCTAAAGCGCGTACTTGATGCTCTGGTATGCCCGGTTCCTGAGTGCCGTAAACCCCTGAACTTGGCGGCTGACGAAAGTTCATTGCAGTGCACTGGCTGCCAGAGGATATATCCCATACGGGACGGGATTCCCATACTTCTAGTGGACCAGGCGGAAATCCCGGGCCGTACCGGCAAGTGATTTCAGGCTTGCGTTCACGCAACTAAAACTGGGCCATGCAATTCCGCTGTTTAGTACACTGAGGGGTTCTAAAGTTTTGGAATTACAGCCTATGCAGGGCGCATCCAGAGCGGAACAGATCTATCAATCCGGCGACGAAGTGCCGGAAACAGGCGTGTACACGGTGATGCACGACCAGCATCGTCCCAACCACGTGGCAACCATTTTCAAAGGTGAACGGTTCCCCTCGTGCGCTCAGTGTGGAGCGTTGGTTCGATTTGCGCTGGTTCGCCCGGCTACGCCTATCTCTGAGGATTCCGATTTTCGGCAGCCGCCGCGCACAACCGATCCGTGATTGTTTGGGTTACTGTTTACATGATTTGCTGAAAAAAATTATCAGTACACACCAGCAAAGGTATATAAATTTAGGCCTTAGGACTATGCAAACTAGTAGAAAAGCACCACCCTGCTGGATTTATATCATTCCAAAGCGCCCAAAAGTAAAAGGCGGGGGCAAGTCACGCTATCACTCTGGACGCCCGGATCAACCTGGCAATGTCTTTGCCGCTGGGGAGATGGTGAAAGAAACCGGAATTTATGAGGTGCTCCACGATCATGAGCATCGCATTGCCCATGAAGTGGTTATGCTCAGCGGCGACTCTTTTCCGCCGTGCGATACTTGCGCAGAACGGGTGCGCTTCCGCCTGATCCGTACTGCACCGTATATTTTCCAGGACGAGGATTTCGGCGAGACCTAATATTTCTGTCGCTTCGCTCCAAACCGCCTGCGATGTTGGCTTGAGCAAAGTTCTTCCGCTCCTTCATAGCCGGTCGGCGCGCAAGTCGGCCTCGCCGTCAATCTGTTATCCTGTCGCTGCGCTCCAAACCGCCTGCGACGTTTGGCTTGAGCAAGTTCTTCTGCTCCCTGTCATAGCCGACTCGGCGCGCAAGTCGGCCTCGCCGTCAATCTGTTATCCTGTCGCTGCGCTCCAAACCGCTTTATGGTTACGTATTAAGTTCTCAAGCCGCTTCGACTTCTGCAGCCATGTCTTCAATTTTTAAAGACCGTAGGTAATCAAAAAAAGCGGGGCCCAGGTCTGAGCGCTTCAAGGCGAATTCAACTGTGGCTTTCAGGAAACCAAGCTTGTCACCGGTATCGTGGCGCTTGCCTTCAAAGGTGTAGCCATAAATGTTTTCTCCGGCGCTGAGCAAACCGCGGAGTCCATCCGTCAATTGCAATTCGCCGCCTGTGCCTAAAGGAGTGCGCTCCAGGGTGTCAAAGATTGTCGGCGTAAGAATGTAGCGTCCAATAATTGCCAGGTTTGACGGCGCTTCTTCAGGTTTGGGTTTTTCCACCAGGTTGCGGACGTTGTAAGCGCGTCCATTGAACTTGCCTTCAATGCGCTGAGCATCAAGCACGCCGTAAGAAGAGATGGCAGGACCATTGACTTCCTGTGTGGCGATAATGGAGCACTGCGACTCTTCAAAAACTTCCATCATCTGCTTGAGGCAAGGTTTTTGTGAATCGATCACGTCATCGGCCAGTAGAACGGCGAATGGCTCATTGCCCACAAGTTCGCGCGCCATCAGCACGGCATGGCCGAGCCCCATTGCCTCTTTCTGGCGTACATAGGCAACGTGGATCATGTCTGAAATCTGGCGGACAATAGCAAGCAGCTCAGTCTTGCCGCGCTCTTCCAGCATTTTTTCCAGTTCGTAGCTGACATCAAAATGATCTTCAATTGACGTTTTGCCACGCCCCGTGACAATGATGATCTGGTCACAGCCTGCGGCCATAGCTTCTTCCACACCGTATTGGATGATGGGTTTGTCCACCAGTGGCAGCATCTCTTTGGGCTGCGCCTTGGTGGCGGGGAGAAAGCGCGTCCCCAGCCCGGCGGCCGGGAAGACGGCCTTGCGAACTTTCATCTTCATCTCTTTTGATCCTTCAACAGCTTTTATGTGAGATGCAGGATTTTAGCAAAAAGCATTCAGCGATCAGCCAGCTGCAATTTGTGCGAAAAATCTCCACTGCCTCTTGGCGAACTTCAATTTAGCTTTAGCTGAGTGCAGAGAACTGATCGCTGATTGCTCCTATAACACAGGTGAATCATCCCCCATCATTACCCGCCGGATCAGCTTAATTGGCGGGAAGCCCTGCTTCAGAAAATCGTTGTGGAATCCTTCCAGAGAATACTTATCGCCCATCTTCTTTTTGTAATCTTCGCGCAGCTTCAAGATTTCCAGCTTGCCCAGAGTGTAATAAAGATAGGTAGGATCAGAGGTGCCGCGCTTGGTCTCACGCGTTCCATTCACACGGGTCTGGTAGCCTTCTTTCACAAAAAAGTCGATGCCCTGCTCCATGGTCATCTTCCCGGTATGCATTTGAATGCCAACGATGAAGCGGGCATTGCGCAGGAGCGCATCCTGCAACTGGCCTAGGCGCAGCTTAAGGAATGCCGTGTCATGGTCAAGATCAGTTCCAGGCATCCGGCCATAACCTTCGTCAAGCATCATCTGCTCGCTGTAATGAGCCCATCCTTCCGCATTGGTGCTACAGCCCAGCAGCTTGCGCACTTTGGATGGCGCTGAGGGCACCCAGAGGAATTGCGTGTAGTGGCCGGGATAAACCTCATGGACCGCCGTGGAGATGATGGTCCCGCGATTGAAGCCGGCCATGTGCTCTTCCACTTCCCTGGGCGTCCAGTTTGGCTCGGGCAGAGTCACGTTGAAGAAAGCTTCTTTTGCCACCTTCTCATAGGGGCCTGGCGTATCCATGGAAGCAAAGGTCAATGCACGGGCAAAAGGCGGCGTCTCCTGCACAATGGGCAGCACCTGTGAGGGCATGCCGACAATGTGATGCTGCTCCAGATAATCGCGCAGTCCGCCCAGCGTGTCACGGAAGGTTTGCAACAGCTTGTCCGGCGCTGGATGGTCCTTTTCCAGCTCTTCCAGAATTTGCTGCGGGGTCTTATTAGGATCAATTTTGGCGGCCACAGCTTTGAACTCCGCCTGGTTATGGCGCAGGTTTGCCATGCCGATTTCAAGCAGCCGTGGAAGCGGAATATCTACATCTTCGTTATAGAGCAGCTTTTTGCTGAAGTTATCTGCGCCAATGCGAAAGTCGCCATGCGCCTGCGGCTTCAGATCTTTTTGGACCCACTCCTGATATTGCTTCAGTGAATCTATCACCTTCTGGTTGACGGAGTGAAATTCGCCGAGTACCGCCTGATCTTTAACGTCTTTGAAAGCCTCTGGCACATCTTTTTCAAAAAAGCTGATAATGCCGGGGATTTGTTCCAGTGCGATGTCCACATAAATAGGCGGCGGGTTCTTCAGGTTCTGCCGCGCAGCCTGGAAGACGGCCGGAATCTGCTTCTCGCGGGCGATGACTGATTTCAGCCGCTGCTCCGGTGGAGCGAACGTCCGGGCCATGATTACAAAAATTGAATTGGTAACGTTGCTGGAATAGGTGTCAGGATTTTTCTCCCAGGGGCGGATATTTTCCAGATCGAGCAAACGCGAATTAATGTCGCCCAGAACCAGGTTGAGATCAACCCATGCCTCATCGCCGGGATTCAAGCCAGCGTGTCCAGCAGAAAAACGGCTTGTGAATTCAGCCTTGAATTTCTTGAGGATGGCAATCTGCTGGTTGATTGACGCCCGGGAATAATTTTCCAGTTGATTGTCATACTGGTGAAAGCCGGCGGCCGTGCCCTGCGTGGGATTGTATTTGAAATAGTATTCGTCAAAATAACGATCAGCCATGGCAGCAAAGTCAGCAGCAGAGCCACTTTTTGAGGATGCAGTCTTGCTTTGCGAGTGAACAAGCATGGGCAGCAATAACACAGCTAAGAGGGAAAGAAATTTCACTATGATCCTCCAAAAATGACTCTCAATTATAATTTCTTGCATTTCAGCCCAATTGCAAGAACGCTGGGATCAGCAAAGCTCTCTCATTTTTGCTTGTAAACCACGCCGCCCTTCATCACGAACACCGGATTCTGCAAAAGCGTGACGTCTTTTGCGGGGTCGCCGTTTACGGCAATAATGTCGGCAAATTTGCCCGGCTCGATTGTGCCAATGCGGTCTGACCAGCCCAGCAGGTCTGCGGCGTTTACCGTGGACGTCTGAATCGCTTGAACGGGCGTCATACCCATCTGCACATACACGGCAAACTCATGCGCATTAAGCCCGTGAGGATAGACTGCGGCATCGGTGCCGAAAGCAACTTTTATTCCGGCGTCAAAGGCGCGCTTCAAGTTCTTGCGGCTTGCCGCGGTGACCGACTTCATCTTCTCTGCATACATGGCGGGCAGACCAATCCTGGCGGCATTCTCTCGCATCCAGTCAGCAAGATACATGGTTGGCACAAGATAAGTGCCGCGCTCTTTCATTGCCTTGATGCCTGCGTCATCAATATACGAACCGTGTTCAATGGAATCCACTCCGGCTTCCGTGGCCCACAAAATTCCCTGCGCACCATGTGCGTGCGCCGCCACTTTGCGCCCCAGGCGATGCGCATCCGCCACAATCGCTTTCATCTCTTCCAGCGTGTACTGAGAAGCCTGCGGATCATCGCCTTTGGAGAGCACGCCGCCGGTAGCGCAAACCTTGATTACGTCAGCGCCATACTTGATGATCTCGCGCACTTTTTGCTGCACATGCTCAATGCCATCGGCCGTGCCGTCCGCTTTTGCATGGTATTCATAGGGCAGCAGGTTTTGGTCACAATGGCCCCCAGTGATAGAGAGCGGCGGCCCGCTGGCAATAATGTGAGGGCCGGGCACCATGCCTTCATTAATAGCGTCACGTAGAGCAATATCGGTATAACCGTTGGCGCCAACGTTGCGCACCGTTGTGAAACCAGCCTCAAGAGTGATGCGCGCATTCTTGGCGCCGATAAGCGCCTCCTTGGGAATGGAGACGCCAAGCTCCTGATAGCCAAAGTTGGGATCGTAGGTCAGGTGCGTGTGAGCATCAATCAGGCCAGGGAGGAGCGTAGCGTTTGGCAGATTGATCACGTTCCCATCGCCCGGCGCTGAACCGGAACCGACAGAAATAATTTTGCCCGCCTCAATCGTGACCAGAACATTGTCAATGGTCTTACCGGTCTTTACATCCAGGAGATGACCGGCGTGGATGTAAGTCTTCTGTGGAGCTGAAGAAGCAGGCTGTTGAGCTACGGCAAAGGCGCAAAAAAGGAAGCAGGAGAGAAGTTTCAACAGTTTCATAAAGAAGCGCGGATTATAGCAGGACGGCCCGGCGAATCTTACTAAATGGCAATCATTTCGTCAGGAACGTCCCGCTTAAGTCTATGCGTTACTGCTGCGGCAGGACCAGGACTTCCACGCCGGAAGCTGCGCTCTTTTTGTGAAACACCTGCTCCGTTGCTTTCTTGAAATCTGCCGGTTTTGCGTTTGGTATATCCGTAAAGGTCTGAGGATTGCGATCCACAAGCGGGAACCACGAGCTTTGGATCTGCACCATAATGCGATGGCCCTTGCGGAACGTGTGGTTAACATCGGGCATGTTGAAGTTGAGGTCAGCAATTTTGCCCGGATCAAGAGACTCAGGCTTTTCCCAGCTTTTGCGGAACTTCGCGCGCATTGGCTCACCGCGCAAGAGTTCCTCGTATCCGCCCATACGAACTGCGGGCGCGCCCAGCACTCGTTTGCTGGTATCTGCAACTTCATTGTCAGGATAGTTGTTGGGATAAACGTCAATCAGCTTCACCACAAAGTCTGAATCCGTTCCGCTGGATGCAATCTTCAACTTGGGTGAAACCGGGCCCGCGATGGTTACGTCTTCCTCAAGCGGATCAGTCTCATAAACCAGAACGTCAGGGCGCCGCGATGCGAACCGCTGATCGTCTGACATGTAGCGCTGAGGAACGGCGGTGGCGATGTAATCAATGAACGGCACAGGATGAGCAGGATCACTCACGTATTCGTCCATGCCCTCATCTTCTGCTGGAGGATCAAACGATAGTTTTCCGCCAGCATGCAGGTAGAGTGTTTTTGGTTTGGCATCAGCCGGCGGCCAGGAGTCATATTTACGCCAGACATTGGTTCCCGTCTCAAAAACAATGGCCTTGGGCAAGGCAGTGCCTTTGCCTTTTAAATAGTATTCAAAAAAAGGAAATTGAATTTTGGCGCGGAAAAACTCTGAGGTCTTTGCTCCAAACTGGACATCGCCCAAATGATCGCCATCACCTCTGGCCCAGCCGCCGTGAACCCACGGCCCAATCACCAGAGAGTTTGGCGTTTCCGGATTAAATTGATCGATCGCATGAAATGTCTTGAACGGACCGGAGAGATCTTCCGCATCAAACCATCCGCCAACGGTCATCACCGCGCACTTGATGTTCTTCATGTGGCGCGAGAGATCGCGGGCGTTCCAGTAAACGTCATACGTGGTGTGCAAAAGTTGGTCATTAAAAAGCGGATTGGAGCCTTTGAGATATTCCTTATCCAGATTGATGGTGGGACCGGCTTGAAGATAAAAGCTGTAACCATCCGGCGTGCCGAAATCAAAAGGAATTGTCTTTGGCGGCGGCTCCGGCTGAGCCATAGGCTTGAATGCAGTATAAAAACCAAAATTCGCCGCCAGCATGAATGCCCCGCCGTGATATGCGTCGTCGCTGAAGAAAAGATCTGTCATTGGGGCCTGAGGCGAAGCCGCCTTTAATGCTGGATGAGAATCAATGATGCTGGCTGAGGTATAAAAGCCGGGATACGAAATGCCCCAGATGCCAACCTTCCCGTTATTGTTGGGCACGTGCTTAAGCAGGAATTCAATGGTGTCATACATGTCTGAACTGTCATCCACGTCTTTGGATGATTTCTTGTTGTCGATGTGCGGATGCATCTCCACAAAATCGCCTTCGGACATGTATCGGCCGCGCACATCCTGATACACGATGATGTAGCCGGCTTTTTCAAATTCATCGGATGGGCCAATCTGTTTCTTATATTCATCCTCTCCATAGGGAGCGACGTTGTAAGGCGTTCGGTCAATCAAGATGGGATAAGGCTGCGAGGTATCTTTGGGAACGTAAACTGAGGTAAACAGCTTTATCCCATCGCGCATAGGAATGCGGTATTCGTATTTGGTGTAATGCGATTTCACGTAGTCTTCTTTGGGAGCTTCTTTAGGCGGGTCTTGCGCGTATGCCGTTGCACCGGCAAAAAGGAAACAGCAGAGAACAAAGACACCTATCCCATGATCCAGCAGACTTCTCATTTCAGATTTTCTCCTCGGCTTAATGCTGGCGGACATTTTACACGCCCGTATTTGCAAATTGGCTGCTAATCCTGCCTACACCAAATGGCCAAGACATGAGGTTTACGTTTTGGCCTGAATACAGGCTCATTCTGCGCGGATTGTAGTAAACTCTGCCATTCATGCCTCGCTCCCGACGACAGCCGAACAGGTTCACCACAAAGGCCACCAAGCGACCGCCAATCCTGTTTGAGCGCACGCAGAAAGTCTTGGCTCAAATCGAGGCCAAGCTGGGAAAACGCCTTATCACCTACTGGAATTCTGACAACGGCTCGATTTGCGGCGATGATGTGAATGGCTTATACGGGGTTCTCCGTGATATCGGCAAAGTGGACCATTTATATTTGTTCATCAAGTCGACTGGTGGGTCCGGTCAGGCTTCGTTGCGGCTGGTGCATTTAATCCGGCAGTTCGTCATGAGGCTTACCGCGTTAGTTCCCCTGGCATGTGAATCTGCGGCCACAATGCTGGCTTTAGGCGCAGATAAAATTCTAATGGGCCCGCTGGCCCATCTTTCGGCTGTCGATACATCCCTTACTCATGACTTGTCACCAATCGATCGGGACAATGACCGCGTGAGTGTCAGCCAGGACGAGCTGCAACGTGTGGTGAAGCTGTGGCAGAGTGAAGCCGACAAGGAAGCATCCAATCCGTACCAATCGCTGTTTCCCTACGTTCATCCTCTTGTAGTTGGCGCAGTCGACCGGGCAAGCGCTTTGTCCACCAAACTTTGCATTGAAATCCTTTCTTACCATCTGAAGGACCTAAAGAAGGCCCACAAAATAAGCGATACTTTGAACTCAGGATATCCTTCCCACAGCTACCCGATTACGTTGCGTGAGGCGCACCGCATCGGCCTCAAGGCTGAGCCGCTCGAGATTGAGATCAATCGCTTGCTGCTCGAACTCAACGACATCTATTCCGAAATGGGTCAACGTGCCTCTATAGACTTCGATGAACGCAATTCGCACGATAACAGTATCGTCAGCATCATCGAGCGCAAAGGATTGCAGGTCTTCTTTCAAGTTGACAAGGATTGGCACTATCGCATTGAAGAGCGCCGATGGATTTCTCTAAATAACAAGAGTTCATGGCGAAAGGCTGAGATGCTCAACGGGAAGCTTGCAGTTTCGACTCTTCATATTTAGAAGAAACAAACCAGGTGCGCATCAACAGAAACGAGTCGTTTAGTGCGATCCGGCTTGAAACCATGAGCCAAATTCCATGCGAATGAATTCTTTTACACCCTCATCACCGGTCAACTGCCAGACGAGCTTATCGTCATGCCTGACGATAATGCCGATCTCGAAGAATGGACAGCAGGCGTGCTCAAGAGGCGTGAGTTCGGCCAAGGCGCGATAGGTCGCTGGAAGCAGAGGAAACTTGAACTCGTAACCATCTGGCAGCTCATGCACCGCTAATAACGCAGACCGCAGTATTCCGCCCAGTTCGCTGTGGCGCAATCTCTCTTCCCGCGAGAAAGCATTCATGTTGCAAGCAAATTGGCTGGTGTTGTTCATCTCGTCACAATTAGACACCGACGTTAGATTACTTCGTCTGTAGCCAAGCTTGAGCCACTGTCTCCGGGCTTAGCTCACGTAGCAGCGCATTAATCTGGTCGATCACAGCTTCCGGCTGGGTGGATTTCAAATTGAACTTAAGCACACCGCCGGGAGAGAATTGCGCTCCACGAGACTGAGCAACAAAGCGCGCCAGGCGCTCCGGCTCAATGGCAGCCTGCTCGGTAAATTTGATCGTCACCGAATCGCGCTTGCGGTCGATAGCCAGCACGCCCACGCGCTCAGAAATCAATTTGAGAGAGGCAGCAGACAGCAGATAGCGGACCGGCGGCGGCGGTTCACCGTAGCGGTCTTGCAGTTCCTTGCGGACATCGTCAAGAGCGGCTTCACTCTCAACACCCGCCGCGCGCTTGTACATACGCAGGCGCTGGTTCTCTTCTGCAATGTAGTGAGTGGGGATGCGCAGATCGATGCCGAGATTGAGCTGCGTGCTGACTTTTTCTGAAAGCTCTTCACCTTTGAGTTCGCGAATCGCGCGGTCCAACATGCCGGTGTACATCTCAAATCCCACCGCATCAATGTTGCCGCTCTGCTCGCCACCAAGAAGATTGCCGGCGCCACGCAACTCCAGATCGAGCGCGGCGATTTTGAATCCAGCACCGAGATCAGAAAACTCTTTCAGCGCTGCCAGACGGCGCCGCGCGACCGGAGTCAGTTCCTGCTCGGCGGGAACCAGCAGATACGCATACGCCCGGCGATTGGAGCGACCAACGCGTCCACGCAACTGATACAGCTCTGAAAGACCATGGCGATCAGCGCGATTCACAATGATGGTGTTGCAAAGCGGGATATCGAGGCCATTTTCAATGATGGTGGTCGCCACCAAAATGTCAGCCTCATGGCGCACAAAGGCCATCATTACTTTTTCAAGCTCGCCTTCAGACATCTGGCCGTGTCCCACAATCACGCGTGCCCGCGGTAGCATCTCCTGCAGCTTGGTAGCGATTTCATAGATGGTGTCTACGCGATTGTGAACAAAGTAAGCCTGCCCGCCGCGTTCCAGCTCATGCTCCAGGGCAGACTTCACCAGCTTTTCATCGTAAGCGGCAACCACAGTCTGGATGGCCATGCGATCTTTGGGCGGCGTTTCAATCACGCTCATATCGCGCAGGCCAACCATGGACATGTGCAGCGTACGCGGAATAGGAGTGGCAGACATGGTGAGGACATCCACTTCTTTCTTGAGCTTCTTCAGCCGCTCTTTGTGGCGGACGCCAAAGCGCTGCTCTTCATCAACAATGACCAGGCCGAGGTCCTGAAACTTGATGTCATGTGAGAGGATACGGTGCGTGCCGATCACGATATCAACCTTGCCCTGCTCAATGCGCTCAGCCGTTTCTTTCTGCTGCTTCGCCGTGCGGAAGCGGCTCATCATTTCAATCGTGATGGGGAAGGCCGCGAAACGGCGCTTGAAGTTCTCATTGTGCTGAAAGACGAGGACGGTTGTGGGCGCGAGCACAGCAACCTGTTTGTTGTCCTGCACGGCCTTGAAAGCTGCCCGCATGGCAACTTCAGTCTTGCCGTAGCCCACGTCGCCACACAGCAGACGGTCCATGGGCAGCGGTGATTCCATATCGCGTTTAATGTCGGCCGTGGCAGTAAGCTGGTCATCCGTCTCATTGAACTCAAATGCGTCTTCAAATTCTTTTTGCCACTGAGTATCTGTGGGAAAGGAATGACCCTGCGCGGCTTTGCGAGCAGCGTAAAGCTTGAGCAGCTCATCAGCCATATCCTGCATGGCTTTCTTTACCCGCGCCTTGGTTTTGGCCCATGCAGTGCCACCCAGGCGGCTCAGCGGCGGACGCACACCTTCACTCGATCTGTATTTCTGAATCAGATCAAGACGCGTGAGCGGAACATAAAGCTTGGCCGCCTCAGCGAACTCAAGAACCATATATTCGCCGGTAATATCGCCTTGCTGAATTTCCTTGAGGCCCTGATATATGCCGATTCCATGCTCGATGTGAACAACAAAATCGCCCACGGCGAGATCGCGGAAATCAGACAGGAAGGCTGCGGTCTTTGACTTGCGGCGCAGCGGCTGTGGCGGCTCAATCTCCGATTCATCAAAGAGATCTCGCGCACCAAAGATCACCAGGTGCGATTCCGGCAGCGCCACGCCATCCGGCGCAACGGCACGGACGATGGTTGTTGTGGTGAGGTCTCCGGAAAAATATGCAGTCTCATCCAGATAGGTCTCACTGCCGGGCGCAGGCGTGCGGCTGCCCAGCCGGAACGAAAGCTGATATTCAGTGAAAATATCGGCCAGGCGCTCCATCTCGCCGGTATTGGGCGCAGCAAAGATCACACGCTGGCCTTGCGAGGTGAGCTTCTTGACCTCTTCCACCATCGCCGGAACCGAACCATGAAAACGCGTAGTAGGCTGCGTGGAAAGCTCGATCAAGTGCGGATCGGGAATTTGTGGATCAACCAACCCCAGAGCTTCTTCAGCCTCAGCTATGCGCAGAAGCCCAAGATGCTCAAGGCTGCCACCTGCGAGGTGATCAACTGCCTGGCTCCATTGCTCCGGCGGCAAGTAGATATCTTCCGGCGTGGCCAGCTTGCCCACCAGACTTTGCTCATGGCGCTGCACCACGCGCTCCCACCAGTGCTCATGCTCGGCTTCCACCGCTGAAGGTTCGTTCACAAAAACCACCGCGTTGGGCATGAGATCAAAGATGGTGTTGCCGGCGCCGGCATTGGCGTAAAACTCCCAGCCAGGAAACACCGTTACACCAGTCTCAGCCAGCGAGCTGCGCACAGTCTCTGTCGCGCCTTCCACGCGAGCGCCGGAAAGGCGGGCGTGAATCTCAGTGAGCAGTTCTTCGCGAACCGGCGTTTCCGTCAGCGGAAGAAGGATTACCTCATCCATCGGTGCGGCAGAGCGCTGCGTCTCGGGATCAAACTTGCGAATCGATTCAACCTCGTCGCCAAACAGCTCAATGCGGAGCGGACGATCCGCTTCAGGCGGATAAGCATCAAGCAGGCCACCGCGAACGGCGTACTGTCCCGGCATCTCCACCACATCAACGGCTGAATAACCCACGGTGTTGAGGTGCTGAACCAACTCATCAAGATCAAGCGTCTCTGTGCGGCGGACGACGCGCGCCAAACCGGCATAATGCTCTGCCGGGCGCAGCCGCATAGCCGCAGCGGTCACAGGCGTAATCACAATCGAAGCTGCTCCGGTTGCTATCTTCCATAGCGCCGTGGCTCGCTCTTCCTGGATTTCCGGGTGCGGCGACATGTTTTCAAACGGCAGCACTTCATAAGCAGGCAGCTTGACCACAGTTTGCGGATTACACGCGCCGGTAAGCTCACAGAAGGACTGGACCACCGGAAAAATCGCGTCGGCAATGCGGTTATCCGGCACGATCAAGATGAGCGGTGCGCCGGCTGCGCGTTGCAAATAAGGAATGAGAAGAGATTTTGCGGTGGAGACCAGCCCAGACAGACGGATTCGCCCCGAAGGGGGCTTTGCCTCCCCCCTCCGCTGCTTAAGATAAAGGGTCGCCTGCTGGAACCCAGGGCTCTTTTCCACGTCCGCCAGGACTTCGCGGACGAATGGAAGGATCACATAATTATTTTAACAGCAGTGGCGGCAGTAACCAGCCTTTACTAGTTCTGCGCTGTCTCGGCTTTTTCCGTCTTTTTGTCGGGCAGCGGATTGCCACGGAACGTCTTCATCTTGTCCACGATTTCCTTGGCAATGCGACCATAAACCGTACCCGCCAGTGAATCGACTTTCCCTGCTATCACGATAGTGTCCGTGCCGCGATCAGTCACCGTGTAGCTGAAGTGGTTGGAAAATGGGACTCGCTTTACCCGCACTACCATGTCTGCCAAATCTTCTTTCCCGGTAATCTGCAGGTCCCAGGCCTTGAATTCTGGCTGGCCAAGCAGGGAGCTTTCAAGCGCTTCACGCTTCATATAAAAGGTGTCAGATTGCACGTAAAAGCTGTGCGCGTTTGAGAGCAGTGTCCGGTTATCGGGAAGGCGATTGCTCTGCTGGGCCCATGCGGTTGTGATTGTCAGAAGCAAACTAAGGAAGAGATACCTTTTCATGACAGCACCCTCGTTTCTTGTCTTTGGAACGAAGCGATTGTGGCATTGCGATGAGAGTGTTGCCAGCGGCAAAGAGCGGCATAGGACGACGGGCAGCGTCTCTTATATCCCTTGAAGATAATTGGCCGCAAAATCAATGAAGCGGGTACTGCATTAGAGCTCCGTTGAAAGATGGAAAAAGAGCAAATTTTTTCTGCTTATCTGCTAGACTGCCCGTGTCTATGACAGAAACACTGGAAAAACAAAGCAATCGTGCACCCTGGCTGGCATTGCTGCTCGCGCTGGCCGTAATCGGATTGAACGTAGGCATGGTCTTTGGACTGCCCGGACAGGGGATGATTGCATGGCTGACCCTGTTGCTGGGAATAGCCGCTGCTCTCCTTGGTCTGCTGGGAATAGCACGCGCTTTTGGCCCGCGGCGGGCAGGCGGAAAAATTTTAAGCTCAATTCTTGGTGTTATTGCTCTGTTGATATGCGGTTTGGGAATATCATCTGGACTCATTCGCGCGATCTTCCCGCTTCATCCGGCGCTCCCCATGTTGGGCAGAAAGCGCCAGACTTTACTCTGAGCGATAGCAACGGCAACAAAGTTTCTCTGGCACAGTTGCTTGCGCCAGCGCAGAGTACAGATCCAACAGGAAATGCAGGTGCGGTGGCCAACTCGCAAAAAGCGGTCCTGCTGATCTTTTATCGCGGCTACTGGTGACCATTCTGCAACCTCGAGTTACGAGGCGTTGAGAAAAACCTGAAAGAGTTTGAGCAGACAGGCGTTCGTCCTGCAGCAATCAGCGTTGATGCTCCCGATGTTTCCCGCAAGCTGGCCGGAAAAGCTGGCTATACCTTTACCATCCTCTCTGATCCCGATGCTGCGGTAATTCGCCGCTATGATCTGCTGCACAAAGCCGGCGGCCCTGAAGGCAGTGACATTTCCCGTCCGGCAGAGTTCCTGGTGGATTCTTCCGGTGTTGTGCGGTGGACAAACTTTACTGAGGACATCCGGGTGCGTGCCCGAGCAGATGAAATGCTGGCAGCGGCCAGAACGCTGGAACCGTAAGGTTATGCGAACGCTCAAGACTATCCTGTATGAAGCTATCAGTGCTCTTGCTCTTGCCGGAATCAGTCTGGTGTATTTCGTGGATGACAGGCTTTTCCCAATTGTCTCGATATTGCTGCTTGGAATATACGTGATGGCCGCTGTAGCAACAGAGGCTTTGATTGTTTCGAGGTTTCAGCCGTCCCTGTGGAGAATTATCACCGCAAATCTGCTGGTTGGTGTCATTATTTTTACGCTGGAATGGGGCGGTGTTTCACTCACGAAGTTTAGCGTCGTTGCAGTCACCACTTTGGCTTTGAGGTCAGGAGCGGCAATCATTTCCATAAAAGCCCCGCTGATCACTGTGAATCGTTGTGTGGCAGCGCTTGTAGGCGGTACGCTACTTGTGGAAATACTCACGACTGCATACGGAACTATTGAGCGGATATATTACGACGATTTTTTCTATCCGAAGGTCAAACCAGGATACATTCTGCCGACTACCCGCTGGCAATACTGCGCTGAACAAACTGTATTCTGGCTTTGCGTGATCGGATTGCTATATCTATCGCATCGTCTGCTTAAGTACGCCTTCCGCCATAACCCTGAGGTGACTGTCTAGTCCCAAAAAGGATTTGCATCTCGCACCGTTAAAGCGTATTTCTATGAGGCTTACCAACAACGGGGAGTTCTATGAAGAAAAGTTTTTCGAGGGTAAGGTTTGTCCTGGTGGCAATGGCAGCCATTAGTATCGCGATGCTGCAGTCGCTGGCGAAGGCCCAGGATACGCAAAGAGCCCAGCCCGCCGCAGACAAAGTCACAGCCATCCGCGCCGCAACGTTGATTGACGGCCTGGCGAACCAGCCGCGGCACAACGTGCTGATCGTGATCAAGGGCAACAAGATTGAGAGCGTTACAGAGCATGGCAATCCACCGGCGGGCGCTGCTGTTATCGATTTTCCTGAAGGCGTCACGGTGCTGCCTGGCCTGATTGATACGCACACGCACATTTTTCTTCAGGGCGAAGACCCGGCTCAGGGCGGATACGACGTTCAGTTGCTGAAGCATCCGTACTCCTACCGGGCAGCGCGCGCCACAGTTTCAGCGCGCCGCGCACTGGAAGAAGGCTTTACCACGCTGCGCGATCTGGAAACCGAGGGCGCGGGCTACGGCGATGTGGGAATCAAAGAGGCGATCAATGACGGCTTTATTCCCGGGCCGCGCATATTTGTGGTAACGCGCGCCATTTCTACTACCGGCGGATATCCGCTGGAAGGTTACAACCCGGATATCGTGGTGCCAAAGGGAGCGCAACTGGGTGATGGCCCAGTGGAGATGCGCAAGATCGCGCGCGAGCAACTGGATAATGGCGCGGACTGGATCAAGGTTTACATGACGCATCGCTCCTGGGTGGATAAGCAAGGCCATCTGGTCTCACAGCCCACGCTCACGCTGGAAGAACTTAAAGCTGTGGTGGACGAAACCCACGGCTGGCAGAAAAAAGTTGCGTGCCACGTGTATGGGGGCATCGGACTCCGGCGCGCGCTGGATGGCGGCTGCGACACGATTGAACACGGGCTCGACCTGCAGGACGCTGATATTGCCCAAATGCTGCGTCAGGGCACGTGGTATGTGCCCACGCTTGGCGTCTATTACGGTGATTGGGCGCCGGAGAATACTCCGGATGGACAACGCGACCGTTTACGCGCTTCTCTGCATGAAGTCTCTTTCAAAAAAGCACTCAAGGCCGGGGTGAAGATTGCTTTTGGTACAGATATGGGCGGCATGCCTTGGACGCAACCGATCGCCGATGAGTTTGGCTATATGGTGAAGTTCGGCATGACGCCAATGCAGGCGATCAAGGCAGCAACTTCATCTGCCGCTGAACTTCTGGACATGAAGGGTGAACTGGGCGTGATTGCGCCGGGAGCTTATGCCGACGTGATTGCCGTGCAGGGCGACCCGCTGGCCAATGTTGATGCGCTTAAGAACGTGAACTTTGTGATGAAAGACGGAGCTGTGTTCAAGCAGAAGTAAGATCAGGGCAAAAAATCGATTTGGGGAGACGCAATGGCAAGCAAGGGTGGCGGATCATCTTCAGTGGCAATGGGTGTAGCACGAATCATCATAGGAATCATGTTTCTGTTTTTTGCTCAATACAAGCTCATGGGGCACGACTTTGCCCACGGCGGCTATGAACACTATGTAACCGGCTTTGAGCAGGTAACAGCTGTCAGTTTTTACAAACCATTTTTGCGCGCCACGCTGCAGCATCCAGTGCTATCAGGCTATGGAGTTGGTATGGCTGAACTCCTGATTGGGCTTTCCATGGTCCTGGGCTTCTGGGTGCGGCCTTTTGCGATTGTCGGCGCTCTCTTCATGCTCAACCTGCTGCTGTGCACCTGGGTGCTGCCGCACGGATCGCCTGCGTGGAGATACTTTGGCAATGAGATCGACAACATAGGATTTCTGCTGCTGTTTATTTTGTTTTACGCCCACAACGCGGGGCAGACTCTGGGGCTGGATAAAGGGAAATAAACGTCTTCAAATAGGAAGGTTGAGAGCCGCGGACCAGCTTAGGCTTGTCCGCCGCGATTGGGTACGCTGGAAGCCAGGTACTCGCCTATATCGATTGCGGCTGCAGGCGTGAGCTTTTGCTGCAACTCCGCCAAAGTCTTGCGCAGCTCCTCGATTTCCGTGGCCGTTCGAGTTGATTTCCACTCATCAAAATCTGCTGACAATGTCTTGCAAATTGCCACCAATGCGTGGCCGGCGTCAACGTAATTCGCCGGCATTGTAATGGGTATTGCAGGCGATGAGGGACGCGACGCAGAAAAACTTTGCGGCAGGGGAACATGCTGTTCATCCCAGGACTTCTGCTTGAGCTTTTGCAGGGCCAATACAATTTTTCGCTTGTTCTCCAGAGAAATTCTATGGAAACTGATCTCCATTCCTACGCGCGGCATGCTGGAAGCTATCACGCCCGCTGTTTCCACAATGATTCCCTCAATCTGCAATTCCAGGCTGATCACGGTCTTGGCAGGCAGCGTGACAACAGTTTCAGCAAACAATCCATTCAGGTGAATGTTCTTAACCTGCACGCGAACAGGATAATTTGAACCGGGCGCTCGCAGGGTAGCTCCGGCGCTGCAGGAATAGCGCACCGCTTGCTCCTGCTCTGCTGGCATGATCGCAGAAGTTCGGGACAACAGGGCCTTACCGCGAGCGAGGAATGTATCGACAGCAATATCAGGCTCATCCGCCGGAAGATGGATGCTCCAGATGGACTTAAGGGAATCAAGACCGCGCACGCCGGCCTGTCCTGCCAAATCTGTACCGATAGCGCCCATCCAGTAAACGCGGAATTTAGCTTTTACGCCGCCGCGCTGGATTTCAATGATTTCACCCGGCTGCAGCGGAACGTTGATTCCACCCAGGCGGGCGGAAATTTCGGTTACGTCAAGCGTATGCGCAAGCTGCTTCTCTTCACCGTTGCGGCGAATAATGGTGACCGGAAATACCATTTTTCTTCGCAATGTGTCCCGGATTGACATGCTCATCCTGCTTCTGCGGCAACGGCCAGCCCGTGCGCATAGAGTTTTGAGGGTAACCTTCTGTACAGGCAGAGTAATTGACCTTTAGGACAATGCGTAGATGACGAAAGTAACAAAATTCAGCCTGGCAGGTAATTAGGGAATTTAATTCGCGATAACTACAAACCCTGAGCATTAGCGAAATCTAGATGGGTTTCCTTGCAGGGCAGTCCTAACTCCTGCAGATCTGCGCGTTTCGCCTGTAAAATACTGATTAGACCTGTGTTGAAGTTCACTGAACAATACGATGTTGTGGTAGTTGGCGCCGGACACGCCGGCTGTGAAGCCGCCATGTCCGCAGCCCGCATGGGATTGAAGACCGCTCTTTTTACGCTGAACGTCGACCTGATCGCGCAGATGTCATGCAATCCCGCAGTGGGTGGAATTGCCAAGGGACATTTGGTGCGCGAAGTAGACGCCTTGGGCGGGATCATGGGCGAGGTCACTGATGCTGTTGGTATCCAGTTCCGGCTGCTGAATACCTCTCGCGGGCCTGCGGTTTGGTCGCCTCGTGCCCAGTGTGACAAGCAACAGTATCGTCTGAAGATGCGCGAGGTGCTGGAAAGCCAGCCGAATCTCTACATCAAGCAGGCCGAGGTGGCCGAGCTGCTGATTGAACAAGGCGAGTGGAGCGCAGCCGCCCCCGCCTGCGCTCCGACCGAAAAAGAATTTTCACCACTAAGACGCGGAGGCACAGAGAAAAATAATTCCAGCAATGCTTCTCTCGGCGGCGAGGCCGACTTGCGCGCCGAGCCGCCTGATTCAGGTGCTGAAAAATCATTGCGTGTCGAGGATCTAAAGCGGTTTGGAGCGAAGCATCAGCGAGCGACAGGAATAAAGCTCCGCGACGGGCGCACTGTTGGTGCGCGCGCCGTAATCATCACCACCGGGACTTTCCTCAATGGCCTGATCCACTGCGGTGAGCAGACCTATCCCGCCGGGCGCAGTGGAGAGCCGCCGTCACAGCTTCTGGGCGAATCGCTCAAGATGTTGGGCCTGCGTGGCTGCCGTCTAAAGACCGGGACGCCGCCCCGCTTGGATGGTCGCAGCATTGATTGGCAAAAGTTCACAGTCCAGCCGGGCGACGCCGATCCGACGCCCTTCAGCTTCCGCACAAAGAAGATCACGCAGAAGCAGGTGCCGTGCTATATCGCGTTCACCACGGAGGAGACGCACCGCATAATCCGCGAGAACGTGCATCGCTCGCCTATGTATTCCGGGCAGATCCAGAGCATTGGCCCGCGCTACTGCCCCAGCATTGAAGACAAGATCGTCAAATTCCCAGACAAGTTGACGCACCAGCTCTTTCTGGAGCCTGAAGGGCTGAACACGCATGAGATTTATGTGAACGGCATGAGCACATCCATGCCCATCGACGTGCAGCTTGCGGTGATCAAGTCCGTTCCCGGCCTGGAGACGGCGGAGATGCTGCGCCCCGGCTATGCGATTGAATATGACTCCATTGATCCCACGGAACTTGAACGGACACTGGAGACCAAGAAGATTGAATGGCTGTTTTTGGCCGGTCAGATCAATGGAACTTCCGGCTATGAAGAAGCAGCGTGCCAGGGACTGATGGCCGGGATCAATGCCGCGTTGAAGGTGAAAGGCGAGCCGCTGTTGGTGCTGGACCGCACAGAGGCATACACGGCGATCCTGATTGACGATCTCATTAGCAAGGGAACGAACGAGCCGTATCGCATGTTTACCTCGCGCGCGGAATTCCGGCTGCATCTGCGGATTGATAATGCTGACCGGCGATTGACGCCTCATGGGCGGCGGATTGGGCTGATTGGCGATCAGGCGTGGGCCGATTTTCAAGCCAAACAAGAACGCGCACAGAAGCTGGCGGCGTTGCTGGAGAAGACGCGCGTTTCAGGCGAGATGTTGGAGAAGATTGAGAAAGCGCAGCGGGCGAGACTGGCGATGCAGGCTTTAGAAAAACAAACTTTGGATGAAACCGAGGGCGCTGAGTCTTCGGCTGCTGAAGCTTCGATCAAAACAAACGGTCTGGCCAACGCGGTTGGCGGGCCATTGGCGCAGTTGCTCCGACGTCCGGAGATCGTGATTGAATATCTGGCAGATGTCGTGCGGGAGAGATATCCGGAGTTTTTTGTCGAGATTGAGCAGTCTGACGGTTTTGAAAACAGCACGGGAAAACTCTCTGCGGCTGCACGCAACGAGATGAAGACCGTCGAAACCGAAATCAAATACGCCGGCTATCTCGACCAGCAGCGCAAATCGATCGAGCGGCTCAAGAAAGCCGAGCAGCGCGTCATCCCCGACTGGTTCGACTACGGCAAGGTCAGCGGTCTCTCGCGCGAGATGAATGAAAAGCTACAGGGCGTGCGCCCGCGGACACTGGGTCATGCATCGCGCATTCCCGGAGTAACACCGGCAGCGGTAAGTCTGATTAATGTGTATATCGAAATACAGAGGAAATCTTTTTCAGCCGCGAATACACACGAATAAATACGAATTGTGCACATCCGCGTATTTTTCCGTTATTCCCGGTTAACCGATCAGTACTACCCCACAGCTAATCAGTTACTCCCTGACGTGGCAGCAGCGGCAGCGGGACGAACCAGCCATTGTGCATGACCATTTTTGAAGTCACTCTGCGTCACATCGACATCAATTCCAATCCCGTTCCGGGTCACCGCAGGAAACAACTGGATCATCTGGTATCCGCGGCTGCCAACGTTGGGCACATTGCTTTGCGAACGCCAGTAGTGTTGAAACTTGAGGTTAAATAGCTGCTGCTCGCTGAGCACGCAACTGGAGCCCACATATAGCCCCGGGACATAGCCAGCGTTGGCCACTTCGGTAAACCAGGAATCGCAGTAATCGATGACAACCTGCGCAGCAGTTCCAGACAGCACGCCTTCAAGATCGCACCAAATGCTGACTCCGGGAGGGAACCCAACATCCGAGGCGTTCTGGGCGGCTGCTTGTCCATCCTGCTGCCCCAGCGCGCCAGTGGGCTGCCAGCCTGCCGCGCGGACGTGCTGCACAGCCATCAGCGCCAGACCAGATTGAAGAATGACTTCAGCTTCAGGGGCGCTCAGATCGCTGGGCGACTCCGGACCACGCGAGAGATAGCGCAGACAAAAGCGATATCCCTGCGCAAAAAAGTTTTGTGCGGCGGCGGCCGTAATCACTGTGTTCGAATCAAACCCCAGCAATCCGGTAATGGCGCTTTGTATGGTGCCTTCAAGAGACATGCCTACCTCCGAATCTGCGTCCCTGGATAATTAACTAAACGCAAGAAAAGGCTAAGTTCCTAAGCTCACACGAAAATATTCAAAGGATTATCCTCTGGAATGAAAAGACATTCCAGTCCTAAATAAAGTGCTCCAAGCAGGCATCATCGAGAAGGTAGGGTTCCCTCGCTCCGCTCGGGATTGCACAAACTACAGCGGTATATTCCCATGCTTCTTTGGCGGGTTCTTGTCCCGCTTGGTTTGGAGCATCTCCAGGGCATCGATCAGCCGCTTGCGGGTTTCATGCGGACGGATTACGACGTCAATGTATCCGCGTTCAGCGGCGACATAGGGATTAGCGAAGCGCTCGCGAAATTCTTCAATTTTTTCGTTGCGCGCTTTGGCGATCACTTCCATCTTTTCTTTTTCCGTTTTTGCCGAGAGCGCCGCACGTTCGAGCTCGCGCTTATAAACAATATTGACCGCGCCTTCCGGCCCCATCACTGCGATTTCTGCTGTGGGCCAGGCGAAGTTCACATCTGTACGGATGTGTTTGGATGACATGACGCAGTATGCGCCGCCATAAGCCTTGCGCGTGATGACCGTGATCTTGGGGACCGTGGCTTCAGCAAAGGCAAAGAGCAACTTGGCGCCATGGCGGATAATGCCGCCATACTCCTGCTGCGTGCCGGGCAGAAAGCCGGGGACATCTTCAAAAGTGATGAGCGGGATATTGAACGCATCACAGAAGCGGACAAAGCGCGCACCTTTGGTTGATGCGTTGATATCGAGCACGCCGGCGAGAAAGGCAGGCTGATTGGCCACGATTCCCACAGAACGGCCGTTCAGTCGGGCAAATCCCACGACAATATTTTTTGCGTAATGCTCATGCACCTCAAAGAAATATCCGTCGTCGACCACGCGCGAGATCACGTCCTTCATGTCATACGGCTGGTTTGATTCCGCCGGAACAACTTTGGCCAAGTCTGCATCGGCGCGATCAATTGGATCGGTGCATTCGCGGCGCGGCGGATCGTCAAGATTGTTGGATGGAATAAAGCCAAACAACTCGCGGATCATGGAGAGGCATTCAGCATCATCATGCGCCATGAAGTGAGCTACGCCGGAAGTTTCATTGTGCGTAGCTGCGCCGCCAAGCTGATCTTTAGTGACTTCCTCATGCGTTACCGTTTTGATCACGTCCGGCCCGGTCACAAACATGTAAGAAGTTTTATCCACCATCAAAATGAAATCGGTGATCGCCGGCGAGTACACAGCTCCGCCGGCGCAAGGGCCCATGATGGCCGATATCTGGGGAATCACGCCGCTCGAGAGCGTGTTGCGCAGAAAAATATCAGCATAGCCGGCCAACGACATCACGCCTTCCTGAATGCGTGCGCCGCCGGAATCGTTCAAGCCAATCACCGGAGCGCCAGTCTTCATGGCCATATCCATGATCTTGACGATCTTGGCGGCGTTGGCTTCAGAAAGTGAGCCGCCGAAGACGGTGAAGTCCTGGGCAAAGGCAAAAACCAGCCGGCCTTCAATGCGGCCATAGCCGGTGACAAAGCCGTCGCCGTAGACCTTGCTCTGCTCCATGCCAAAGTCAGTGCATTTGTGCGTGACCATCTTGTCGAATTCCTCGAAGGTGCCTTCATCGAGAAGGAATTCGATGCGCTCGCGCGCGGACATCTTGCCTTCTTTGTGCTGGCGGGCGCGGCGTTCTACGCCGCCTCCGGCCTCAGCCAGTGAATCGCGGCGCTTTAGTTCTTCGAGCTTCTGTTCCAGGTTCATGGAAGGATTATAGAACCCAATCCCACCACGGAGACACCGAGGCACGGAGAAAGACAAACACTTAGCCAGGATTCACGCAGATGAATGCGGATTGAAAACAGCTGTTGCTGATTAACGTCGCTCAGATCGGGGGATCGCAACAATCCATCGACAAGCGGCTGCCAAGAAAGCAAACCTACCGCTGCCAAAATGATCATCGCTAACTACTGAACAGTATCGCCAGGCTCCCAGCGCCAGCGTTTCTTCTTTGCGTCCCAGAAAACGGCGGAATCCATTACGCGGGCTTCAAGCGCCTTGATCACAAAGATAGGCGGCTTCTTTTTGCTGATGAGCATGCGCCCCAACTCTACTGTATCGAAAGGGATGTTAATCAGGACGAATTTGGCTTTGGGAGTGGCAGCGCGCCAGGCATCTTTGCCGCTGCCAAAAATCACCAGCAAATGGAAAGCGTGTTCCGGATCGGAGCTAAACGAAGTGGAGAGCCGCGGATTGCCCATGCCAAAATAGGCGCTATATGGATCGGCCACTTCATACTTGAAGTTGTAAGAATCAGGCAACGGGTCTTTGCTGTTGGCCACAACGGCCAAGTCTT
>Ga0070741_10005586_pt1 | contig 27735 bp, 30 predicted proteins | sample Coa_R1_4_FD_66440 | JGI IMG/M metagenome (GOLD analysis project Ga0070741, IMG submission 66440) | Surface soil microbial communities from Centralia Pennsylvania, which are recovering from an underground coalmine fire - Coalmine... | ecosystem: Environmental > Terrestrial > Soil > Unclassified ...
CATCACCATCGAGATGCGGCACGCGCCGTTCTTCTGGTGGGTGAAGGACCTGTCGGCCCCCGATCCCACCCACATCCTCAACCTCTTCGGGCTGATCCCGTGGACGCCGCCCTCGTTCCTCGCCATCGGCGTCTGGCCGCTCATCATGGGCATTACGATGTTCGTCCAGATGCGGCTCAACCCGACCCCGCCCGATCCGACCCAGCGCATCATCTTCACGTGGATGCCGCTCATCTTCACCTTCATGCTGTCGTCGTTCCCGGTCGGCCTCGTCATCTACTGGGCCTGGAACAACACGCTGTCGGTGGCCCAGCAATACGTGATCATGCGGCGTCAGGGCGTCGATGTGAACCTGTGGGGCAACATCCGCGAGACCTTCAAGCGCGGCAAGAAACCCGAGACGGCGCCGGCAGTGGCCGCCCCGGTCGCGGCGAACGACGCCGGCAGGCCTTCCTCGCAGCGCAACAAGCAGAAGCGCGGCCCCAAGGCGAAGAAGGCAACCAGCGCCGAGGCAAAGAGCTAGCCGTCCTCCCCGTGCGGGGCACGCCATGACCGAGGCCGAGGAAGACGCTGCCCGGCGCGCGTGGCACGAACGCGGGCGCGTCCTCTTTGCCCGCCCGTGGCGCCTGCTTTCCAGCGCACCGCATCCCGGCGCCCTGCCGGCCCCGGCGGGCGTCGAGGTCGCCTTCGCCGGGCGCTCCAATGTCGGCAAGTCGTCCCTCATCAACGCGCTGGTCGGCCAAAAGGCGCTGGCGCGCACCTCGAACACGCCCGGCCGCACCCAGGAACTGGTCTTCTTCGTCGCCGACGCGGGTCTCACCCTCGTCGACATGCCGGGCTACGGCTACGCCCGCGCGCCGAAGGCGCAGGTCGCCTCGTGGACGAAGCTGATCTTCACGTTCCTGCGCGGGCGGGCGGGCCTCCGCCGCGTCTATGTCCTCATCGATGCGCGGCACGGTCTCAAGGACAACGACCGCGATGCGCTGAAGCTTCTCGACGAGGCGGCGGTCTCCTACCAGCTCGTGCTCACCAAGGCGGACAAGCTGAAGCCCGGCGACCTGGCGGAGGTCACGGCGGCGACGGCGGCGGGCATCGCCAGGCGCCCGGCGGCGCACCCGACGGTGCTCGCCACGTCTTCGGGGACCGGCCTCGGAATCCCGGAACTGAGGGCGGAGATCGCCCGGCTCGCCGCCGGCAACTGATCGCGGCGCGCCATTTGTGGCGCTGTCGCAAAGAATGTATAGAACCGGCCCGTTTTCCGCAGGATTGCGCCATGAACGCCAGCAGCGGCGGCCAGGAAGCCAACGAAGCCTTCGAGACGGCGCGGCTGATATCTTCCGCCCTGCCCTACATGCTGCGCTACGACCAGAAGGTCGTCGTGGTGAAGTACGGCGGTCACGCGATGGGCGACCCCGCGCTCGCACGCGCGTTCGCGCGCGACATCACGCTCCTCGAAACCTCGGGCGTGCGGCCGGTCATCGTCCACGGCGGCGGGCCGCAGATCGGACAGATGCTCGACCAGCTCGGCATCCGCTCCGAGTTCCGCGGCGGTCTCCGCGTCACCGACGAGCGCACCGTCAAGGTGGTCGAAATGGTGCTCGCTGGATCGATCAACAAGGAGATCGTGATGGCGATCAATGCCGAGGGCGGCAAGGCGGTCGGCCTCTCCGGCAAGGACGGCAACATGGTCTTTGCCGAGAAGGTGACGCGGACCGAGATCGATCCGGATTCCAACATCGAGAAGGTGGTCGACCTCGGCTTCGTCGGCGAGCCGAAGACCGTCAACCGTGCGGTCATCGACATGGTGCTGAAGGCCGAGCTGATCCCGGTCATCGCCCCCGTCGCGCCCGGCACCGACGGACACACCTACAATGTCAATGCCGATACCTTCGCCGGCGCGGTTGCCGGGGCGCTCGGCGCCGAGCGCCTGCTCTTTCTTACCGACGTGCCCGGAGTGCTCGACAGGCAGGGCAACCTCATCAAGGAACTGACCGAGGCCGAGGCCAAGGCGCTCATCGCGGACGGGACGATCTCCGGCGGCATGATCCCCAAGGTCGAGACCTGCATCGAGGCGCTCGACCGCGGGGTCGCGGGCGTCGTCATCCTCAACGGCAAGACCCCGCACGCGGTGCTCCTTGAACTCTTCACCGACCACGGCGCCGGCACGCTGATCCGGAAATGACGGAAGGCGCGGCGGAGAAGCGGCCGCGCAATCTCGCCCGCTTCGCCCGGATCGATGCTTGGGTCTTCGACCTCGACAACACGCTCTACCCGCGCCACACGAACCTCTACGCGCAGGTCGACCAGCGCATCCGCGAATTCGTCCAGCGGGCGCTGAAGCTTGAACCGGACGCCGCGCACAAGCTGCAGAAGGATTATTACCGGCGCTACGGGACGACGCTGCGCGGTCTCATCATGGAGCACGGCATCGCGCCGGACGATTTTCTCGAATACGTCCATGACATCGATCATTCGCCGGTGGAGCCGAACCCCGCCCTCGCCGACGCCATCGCCGCCCTGCCCGGCCGCAAGTTCATCCTCACCAACGGGTCGCGGAAACACGCCGAGAAGGTCGCCGAGCGGCTGGGCGTGCCCAACCATTTCGAGGACATATTCGACATCGTCCGCCTGAATCTCCTGCCGAAGCCGAACCGCGAGAGCTACGACCGTTTCGTCGCCGCCACCGGCATCCTGCCCGCCAGAACCGCGATGTTCGAGGACCTGTCGCGGAACCTCGCGGTGCCGAAGGCGCTCGGCATGGCGACGGTTCTGGTGATCCCGCCGGTGGCCACCGAGGTGATCACCGAAGCGTGGGAGATCGAGGGCCAGGATGCCGAGCATGTCGATTTCCTCACCGACGACCTCGGCGGGTTCCTGCGGGACGTGCTCGCGGAGATTGGCCGGCTGCGGTAACCCGGAACGCATCGTTGACGATTGCGGCAGCGGCTGCCTTCCCCTAGGTTCGCGCCGCCGCGACCGGACGGGGGATGAATGACCGACATTGCTGCCCTGGAGACGACCATCGACAAGGCCTTCGAGGACCGTGCGAGCCTCGGTTCGAAGACCTCCGGCGCGATCCGCGCCGCTGTCGAGGAAACGCTGGCCCTTCTCGACCGCGGCGCGCTCCGCGTGGCCGAAAAGGGCAAGGACGGCTGGGCGGTCAGGCAATGGCCGAAGAAGGCGATCCTGCTCTCCTTCCGCCTCAACCCGATGATGCGGATCGAGGGCGGACCCGGGAGGGCAGCCTGGTGGGACAAGGTGCCCTCGAAATTCGCCGGCTGGAGCGACGGCGATTTCGAGAAAGCCGGGTTCCGGGCCGTACCCGGAGCGATCGTTCGCCACTCGGCCTACATCGCGCCGGGTGTCGTCCTGATGCCGTCCTTCGTCAATCTCGGCGCGCGGGTCGAGGAAGGCACGATGATCGACACCTGGGCGACCGTCGGCTCCTGCGCCCAGATCGGCAGGAACTGCCACATCTCCGGGGGCGCCGGGATCGGCGGCGTGCTCGAGCCGCTGCAGGCGGGTCCGGTCGTCATCGAGGACAATTGCTTCATCGGCGCCCGCGCCGAGGTCGCGGAGGGCGTGATCGTCGGCGAGGGCTCGGTGCTGTCGATGGGCGTCTATCTCGGCGCCTCGACCAAGATCGTCGACCGCGCGACCGGAGAAGTGCATATGGGCCGCGTCCCGCCCTACTCGGTGGTGGTCTCGGGCACGCTCCCGGGCAAGCCGCTGCCCAACGGCGAGCCGGGTCCGTCGCTCTATTGCGCAGTGATCGTGAAACGGGTCGACGAGAAGACCCGCGCCAAGACCGGCGTCAACGAACTCTTGCGCGACTAGCCCTTGCGCGGCGCGCCGGTTACCGTTCCGCCGACGACTCGCGGCGTGAACGGGAGAAGGCAATGCGCATCGCGGCAATGATCCTCGGACTGCTCGGCGGCGTCCTCGGCCTTTTCGTCGGCTTCCTTGGTTATGCCGGCGGCGCGGTTCTGGCGCTGCTCAATCCCGATGCGACCGGCATGTTCGACTGGATCGTCCAGCTTTGGCTCGGCGCGCCGCGCCTGATGCAGATCGTCAGCATTGCCGTTCCGGTGATGACGTTGATCGGCGGCGGGCTGGCGCTGCGCCGGCCGGTTCCGGCCGCCATCCTGATGCTGATCGGGGCGCTCGGCTTCTTTCTCGTCTTTGGTCTGGGGTCGCTGGCGCTCACCTTCAGGACCTTCGTCGTGGTGCCCTTCCTGCTCAGCCTGATCGGCGGCGTTCTCGCCTTCTTCGGCCGTGAACCCGCGCCGCCCGCGGTTCCCGCCGCCTGACGATTTGACGGGCGCGGAAGCCAGCGACTAAACCGGCGCGATGAACCCCGCCCGCGGGGCGCCGAACGGCGCCGCAGCCTATCTCCAGGCCCTTGTCCGCTGCCCGTCGGTGACGCCCGCCGAAGGTGGTGCGCTGGCCTTCCTCGAGGGCGTCTTGAAGGGCGCCGGGTTCAACGTGACCCGCATGACGTTCAACGCCCCGGGCACGCCCGATGTCGAGAACCTTTTCGCGACCATCGGCCGAGGCCCCCCGCACCTCGCCTTCGCCGGGCATACCGACGTAGTGCCGCCGGGCGACGAGAAGCGCTGGTCGCACGGTCCGTTCTCGGGCGACATCGCCGATGGCTTCCTTTACGGCCGCGGCGCGGTCGACATGAAGGGCGGCATCGCCGCCTTCCTCGCCGCCGCGCTCGCCCACCGCGCAGGCAAAGGCGGGGGCACCCTCTCGTTCCTCATCACCGGCGACGAAGAAGGCCCCTCGATTAACGGCACAGCCAGGCTCCTCGACTGGGCCTTGCACCAGGGGCACCGCTTCGACGCGGCCCTGGTCGGCGAGCCGACCTCGCAGCGCGCGGTCGGCGACACGATCAAGATCGGCCGGCGCGGCAGCCTGTCGGGTACGATCCGCGTCACCGGCAAGCAGGGACACGTCGCCTACCCGCAGCTCGCCGACAACCCGGTGCCCAAGCTCGTCGCGATGCTCGACCGGATCGCGCGCGCCGACCTCGACAAGGGCACCGACCATTTCCAGCCCTCGAATCTCGAAATCGTCAGCGTCGACGTGGGCAATCCGGCCTTCAACGTCATCCCGGCGGAGGCGCGGGCGCGCTTCAACATCCGCTTCAACGACGCGTGGACGAGGCCGAAGCTCGAAGAATGGCTGTTGGCGGAGCTGGGCGCAGCCGCGCGCGGCGCGCGGTTCGAGCTGCAGATCGAGCCGGGCGCTTCGGACTGGTTCCTGACGCGGCCAGGACCGCTGGTCGACACGCTGTCCGCCGCGGTCGAGGCCGAAACGCGGAGCAGGCCCGAGCTTTCCACCGGCGGCGGGACTTCCGATGCGCGCTTCTTCAAGGACGTCTGCCCGGTGGTCGAGTTCGGGCTGGTCGGCGACACCATGCACCAGGTCGACGAGCGGGTGCGGCTTGCCGATCTCGACCGGCTGACCGTCATCTATCGCGGCTTTCTCAACCGCTTCTTCGCCGATGCTTGATCGCGAGGAGGTCGTCCGGTCGCTGACCGGCGCGTGGGAGCTTTTTCTCGACCGGCCGGACGCGGTCCGCCGCTTCGACGTCAGCGTCGCCGGCTTCTGGCGCTCGTTCCAGGCGATCCTTCTGGTCGCCCCGCTATACGCACTTGCCTCGTTCGCCGAGCGGCAGGCGATCCTCGCCGACCCGGCGGGGGCCGCCGGCTTCGACGACACGCTGTTCGCGCTCGACCGCGTGCTGTCGCTGGCGATCGACTGGGTGACGCTGCCGATCATCCTCGCGCTCATCGCCGGCCGCATCGGCATTGCGCGCACGTATCCCGCCTTCATCGTCGCCCGGAACTGGGGAGCGGTGCTTTCGATGCTGCCATTCGGCCTGATCGGCCTCGCGATGGGGCTCGGCTGGATCGACGCGGAAGCCGCGCAGATCCTGTCGCTCGCCGGACTGTTCCTGGTCCTGCGCTACAGCTACCTCATCGCGCGCCGGGCCCTGGAAGTGCCGGCGGCCATCGCGATCGCCCTCGTCGTCGGCGACTTCCTCCTCAGCCTCGCGATTGCCGCCTCGGTCGACGCCATCTTCGGTCAGTAATCGACCGCCACGAGATAGAGCCCGTCGGGCGGGGCGACCGGGCCGCAGCGCTCGCGGTCGGCCGCGGCGAGCGCGTCGGCGACCGCGCCAACCGGCCAGGCGCCCTCGCCCACCCGCTTCAGCGTGCCGGTCATCGAGCGGACCTGGTGCTGGAGGAACGAGCGCGCCGAGGCCTCGATGACGATCTCGTCACCGGCCCGCGCGACATCCAGCCGGTCGAGCGTCTTCACCGGCGATTTCGCCTGGCAGCTCGCGGCGCGGAAGGTGGTGAAGTCGTGCCGGCCGACCAGCGCCTGCGCCGCCGCCTGCATCGCCTCGACGTCAAGCAGCTGCGGCACATGCCAGACGCGGTTCCGGTCGAGCGCCGGCGCGCCGCGGCGGTTGAGGATGCGGTAGCGGTAGTGGCGTTTCACGGCCGAGAAGCGCGCGTCGAAATCGGCCGCGACCGGTTCGGCCCTCAGCACCGCGACGGGGTTCGGCTTCAGGTGGAAGTTGAGCGCGTTCCGCACCGTCTCGACCGGCCATTGCCGCGTGAAGTCGACATGCGCGACCTGGCCGAGGGCATGGACGCCGGCATCGGTACGACCGGCGCCGTAGAGCGTGACGGTCTCGCCGGTGAAGGCGGCGGCCGCCGCCTCCAGCGCGCCCTGCACGGTCGGCTCGCCGTCCTGCCGCTGCCAGCCGGCGAACGGCGTGCCGTCATATTCCAGCGTCAGCTTGTAGCGCGGCATCAGCCGAACCGGGTCCCCACGGCGACCGGAACGCCTCGCAAGAAATCTGCCACCTTCATCGCCTGGCGCCCGGCGCGCTGTACTTCGAGGAGCCGTACCGCGCCGGTGCCGCAGGCAACCGTCAGCGCTTCGTCGAGGACGGTTCCCGGAACACCGGTTCCCTCCGCCAGCGTCGAGCGGAGGACCTTCACCCGCTCCGGCGCCTTGCCGAAACCCGCCTCGAACCAGGCGCCGTGCTCCGGCGACAGCCCACGGATGTGGTTGTGGACCTCGCCCGCCGGCTGCGACCAGTCGATCCGCGTCTCGCCCTTCTCGATCTTCCTCGCGTAGGTGACGCCGTCGGATGCCTGCGGCGTGAACGTGAGGCCGCCCCGGGAGAGCGCGGCGAGCGCGCGCACGATCAGATCGGCGCCGAGACGGGACAGCCGTTCCGTCAGCTCGCCGGCCGTCGCATCCGGTGCGATCGCGGTCCGTTCCGCCATCGCTACAGGGCCGGTATCGAGCCCGGCTTCCATCCGCATCACCATGACACCGGTCTCGCGGTCGCCCGCCATGATCGCGCGCTCGATCGGCGCGGCGCCGCGCCAGCGGGGCAGCAGCGAGGCGTGGAGGTTGAGGCACCCTTCGGCAGGAACGGCGAGAAGTGCCGGGGGCAGGATCAGCCCGTAGGCGACGACGACGGCAACGTCGGGCGCGAGCGCGGCAAACGCCGCCTGTTCGGCCTCGCCCCTGAGGCTCGCCGGCGTCTGCACCGGGATGCCAAACCGTTCCGCGGTCTCATGAACCGGCGATCTGCGGAGCGCCATGCCGCGGCCGGCTTCCCGCGGAGCGCGGGTATAGACCGCCGCGACCTCGTGGCCCTGCCCGACAATCTCGGTCAGTGCCGGCACCGCAAAGGCCGGGGTCCCCATGAAGACGACGCGCAACGGCATGCCGTTCACCTGCCCGGCGGACGAGGCCGGCTCACAGCGCCGGCGGCTTCGGCGGGATCCAGCGCCCGTGCTTGGCGAAGCGCTTGATCACCATGTCGCGCTTCAGCTTCGAAATGTGGTCGATGAACAGCTTGCCGTCGAGGTGATCGATCTCGTGCTGCAGGCAGGTGGCGAGGATGCCTTCGGCATCGATCTCCTGCAGCTTGCCGTCCCGGTCAAGGTAGCGCACGCGGATCGAGGCCGGCCGCTCGACCTCGGCGTAGAATTCGGGGATTGACAGGCAGCCTTCCTCGGCGATCGCCCGCTCGTCGGACGAAGTCAGGATTTCCGGGTTGACCAGAAACATCGGCGCGGGCTCGGCGTTCTCGTCCTCGCGCTTGGCCACGTCGAGAACAACGACGCGGCGCGGCACCGCGACCTGGATCGCCGCCAGCCCGATTCCGGGCGCGTCGTACATGGTCGCCAGCATCTCGTCCATGAACCTGCGCAGGTCGTCGTCGATCCGTTCGACCGGTGCGCTTTTCTGGCGGAGCTGCTTGTCGGGAAGCGTGATGATGTCGAGCTTTGGCACGCGGCTCACATATGGAAGCGGACCCGCCCGGTCAACCGTCCTTGCGGCGCCCGAACCGGCCCTCTATCTCCTCGCTATGGTCAGGAAGGCCAAGCCCGTCCGCCGGCGAAAGTCGCTGAAGCGCAATCCTCACGCAATGGCGCTGGGGAGCCCGCTCTTCCGCGCCCGCGTCGAGCGAAACCCGTTTGCCTACAAGCGCCGGCCGAAGCACCGGAAGTCGGGCGAGGAGCCCGGCAGCATCGCCTGAGCCGCCGACGTTAACGAAGCCTTCGTTCCTGTTTTGTACTTTCTGCCAGAATCAAGCTAAGCTGGCGGAATGGAAAACATTTCAGCGCTCGACGTCTTTCTCCTTGCGGTGGCGCTCGTCGCCATTGGCGGGCTCTTCTTCGCGTGGCGGATGGCGGTTCGCCCTGCGCCCGTCGATACCGCGAAGGACGACGAGATGAGCGAGCGCCTGGCCGAGCTCGTGCGCGTCCAGGGCGAGATGACCGGGCGCATGCAGACCATGGCGGAGGTCCTCGGCACCCGCCAGGCGGAGCTTCTGCGCGGCCTGTCGGAACGCCTCGACGGCCTCGGCCACCGGCTTGGCCAGTCGATGACCGACACCACCCGGCATACGCAGGACAACCTCGCCAAGCTCAACGAGCGGCTGGCGGTCATCGACACGGCGCAGAAGAACATCATGTCGCTGTCGACGCAGGTGGTCGAACTGCAGAAGGTCCTCTCCAACAAGCAGACCCGCGGCGCCTTCGGCCAGGCGCGCATGGAGGCGATCGTCCAGGACGGCCTCCCGATGGGCTCGTTCGGTTTCCAGAAGACGCTGTCGAACGGCACCCGTCCCGACTGCATCATCCATTTTCCGAACGGAGCGCCGCCTCTGGTCATCGACGCCAAGTTCCCGCTGGAAGCATGGAATGCGATCCGCGCCGCCCAGAACCCCGAGGAACTGCGCTACGCCGAGGCGCGCTTCAAACGCGACACGCTGAAACACGTCACCGACATCGCCGAGCGCTATCTCATCCCCGGCGAGACCCAGGACACCGCCTTCATGTTCGTGCCCTCGGAGTCGATCTTCGCCGACATCCACGAGCGCTACGAGGAAGTGATCCAGAAGGCGCACCGCTCGCGGGTCGTGGTGGTCTCCCCTTCCCTCCTCATGCTCTCCATCCAGATCGTCCAGTCAGTGCTCCGCGATGCGCGCATGCGCGAGCAGGCGCATGTCATCCAGGACGAGGTGGTCAAGCTGATGAAGGATGTCGAGCGCCTCGGCGACCGCGTCCGCAGCCTGCAGACCCACCATCTCCAGACCGGCAAGGATATCGAGCAGATTCTGATCTCGACCGACAAGCTGGTGCGCGGCGCTGCGCGGATCGAATCGCTCGACCTCGAGGAGCCCGGTCCGGCGCCGGCAAAGCCGCAGAAGCCGGAAGCCGATGCCCCGGCCTTCCCCTTCCTGCAGACGGGGCAGGCCTAGTAGCCGCGGCCGCCTTTCAGGAACTCGATTTCCTCCGCGGTCGAGGTCCGGCCGAGCAGCTCGTTCCGGTGCGGGAAGCGGCCGAAGCGCCGGATCAGGTCGCGATGCCTGGTCCCGTAGTCGAGCTGGTTGCGGTTGTAGTTGAGCCATGCCGCCGGGCCGTTTACCGCGGCGTTGGCGAAAAGAAGCACGCAGCGGTCCTGGTCGGCGATGTCCTCGCTGTGCTCGAGCGGCAGGACCAGGCTGACGCGCTCGACGAGATAAAAGCGGTCGATCCCGCCGGCGATCAGCTCGTTGGCGATCGCCCGCGCCTTGCCGTCATAGGCGAACGCCTCGCCGAAGACGCGGAAGATATTGCGCGGGAACTGGTCGAAGAGGACGACCAGCGCCACCTGCTCCTCGCGGCCGAGGCGATCGAGATCCCAGGCCGCCTCCCCCGCCCGACGCAGATAGCCGAGCCAGGTCTCGCGAATAAAAGTGTCGGTCTCGTCGGAGCGGTTGAACCAGAGGTCGAACTTCTCCTGCGGCAGATGCTCCGGTCCCGACAGTTCGCCGAACCAGTAGCGGTAAATGTCGCGAAGCGGCGCGGTGTCCATGACCTCTCCGTCAGAATGCCGTCCGCCGGCGCATTGCCGCCGACAGCGTCCCCTCGTCCAGATAGTCGAGTTCGCCGCCGACCGGCACGCCGTGGGCAAGCCGCGAGACCTTGGCGCTGGTCGCCGCCAGCCGGTCCATGATGTAATGCGCCGTGGTCTGGCCCTCGACGGTGGCGTTCACGGCCAGGATCATCTCGCCGATGTCCTCGGCGAGCACGCGCTCGACCAGCCGGCCGATGTTGAGTTCTTCCGGCCCGACGCCATCGAGCGGCGACAGCGCGCCGCCGAGCACGTGATAGCGCGCGTTGATCGCGTTGGCCCGCTCGAGCGCCCAAAGGTCGGCCACGTCCTCGACCACGACCAGCGTGTGGCGGTCGCGGCGCGGGTCGCTGCAGATCGTGCAGGGATCGACCGTGTCGATGTTGCCGCACGTCGAACAGACGAGGACGCGGTCGACCGCGACGTTCATCGCCTCGGCGAGCGGGACGAGAAGCTGGTCCTTCTTCTTGACCAGGTGCAGCGCCGCCCGCCGCGCCGAACGCGGGCCGAGACCGGGGAGCTTGGCGAGCAGCTGGATCAGCCGCTCGATTTCGGGACCGCTGACCGAACGGGCCATGAAACCCTCAAACGTCATGGCCGGGGTTATCCCGGCCATCCACGGCTTCCTTGCCAACCGCCGCGAGGATGTTCAGCGAAAAAGAACGCGTGGATGGCCGGGAGAAGCCCGGCCCTGACGAGAGAGTGAAAACCATCGCGAAAGCCTTCACCTGATGAATTGCTCGACGAAGCCGCCGCCGAGGCCGCAGGCGGCGTAGTGCTTCCGGCACATGTCGATCTTGGTGAACACGTCCTCGTAGCCGACTGCCTTCCCCCACGGGTCGACGTAGAGCATCAGCCCGTTCACCTGGAAGAGCGTGATCATTTCGGGCACGTCATCCGGCACGACCAGCGTGTGCGTCTCGCCCGGCGGCTCGTAGACGTAGCCGCCCTCGCTCGCCACCCAGTCGTGTTCGAGGTAGTGCCACCTTCCTTTCAGCACATAGCCGTGAACCGGGTTGGTGTGGCGGTGACGGGAGAGAACCCCCGAGCGCGTCACCTTGAGGAGGTTCACCCAGTAGCCCTGCGAGACGTTGAGACAGAGCGGGCGGAACCAGACGTTGTCGGCCTGCGGTACCCAGACGCGGTCGTCCGCCGGGAGCACCGGCGCGACCACCAGGTCCGGGGTCATCTCCGCCGGCATCGGCAACTGGAAGGGCATGCGGGCCGTGTCGTCGGCCTTGGGTGCGGGCATGTCGTTGTCCTAGGTCAGAAGGTAGCCGCCGTCGACGGGAAGAACCACGCCGGTGACGAAAGCGGAAGCGCTGCCGGCAAGAAATAGCGCCGGGCCGATGAGATCGGCGGGCGTGCCCCACCGTCCGAGGGGCGTGCGGTCGAGAATGCCGCGGTTGCGCTTTTCGTCGGCGCGGATCGGCGCGGTCAGCCGCGTTTCGATCCATCCCGGCGCCAGCGCGTTGACGCGGATATTGTCCCTGGCGAAGGCGACGGCAAGCGCCTTCGTCAGCTGCACCACGCCGCCCTTGGAGGCCGAATAGGCGGGCGCGTGGCCGCCGCCGAGGAAGGAGTACATCGAACCGATGTTGAGGATCGCGCCGGCGCCGCTTCGGGCGAGCGCCGGGCGGCAGGCCATGGCCATCCGCATCGACCCGCCGAGGTTGATGTCGACCACCTCTGTGAAAGTGGCGAGGTCGAACTCCTCGGCGCGGCGGATGATGCCGGCGGCGTTGACGAGCACATCGACACGGTCGAGCGATCGGCCGAACGCCTCGGTCGCGGCGCTGTCGGTGACATCGAGCGGCACGTGGCGAAAGCCCGGCGCGGTCCAGGCCGGCGCGGCCCGGTCGGCGCCGATGACGGCGTAGCCGGCTTCGAGAAAGCCGCGCGCCAGCGCCTCGCCGATCCCGCCGGACGCGCCCGCGACTACGGCGGTCCTCCCGCCGGCATCAGGCCTTTGTTCAGGAGCTTCCACGGGAATCCCAGTTCTCACCCCGGACGAGGAATGGGCGTCCGTCCGGCTCGCTGTCAACCGCGACCGTGCCTCGCGTCAACGTGATCCGCCGCAGGTGCAGACGGGCGCGACTTTGAGTAGATTGCCGCCACTACCGGTGGCGACGCCCCGCCCAATGGTTTGAGATCCCCATGCAGCTTCGCTCGCTCCGCCTCGCCCTCGCGTTTGCATTTCTTTCGACCGCCGCGCTTGCTGCCGCGACGACGGACACCGCGCCGGCGGGCACGCCCGGCGGGGCGACGGTCGAGACACCGGCGCCGGGCGCCCCGGCGGGCGACATGAAGCTTGGCATGCCGCGGGTGCAGAACCCGGCCGAGCTTGCCGTCGCCGGCCCCCTCGGCGACATGGCGATGGGCGACCCGAAGGCCAAGGTGACGATCATCGAATATGCCTCGATGACCTGCCCGCACTGCGCCCGCGTCGCAAACGAGACTTTCCCGGCGCTGAAGGAAAAATACATCGACACCGGCAAGGTCTATTTCATCTTCCGCGAGTTCCCGCTCGACGACCTTGCGCTTGCCGCCAGCATGCTCGCCCGCTGCGCGCCGCCGGAGAAATATTTCCCGACGATCAAGATCCTCTTCGAGATGCAGGAGAACTGGGCGGCGGCGGCCGATCCCGGCGCCGCGCTCTACGGCTACCTCGCGCCGATGGGCTTCACCGAGGAGAGCTTCAATTCCTGCCTGCAGGACCAGAAGGTGCTGGACGGCGTCACCGCCGTCCGCGACCGGGCCGAACAGAAATTCGGGGTACGCGGCACCCCGACCTTCTTCTTCAACGGCACGCAGAAGGTCGGCGAACTGACCATCAAGGAAGTCGACGACATTCTGGCGCCGATGCTTTAGCCGGCGGCGCCGACGCTCAGAACGGCAGCTTCATCCCCGCCGGCAATCCCAGGCCGCCGGTCAGCGCGCGCATCTTCTCGGCGAGCGCCGCCTCCGCCTTCTGGCGCGCGTCCGAATAGGCGGCAATGACGAGGTCCTCGACGATCTCCGCCTCCTCGGGCTTGAGCAGCGACGGGTCGATATGGAGCGATTTCATCTCGCTCTTGCCGTTGACCGTCACCTTGACCAGCCCGCCGCCGGCGATGCCCTCGACGGTGAGGCCGGCGGCCTCGTCCTGGAGATTCTGCATCTTCTCCTGGATCTGCTTCGCCTGCTTCATCATGCCCATCAGGTCGCGCATGGCGTTCTCCGGCTCTAGTCGTCGATTGGCGGTTCGTCGTCGAAGCGCTCGCCGGACGCATCGGCTTGCGGGGTGGCGGCAAAGCCGCCCTCGGCATCGCGCACCCGCACGTCGACGATCTCGGCGCCGGGGAACCGCGCCAGCACCGCGGCGACCAGCGGCTCGGCGCGGGCGTCCTCGACCAGGCGCGAGCGCGCATCGCGCCTCGCCTCGGCAATCGTGCGGGCACCCTCGGCGGCGCCCACCGCGATCATCCAGCGCCGCCCGGTCCATTTTTCCAGCTGCGCGGAAAGCAGCCCGACCAACCCCGGCCCCGCCTCGGGGGTGAGGCTCAGCTCGATCGTGCCCGGCTCGAAGCGGATGATCCGGACCTCATGTTCGAGCGCGTGCTTCAGCTTCAGTTCGCGCTTCTCGGCGGCGAGCGCGACCAGGTCCGCGAACGTTTCGACGCGGGAGGCCGGTGCCGCCATCGTCGCCGGCTCGGGATCCGGCCGCGCCGCGCGGGCGGCGCCGCCGCCGCCGACCGCCGCCATGCGCGGCCGCGGCTCGGGCGCGGCGGGGCCGGCCGGAGGGGGCGAAGCGGCCCGCATCGAACCGCCGCCGTCCCGCAGCGCCTTCAGCGCCTCGTCCGGCGTCGGCAGGTCGGCAGCATGCGCGATGCGCACCAGCACCATGTCGGCGGCGGCGAGCGGCCGCGGCGCCTCGCGCGTTTCCTCGATGCCCTTGAGCAGCATCTGCCAGGCACGGACCAGCGTGCGCAGCGACAGCTTGCCGGCAAACTCCGCCCCGCGGCTCTTCTCGTCCTCGGTGAGCGCCTCGTCCTCGACCTCTGCGGGAGCGAGCTTCAGGCGCGTGACGACATGGGTGAAGGCGGCGAGGTCCTCCAGGACCACGGACGGGTCGGCGCCGACGTCGTAGAGGTCCTTCAGGCGGGCAAGCGCGGCGGCGATATCGCCGCGCATCACCTCCGCGAACAGGTCGAGGACGACACCGCGGTCGGCGAGACCGAGCATGGCGCGCACCGCCTGTGCCTCGACCGGCCCGTGCGCATGCGCGATCGCCTGGTCGAGGATCGAAAGGGAATCGCGCGCCGAACCCTCCGCGGCGCGCGCGATCATGAGGAGCGCCTCCGGCTCGATCGCCACGCCTTCCTTCGCGGTGATATCGCGCATCAGGTCGGCGAGCCGGCTCGCCCCGATCCGTCGCAGGTCGAAGCGCTGGCAGCGCGACAGGATGGTGACCGGAACCTTGCGGATCTCGGTCGTGGCGAAGATGAACTTCACGTGCTCCGGCGGCTCTTCCAGCGTCTTCAGGAGGCCGTTGAAGGCGGCCTTGGAGAGCATGTGGACTTCGTCGAGGATGTAGACCTTGTAGCGGGCGACCGCCGGCCGGTAGCGCGCCGCCTCGATGATCTCGCGGATGTCCTCGATGCCGTTATGCGAGGCCGCGTCCATCTCGATCACGTCGATATGGCGGCCTTCCATGATCGCGGCGCAATGCTCGCCGAGTTCGGTCATGTCGATGGTCGGCGTGTCGACCTTGCCGGGGATCGAATAGTTGAGCGCGCGGGCGAGGATGCGGGCCGTCGTGGTCTTGCCGACGCCGCGCACGCCGGTCAGCATGTAGGCCTGCGCGATGCGGCCGGAGCGGAATGCGTTGGTAAGGGTCTGGACCATCGGCTCCTGGCCGATGAGATCGGCGAAGCTCTGCGGCCGGTATTTCCGGGCGAGGACCCGGTAGGGGGCAGCGGGGCTCGGGCTGTCGGTTCCGTCCATCACGCCATCGTCCTGCCGGGCGGAGGACGCCCGCGGGGTGCAACCGGCCCAGTCGATCCTTGAGGGTGGGAGGCTGGCACAATGACCCGTGCCTGGCTCGTTAGGGCTGCTTCCTTCCGGACCTGACCCGGTTGGCGAGTGGCTCGTCCACCACCAACCTCCCGACGAGAATATCGTCTGCCGGGGCCGCCGGTGCAAGGGCGGCGACCCTTGCCGTCCACCGCGCTTTGGCCTTGAAGTGCGCCGAGATGAGCAGTTTCGTCCTCGATCCGCGGCTCGCCGCGGACTCCCACCCGGTATCGGCGTTGCCGCTTTGCGAGCTGCGCCTGATCGATGACGCGCGTTTTCCCTGGCTGATCCTCGTGCCGCGCATCCCGGGCGTCTCGGAAATCATCGACCTCGACGAGGATCGGCGTTCCGCCCTGTTTGCCGAGATCGTCGCCGTGTCGGGCGCGCTGCGCTCGGCCACCGGCTGCGACAAGCTGAACGTCGCCGCGATCGGCAATATCGTTGCCCAGCTCCACGTCCATGCCGTCGCGCGATTCCGCGGCGATGCCGCCTGGCCGCGCCCGGTCTGGGGGTTCGGCGAGAAGGTTGCCTATGACAAGGCGGGGCGGGATAGACTGGTCGAGAAGATCCTCACCGCCCTCCCCGCCTGATCCCCGCGAGTCTTGCTCATGCCAAGCTTCTTCGATGGCCTCCCGGCCGAGGAGCCGAGTTCGCTCACCGGCTTTGCCGGCAACCGCATCGACCGGCGGAGCGAGAAGCGCGGCGAGGACGCAATCGCCGCCGCGCTCTCCGACCGCGACGCGCGCATCTATCTCTTCCGCGGCGACAAGGCGCTGCTCCGCGGTGACGATCCGCTGTTCCTCGAAACCGAGGCCGGCGACCTCGGCGGCCTCGCCCATGACGTGGTCCTCCTCGGCTGGACCGAGACCGGCCCGCGGCTCGCCGCGACCATTCCGGAAACCGAGAAGGTCGACGAAAGCGTCATCCGCCTCATCGACCTCCGGTCGCTCGCCATCGAAGGCACCGTCGACCCGGCCCATCTGGGGGCGCTGGCACAGGCGCGGGCGCTTTCCAACTGGCACCTGAAGCACCGGTTCTGCTCGGTCTGCGGCCATCCGACCGAGGTTAAGATCGGCGGCTACCGGCGCGACTGTCCGTCCTGCAAGGCGGAGCATTTTCCGCGCACCGACCCGGTGGTCATCATGCTCGCCATCGACGGCGAGCGCTGCCTGCTCGGGCGCCAGGCGCGCTTCGCGCCGGGCATGTATTCGTGCCTCGCCGGCTTCGTCGAGCCGGGCGAGACGATCGAGAATGCGGTCAGGCGCGAGACCTTCGAGGAATCCGGCATCAGGATCGGGCGCGTGCGCTACCACGCCAGCCAGCCCTGGCCCTTCCCATCCTCGCTGATGATCGGCTGCCACGCCGAGGCCTTGTCGTCCGAGGTTACGCGCGACGAGGCCGAACTCGAGGCGTGCCGGTGGTTCCCGCGCGAGGAAGTGAAGTCGATGATCGCGGGAACGCATCCCGACGGGCTGAAATGCCCGCCGACGATCGCCATCGCCAGCCGGATCATCGCCGCCTGGGCGGAGGGGTAGCCCCGCGGCCCGGCTGCGCGTTATTCTGGTCAGGTCGGACACGAAAGTGGAGGGTCTCATGAGACGAATCCCGCTCGCCGTTGCCGTCTTCAGCCTGATTTCCTTGCCGTTTCAGTTTCCGGCAACGGCTCGTGCCGGCGCCATCGCCGAAAGCACCGAGCCCGGCTTCCGGGCCGAGGCGATCGACCTCAAACGCGACGGAAGCGGCGGCGTAACGCTGACGCTCAGGATCTACAACGATACCGACAAGGAAGCGGACCTGGCCTGCGAGATGCGCGCCAACGGCAACGAAGGCTGCAAGCAGGTGAGCGGTATCTACCTGATCGACGGCGCCAACAAGAAGCGCCACCTCGTCATGCGCGACTCGGACGGCAAGTGCATCTGCACCGACACGCTGACCAAGGTGCCGGCCAAGGGCAGCGTCACCGTCTGGGCGAAGTTTCCCGAGCCGCCGGCCGAGGTGAAGATGATGACGGCCATCGCGCCGCTCTTCCTGCCGCTCGACGGGGTGCCGGTCACCGGCCCCTGACCGGGGACAGGCCATGCGCGCCGTCCTCGCCTTCCTGATCGCGCTTGCCGCGCCGTCGGCGCTCGCCGCCGAAGGCACGCGCGACCTCGTGCCGACCACGAAGGACCTCACCTCCACCACGAAGGACCTTGTCGCCGAAACCCGCGATCTGGTCGCCACGACCGAGGACCTCATCACGGTCAAGGAGGCGCCGAAGGAGATCACGATCGAACTTTCCGGCGACATTCTCTTCGACTTCGACAAGGCCGATATCCGCCCGCAGGCGGTGCCGGCGCTCGCCGCCGCGGCCGAACTCATCCGTACCGGCGCCAAGGGCACGGTCAGGATCAACGGCCATACCGACGCCAAGGGCTCGGCCGCGCATAACCAGAAACTCTCCCTGGCGCGGGCGACCTCGGTGCGCGACTGGCTGGTCGCGAAGGGCGATGTCGGCAAGATCAAATTTGCGCTGAAAGGCTTTGGCGCGACAAAGCCGGTCGCCCCGAACACCAGGCCGGACGGATCGGACGATCCCGTCGGGCGGCAACTGAACCGCCGGGTGGAGATCATTTTCGCGCGGAAGTGACCGGCCCGACATCGGCACGGCGTGGGGGGTTACGCCCGCAAGTTCCGCCTTGGGCCCGGGTGGTGGCCCAACCCGGAGGAAGTGGGCTTAGGCCGGATGCCCGTCGGGCCAGGCCGAGCGGTAGGACCCACCCGGCGCACCTCCGCGGGATTCGCTCCGGTCTTCGCCGCCCGCCAGCATTTCGCGGATCGTCTGCACCACGTCCCGCGGCATATAGGGCTTCTGGATGAACCGCATCCCACCCCGGAGCGCGTCCGCGGCGGAAATGTTCATCCGCCCCGAGGTGATCAGCCGGTGGATGGCCGGATACCGCCGGGCCACCTCCCGGGCGAGGCCCAGCCCATCCATGCTTCCCGGCATGTTGATGTCGGTGAAGAGGATTTCGATCTCGGGATGCTCGTCCAGCACGACCAGCGCCTGGCCGGCGTCCCGCGCCTGGAAGACGGAAAAACCGTTGTCCGCGAGGATATCCGCAGCGAACTCGCGCAACAGGAACTCGTCCTCGACGATGAGGACCGCTACTCCGGAGGGATTCTGCCGCTTTTCCATGAGGTGCCAACGACCAATTGGGGCAACGGTTCCACGCGGGGTGTGCCAATCCACGGCTGCTGGTGAAGCGCTGCTTACAATTTTAGCTAAATGATCGATTAATTTGCGGATTCGAGGAAGCGCCCGCCGAGCTGGTCTGCCGGCCGGCGGCTGCGGTCGCGAAAGCGGTCGGGGTTGCTGGCCTCAACCCGCCCAGGCAGGAGCCTGGCGCCCCGCACCTGCGGCTATTCCAGCCCTTTCCTGCCGGGGCTGGCGGGGTAGACCCCGAGAATCCGCACCTCGGTCGAGAAGAACGCCAGTTCCTCCAGCGCCAGCTTCAGCGGCCGGTCGTCCGGGTGGCCATCGACGTCGGCGTAGAATTGCGTGGCGAAGAACTGCCCGTTCAGCTGGTAGCTCTCGAGCTTGGTCATGTTGACGCCATTGGTGGCAAAGCCGCCCATCGCCTTGTAGAGCGCCGCCGGGACGTTGCGGACGCGGAAGACGAAGGTGGTGATCACCGGGCCGTTGCCGGCCTTCGCCCAGGTCTCCTTCTTCGACAGGACGATGAAGCGGGTCGTGTTATGCGACTCGTCCTCGACGTTCCGCTTGAGAATCTTCAGACCGTAGAGCTCGGCGGCGAGCACCGGGGCGAGCGCGGCCTGGGTCGGGTCGCCGCGCTCGGCCACCAGCCGGGCCGCCCCGGCCGTGTCGCCCTCCACCATCGCCTTCCAGCCATGCTCGCGGATGAATTTCCGCGTCTGACCGAGGGCGTGGATGTGGCTGTGGACCGATTTGATGCTGGCCAGACTGGCCGAAGGCGGCGCCATCAGCTGGAAATGGATCGGCAGGAAATACTCCCCGACAATATGCAGGCCGGAGGTCGGCAGGAGGTGGTGGATGTCGGCCACGCGCCCGGCGATCGAATTGTCGATCGGGATCATCGCCAGCGCCGCCTTGCCGTCGTGCACCGCCTGGAAGCAGTCCTCGAACGTGGCGCAGGGCATCGGCTCGTGGTCGCGATGCATGTCCTGGCAGGCGATGTGGGAGTTGGCTCCCGGCTCGCCCTGGAACGCGATTCTCTTCATTTTCGCCATGGTGCCCTGCCCTTCTTCGCGCGCGAGGGTTTAGCGCAGGCCGGCGCGGGCGGAAAGCCGAAGCCGCGGCCCTAGGGCCGCAGCAACTCCCGCGCCCGGGCGAGGTCGGCGGGCGTGTCGACCCCGAGCGGCACCGTCTCGACCAGCGCCACGTCGATGCGCATGCCGTTTTCGAGCGCGCGCAGCTGTTCGAGCTTCTCGCGCAGTTCCAGCGGCGACGGCGGCAGGCGGACGTAGCGTTCGAGCGCTTCGCGGCGATAGGCGTAGAGGCCGATATGGTGGTAGAGCGGGCCCTCGCCCCAGGGCGCGGTGGCGCGGGTGAAATAGAGGGCGCGGATCAGCCCGGCGCCCGCGGGCGTGCCCACCACCTTGACGACGTTGGGATTGATGCGCTCGTCCTCGCGCACGATCTCCGCCGCGATGGTTGCGATGGCGACGGCCGGCTCGGCAAGCGGACGCAGCGCCGCACGCACGCTCGCCGCCGCAACCGTCGGTATGTCGCCCTGCAGGTTGACGACAACTTCCGCGCTGCTCTTTAGGTGGGCAAGCGCCTCGTGAATGCGGGCGGTGCCGTTGAGATGGTCCCGGCGCGTCATCGCCGCCTCGCCACCGGCCTTGCGCACCGCCCCCGCAATCCCCTCGTCGTCGGTCGCCACCACGACGCGGCCGACATCCGCCTCGACGGCGCGCCGCCAGACATGGACGATCATCGGCTCGCCGTGGATATCGGCGAGCGGCTTCCCCGGAAGGCGCGTCGCCGCCATCCGGGCGGGGATCAGCACGATCGTTTCGGGATTTGCCGTCAAAGGCGTGGCCGGGTGGCAAAAAGTCTCAAAACGCGCCGCTTATAGGGGTTGCTGAAACTCTCCGAAAGCCTGTAGTTTCCCGCCGGCAAACGGCGAGGCGCGCGGAATCGGGCGGGACATGGACAGCTTTGAATTCAACAAGATCGCCGGTGCGGTGCTGGCGACGGCGCTCGGCGTCATGGCGCTCGGCATCATCGGCGAGATGATCTATGCCCAGGCGGTCCCCGAGAAGCCCGGCTTCGTGATCGCGGTCGCCGAGACGCCGGATGGCGGCACGCCGGCGGCCGCGGCGGTCGCGCCGATCGAGGTGCGCCTTGCCTCGGCCGATCCTGCGGCCGGCCAGGCGATCGCCAAGAAATGCCTCGGCTGCCATTCCTTGGACCCGAGCGGCGCGCGCGGCCCGGCCGGCCCCAATCTCTATAACGTCGTCGGTGCGCCGGCCGCCCACATGGAAGGGTTCCCGTATTCCAAGGCCATGCTCGACCGGCGTGCGGCTGGCGGCAAGTGGACGTTCGCGGACCTCGACAAGTTCCTGACCAGCCCGAAGGCCTTCGTGCCGGGAACCGCGATGGGCTTCGCCGGCCTCCCCAAGCCGGAGGACCGCGCCAACGTCATCGACTACCTGCGAACGCTCTCGCCGAACCCGCTCCCCGTTCCGCCGCCGCCGGCCGCGGATGCCAGCGCGCCCGCAGCGGGCGGCACCGCGGCGCCTGCTGCGACCGCTCCTGCGGCAGCGACCCCGCCCGGCTCCAATCCGCCCAATCCTGCCGCGCCGGCCACGCCGCCGGCGCCTGCCCAGTAGCCGGCGCCGAAACAGCCTTGCTGCGGCCCCATTCGGCGGGCATCGAACCCGCCGGCCGGCGCAGCTGATCCTGCCTTAAATTTCGGTAAGATGACCGGGCGCCGCTGATTTCACACGACAGCGCCCTTAATATGCCGCCGAGGTGTTTCACCAGAGGATCAAGGATGCGGAGATTCATGACGGTGCTGGCCGCCGCGGCGCTGAGCGCGATCGCGGGCGCCGCCGGTGCAGCCGATGGCGAATGGCTCCACGCCACCAGCCTGATCGATCCCACGCCGAAATATCCCGCTGATTTCAAGCATTTCGACTACGTCAACGTCGACGCTCCGAAGGGCGGACTTGTCCGCTTCTCGGATACCGGGACGTTCGACTCGCTCAACTTCGTGACGCCGAAGGGCACGACGCCGTCGGGACTCGGGCTCATCTACGACACCCTGATGGTGCCCTCCGAGGACGAGGTCTCGACCGAATACGGGCTCCTCGCCGAGTCGCTCAAGTTCCCGCCGGATTATTCCTCCGTCACCTACCGTTTGCGTCAGGGCGCCAGGTGGCATGACGGCGAACCGGTGACCGTCGACGACGTCGTCTATTCCTTCGAGAAGCTGAAGGAGATCAATCCGAGCCAGGCCTACTACTACCAGCACGTCGTCAAGGCCGAGAAAACCGCCGACAACGAGGTCACCTTCACCTTCGACGGGCCGGGCAACCGCGAGCTGCCGCACATCGTCGGCCAGCTCGTCATCCTGCCCAAGCACTACTGGGAAGGCACCGACACCAACGGCAACAAGCGCGACATTTCGAAGAGCACGCTCGAGCCCCCGCTCGGGTCCGGCCCCTACCGGATAAAGAGCGTCGTCGCGGGTCGGACCATCTCCTACGAGCGCGTGCCCGACTACTGGGGCAAGGACCTGCCGGTCAACGTCGGCGAGAACAATTTCGACGAGATCCGCTACGAGTATTTCCGCGACGAGACGGTCGAGTTCGAGGCCTTCAAGGCCGGACAGACCGACTGGCGGGTCGAGCCCTCCGCCCGCGTCTGGGCGACCGGCTACGACTTCCCGGCGGTCAAGGACAAGAAAGTGGTGATGGAGCTGTTCGAGCAGCCCTACCGCTCCGCCGGCCTGATGGTCGGATTCGTCTTCAATCTCAACCGCGACCCGTTCAGGGACATCCGCGTCCGCCAGGCCTTCGACCTCGCCTTCCCCTATGAGGAGATCAACAAGACGCTCTTCTACGGCCAGTACACGCGCCTGAAGAGCTATTTCGACGGCATCCCGCTCGCCTCTTCCGGCCTGCCGCAGGGCCGCGAACTGGAGATCCTCAACGAGGTGAAGGACAAGGTTCCGCCGGAGGTCTTCACCAAGGTCTATGCCAACCCGCTCAACGATACGCCCACCCAGCAGCGCGACAATCTCCGCAAGGCGCTGGCGCTCCTGAAGGATGCCGGCTGGAACCTCCAGGACAACAAGCTCCTCAACGCGCAGGGCCAGCAGATGCACGTCGAGTTCCTGATGAACGGACCGCTCTACGAGAAGATCGCGCTCCGTTATCAGACCGAGCTCGCCAAGATCGGTATCGCCCTCGACATCCGCACCGCCGACTCGGCCCAGTACGAGAACCGCGTCCGCAGCCGCGACTTCGACATCATCTACAGCGGCTGGACGCAGTCGATGTCGCCCGGCAACGAGCAGACCGAGTTCTTCGGTTCGCAGTCGGCCACCCGCGACGGCTCACGCAACTACGGCGGGATCAGCGATCCCGCGGTCGACGCGATCATCAAGCACATCCTCGTCACCAGGGACCGCGACGAGCTGGTCGCCGCGACCAAGGCGCTCGACCGCGTCCTGCTCTGGAACCACTACCTCGTCCCCGGCTGGACGCTGCGGGCGTCGCGGGTCGCGCGGTGGGACCGTTTCTCGCACCCGGCGAACCTGCCGGAATACAGCATCGGCTTCCCGAACGTCTGGTGGTACGACCCCGACAAGGCGGCGAAACTGGGGAGCGCGCAATGAGAGGCCTGTCGCGCCGCACCGCACTGAAGCTGGCGGGAGCGGCCGCGGCCTTCACGGCGCTCAGGCCTTATGCCTGGGCGGCCGGCAAGACCGGCCTGCACGGGCTGTCGGTCTTCGGCGACCTCAAATATCCGCCGGGATTCGAGCACTTCGGCTACATCAATCCCAACGCGCCGAAGGGCGGGCGGATGAATTTCCAGCCGCCCAACTGGCTCTACAACCAGTCGACCCAGACGTTTAACACGCTCAATTCCTTCATCCTGAAGGGCGATGCGCCGCCGCGGATGGAACTCACCTTCGACACGCTGATGACCGGCGCCGCCGACGAGCCGGACAGCGTCTACGGCCTGCTCGCGGAGAGCGTCGACGTCGCGGAGGACCGCAACACCTATACCTTCCATCTGCGCGAGGGCCCGCGCTTCCACGACGGCTCGCCGCTGACGGCCGAAGACGTCGCCTTCTCGCTGATGCTGCTCAAGGAGAAGGGGCACCCCAACATCTCGCAGGACATAACCGAGATGGTGAAGGCGGAGGCGCGCGACCCACGCACCGTCGTCGTGACGCTTTCGGGCAAGCAGAACCGTTACACGATCCTCACAATCTGCGGCCTGCCGATCTTCTCGAAGGCCTACTACACCTCGCATCCGTTCGACTCTTCCAGCCTCGACATCCCCCTCGGATCGGGAGCCTACAAGGTCGGCAGGCTGAGCGCCGGGCGCTACATCGAGTACGAGCGCGTCGCCGACTACTGGGGTGCGACGCTCCCGGTCAACGTCGGCTTCAACAATTTCGACGTCATCCGCATCGACTTCTTCGCCGAGCGCCAGCCGGCCTTCGAGGCGTTCAAGAAGGGCGACATCACCTACCGCGAGGAATTCACCTCGATCACCTGGGCGCAGGACTACAACTTCCCCGCGGTCAATGACGGCCGGGTGAAGAAGTCGCTCTTCCCGCAGGAGATGCGCCCTTCCTTCCAGGGCTGGTTCTTCAACACCCGCCGGGCGAAGTTCCGCGACCCGCGCACGCGGCTCGCCGTCGGCCTCGCCTTCGACTTCGAGTGGACCAACCGCAATCTCTTCTTCGGCTCCTATACGCGCCTCAGTTCCTACTTCGAGAAGTCCGACTTCAAGGCCGAGGGTGTGCCGACGGCGGACGAGCTGAAATACCTCGATCCGCTCCGCCATGACCTGCCGCCCGAGATATTCGGGCCGCCTTTCGTGCCGGCGGCGAGCGACGGCTCCGCCAGCCGCGACCGCAAGCGCCTCAAGGAAGCCTCGGACCTCCTCGCCGCCGCGGGCTGGCGCCAGCAGGGCGACGCGCTGGTCGACGAGGAAGGCGCTCCCTTCGAGATCGAGTTCCTCAACGATGCCGCGGTGTTCGAACGCGTGCTCGGCCCCTACACCGAGAACCTCAAGGCGATCGGCATCAACGCGACCATCCGCCAGGTCGACCCGGTCCAGTACGACCAGCGCCAGAACACCTTCGATTTCGACGTGATCATGTTCGCGCTGTCCCTGTCGGCAACCCCGCTCGACGGGCTGAAGCAGATTTTCGGCTCGCAGGCGGCCGACACGCCGGGGAGCTACAATTTCGCCGGCATCAAGGACAAGGCCGTCGACGCGCTCCTCGACAAGCTGCCCACCGTCTCCTCGCGTGCCGAGCTGATCGGTATCACGCGCTCGATCGACCGTATCCTCAGGAACGGCCACTACTGGGTCGAGAACTGGTATCAGGAGAATCACCGGGTCGGTCACTGGGACCTGTTCGGGTGGCCGCAGGAGAAGCCTGCCTATGCCTTCACGCCGGAAGTGACCTGGTGGTTCGACCGCGAGCGCGCCGCCGCAATCGGCAAACCGGACGGCTAGAACCGACGCCCTGATGGCCGCCTACATCCTCCGGCGACTGCTCCTCATCATCCCGACCATCATCGGGATCATGGCGATCAACTTCGTCATCGTGCAGTTCGCGCCCGGCGGCCCGGTCGAGCGGGTCATCGCACAGCTGACCGGCACCGATGTCGCGGCGACGGCGCGCATTTCCGGCGGCGGCGGCGATTTCGCCGGGGTCAATGCCGGGCAGCAGGCCGGCGCCGACAATCTCACCTCGAAATACCGCGGCGCGCAGGGCCTCGACCCGGAATTCATCAAGCAGCTCGAGAAGCAGTTCGGCTTCGACAAGCCGCCGCTCGAGCGCTTCGGGCTGATGCTGTGGAACTACGCCCGCTTCGACTTCGGCCAGAGCTATTTCCGCGACGTGAGCGTGCTCAAGCTGATCGGCGAGAAGATGCCGGTCTCGATCTCGCTCGGCCTGTGGATGACGCTCATCTCCTACCTGATCTCGATCCCGCTCGGCATCCGCAAGGCGCTGAAGGACGGCACCCGCTTCGATACGTGGACGAGCGCCGTCATCGTCATCGGCTACGCGCTGCCCGGATTCCTGGTCGCGATCTTGCTCATCATCCTGTTCGCCGGCGGATCGTTCTTCGATTTCTTCCCGCTCCGCGGCCTCACCTCCGACAACTGGTCGGTCCTGCCGTGGCCGCAGAAGATCCTCGACTATTTCTGGCACCTCGTCCTGCCGCTCATCGCCATCGGCCTGTCGGCATTCGCAACCACGACGCTGCTCACCAAGAACTCGTTCCTCGACGAGATCCGCAAGCAATACGTGATGACGGCGCGGGCGAAGGGCCTGTCGGAGCGACGGGTGCTCTACCGGCACGTCTTCCGGAACGCGATGCTGATCGTGATTGCCGGTTTTCCCGGCGCCTTCATCAGCGCCTTCTTCACCGGCTCGCTGCTCATCGAGACGATCTTCTCGCTCGACGGGCTCGGCCTCCTCGGCTTCGAGTCGGTGCTCAACCGCGATTATCCGGTGGTCTTCGCCACGCTCTACATCTTTTCGCTGATGGGGCTGATCATCAACCTCGTCTCCGACCTCACCTATACGTGGATCGATCCGCGGATCGATTTCGAGACGCGCGAGGTCTGAAGCGGTGGACCAGATTCTCGAGAAACGCGGCTACGAGACGATCCAGCCGGAACCCGGACAGACGCAGCCGCCGCCGAAGCGCGCCTGGTGGTCGCTGTCCCCGATCAACCAGCGCCGCCTCCGCAACCTCAAGGCCAACCGCCGCGGCTACCTGTCGCTGTGGATCTTCTTCGTTCTCTTCTTCGTGTCGCTGTTCGCCGAATTCATCGCCAACGACCGGCCGATCGTCATCTCCTACAAGGGCGAGATTCTGTTCCCGGTCTTCAACAACTATCCCGAGTCGAAGTTCGGCGGCTTCCTCGCCACCACCGATTACCGCGACCCCTACATCCAGGACGAGATCCTCGCCAACGGCTGGATGGTCTGGCCGCCCATCCGCTACTCCTACCGCAGCGTCAACAACGAGACTGCCGAGCCGGTGCCGGCGCGTCCGTGGTGGATGATGGACAAGGAGACGCGCTGTTCGCACTACGCGGAGGGCGTCAACGACCGCAACTGCACGCTCGGCAACTGGAACTGGCTCGGCACCGACGATCAGGGCCGCGACGTCGTCGCCCGGCTCATCTACGGCTTCCGTATCTCGGTCGAATTCGGGCTGGTGCTGGCCATCGTCTCGTCGGTGATCGGCGTCTTGGCGGGCGCGGTGCAAGGCTACTTCGGCGGCTGGATCGACCTCGGCATGCAGCGCTTCATCGAGGTCTGGACGGCGATCCCGGCCCTTTACCTGCTCCTCATTCTGTCGTCGGTGATCGTGCCGAGCTTCTTCGTTCTCCTCGGCATCCTCCTCCTGTTCTCGTGGGTATCGCTGGTCGGGGTGGTGCGCGCCGAATTCCTGCGCGGACGCAACTTCGAATACGTCAACGCCGCCCGGGCGCTCGGCGTCTCCAACATCACCATCATGTTCCGGCACCTCCTGCCGAACGCGATGGTGGCGACGCTGACCTTCCTGCCCTTCATCCTCAACGGCTCGATCACGACGCTGACATCGCTCGATTTCCTCGGCTTCGGCCTGCCGCCAGGCTCGCCGTCGCTCGGCGAATTGCTGGCGCAGGGCAAGGAAAACATCCACGCGCCGTGGCTCGGCCTCACCGGCTTCTTCGTCATCTCGATCACGCTGTCGCTCTTGATCTTCGCCGGCGAAGCGGTCAGGGATGCCTTCGATCCCCGGAAGACGTTCCGGTAGGCGGATGGACGCGTCTAGACAGCCCCTCCTCTCCGTCCGCAACCTCGGCATCGTCTTCCGCCAGAGCGGCACCGCCCATGTCGCGGTCGACGACGTGAGTTTCGACATCGCGCGCGGCGAGACGGTGGCCCTGGTCGGCGAGTCCGGCTCGGGCAAGTCGGTCACGGCGCTGTCGATCATGCAGCTCCTGCC
>Ga0070741_10005587_pt1 | contig 27732 bp, 25 predicted proteins | sample Coa_R1_4_FD_66440 | JGI IMG/M metagenome (GOLD analysis project Ga0070741, IMG submission 66440) | Surface soil microbial communities from Centralia Pennsylvania, which are recovering from an underground coalmine fire - Coalmine... | ecosystem: Environmental > Terrestrial > Soil > Unclassified ...
GCCGAAACTAACCCCGATGACCTTCGCGATCCGTCGCATCGCCGTCCGCTTCGCGCTGCTCCTGGCGCTGGCGGCCGTCGTGCCCCTGATCGCCTACGGCGTCGTCTCCATCTGGTCCCTCCAGCGCGGCACCCGCGAGTCGATCGTCACCGGCAACGAAAACGTCGCCACCCGCGCCGCCGAAGAGATCCGCCGCTATGTCGTCACCAACGCCGAGCTGCTGAAGGCGCTCGCCGCCGACCTCCAGGACACCGGCCTGACCACGTCGCAGCAGGACCGGATCCTGAAGAACTACGTGCTCCAGTTCCGCGAATTCCGCGAGGTGACCCTCTTCGACGAGGCCGGCGCCACCATCGCGTCGAGCCGCGTCGGCGCGCCGCGCGTGGCCATCCCCAAGAGCGCCACGCTCACGATCGACGGCGTCCGCATGTCGCCGATGCGCGTCGACGAGGACCTCCTGCCGACCGCGCTGTTCGGCGTACATCTCCTGAAGCTGAACCAGCCGGCCGGGTGGCTCGTCGGCGAGTTCAACCTCGAGGAGATGTGGCGGATGGTCGACCGCATCCGCATCGGCGAACACGGCTTCGCGATGGTCGTCGCGCCCGACGGCGGCGTGATCGCGCACGGCGATCCCGACAAGAAGGCGCTGGTCGCGCAGACGTGGAACATGTCGGCCAACCCGCTCGTCGCCGCGATCCGCGCGCAGAGCTCGGACCCGCGGAGGCAGAACCCGGAGCCCGGCACCCGCAGTCCCGAGCCCGCCACGCCCGTGGCGCGCGAATACGCCGACGAGGCGGGGCGCCGCGAGCTCGGCGTCGCCGCGCCGATCCCCGCCCTCGGCTGGAGCGTCATCGTCGAGCAGCCGACGTCGGACGCGTTCGCGAGCGCCGCGGAGCTGCAGCGCCAGCTGATCGTCGCGATTTCGGCGGCGCTCTTCGTGATGATCGCCGTCGGGTACGGATTCGGCCGCAGCTTCATCAATCCGATCCTCGAGCTGAAGCGCGCGACGCACGACGTCGCCGCGGAAGGACGCCTCGACACCCGCGTCGACATCCGCCGGCGCGACGAGTTCGGCGACCTCGGCGAGTCGTTCAACCGGATGGCCGATCGCCTCGTGGAGCTGCAGGAGGACGTGAAGCGCCAGGAGCGCCAGGCGATGTTCGGCCGCATGGCCGCCGGCCTGGTCCACGACCTGTCGCACCCGATCCAGAACATCGGCAACAGCACGCGCCTGCTGCTGCGCGACGACGTGGATCCCGAGTCGCGCGAGATGTTCCGGCGGACCATCGAACGCGAGCTCGGCACGCTGAAGCGCTTCATGGAAGATCTGCGGAACATCGTCAAGCCGAAGCCGATCGAGCGCTTCGTCATGGACGTGAACGGATCGCTCGGCGAGATCGTCGAGTCGATGCGCTCGGAGGCCGAGCGCAACGCGCTCGAGATCCGCACGCACTTCGCCGACGGCCCGCTGCTGATCCAGGGCGATCGCTTCGCCCTCGACCGCGTCTACCGCAACCTGATCACCAACGCGATCCAGGCGACGCCGGCGGGCGGCACCATCACGGTGACCACGGCCCGCAGCGGCGACCACGTCGAGATCCGCGTCAGCGACACCGGATCGGGCATCCCGCCCGAACGGCTCGCGGCGATCTTCGACGAATTCGTCACGACCAAGCGCCGCGGCCTCGGGCTCGGCCTCGCAATCTCCAAGCGGATCGTCGAGCAGCTCGACGGCACGATCGACGTGCAGAGCGAGGTGGGGCGCGGCACCGCGTTCACGCTGCGGTTCCCGGCGTCGAGCGATGGATCGGCGCACGCGGCCGCCAGCTGACGACGTGCGACCACTCGAAGTCCGAAGTCCGAAGTTCGAAGTCTGAAGTGTCAGGGGGGGAACCGATGTTCCGGACGCTCGTGAAGACCGACGCAGTGAGAGTCGAGGATCAGCAGGTGCCGGTGCGCTACTTCGAGCTGCGCACGCTCCGCGGCGCGCGCCGCTACAGCGCCGAAATCCTGCTGGCGCCCGGCGATCGCATCATTCTCGACGACGATTCGGTGACGAATCTCGAGGCGAGAACGCAACGGCTGGTGCCGGCGACGTTGTACAGCCGGATGCTGGCCGCCCGCCGCACCGCCGCGTAGAGGCGGCGCTGACCCCGAGAGTGGACGCGGCTGCCACCGCCGCGCCGCTCTCGCTGATCAATTCGTCAAGTGGAAGTCCGGGGAGTGTTCGAGCGTTACTTGCGCGGAAGGACGGCGTCCTTCAGCTGCTTGGCGATTCTCGCCTTCACGACGGTCTTTGCCGGAATCTTGATCGCTTCGCCCGTCGCCGGGTTGCGACCCATCCGGGCCTTGCGCTTCTGCACCACGAGCTTCACCATCCCGGGCAGCACGAACTCTCCCGAGCGCTTCAGCTCCTTCTCGGCGAGCGCCGTCAGCTCGTCGAAGTACTCGCGAGCCTGCGTGCGCTTCACCTCGAAGCGTTCAGCGAAATGCGAAAAGAGTTCGGATTTGCCCATCCTCCGGGCGTCGGCCATCGGTGTTCTCCCCTGCACTTGACGCGCGGTGATCGGCACCGCAGGTTGCGCGCGCGCAACGTGACCCGCGGTTTTCTTCGCAAAAACGTCGTATGCTAGCGCGCGCTTCGCGCGAGTGTCAATGCGCCCGTCCCCGAAAGTCCGTTGTTTTCCGCTATATTTCGGGCTATGTCAAGCTCGACGATCGAGACGTTTCCCAACCCGCGTCCCGAACGGGACTACGAAATCGCCATCGACTGCCCCGAGTTCACCTCGGTGTGCCCGAAGACCGGCCTCCCCGATTTCGGCGAGATCCGCATCACCTACGTCCCCGACGGGGCGTGCATCGAATTGAAGTCGCTGAAGTACTACATGATCGAGTTCCGCAACCGCGGCATCTTCTACGAGCACGTCACCAATCAGATCCTCGACGACCTCGTCGCCGCCATCCAGCCGCGCCGCATGACCGTCGTCGGCGATTTCTCCGTGCGCGGCGGCATCAAGACCGTGGTGACGGCGGAGTATCGGAAGCCGTAGCGTGGGTGCGGACGGGTCGGTCCGGATCCCCATCGAGCGCGAGCTCGATCTGCATCCGTTCGCGCCCGGCGACATCGCGTCGGTGGTCGACGAATACGTCGACGCGGCGGCCGACGCGGGATTCGCCGAGGTGCGCCTGATCCACGGCCGCGGCCGCGGCGTGCAGCGCGGCATCGTGCAGGCGGCGCTCGAACGCCATCCGCGCGTGGTGGAATTCTGGGACGACGAGGCGTCGCACCTGGGCGCCACGATTGCGCGCCTCGGGCCAGTTCTGTAAGCCCGGCGGCCAAAACCGTCACCCGCCTGCGCAAGGATTTCGAAAGGGAGCCGATGAAACAAGGGCGTTTTCGCGGGTACGCCTCTTGCGCCTCACGCGCGCGTGGACAGCATCAAACCCGACCTGGTCCCCGATTCGCTGCCGTCAGATCCGCGTCCCGTTCAAGACGAGTGGGGCCTCTACGATCCGGAGCAGGCCGGGTTTGAAGCCGTCCTGCGCAGACTGGCGCTCGACGAAGACGTCTCCGACGTGTCCGACAGATAGACCTTGTCGCCGACGCGGATGCCGCGCCCGGCGCCCGCCGCGAGCTCCACCACCATCCTCGCCCCGAAGCACGCCGCCATCCGCCACGGCCCGACCTGCTCCGCAATCCGCCGCACCGTCCACTGCCGGTCCACGAACACCACGTCGATCGGAAACTGCATGAACGCCGTGTGAATCGCGAAGCACGGCTTGATCACCAGGGCGGCCGCCGGGTCGAGCGACGCGCGGCCGAGCAGCCCCTTGCGCCGCGACGCGCGCGTGTCCGCCAGCTCCACGGAGCTGGCGATCGTTTCGCCCGTCCGCTCGTTGAGCAGCCGCATCAGAACACGCCCGGCACGAGGTGCCACGCGACGCGCGAGCAGTACGCGCGGTAGAGGTTGTCGTCGCCGAGCACGCGCTCCTCGAGCAGCGCCCGCCAGATCAGCGCGCTGTCCGCCACCGCGATGATCGCCGCGTTGAGCAGCGTCGGATGCGCCGCGATGAACGCGAGGTGCGTGATGAGATACCCCGAATAGATCGGATGCCGCACGACCGCGTACGGGCCGGCGGTGACGACGCCGCGGTTGGCCGGAATCAGGCCGAAGCTGCGTCCGAGCACGATCTTGCCGCACACGACGATCGCGAGCCCGACGGCGGACACCAGCGCGGTGATCGCGTCGCTCGCCAGCGGATCGACGGCCGTCGGCCGCAGCAGCGGCGGCCCGACCAGCGACAGAATCGTCAGCACGGCCGCGCCCGCGGACCGGTTCACCAGCTGCGTTCGGCGCCGAACCACCATCAGGACGACGACCAGGCCTTCGCTGACGACGAGCAAGAGGCCGGTGAGATGGCCCGTGCGCCGGAAGTCGCCCAGCAGGATCGTCGTCAGCAGCAGGAACAGCGCGCCGACGCACACCCGCGCCAGGATGTCGGTCAGCACCGGGAACGCGAGGCGCCTCGCCTTCATTGCGGCTCGGCGTCGACGAAGTACGCCCGACAGGCGCGGTCGAGCAGTTCGCGCGTGATCGTCGGCGCGACGCCGCGATACCGGCAGAGCGCGACGACCTGTTCGATCAGATCGCGTGGATGGCACGCGCGCAGCGGCCGGCCGGACGGCTCGTAGTGGCGGCGCTGCAGGTACTGCACGATGATCGGATGGAAGCGCAGGTTGGCGCGGCGGCAGTTCAGCTCGAAGATCCGGATGTACTCGTCCACCGTCGGATCGACGACGGGGATCTTGTAGGGAATGCGCCGGAGGAACGCCTCGTCCGCCAGCGACTTCGGATCGAGGTTCGTCGCGAAGACGATGAGGACGTTGAACGGCACCTGGAACTTCTTGCCGGTGTGCAGCGTGAGGTAGTCGAAGCGGCTCTCGAGCGGCACGATCCACCGGTTGAGCAGCTCCTGCGGCCGGATCCGCTGGCGCCCGAAGTCGTCGACGAGGAATACGCCGCCGTTCGCCTTCAGCTGGATCGGCGCCTCGTAGAACTTCGTCAGCGGGTTGAAGGTGAGGTCCAGCTGGTCGAGCGTCAGCTCGCCGCCGACCATCACCACGGGCCGGCGGATGCGGACCCAGCGGCGATCGCGCTGCTCGCCGATCACGACGCTCGGCTCGTCGACGTCCTCCTCGAGCGACTCGTGGTTGATCGGATCGAACATCGTGATGATGTGGCCGTCGATGTCGACCGCGTGCGGCACGTACATCTCGCCGCCGAGCGCCCGCCCGAGGCCTTCGGCCAGCACCGTCTTGCCGTTGCCGGGCGGCCCGTAGAGGAACAGCGCCTTGCCGCCGTTGACGGCCGGGCCGAGCTGCTCGAGCACTTCGTCGGCCACGATCAGGTGCGTGAAGCCGCCGCGCAACCGCTCGTGGTCGATGTAGCCGCGCCGCTGATGCAGCGCCTGCATCTCGGCGACGTAGCTCGCGAGCGGCACCGGCGCGGGGCCGACGTAATGGTTGATCTCGAAGTACTGGCGCGCGCGGTCGCGGCCCATGTCGGTCAACGAGTAGCGGAACGACGCGGATCCCGTGCCGGTCGTGCCGCGCACCTCGATCAGCATGTGCGTGCGGGCGCGCTCGACGAGCGGCTCCAGGATCGCGAACGGGATCCGCATCCGCTCGGCGATGACGGTGCCGGTGGTCTCGGTGCCGTACAGCGTCTTGATCAGCAGCTGCTCGAGATGATCGGCCGGAATCCCGACCTCCTCGAGCGTGCGCGGCAGCGGCGGCGCGAAGCTGCGCGGCGCCGGCAGCGGTTCGGCGTGCAGGACGGAAGTGGCGGGGCTCATTGCCGGGTCATGGGAAGCAGGACCTGGACGAACTTGATGACGGCCGGTCCGATGGTGACGATCCAGATTGCCGGGAAGATGCAGAACACGAGGGGGAAGACCATCTTCACGCCGGTCTTCGCGGCCGCCTCCTCCGCGCGCTGGCGGCGCTTCGTCCGCAGCGTCTCGGAGTGCACGCGCAGCGACTGCGCCACGCTCGTGCCGAACTTGTCGGTCTGCACGAGCATCGTCACCAGCGAGATCACGTCGTCCACGCCGGTGCGCTCGCCGAGATTGCGGAGCGCCTCGCTTCGCGGCTTGCCGGCGCGCAGCTCGAGGTTGATCAGCGACAGCTCCTCGGCGAGATCGGGATGCGCGAACGCGAGCTCGTCGCCGACGCGCTGGATCGCCTGGTCGAGGCCGAGGCCCGCTTCGACGCTGACCACCAGCAGGTCGAGCGCGTCGGGCAGCCCGAGCTGGATCCGGTGCTGACGGCGCTTGGCGACGCGGCCGAGCATCACGCCGGGCAGGACGAATCCGAGCCCGCAGGCCCCGAGCGCGAAGAACAGGTTCGGCCTGAACACCAGCGGCGTCGCGAAGAGCGCGAACATCAGCAGCGCGAATCCGATGCGGATGCCGAGGAAGATCGTCACCGCTTCGTTGTTGCGGTACCCGGCCATGACGAGCCGCTGCTGCAGCTTGCCCATCTCGGACGGCGATCGCGGCACCGCGCTGCCGAGCCGCTTCAGCCCGTCGAGGACGACCTGGTCGTACGTGCGCTCGGGCTCGATCGCACGGCCGCTCTCGGCCGCCAGATCGCCGAGGCGGCGCTCGATCGTGGTGGCGCCGCCGGTCGAAAACGCCATCGCCGCGCCGCCGACGAGCAGCGTGACGAACAGGAACGCGAGCAGCGGAAGCAGAAGGGTCACGACTACACCTCGATCTTGATGACCTGCTTGATCCAGAAGAACCCGATCGTCTGGAGCACCAGGCCGCCGATCACCATCGCCTGCCCGATCGGCTCACGGAACAGCGGCCCCATGAAGTCGGGATTGATCCACAGCAGCCCGATCGCGAGCGCGGCCGGCAGCGCGAGCAGGACGTACCCGGTGAAGCGGCCGTGCGCCGTGTGCGTGCGCACCTGCCGCAGGATCTTGAACCGCTCGCGCACGACGTGGGCGAGGTTGTCCAGAATCTCGGCGAGGTTGCCGCCGGTCTCGCGCTGGATCGTGACGGCGGTCACGAAGAAGCGCACGTCGAGCAGCGCGACGCGGTCGGCGAGCTGGTTCAGGGCCTCTTTCAGCGGCAGCCCGAAATTCTGCTGATCGAACGCCTTCTTGAACTCGGGCCCGACCGGATCGTTCATCTCGTCCGCGACCATGCCCATCGCCGTCTGGAAGGCGTGGCCGGCGCGGATGGCGCGCGAGAGGAGGTCGAGCGCCTCGGGGAACTGCTCTTCGAAGCGCTTGATCCGGCGCGCGGCGCGGTAGCGCAGGTACATCAGCGGCGCGACCAGGCCGACCACGCCCGCAATCGGGCGAACGAACACGCGCGGCGTGAGCAGCGCGGCGAGCACGATGCCGACCAGCGCCAGCGCCAGGCTCGCGACGACGATGCCGCTCGGCGTCGCCTTGACGCCGGACCGTTCGATCAGCCGCAGCAGCCCGGTGCCGCTGGCCGTGTCGCCGACCATCCGGTCGAGCATCGGCAGCGGGCCGCGCGCTTCCTCGCGCACGATGCTCGGCGCGTCCGGCGTCGGCTCGATCGCCGGCCCGGCGACGTCGCGCAGACGCTTGTCCATCTCGCGCGCCGCGAGCAGGCCCGGCAGGTAGGTGATCGCCGCGTACGTCGCCATGACGAGCGCGACCACGAACAGGAACACGATGAGCGCCACGCCCATCACCGCACCTCAGTTGCGCCTTCGAACATGTCGGCCGGCAGATGGATGCCGGAGGCGCGCAGACGCTCGCAGCACTTCGGCCGCACGCCGGTCGCACGGAAGCGCCCGAGGACCTTGCCGTCCTGCGTGATGCCGACCTTTTCGAACATGAAGATTTCCTGCATGGTGATGATGTCGCCTTCCATGCCGGTGATCTCGGAGACGCTCGTCACCTTGCGCGAGCCGTCGCTCAGGCGCGTCTGCTGCACGACGATCTGGATCGCCGACGCGATCTGCTGGCGCATCGCGCGCTCCGGCAGGTTCGTCGCGCCGGTCGCGATCATCGTCTCGATGCGGCTCAGCGCGTCGCGCGGCGTGTTGGCGTGGACGGTCGTCAGCGACCCGTCGTGGCCGGTGTTCATCGCCTGCAGCATGTCCAGCGCTTCCTCGCCGCGCACCTCGCCGACGACGATGCGATCCGGCCGCATGCGCAGGGCGTTGATCACGAGCTGGCGCTGGCGGATGGCGCCCTTGCCTTCCACGTTCGGCGGCCGCGTCTCGAGACGGGCGACGTGCTCCTGGTGCAGCTGCAGCTCGGCCGCGTCCTCGATCGTCACGATGCGCTCGCGATCGCCGATGAACCCCGACAGCACGTTGAGGAGCGTCGTCTTGCCGGCGCCCGTGCCGCCGCTGATCAGGCAGTTGAGCTTGGCGCGGACGCAGTGCGTCAGGAACTCGAGCATCGGCCGCGTCATCGCGCGCAGGTTCACCAGGTCGTCGGCCTTCAGTCGATCCGAGGGAAACCGCCGAATCGAGAGCAGCGGGCCGTCGACGGCGAGCGGCGGGATGATCGCGTTGACGCGCGATCCGTCCGGCAGCCGGGCGTCGACCATCGGCGAGCTGTCGTCGACGCGCCGCCCGACGCGGCTGACGATGCGATCGATGACGCGCATCAGGTGCGTGTCGTCCTGAAACGTCGTCGGGACGCGCTCGAGGATGCCGCCGCGCTCGACGTAGACGTTGTGGCACGTGTTGACGAGGATGTCGCTGATGCCCGGGTCGCGCAGCAGCGGCTCGAGCGGCCCGAGGCCGAACACGTCGTCGATCAGCTCGGAGAAGAGCGTCTCGCGCTCGCCGAGGCTGATCGGCACGCTCTCCTCGACGAGCAGCGTGCCGAGCAGCGATCGGATCTCGCTCTCGGCGCGCGCGCGATCGACGTTCGCCAGCGCCTCGAGGTTCAGGCGGTTGAGCAGCTTGCGATGGACGTTCGCCTTCAGCTCGAGGTACTGCTGCCGGACAGGGGCCGGCGTCTGACGGAGCGGTGCAGCAGCGATGCTCATGAGCGGTTACCAGAGGGAAGCGATCCGGTCGACGTTGAGCAGTCCTTTCCGCGGCGGCGGCGCCGGCTGCGTGTCGGCGTTCGGATCGAGAATGCGGCGGGTGAAGCGATCGAACTGCGCCGCCATCTCGGAGTTGCCCGCGAGCGTCAGCGGCACGCCCGAGTTGAGCGCCGTCGACACCGTCTTGTAGTCGCTCGGGAACGTGTGATGGATCGGGTGCCCGACCGCCGTCTCGATCTGCTTCGCCGGAATCGGCAGCGGCTCGGCCGCGCGGTTCATCAGGAAGCGGACGCGTTCGCCGCAGGCGCCGAGCTGCCGGACGCGATCGAGCAGGCGCTGCGCGTTGCGGACCGACGGGACGTCGGGGTTCGCGACCAGGAACAGCTGCTCGGCCGTGTAGAGCGCCGACAGGCTGCACGAATTGATCTGGCTGCCCGCGTCGATCAGGATGTACTCGTACTCGCGCGCCAGCAGGCGGAACATCTCCTCCATCGCGCCGGCATCCGACGCGCCCGGCCGATCGAACTGATCGGACCCGGCCAGCACCTCGAGCCCCGACTTGTGCGTCGTCACGAGCTCCTTGAGGAACTCGCGATCGAGGCGGTGCAGGTTGTCGATGGCGTCGATGATCGTGAAGCGCGGGCGGATGCCGAGCGAGAGCGCGACCTCGCCGAGCCCCGGCTTCAGATCGACGATGATCGTCGACCGTTTGCTGAGGCGCGCGAGCTCGACGGCGCAGTTGACGGCGATCGTCGTCGTGCCGGCGCCGCCTTTCGCGCCGAAGAAGACGAGCGTGGTCGCCGCGGGCCGCGCGCCCTGGACGGTCTCCCGGCGCGCCGCCGTGCGGCGGATCGCGCCGTGGAACGCCTCGTCCTCCGGCGGCCACGCGAAGAACTCGTTGGCGCCGGCGCGCATCGCCTGCAGGATCAGATTCGGGTCGTTGGCGGCGGCGACGGCGAAGATGCTCGCGCCCGCGGCCGCGCCGCGCCACCGCTCGATGCTCGCCATCGCCGCGGAGGCATCGCCGCGCGCGTCGACGATGATGACGTCGGTCGACGCGACGTCTTTCGTGACGCGCTCGTCGATCAGGGCGATGGGGATCGCCCCCGACCGGAGCATCCGGCCGATCTGCTTCGAGAACGCGTCATCGTGGCTGACAATCAATCCGACGAGTTGGGCCATGGCTGCTGAACCAGACTATTGCTGCTTCTTGCTCTTCGCGAGTTCCGCGTCGTAGGCGGCCTGGGCCGCCTTCAGCTTCTTCTCGGCGTCAGCGACTTCCTTCTGCTTCTTCTTGTCCTCCTCCGCCTGTTTCTTGTCGAGCTCCGCCTGCTTCTTCGCGATCTCGGCGTTGCGCTTCGCGGCGGTCTCCTGCGCGTTCTTGTTGATCTGCTCCTGGCGCTTGGCCTCCTCGGCCTCGCGCTTCTGGCGCACCTTGGCCGCTTCGGCCTCCTGCTGACGCGTCTTGTCGAGCGCTTTCTGTTCCTGCGGCGTCAGCGGCCGCGACGCCTGCGCGACCGGCGTCGGCATCGGCGTCGCCGGCATCGCGTCGCCGTTGACGACGGGGCGCGCGCTCGGCGTCAGCGCCTGCACCGTCTGCGCGGCGGCCGCCGGGCCGGTCTGGACCGCCGCGGTCGCCGCCGGCGCGGTCGGCACCGGCTGCGCCACGGGCTGCGCCGGCGTCTGCACCGCCGCGGAGCCGCGGCCGTCGGTGAACGCCTGCGGCGGCGCCTCGAGCGACTTCTTCTGCGGCAGCGGCGCCATGAACGGCTCGCCGAGGCGCGGCAGGTTCGGCGTCACGCCGGGCGAGTTGTTCGGCAGAATCTGCGGCGTGATCATCACCACGAGCTCGGTGCGATCCTTCTGCGCCGCCTGGCTCTGGAACAGGAGACCGAGAATCGGAATGTCGCCGATGCCCGGCACCTTCTGCAGCGTCTTGTTCATCTGGCTGTTGATCAGCCCCGCGATCGCGAACGTCTGGCCGTTCATCAGCTCGAGCTCGGTCTCGGTGCGGCGCGTCGAGAGCGCCGGGATCCGGAATCCCTGCAGCAGCACCGCGTTGTTGAAGTCGAGCGAGCTGACCTCGGGGCGCACGTGCAGGCGCACGCGGTCGCCGATGACGGTCGGCGTGAAGTTGAGGCGGATGCCGAACTCCTTGTACTGCACGGTGACGGTGACGCCGCCCTGGCCGGGCTGCGCGATCGGAATCGGGATTTCACCGCCGGCCAGGAAGCTCGCTTCCTTGCCGCTCTCGGCCACCAGGTTCGGCTCGGCGAGGCTCTGGAGCAGGCCGCGCGTCTGCAGCGCCTTGATCACGGTGCCGAGGTCGTGCTTGAAGTCCCACACGAAGAAGTTCAGGAAGTCGCTGAAGATCAGCTTGTTCGACCCGTTCTGGTTGTCGAACGTCGGGCCGGGGAACTGGTTGGTGCCGATGCGGCCGATCGCGTCGTGGAACTCGCCGTTCGGGCTGGTGAAGAACGAGGCGCCCAGCTCGGTCAGGGCGCTGCGGCTCACTTCGGCGAAGCGGACCTTCAGCAGCACCTGGTTGCTCGGCGCGTCCGCCTGCAGCGCGAGCAGGTTGACGACCTCTTCCTTCTTGTCCACGTAGCCGGCCGCCAGGTTGATCGCCTTCTCGATGACCGTCTTGTCGCGCACCGTGCCGGCCAGGACGATGTCCTTGCCGTTGCTGCGGACGTCGATCTTCTCGCCCGGGAACAGCTGCTCGACCTGCTCGGTCAGCCGCGCGAGATCGCGCTGCACCACCACTTCGTACTTCTTGATGGCGCCGGCGCGGTCCCACACGAACATCGAGATCGTGCCGGGCAGCTTGCCGTTGATCAGCAGCTCGCTCGGCGACGTCACGATGGCGTCGGCGATGTCGGCGGTCGTCAGCGACACGCGCGCGATCGGCGCGCCGACGTTGACGACGGTGGAGCGCCCGACCATCAGGCGAACGCTGTCGTCGGCGTAGACGATCCGGCGGTCCGCGACGACGATGATCAGGATCAGCAGCGAAACGAATCGACCGAGCCGGCCCATGGTCAGTGCTCCTCGCGCACGATCTCGTGCGCACGTTTATCGCCTCGAATGATTTCGACCGACGCGCCCTCGAACGCCGGCGCCGGCGCGGCCGCGGCCTTGACGGGGTTCGCCGCCACGTGCGTGCGCTGCGCCGCGTTCTTCGCCGGCGCGCCGAAGCCGAGCAGCGCGGCCGGGCGGATGCCCGCCGTGTTCGGCGTCGTCTTGTCGAGCGGGTTGCGGAGCGCGAGCTGGATCTTGCCTTCGCTGCTCGCGAGCGTCAGGCGCTCGGCTTCTTCGGGCGCGACCAGGAGCGTCACGACGCTCACGGCCATCGGCTTGTTGTTCCGCTCGTCGCGCTCGATCTTCGTGCCGGCGGCCAGCACCTGCACGTTGGTCAGGATGACCTTCGACGTGATCTCCTCGTGGCGGTCCGTCGGATTGACGACGGCGAGCACGTCGACGTGCGTGCCGGGCAGCACGTAGCCGGCGACGCCGATCACCTCGTTGACGCGCACCGACACGGCGCGGAGGCCGGGCGGGATGGCCGGCGGCAGGCCGGCGCCCGCCTCGGTGCTCGCGAGCTTCACCGGCAGGATCGGCTCGTTCTGGATCACCGGCATGATCAGCCCGCGGCCGATCACGTCCTTCGGATCGCTGAACGCGCCCGCGGGCGCCGCGTTCGCGGGCCACTCGATCACGCGGACGTCGTTTCGCGTCAGATCGGCGCCGACGTCGAGGTCGGTCGCGGCGACGACGACGAGCTTCGTCGGCACGCCCGGGCCCGGCTTCGGAACGTTCTGCACGTAGTTGTAGGTCGCGTAGGCGAACACGCCGCCCAGCGAGACCGCCAGCGCCAAGACCATGAACACGCGAACTCGACCCATGACCATCCCCTATTCGTTGCGCATCAGCGCGGAAGCCGTCGTGAAGATCCGGCGCACGTCAGAACCCCAGCGCCACCGCGAGCGCGCCGATGGCGATCGCCGGCGCGTACGCGAACCGGTTGACTCGAATGGCCTCGATCTCGCCCGCGTTCAATCCCCCGGTGGTGACGAGCGTCGCCGCGCGCGCGAGCGTATCGCGCAGCAGGCGGCGGTGCAGCGCCACGGCGAGCGCCAGCGCGCCGCCGGCCATCGCCGTGTAGAGGAACGCGAGCAGCGCGCCGCCGGGTCCGAGAAACGTCCCGAGGGCGGCGAACAGCTTCACGTCGCCTGCGCCGGTCGCGCCGATCACGTGGCCCGGCAGCATGACGAGCAATCCGATGGCGAGTCCGCCGAGCGCCTGCGCGAGCGTGACGCTGCCCACCCCGAAGGCCGCGACGGCCAGGCCGACGATCGCGGTCGCGCCCGTCAGCACGTTCGGGATGCGGCGCGTACGCAGGTCGATGGCGGTGCTGAGCACGCCACCCGCGACGACCGCGGACACGGTGATCGGATCAGAAAATTTGAGCAACTTTGGCCCAGAACAGGTTGTAGATCGTGTTGCCGAGCAGCTGGACGGCGCCGAACGCGACCATCGCGATCAGCGACGCGAGCAATCCGTATTCGAGGAGGTCCTGCCCGTCGCTCCGGCGGACGAACCTGATAACAACGGCACGCAGCGACTGCATCGTTGTCACTCCAGTAAGGGTGGCGCGGCGAATCGCGTCGGGATCCGCCGCGCCGATGTCCGTGCCGTCGTTTACGAACCCGCCGCGGTGTTCAGCTTGCCCGCGATGTTGTTGAAGATGCTCTGCACGCTGGTGCCGGCCGACGCGACGGCCGCATACGCGACGAGCGCGATCAGCGCGACGAGCAACGCGTACTCGAGCAGGTCCTGCCCGCTCTCATCCTTCGCGAACGACCGGACGTAATTCACGAACGCCATGTGTTTCTCCTCCTGCGCGTTCTCTTGACGCGCTACCCCGAGTGTGCGAAATGCGGTCACGCTCGCTGCCCACGATCGCGCCACGCCCGGACATAGCGCAACCGACATGCCACGCATGCCGCACCGGCGCACGCGAACCGCCGCAAGCTGCGATACGTGCGGTGAGTTAGCGCGCAAGCGTGACGATTGCCGACGCGCGAATCGGCGCGCGGCGATCGCCGCCGTATCCGCTCATTTCGTAAGCGGCAGATCAACTTTCGCGGCCGGTGACGCGTGACGAAACGGAACACGCGCGGTAATCGGCCGGAAATGCGCGTCGATTCGCGCGCCAGGTCTGGAATACCGATTGCGATACCCGACGGGTCGGTGTGTCCGCGGCGGGCGCGACGCCCGGGCCGCGCGCAAGGAGGGGGTCAATGCGCCGCGTCGTGAACGATGCGATGCTGTCGGCCGGCGCGCTGGTGGCGCTGGGGACACTGCTCGTCGCCCTCGACAGCCGCGTGCGTGAACACGTGATGCGGGTGGGGAGCGGCGGCGGCGCGGCGGATCTCTCGGCGCTCGCCGGTCAGGTGCGCGAGCTCGCGAGCGTGACCGTCGGCGTCGTCGACGACGCGGTGTGGATGCACCCGGCGCTGGCGCTCTTCGTCGTCGCGGCGACCGTGCTCACTGTGTTTATGGTTCGGACATAACCCATGGCGCTGATACTCGCAATCGAATCGGATAAGCGGCAGGTCAACTACCTGACCGCGATGGTGCGCGGGAAGCTGCACGCGGAGCTGGTGCTCGGCGAGACCGCCGAGGGCGCGCTCGAGCGGCTCGGCGATCGCGTGCCGGATCTGATCCTGACCTCGGCGCTCCTGTCACCGCGCGACGAGCAGGCGCTCGGAGACCGCCTCCGCAAGTTGAACGGCGTCGCCGCCCACGTGCAGATGCTGACGCTGCCGGTCTTCGCGCCGCCCTCGCGGCCGGCGCAGAGCTCCCGCGGCGGCGTCCTGTCGGCGCTGCTCGGCGACCGCAGCCAGGCGGCGGGCCCCGACGGCTGCGATCCGGCGGTGTTCGCGGAACAGTGCAAGGAGTATCTGCGTCGATCGGCGGAAGACCGCGACGCGCGCCGGCACGAGCACCCGCCCGAGTTGCCGGTGACGATCGAAACGGCCGCGGCGATCGAACCCGAACGGACGGCAGCGGCCGACACCGCGGCCGATCCCGAAGACACGGGCGTCGACATCGACCTCTCGGATCTGCTCGCCGACGAGTCGAGCTCGACGCGCGCGGCGGCGATCGCCGACGACGACGAGCCGGCGATCTACGAGCTGTCGGCCGACGCGCTGGACATCGACCTGGTCGCCGCGCCCGCCGACGAATTGATCGCGGCGCCCGCGGACGAACTGGACGAATTGATCGCCGCGCCGGCCGACGAGGCGCCGGCCGCTCCCGAGGCGGACGAGGACGAGTTCGACGACTTCCAGAAGGTGATCGACGCCCTGAAGCGCGAGAGCGCTCAGGTGCGCGTCCCGCGCGAGCGGAAGCCCGAAGCGCCGGCGGTGCAGACCGCGGCGGTGCAGACCGCGGGCGGGCCGGGTCCGTCGCCGAAATCGACAACGGCGGTCCCGACGCCTGCGCCGGAACCGGCAGCCGCCGCAGCGATCGTCGTACCGCCGGCGATCGCGCGCATGGAGCCGCCGCGCCGGCGCCTGCGGCCCGCCGCCGACGAATGGGGCGTGTTCGATCCGATGCAGGCCGGCATGGCCGCGCTCTACGAGCGCCTCGAGCAGCTCACGCAGGACAAAGAGCCGCACTAGAGGCGCGCGTGCGCAGACTCCCGCGCTGGAATCTGATCCACGTCGCACTCGCGTGCATCGCCTCGCTGGCGGCGATGCTGATCGTGCATACCGGCGCCGACCCCGATCTCTGGGGCCATCTGCGGTTCGGCATGGACATGCTCGCGAGCGGCCGGCTCGCGTCGCACGATCCGTATTCGTTCACCTCGGACATCCCGTGGGTCAACCACGAGTGGCTCGCGGAAGTGATCTTCGCCGCGCTCTTCTCGCGCCTGGGGGCGATCGGCATCACGCTGCTGAAGACGGCCATCGTCGGCGCGGTCGCCGCGATTGCCTGGCGCGGCGTGCGGCGGGCCGGCGGGACGCCCTTCGCCGCCGCGGCGCTGACGACGGCGCTCGTCATCGTGACGTCGTACCGGACGGTGCCGATCCGGCCGCAACTGTTCTCGGTGTTGTTCTTCACCCTCCTGCTCGTCATCGCCGACCGGATCGAGCACGGCCGCGAGCGGGCGGCGCTCGCGATTCCGCTGCTGTTCTGCGTCTGGGCCAATGCGCACGGCGGGTGGATCGTCGGCTTCGGGGCGTTGACGCTCTGGGCGATCTGGACGCGGCGCTTCGTGCTGATCGCCGCGGCCGCCGCCGGCACGCTGGTGAATCCGTACGGCATCGGGCTCTGGTTCTTCATCCGCGATACGGTCGGCCTGGCGAGGCCCGACATCTCCGACTGGCTGCCGATCTATCGTCTGCCGCTCACGCTGATTCCCGTCGAGTGTGCGGTGCCCGCGCTGGCGGTCGCGGCGATGTGGTACACGCGCCGGATTCCACCGGCGCGGCAGCTCGCGGTGCTCGGCCTGCTCGCATTCGGAACGGTGCGGGTCGGCCGGATCGACGCGTTTCTCCATATCGCGGTCGTTGCCATCTGCGCACCGGCCCTCGCGGCGGCGGCCAATGCGTTCGACGAGCGCCTCCGCCGCTCCGGCGCGCTGACGCGGCCGTCGTTCGCCTGTACGGCAGCCGCGTCTGCAATCGTCGCCGTCGCGGCGTCGTCGTCGATCTCCGGCCTCGGGCGCATTGCGGTCGAGGGACCGTGGATTCCGGATCGCGACGCGGTGCAGGTCCTGCGCGAGCGCGTCGCGCACACGAAGCTGATCACCTGGTTCGACTGGGGTGAGTACGCGATCTGGCATCTGTCGCCGAACGGCGTGCTCGTCTCGATGGACGGGCGGCGCGAAACCGTCTACAGCGACCGCGTGCTGCACGAGCACTTCGCGTTCTACGACAACGAGGGCGCGGAGGCGTGGCGGTATCCCGACCGCATCGGCGCCGAGAGCATCTGGCTGCCGAAGCGCCTTCCGATCGTCAAGGTTCTGTCGGCTCACGGCTGGCATGCGGTCTTCGAAAGCCCCGTGTCCGTCGTGCTGCAACGCGAGCCGACCGCCGTGCGGGCGACGCCGCCAATCCCGCCGGCGGCCGCGTCCGTCGTCGCGTTTCCCGGACCATGACGCGCTGGCGCTCGTACCCCGCCCTGATTGCGGCCGTGCTGTGGCTGATGTGGGCGGTGGACGCCTCGGCGCCGGGGTCGACCGATCGAGCGGGCAAGCCGAAGGGGACCGACTTCCTGCAGTTCTACGTCGCGGCGTCGCTCGTGCGCGACGGGCGCGCCGACGAGCTGTACGACATCCGCGCGACGGACGCGCGGGCGCGGGCGATTGCGCCCGGGGCGCGCGACGCGCTCTACGTGCCGATTCAGAGTCCGGCCATCGCGGTCGCGCTGCAACCGCTGGCGGCGCTGCCGTACGCGCGCGCATGGATGGTGTGGACATCGCTGCTCGCCGCCGCGTTCGCCGCGGCGTGTCTCGTCCTCTGGCGCGGCGCCGGACGCTTGCGCGCCCACCCGGTCGAGTCGGCGGCGTTCGCGGCCGCGCTGCCGGCGTTCTACAGCACCGTGCTCCACGGCCAGCTCTCGGCGTTCGCGCTGCTGCTCGTCGCGCTTGCGCTGTGGGCGCTTCGCCGCGACGCCCGCTTTGGGGCAGGACTGCTCGTCGGCTGCCTCGCGTTCAAGCCGCACTGGGTCGCCGCCGCGTCCGTCCTGTTCGTGGCCGCGCGCGAGTGGCGCGTGATCGGCGGGATCGTCGTCTCGGCGGCGGGTCAGCTTGCGCTGGCCTGCGCTGCGCTCGGTCCGCGCGTCGCGGTCGCGTACGCCGGGGCGCTGCGCTCGATCTCGGCGATCGGCGATCTCCTCGAACCGCGGCCCAGCCTGTCGCTGCGCGGGCTGACGAGCGTCCTCGTCGCCGACGCCCGCGCATCGCTCGTCGTCTACGCCGTCTGTTCCGCGCTGGTGGTGTCGGCGGCGGCGCACATCTGGCGGACGTCGCAACGTGACGAGTGGCGGTACTCGGCGTGGCTGCTCGCGACGGCGCTGATCAGCCCGCACGTGCTCGAGTACGATCTGCTGCTGCTGGCGCCGGTGTTCGTGCTGCTCGGATCGTGGATACTCGAAGCGCCGGAGGAGGCGTCGCGGAGGCTGGCGATCTACTGTGCGGCCGTGCTCTTCGCGGCGCCGATTCTGACGCCGCTGCCGGCAGCGGTTCGCGTGCCGCTGATCGTCGGCGCGGCGGCGGCGCTGTTCGCGGCGATCGCGTTCACGGTTCTGGAAAGCAGCGCGGCGCGCGCAGCAGGGATCCTGTCGCCGTCGTAACCGGCGAGCCGTCGCGGCGGGAGAAGAGGATCGAGCGCTCGTCCGCGAACACGGGCTGCCAGCCGTGCTGCGGCAGCCACGACGCCGCCTCGAGGTCCGCCGGCAGCCAGACGTAATCGGGCTTCAACCGGGCGAGCACCGCGTCGCGCGCCGCCGGGTCGAAATAGAACTGCAGGTGCTCCCGCACGACGTCGTCCGAGTACACCGTCTCGCGTCGACCGTCGATCGAGACCTCGATGCCGCGGTCGGCGAGATGCCAGATCGCGTACTGGCCCCAGTCGAACCACGTCAGCAGACGTCCGTGGACGTGCTGCCGCTCGATGAAGTCCACCACGCCAGGACGCGGCGAAAACACGTCGTCCACACGCACGCATGCGGCGTTGGCGGCGCCGACGTTCGCCGCACCGACCGTCACGATCACGAACAGGACGAGCGCCGTGGCGTGCTTCCAGAACGGTTCGACGGGTCGACGATCGGCAATCGCCGGATCGCGCCCCGGCCGGCGAATCGCCGGCGCTGCCAGGATCACCGTCGCGAGCGCGAAGAATCCCTGCAGCCGGTTCACGCGGAAGGCCGCCATCCCGAGCGCGACGGCGACCGCGAGCGCCTGCGCGTCGGCCGAGCGCGCCACGACGGCCGATACGATCGCGGCGAGCAGCACCGACGCGGTCAGCGTCCACAGAACGACATACATCGGCCCGACACGATAGACCGGCTGCCAGTCGACGATGTCCACGCGGCCGAAACCGATCGTGTCGCGCAGAAACGACCACAGGTGGATGCCGTATGGATTGCACAGCGTGGCGGCGCCGGCGAGCAGGACCACACCAGCCAACGCCGCCGCGTCGCGGCGGGACGACCGCCGCGTCAGCACACCGGCCGCGCACCACGACGCGAGCACGCCGGCGCCGACAATCCATCCGCCGTGGAGATTCGCCCACACAGCCAGCAGCGGCACGGCCAGCCAGGGCGGTGCGTTCGAGTCGCGCGCGCGGGCGAGCAGCGCCAGCAGCCACGCGAACAGCGCCAGCGAGAACAACTGGGGACGCACATGCGTCGTCTGCGGAACGGTCGCGACCAGCGCGACGCCGAGGAGCGCGGCCCTCGCGATCGGGCTGACGGCGTGTCGCCGCAGCGCGACGGCGACGGCGGCAAGCATGGCGACGACGAGGAGCAGCTTCAGCGCGATCAGGCCGGCGCCGCCGCCGACGCGGTACGCGGAGTACATCGCCACTTCGGCGAGCCACTCGTGGTTGATCCAGGGACGATCGCTCGAGAAGGAATACCGATCGCTCAGGTGGACGCTTCTCGCGGCAACCATATCGGCGCCGAACCGAACGTGTCCCCACAGATCCGGATCCGCGCGCGTGAACGTCAACGCCGCGAGCGCGATGGTGCCGAGCGACAGCAATGCAAGCCGTCGTACAGTTTTGGCGCCCGCCAGACGATCCAGCATCGCAAGGCTGTGAAATCGCAAGTCGTGTACCAGTGGTCCGTCCATTGCACCGATCTCGCGCGCATGCAGGACGACGCGCCCGTCGACCACTACGAGATTCTGCAGATCAGCGCGAACGCCGAGCCGGAGACGGTGCATCGCGTTTATCGCATGCTGGCGCAGCGCTATCATCCGGACAACGCCGACAGCGGCAACGCCGAACGGTTTCGCGAGGTCTCGGAGGCGTACCGCGTGCTGAGCGATCCCGAGGAGCGGGCGCGCTACGACGCGGTCTACGAGCGTCATCGGCAGGCGCGCTGGCGGCTCGCGAAGTTGAGCGCGACCGCCGATTCGGACTTCGACGCGGAAGTCCAGCTTCGCCTCACCGTGCTCGAAGTCCTGTATACGCGGCGGCGAATCGAGCCGCAGCAGCCTGGCGTTTTCAACACCGACCTCGAAAAGCTCACCGGCTGCCCGCGCGAACATCTCGAGTTCCTGATCTGGTACCTGGTGCAGAAGAAGCTCGTGCAGCGGACCGACAATTCCCTCCTCGCCATCACCGTGGACGGCATCGACTATCTCGAGCAGCAGCGGCGGCACGCCGCGCCGCTGACGCGTCGGCTCGCGGCGGTCAACGCCTGACGCGGTATGCGGTTTGCCCGACGGCATGACGGTCTCGCCGGCGATCGCCGCAACGTGTTGACAGACGCATAACCGCGTCGCGCGCGCGGCAGTTTCCGCCCCCGGCAGGCCCGTCGCCCGTGCACCTGCTGCCCGACACAATCGTGTCACTCCGGCGCTGCCGCTGGCGGATCGTCGCCGTCCGCTCGTTCGACGACTGCGCGCTCGTCACGTTGCGCGGCGTATCGGCGCCATGGTTCGGCGTCGAGCGGCGCGTCCTGTCCCCGTTCGAACGGTTCGAGCCGATCGCGCGCGCCGCGCGGCCCCGATGGACGACGCGCGCGCGGTGGCGCCACGCCTGCCGTGCCGCGCTCGCCAGCGATACGCGACCGGGAGGCATTCGCGGCGCGCTCGCGGCGCACATCGACGTGCTGCCCTTCCAGCTCGAGCCGGCGCTCGCCGTCGCCGGCGGGCACGGCTGCCGCGCGCTGCTCGCCGACGAAGTCGGCCTCGGCAAGACGATCCAGGCCGCGCTGATCGTCACCGACCTGCGCGCGCGCGGCGCCGCGCGGCGCGTGCTCGTCCTGACCCCTGCCGGGCTGCGCGATCAATGGCGCACCGAACTCCGCGACCGGTTCGCGCTGGACGCGCAGATTCTGGACGCGGCGGCAGTCCGCGCGGCGGCGGCCGCGCTGCCGGCGGACGTCAACCCGTGGACCACCGTGGAGGTGGCGATCGCATCGATCGACTTCGTCAAGCGGCCCGACGTGCTCGCCGCCGCGGCCGCGAGGCCGTGGGACGTTTTGATCGTCGACGAAGCGCACGGCGCCGCGTCGGATTCCGACCGCCGGGCGGCGGTGGAAACGCTCGGCTCGCGCGCCGCGTACCTCGTCCTCGCGACGGCGACGCCGCACAGCGGCGATGCCGAGGCGTTTGCCGCGCTCTGCCGAATCGGGCGCGCGCACGCCGACGAGGCGCTGGTCGTCTTCAGGCGGACGCGCGCGGACGCGGGGCTCGGCGTGCGGCGCCGCATTCGCCCGCTGCGGGTTCGCGCGAGCGCGCACGAGCGGCGGCTGCATGCCCGGCTGCGGCAGTACGGCGATGCGGTCCTCGCGGAACGGCCGCACGCCTGGCTCGCGCTCTCCGTCCTGCACAAGCGCGCGCTGTCGAGTGCGGCGGCGCTCGCGGCGTCCGTCGACCACCGGCTCGCCGCGCTCGCCGATTGCCCGGCGTCGCCGGAGACGCAGCTGCACTTGCCGCTCGACCCGTCGGGCGAAACGAGCGCCGACGATCAGCCGCCGCCGTGGGCGCCCGAACTCGCGCTCTCGAGCATCGAACGCGAACGCCAGTTGCTGTCGGCGCTGGCGCATTCGGCACGGCGCGCGGCGGCTCGCGAGTCGAAGGTGTCGGCGCTCGCCAGGCTGCTGCGGCGTACGCGCGAGTCGGTGCTCGTTTTCACGGAATACCGGGACACGCTCAGCCACGTCGCGCGCGCGATCCGTCGGCCCGCCATCGTGCTGCACGGCGGCCTGACGCGCGAGGAGCGGCGCGCGGCTGTCGACGCCTTCACCCGCGCGCCGGGCCAGGTGCTGCTGGCAACCGATGCGGCGGGCGAAGGCCTGAACCTCCATGCCACATGCCGGCTCGTCGTCAACATGGAGCTGCCGTGGAACCCGATGCGGCTCGAGCAGCGCATCGGCCGCGTCGATCGCCTCGGTCAGCGGCGCCGCGTCCACGCAGTACACCTGATCGCGCGCGGCACGCGCGAGATGGCGCTGCTGTCGCGGCTCCGCGACCGCGTGTCGCGAGCGCGCGCGGCGATCGGCGCGCCCGATCCGATCGGCGCCGACGAGGAACGGGCGGCCGCCGAAACCGTGGTGCTGCGACGGACCCCGTCGACGCCACCGCCCGCCGCCGCACCGATACCGCACACGGTGGTCGTGGACGTCAGGACGGCCGCTCGCGCCGACGCCATCCATCTCGCCGCCCTTCGGCGATGCCTGGCGACACGTTCGGGCATTCCGTCGCACGAACCGCCGACGCCGGTCGCAATCGAGGCGCGCGGAGCCCTGCGGCGCGTTCTGGCCGGCCGCCGTCTCGAAATCTGGCGCTTCGTCGCGGACGACGAGCGCGGCTGCCGAGCGGCATCGCGAGTGGTCGGCATTCTGGTTGGCGACGACGGCGACGAGCAGGCGGAGGCCGTGCTCGCCGAATCGGAGCGGTCGTGGCTCGCGGAGGCCGCCGCCGAGGCGCAGGCGTTCTGGGCGGCGCGGCTGCAGCGCGACGTCGCCATTCTGGCGGAGGAACGATCGACCGTCGGCTCGCCCGAGCAGCCGATGCTGTTCGCCGACCGGCGGCTCGCGCGCAATCACCGGCTCGTCATGGCCGATCGGGCGGAGCGCGCGAACGCGATCGAGCAGCGGATCGCCGACGCGCGCGCCGCGTCGGCCCTGGTCCTCCGGCCGCGCGAACTGCTGGCCGTCGTCCATCCCTGAGCGTCATGATTGCAGGGGTCAGCGGACAACTGATATCGGGCGCGTTTCTCGCATCGCAACTGTCCGCGCGCGAGCCGCCGGCCGGCGCGGCGCGCGCGATCGGGTCCGCCCTCTCGGCCGCCGGGCGCGCCACGGGTCCGGCTTCGTCGGTGCGCGCGCTGCTGCACTCGGCGGCGATGCCGCTCGCGATCGCGCTCGGATTTTCCGCGTCCTCCGACGTCGTCGAAAGGCCGTTCGGCATCGTCGCAACCCTCGGCGATCCTCCGCGGCCGCTGGCGTTCGTCGTCACGCGCTTCGGCGATCGGCTCGATCCGCTCTGGCGCGAGGCCGCGATCGCGGCGCGCGAGCGCGGCGCCGACTGGGCGCTGCTGTACAACGGCGTCGCTCTGCGCCTCGTCGACGCGACGCGAATGCACGCGCGTCGGCATCTCGAATTCGATCTCGATCAGTCGGCGACGGCCGAGGGCGTCGCCGCGTTGTGGCTGACGCTGGCGTCCACGGCGCTGGGATCGGACGGTCCGCTGTCGACGCGGTCGCTCGTCGCCGCGTCGGATCGACACGCCGTCGGCGTCTGCCGATCGCTCCGTGACGGAGTGCTCGACGCGTCGACCGACGTTCTCGACGCGCTGACCCGCGGCCGGCGCCGGCGCGAGGCGGCGCTGCACGGCAGCTTCGAGCAGGCGCTGACGATCGTGTATCGGCTGCTGTTTCTGCTCTTTGCCGAGGCGCGCGGCCTCGTGCCGCTGTGGCATCCCGTGTATCGCGAGAGCTACAGCGTGGAGGCGCTGCGCGACGCCGCCGAGCGATCGACCGTGACGCCGGGGATGTGGGAGGCCGTCCGCGCGATGACGCGGCTCGCGCATGCCGGCTGTCGCGCCGGCGACCTTCGCGTCACGCCGTTCAACGGACGGCTGTTCGCGCCATCGCGCACGCCGCTCGCCGAGCGGCGCGACCTCGACGATCGGAAGGCGCGCACGGCGGTGTTGGCGCTGGCGACCAGGCCCGGCGTCCACGGCGGCGCGCGCGACCGGATCACGTATCGCGATCTCGGCGTCGAACAGCTCGGCGCCGTCTACGAACGCCTGCTCGACTACGAGCCGGCGATCCAGAGCGGACGCATCGCGCTGCGGCCCGACGCCGGCGTTCGAAAGGCGACCGGCACGTTCTACACGCCGCAGCCGATCGCCGACTATCTGGTGCGGCGCACGCTGTCGCCGCTCGTCCGCGGTCGCAGCGCCGAGCAGATCCTACAACTTCGCATTCTCGATCCGTCGATGGGGAGCGGCGCGTTTCTGGTTGCGGCGTGCGGCTACCTCGCCGACGCATACGAAACGGCGCTCGTCGAGCGGGGTACCGTTCTGCCGCACGAGATCGACGACGGCGATCGGGCGTTGTTCCGTCGGCGCGTCGCCGAGCGGTGTCTCTACGGCGTCGATCTCAACCCGATGGCGGTGCAGCTCGCGCGATTGTCGCTCTGGCTCGCAACGCTCGCGGCCGACCGCCCGCTGACTTTTCTCGATCATCGGCTGATGTCGGGCAACAGCCTGATCGGCGTGCCGCTGTCACGCCTGCGCCACGCGCCGAGGCGACGCTCCCCCGCTCTGCCCGCGCCGACGCTGTTCGACGAGGGCGACGTGGCTGATGCGCTGCGCGACGCGCTGCCGGTCCGCTTCTCGCTCGAAACGACGCCGACCGACACGCTGGCGCAGGTCCGGGCGAAGGAGAGCGCACATGCGGCCGCGAGCGGACGCGCTTCGGCGATGTGGCGATGGCGGCAGATCGCCGACGCGTGGTGCGCGGCCTGGTTTTCGTCGAGAGTGCCGGCGGCCGCGTTCACCGCGATGGCCGACCGGCTGCTCCACGGTTCGAGCGCGCTCCCGTCGCGGGCGGTCGACGCATACCTCGAGGCGGCAGCGGAGGCCGCGCGCGAACATGGATTTTTCCACTGGGAGCTGGAGTGTCCCGAGGTGTTCTTCGACGACGCGGGCGCGCGGCTCGCCAACGGCGGTTTCGACGCGGTGATTGGCAACCCGCCGTGGAACATCGTGCACGTCGATTCGGCGGCGTTCCTGCGATTTACGCGCGACGCCGGCACGTATCAGGCCCACGGACACGGCCACGCGAACCGCTATCAGTTGTTCGTCGAGCGGGCGGTCACGCTGACGCGCCGCGGCGGCCGCATCGGCCTCGTGCTCCCCTGGGGGTTTGCGGTCGACCACGGCAGCGCGCCGCTGAGACGGTTCGTGATGAACCGCACCGACGTCGACGCGATGGTCGCCGTCGACAATCACCGGGGCGTCTTCCCGATTCACCGCAGCGTCCGGTTCGCGCTGTTGAGCGCGACCGGCGGCAGGCCGACGCGCGAGATCGCGTGCGCGTTCGGCGTCGACGACCCGGCGGCGCTGGAGTCGCTCGACGAGGAGCGGCCGGACGTGCCGGCGGTTCGCCTGACACCCTCGGTCGTCCGGCGGATATCGGGCGACGGCCTGGCGATCCCGTACGTCCGGACACCGCTCGATCTCGCGGTCGCCGAGCGTGCGGCGGCGCTCTTCCCGCCGCTGCGCGCCGCCGAGGGTTGGGGCGCGTCGTTCGGCCGCGAGCTGAACGCGACCGACGACCGCGCGCTGTTCCGCACCGGCGGCCGCGGCTGGCCGGTGATCGACGGCAAGCACGTCACGCCGTTCTCGGTCGACCTCACCTCGACGGAGCGCTGGATCGCGCCGTCCGATGCCCGCCGCGCCCTCGGCGACCGCTGCGAACAGTCGCGGCTCGCGTATCGCGACGTCGCGAGCGCGACGAACCGCGTCACGCTGATCGCCGCGCTTCTCCCGCCGGCGTGCGCGTCGACGCACACGCTCTTCTGCCTGCGCACGCGCATGTCGAGGCGCCTGCAGCACCTGCTGTGCGGACTGTTCAACAGCCTGGTGGTCAACTTCCTCGTTCGCCTCACGGTGACGACGCACGTGACGACGGCGATCGTCGAGCAGTTGCCGATTCCGTCGTGGCGGCACGCGCCCGGCGCCGCCCGCGATATCGCGGCGCTCGCCCGCGTCCTGCGGCGAGGCCCGAACGTCGACGCGTACGCGCGGCTCAACGCGCTCGCTGCGCGGTGGTACCAGCTCACGGAGGAAGAGTTCGCGAGGGTGCTCGACACCTTTCCGCTGATCGAGGAGACGGAGCGGTCGCGCGCGATGGAGATGTTTCTCAAGCTGCCGGGGCGGCGATGACGGAGGACGCGATGAATCAGCCTGCAAGGCTCGGAGCCGAGGAGTTTGCGCGGATCAACCCGATCACGGATCGCATCATCGGCTGCGCGATCGAGGTGCACCGCACGATTGGCCCTGGATTGTTCGAGTCGATTTACCGATCGGCGCTCGCGATCGAGTTCGCCGCGGCCGGCCTCCAGTTCGTCAAGGAGGCGCGGGTATCGGCGACGTACAAGGGACGCGTGCTCGGCACGTTCCGCCTCGACTTTCTCGTCGAGGACATGGTGGTGGTGGAGATCAAGAGCGTCGAGAGAATGGATCCGGTGTTCGAGGCGCAGTTGATGACGTACATGCGGCTGACCAACCAGCGCGTCGGGCTGCTCATCAACTTCAATTCGCGGCTCGTCAAGGAAGGTATCAAGCGGAGAATCCTGTGACGGTCGCGCCGAGTCTCCGAGGCAACTGGATGCGATGGCCAACCTCAGCCTCCGAAGCTTCGAGACCGCGGAGATCGCACCTCAAACGCCTCAGCCTCCGAGACTCCGAGGCCGCGGAGATCGGGACGAACTCCTCAGCCTCCGAGACTCCGAGACCACGGAGATTGGGACCAACTCCTCAGCCTCCGAGAGTCCGAGGCCACGGAGATCGGGACCAACTCTCAGCCTGCGAAACTCCGAGACCACGGAGATCGGGACCCAACTCTCAGCCTGCGAGACTCCGAGACCACGGAGATCGGGACCAACTCCTCAGCCTCCGAGACTCCGAGGCCACGGCGATCGGGACCAACTCCTCAGCCTCCGAGACTCCGAGGCCACGGCGATCGGGACCACGCCTCAGCCTCCGAGAGTCCGAGGCCACGGCGATCGGGACCACGCCTCAGCCTCCGAGAGTCCGAGGCCACGGAGATCGGGACCAACGCCTCAGCCTGCGAGACTCCGAGACCGCGGAGATGGAGATCAACTCTCAGCCTCCGAGGCTCCGAGGCTGGATACGAGATTCGAACCCTAGGCTCCGAGCTTCCGCGGCTGCGCGGATGCGACCTTGAGTCTGAGAAATGCGGGCTCGACTCTTCGCTCCGAAGCTCCGAGGCAACTGGATACGAGATTCGAACCCGGGCCTCCGAGCTTCCGCGGCTGCGCGGATGCGAGTTGAGTCTGAGAAATGCGAGCTCGACTCTTCGCTCCGAAGCTCCGAGGCTGGATACGAGATTCGAACCCGGGCCTCCGAGCTTCCGCGCCTGCGCGGATGCGACCTTGAGTCTGAGAAATGCGAGCTCCTTCGCTCCGAAGCTCCGAGGCAACGGGATACGAGATCCGAACCCTAGCCTCCGAGCTTCCGCGGCTGCGCGGATGCGACATTGAGTCTGACAAATGCGAGCTCGACTCTTCGCTCCGAAGCTCCGAGGCAACTCGATACGAGATCCGAACCCTAGCCTCCTGTTGTACCTCGTCAAGAGCTGACCCCGGTTGACGCGAGTTGATTGGAGCCTGACAGCTTCGCGGCCAGCACCTCGCTGGGTGTGTGGCCACGCAGAGCCATCGAGAAGCGCTCGTGG
>Ga0070741_10005588_pt1 | contig 27732 bp, 22 predicted proteins | sample Coa_R1_4_FD_66440 | JGI IMG/M metagenome (GOLD analysis project Ga0070741, IMG submission 66440) | Surface soil microbial communities from Centralia Pennsylvania, which are recovering from an underground coalmine fire - Coalmine... | ecosystem: Environmental > Terrestrial > Soil > Unclassified ...
CCTGGCCCGCCGGGCGGGCCGGGTGGTCGGCCGTATCACCGCCCAGATCGATCGCGCCTATCTCGAGCGCTACAAGGACGACACCGGCCACTTCGGCTGCGTCGTCGCCGAGGACGACCCGGCGATCTTCCAGGCGCTGTTCAAGGCGGCCGAGGACTGGCTGCGCGCCAGGGGCATGAAGCGCATCACCGGGCCGTTCAGCCTGTCGGTCAACGAGGAGGTCGGCCTGCTGGTCTGGGGCTTCGACAGCCGCTCGGTGCTGCTGGTGCCCTACGATCCGCCCTATGCCGGCCCGCGGGTCGAGGGCTGCGGCTACGCCAAGATCAAGGACGTCTTCTCCTACGATTACGACGTCCAGAACGCGCCCGAGACGATCGGCAAGAAGCTGATGGCGCGCGCCGGCATGGCCAACCGGGTCAAGGTGCGCACCGCCAACATGAAGATGTTCGACGCCGAGGTGCGCACCGTCGTCGGCATCTTCAACGACGCCTGGAGCGACAATTGGGGTTTCGTGCCCTTCACCCAGGCCGAGATCGACCACGCCTCCAAGGCGTTCGGCCCGGTGATCGTGCCCGAACTCTGCGTCTTCGTGGAGGTCGACGACGAGGCGGTCGCCTTCATCGTGGCGCTCACCAACATCAACGAGGCGATCGCCGATTTCGGCGGCAGGCTGAACCCCTGGAACCTCGCCAAGCTCCTGTTCCGCATGAAGATCGCGGGCGTCGAGAGCACCCGCGTGCCGCTGATGGGCGTGAAGAAGAAATTCCGCAACCATCCGCTGATGGGCGCGGGGCTCGCCATGATGGCGATCGACCAGCTGCGCCAGAACGGCAAGCGGCTGGGCAAGAAGACCGCCGAGCTGGGCTGGATCCTCGAGGACAACAAGGCCACCAACAACATCATCCGCACGGTCGGCGGGGTCCATTACAAGACCCACCGCATCTACGAGAAGGCATTGGTGTGACCGCGCCGGCCACAAGCGCGGCCAGCCACCCCTCTGCCTTCGCTCCGCTCGCCATCCGCGCCTTCCGCGCCATCTGGATCGCCAATCTCCTGTCCAATGTCGGCGGCTGGATGCAGACCACCGGTGCGGCTTGGGAGATGACCAGCCTGACCAGCGAGCCGATCTACGTGGCGACGCTGTCGGCCGCCAATACGCTGCCGATGTTCCTGTTCGTTTTCCTGGCCGGCATCCTGGCCGACCGCTTCGAGCGCAAGCGCTACATCATCGTCTGCCAGTGCTGGATGATGGGCGTGGCCGCCGTGCTGGCCGTGCTCGCCTTCCTGGGCCAGCTCACCGCCTGGAACCTGGTGGCGCTTGCCTTCTGCATGGGGCTCGGCAACGCCATGAACGCGCCGGCCTGGCACGCCGTCGTCCCGGAAATTGTCACGGGCCCGAACCTCCGGCCCGCCATCGCCCTCAATTCGGCGGGCTTCAATCTAGCCCGCACGGTCGGTCCGGTGATCGGCCAAGTGCTGCTGAGCCTGGTCGGCGTCTTCCTGCTCTTCGCCATCAACGCCGTCACCTATATCGGCGTCATATTCGCCATCCGCAGCTGGCAGCGGCCGCCGGAGGCCCACGCCTCGCAACGCCGCGAGGGCTTCGTCGAGGCCGCCCGGACGGCGTTGAGCTTCGCCCGCCACTCGGGCGAGCTGAAGGCGGTGATCGCCCGCGGGGTCTGCTTCTTCGTACCAGGTATTGCCATGGGCACCTTGCTGCCCGTGGTCGGCCGCTTCGAGCTCAAGCTCGACGAATTCTCCTTCGGCATCCTCTACGGCGTGTTCGGTGTCGGCGCAGTGGTCGGCGCCATGGCGATGCCGACGCTCAACCGCCTGATCGGCGCGGACCGCGCCAACATCTGGGCGATGATCCTGCACGCCTTCTCGATCTTCGTCGCCTCCCTGGTCATGACCCCGGTGGTGTTCGGCGCCTGCCTGGCGCTGTGCGGCGCCTGCTGGATGATGGTGATCGCCAACAACGGCACCGCCGTTCAGATGATCCTGCCCAACTTCATGCGGGCGCGCGGCATGGCGATACACCAGATGGTGTTTTTCGGCGCGTTGGTGGCGGGCTCGCTGCTGTGGGGCAAGGTCGCCGATCAGTGGAGCGCCCGCACCGCGCTCCTGCTCTCGGCGGGCGCGCTGGTGCCGCTCACCGTTCTCGCGGCGTTCATCCGGCTGCCGGGTTCCACGTCGCCCAAGGTTTGACTCGGGAACGTCGGCGAGCGCGCGTCGTAACCTTGTGTGCCATTTGCACCACAAGACCCCCAGTTTTTTTGCCGTGGGGGAAGAATCTTCTTGAAGCCGCGTACATTAGTTGTAGATACCGAAGGAAGACGCCCACGCACGTGCCGCTGGCCCATAGTGGTTACGCAACGACGGAAAGCGTCCTTTTTGGCAGTGCCGGCAGGGAGCCGGGTCCGGAAGGGAGCTTCTGATATGTTTGCTTGCCGCGCGGGGCGTGTCCCCCGCTATCGTGTCATTCGCCCGGTCGAGTTGAACCGGGCCGCCATGTTCACCCTGGTCCTGCGGGACCTGTCTCCGTCGAGTATCGGCTGACGCGCGCTGCCTGCTGGTTTTCAACCAAGGCACCGCCGTCCCGCTACTCACCTTCCCACAAGACGACCTTTGAGACGGGGAACCCCCCAGCGATGACTGAGCGTATTTTCAAGTATCTCCGAGAGCAGCAGCCCGAGACCCCCTGTTTGGTGATCGACCTCGACCTGGTGGAGTACAATTACCGCCGGATGCGCGAGCTGCTGCCGGCCGCTCATATCTTCTATGCCGTGAAGGCGAACCCGGCCGCGCAGATCCTGTCGCGCCTGGCCAATGCCGGCTCGAAGTTCGACACCGCCTCGCGCGGCGAGATCGAGATGGTGCTGGCGACCGGGGTGTCGATCGACCGCATCTCCTTCGGCAACACCATCAAGAAGGAAAAGGACATCGCCTGGGCCTACCAGCAGGGCGTGCGCCTGTTCGCCTTCGACAGCGAAGCCGAGCTGCAGAAGCTGGTGCGCGTCGCCCCGGGTGCCCGGGTGTTCTGCCGCGTGCTGGTCGATTGCGGCGGCGCCGAATGGCCGCTCAGCAAGAAGTTCGGCTGCGCGCCGGAAATGGCCAAGGACCTGCTGCGCAAGGCCAAGCAATGGGGGCTCGACCCGTACGGCGTGTCTTTCCATGTCGGCAGCCAGCAGACCGATCTCGAGCAGTGGGACAAGGCTTTGGGCCAGGTCTCGCAGATGTTCTTCGCCTTGGCCGAAGAGGGCGTCGACCTGCGCATGGTCAATCTGGGCGGCGGCTTCCCGGCCCGCTACCGCGCCGAGGTCAACACCCTCGAGGCCTATTGCGAAGCGGTGACCCGCGCGCTGGTGCGCTACTTCGGCAACCGCATGCCGGAGGTCATCATCGAGCCGGGCCGCTCCATGGTGGGCGACGCTGGCGTGATCCAGTCCGAGGTCGTGCTGGTCAGCCGCAAGGCTGTCAACGACCGCAAGCGCTGGGTCTACCTCGACATCGGCAAGTTCTCAGGGCTCGCCGAGACCATGGACGAGAGCATCAAGTACCGCCTGCGCACGCCGCGCGACGGCACGCGCGTCGGCCCGGTGGTTCTCGCCGGACCGACCTGCGACTCGGCCGACATCCTCTATGAAAAGACCGAGTACAAGCTGCCGCTGTCGCTGAAGCCCGGCGACAAGGTCGAAATCCTGTCGACCGGCGCCTACACGACGACCTACTCGTCGGTCTCCTTCAACGGCTTCGCGCCGCTCAAGGCGATCTGTATCTAACTCTTCTCAAATCTCCTCTCCCCCGCTAGGGGGAGAGGCGGGGAGAGGGGGCGGCGCATGTCGAACCCCCTCACCTATCCTCTCCCCCGGGCGGGGGAGAGGATAATGATGTTCGTCAGGGGGCATGATGGCCAAGAAAGCCAGGAAAAAGGGGCACAAGAAGCACATCGCGTTCGGCGGCCGCATGGTGATGATCGGCTTCGGCTCGATCGGCCAAGGCGTGCTGCCGCTGATCTTCCGCCACATCGACATGAGGCCGGACCAGATCACCGTCATCTCGGCCGATGATCGCGGCGGCCTAAAGGAGATGAAGCGCTTCGGTGTGACCTTCATCAGGAAGCGACTGACCGAGGCCAATCTGCGCCCGACCCTGGAGAAGCGGCTGGGCAAGGGCGACTTCCTGGTCAACCTCTCGGTCGAGGTCGCCTCGACGGCGCTGGTCGAGCTCTGCCAGGAGAAGGGCGCGCTCTATATCGACACCTGCATCGAGCCATGGCCGGGCGGGTACACCGATCCCAACCTGTCGGTCTCGCTGCGCTCCAACTATGCGCTGCGCGAGAAGATGCTGGCGCTCAAGCCCAGGTATGAGGGCGGGCCGACGGCGGTGATCGCCCACGGCGCCAATCCGGGCCTGGTCTCGCACTTCGTCAAGAAGGCGCTGATGAACATCGCCAGGGACACCGGCGTCAAGGTCGAGAAACCCGCGACGCGGCAGGCCTGGGCCGAGCTGGCCCAGCGTCTCGGCGTCAAGGTGATCCACATCGCCGAGCGCGACACGCAGGTCTCGAAGAAGCCCAAAAAGGTGGGCGAGTTCGTCAACACATGGTCGATTGACGGCTTCGTCTCGGAGGGCAGCCAGCCGGCCGAGATGGGCTGGGGCACGCACGAGAAGAGCCTGCCACCGGACGGCGCGCGCCATGAGTTCGGCTGCGGCGCCGCGATCTACCTCAACCGGCCGGGCCTGCTCACCCGCGTGCGCACCTGGACGCCGCTCGAGGGGCCGTTCCACGGCTTCATCATCACGCACAACGAATCGATCTCGATGGCCGACTATTTCACCCTGCGCGATGGTTCGGGGCAGGCGACCTACCGGCCGACCGTGCACTACGCCTATCACCCGTGCGACCAGGCGATCATGTCGATGCACGAGATCGCCGGAAAGAACCTGCACCAGCAGAAGAAGCAGCGCCTGATCGTCGACGAGATCACCGACGGCCGCGACGAGCTTGGCGTGCTGCTGATGGGCCACAAGAAGGGCGCCTACTGGTACGGCAGCCAGCTCGACATCCACGAGACGCGCGAGCTCACACCCTACAACAACGCGACCTCGATCCAGGTCTGCGCCCCGGTGCTCTCCGGCATCATTTGGGCGCTCGAGAATCCCGACCGCGGCATCGTCGAGGCCGACGAGATGGATTTCGAGCGCAACCTCGCGATCTGCATGCCCTATCTCGGGCCGGTCGTCGGCAAGTACGGCGACTGGACGCCGCTCGAGGATCGCGGCCAGCTCTTCCCCGAGGATCTCGACCGCGACGATCCCTGGCAGTTCAAGAATTTCCGGGTGGTGTGATTTACTCGGGCATGCCCGCGAGGCGCAGGCCCTCGAGAACTCGATCGATATCCTGCGGGCGACGGTAGGGATGGTCGTACTTCAGATCGGACACCCTCATCGTCGGGTACAATTTCCGGATGTGGGCCATGACCTTTCGCGCGTCGTCAACATTGCCCGCAAGGGCGTTGGCGATGGCTGCGCCCCGCAGCGCCACTACCCAGTCGGGATGGCGCGTGAGCGCCTTGTTCGCCCAAACCAACGCTTCGTCATATCTGCCCTGGAACAGATGGACAAAAGCGATATTCGCTTGTGATAGGTGAAATTCCGGATCGAGCGGACTGAGGCGCAGCGCCCGGGTCATCTGTTCAAGCGCCGCATCATGCTCCCCGCGATACGCACTGACATGCCCTCGCAACGCCCAGCACACCGCCAAGTTTGGATTGAGCGAAAGCGCCTGGTCGACGAGAGCCGCTCCGACGTCAAATTCGCGGCAAACCCTGACGATTGAAAATCCCGCCCACGCAAGCGCAACTGCATCATCACGGCCAATCGCGGAGACACGCAATACCAGGCGCTTGGTTTCAGCCTCTTCACCATCCTTGTCGGTGAACCAGGCGCAAATCCTGCGGACGGCGTAGCAGCGCGCAGCGAGCCCATAGGGAGTGGAGAATTCGGGATCAAGTTCGATGGCGCGATAGAGCAGGCGGAGAGACTCGTCATACGAACCCTTGGTCATGTCGTGCAAAGTTGCCTTGCCCCGCAGGAAATAGTCGTAGGCATCCAGGTTCTCGACGGGTTTGCGCTTGGCACGTTCCAGCTCGGCTTGATCGAGCTTTGGGGCGATCGACCCTACGACGCTCGTCGTCACATGATCCTGCAGTTCGAAGATGTCCTTAAGCGACCCGTCAAAACGGTCGGCCCATAAGTGGGCGCCGGTCTCGCTGTCGATCAACTGTCCGGTGATACGCACCTTGTCGGCTGCTTTTCGGACACTGCCTTCGAGCACATACCGCACGCCAAGCTCGCGTCCCACCTGCTTGATATCCACGTTCTTGCCTTTGTAGGTGAAGCTCGAATTGCGCGCGATTACGAACAGCGACTTGAAGCGCGACAGGGCGGTGATGATGTCCTCGACCATTCCGTCGGCGAAGTATTCCTGCTCGGGGTCGCCGCTCATGTTCTGGAAGGGCAGCACGGCAATGGATGGCTTATCGGGAAGAGCAAGTGCCGATGTCGCTGGCGCAGGCGCCGCGGGTTGGTCCGGCACCGCCTTGAATGCAGGGGCCGTCGTCGCTTTCCAGTCGGCCGCTTCCCACTCGACCCGGAATGCGCGAACAGGCCTCACAATATTCTTCAGCGACAGTTCGCCCAGCGCTTGGAGTCTTGCCTTCAGCCGACCATCGACTGCTTCGCGGACGGCCCGAGAGACGACGATCCCACCCGGTGGTGCTTCCGCTTCGAGCCGCGCCGCCACATTCACGCCATCGCCATACAGATCGTCGCCATCGACGATCAGATCGCCGAGGTGCAGGCCAATACGGAACACGATCGCGTTGCCCTCGGACAGATCCTTATTGGCCTCGGCCATTGCCTGCTGGAACTCGATGGCGGCGCTCAGGGCATCAACGGCACTGGGAAACTCGACCAACGCGCCGTCGCCCGTCAGCTTGACCAGCCGGCCACCATGACGCGCTAATGTCGGCTCGAACCGTTGCTGGCGGTGCTCCCGCAGGCGCGCCAGGGTGCCGCTCTCGTCCGTACCCATCAGGCGGGAATAGCCGACGACATCGGCTGCAAGGATCGCTGCCAACCGGCGTTGCTCTCGTGTCAACGGAATGTCGCCGCCTCCAGGTTCGGATCGTAGAAGGGCTTAACCGGCGGGGCAATGACGCGGCCGTCATGGCTTCGTCCACGTCGCTTATTGGCACTATCCTTGCACTCATCATTGGCCCATTGGGACCTCCGAAACACGGGTAAAGAGGCTTTTGGCCCTATCGCCCCTTGGCCGACACGCCAAAGGGCGCCTACCGGTGAATTTTCAGGTGATTTAGGAAGTCGCGGACAATCGTTCGAGTTGCCGCGCAAGGGCAATGCCCTTGTCGCCTTCGAGCATCGTCGAATGGTCGCCCGGCACGGGAACGATGGAGAGCTGCGCCGTCCGGCATCGCCATCCGAGGTCGTCCGGCGCCTGTGGGCGTGGCTCCTCCGAGCGGAACAAGACCACCGGGACGTCCAGTGCGGCCGTCTTCAGGTTGGCCGACCAACGACGATGGAGCTCGTCGAACAGGACGACGAAGACCTTGAGCGAAATGACGAAGGCGATAGTCGTCGGCATGCGAATCGGAATCGTCATTGCAAGCCTTACCAGGAGCCGCCCGCTTGGCCGTCGCAGCAGCCCCGCAGGTACGAGCCGACCGGCGATCAGCCGAACGTTCTGGAGAAATGGGCGCTCGGCGACGCGGCGAATACGCTCTCGCAAGGGAGGTACGTTCGCCGGCGGTACGGGATAGAAGGCGCCGCTCGAATCGGTATCGAGAATGAAAAGACGCGTCACGTCGCGCCCCGCCTGTCGCAATTGGCTCGCGGCCTCGTAGGCCAAATCGCCTCCGTCAGAGTAGCCGGCTAGGGTCAAAGATCCTTCGGGTTTGAGGCCGACGATCTGGCGAACTGCGAAGGCTGCGACACTCTCGAATGATGCCTCCGTTCGGGCCATGGCGCGCAGGTCCGGATAGGTTACCTGGCGCAACAGCAGGTGTGACAGCATGCAAGCGGCGCGAAACGTGGACAGGTAGGCGTCGCCTCCGCCGGCCGGCGGAAACAGAAAGATCGCCGCTGCATCGGCCGGCAACACCTCCGTGGCCTGACGGAGACACTCGTCGAGCGCGGCGGATAACTCCCGCGGGTCCGCACCGGCATGAAACCGTTCCATGGGCAGCGGCCGCTTGGCGAGCCGTTCGAGCTCGAAGATCAGCTGAAGGAACTGTAGCGAATCGCCCCCGGCGGCCTCGAATGTGACGGGCTGCTCTGCCGGCGGCCGGCCGAGCACGTTGCGCCACGCTTGCTCGACCATGCGGACGGCATCGCCGCTCGGAGCGGGAGAAGCGTCAGCCGGCTTGCCGGCGTCGCGTTCCGCGCGCGCGAGGTGCGCCAGCAGCGCCTCCTCGTCGACCTTGCGGCCCGGCAGCAGCGGAAGGCTTTCCATCGCTATCAGCGTACGCGGCCGCATGTAGGCGGGCAGGGATACCGTCAACTCGCGCCGGACTTCGTCGACGAACGGCGAGCCGCCGGATCCCTGCGGAACAATGAAGCCCGCCAATACCGGTTCCCGCTCGCCGCGACGCGCGACCACCGCGGCATCGCGAACGGCAGGAGCGCGGCGCATCGCGGTTTCGATTTCCGCGAGTTCCACCCTGTTCCCCAGGATCTTGATCTGGCGGTCGCGGCGTCCGAGCACGACGTACAGTCCGTCGGCCCGGCGCCTCACCAGGTCGCCGGTTCGGTAGATCTTGATCTCGGGATTTTGTGTGTCCTGTCCGAGCGGACCCGGTCCAACGCTTCCGCGTTGCCATACGCCGAGCGATGTGAACCGGCTGCGGATGACGAATTCGCCCGGCTCGTCCTCGTCCGCAGGCCTTCCGTGATCGTCGAGCAACTCGAAATCGAACCCCGGCAGGGGGTAGCCGGCAGGGATCCGCGCCTCATCTTGCGGCGGCTGAACGACGAACCATTGCAGCAGCGCCGGTGCTTCCGTTGCGCCATAGACGGAAAGGACATGGCAGCCGGCAGGCAAGACGGCCCGGACCAGCTCATAGTCTATGCGCAGAAGGGTATCGCCCGACGATTGTATGCAGCGCAGGCTCGCAAGAGCGTCCTTCACGCCCTGCAGCGCGGCGACGCTTCGCCAGACTGCCGGCGTGGAGAACATCATGGTGATGCGGCGCTCGGCGATCGCGCGCACGATCTGTCCCAAGCCCAGCCGCTGCAGATCGAGTTTCACCAGAGATGCCCCTGACAGCATCACTTCGAAAATTTGCTGCAGGCCGCCGATCGTGCCCGGCGAGGCAAGGGACAGTACCTTGTCGTCAGGCCGCAGATGCACGGCGTTCACCAGTTCCAGGGCACGGTGAAGCACGCCTCGCTGGCTGAGAACGATCCCTTTGGGAGCTCCGGTGCTGCCCGATGTATAGACCACGAAGCTCGCCGCGCCGGCCGGCATCGGAGCCGCCGGCATTCGCTCCGGCGTCGGAGCGTCCTGCAGCGCAGCTTCGAGTTCGATGGCGAGCACGCCGGCCGGCAGGAGGTAGCCCTCGGCGATATCCGCACCCCTCATCACGACTGCGGCGAGTCCCGCATCACGCACGATGCGGCCCACCCGGTCCTGCGGATAATTGCGATCGATCAGCACGCACGGCCGCGCCGCGCCCAGACAGGCCAGCACGGCGACCGCATAGGACGCCTGGTTGGGCAACAAGACCCCGACGGCCCCGCCCGGCCGCACGGCGCCGTCGATCGTCGCGGCGAGGCGACGGGCGGCGGCCCAGACTTCGCTGAACGTCAGGGCGGTATCGATATCTTCGCAGGCGACGTTGGCCGGATATTGCGAAGCGACGGCCTCGAACGTTTCGAGCGCCGGCCGTTCGACCCAATCGGCTTGGAACGGACTGAAAGGGACTTCGCGTGGACCGTTATGATCGAGGGGAGGGGATAGGGAACCGGCAGGTCGGGCAAACATCAAGCGAGCGTTCATGATCGGCAGTGGCGATCATCGTTGCTGCATTCAATGCCGAAAGAGAGGCTCTGTCATTCCCCTTCTGATCATGAGCGGCGTCTGGCTCATGCCGCGCGGCTGGAAATAAGTGACCCGGCCCGTTTCGCGCCAGCCTAGCGCCTGGAGGCCTTTCAGGGCGTCCGGACGATCGAGCGCGCCGAGCGTAAAGGCGTGGCGTGCGCCACGCTCGCGCGCGTCGTTCAGCATCGTTCCCAAGACGAATGCGTGCACGCCCTTGCCCCTGAAAGGCGTGGGTGTGAATGCATCGGTCGTGTAGACCTCGCCCGCGCGCAGACGAAGAGGCCGGCCGGGAAGCGCCTCGCCCCAGGAAAAGCAGATCCAATTGACATGGGCGAGTTGGCCGTCGACCAGAGCCAAATAGCAGAGTTCGCCGCGTCTCATCCGTTCGACGTAGTGGGCACGGGCGGCATGATCGCCGGGTCCCGTACCCAGCCAAAGCCACGAGTCGCCGGCATAGAGCGTGCAGATCATGTCGAGGTCGTCTTCGTCGGCGAGCCTTAGCGAAACCCGCAATCTGTTTGCCGCAGGAGGGACGGGTCCGGCGAGGGACCGCTCAAACAGGATGGCGCACGACAGGTCACCGAAGGGCGACGTCGCGGCGCGCGCCCAACGCCAGAGGAAACCGCGTGTGATCACGCTATACCTCTCGTCCTCCGGCGCGGTCTCTGATTATCGCGCCGGCGGGCCCATGCCCTTGGCGACGGTATTTATGTCGTAAGGCTGTTCGCTCAGCGTCTCGGCGTCCCACATGCTGCGCCGGGCGGCGAAGAAGTCGCCGCCATAGACGTGGATGGCGACGCTGATCTTGTCGAGCGGGTTGACGACCGAATGGACGATGTCGCGGCCCAGGATGGTGATGTTGCCGGTGCCCAGTGCCTCGCCGCCGGCGGGCTCGATCTGGAACCGGGTCGCGCCCGCCACCTTGCGCCAGAACATGTTGTCCTCGCGGCCGCCATACATGCCGATCACCGCGCCCATGCGGTGGTCGTGTGGCAGGGTGATCTGCCGCGGCGCCCACGCCAGGGTCAGCACCGTGAGCTCGGGCGATTTGTGAAGCACCTGCACGCCGGGCTTGGTCGGTTCGCCGAGCTGGCGCGTGATCGATTCCGGGTCGGCGACGGCGCGCGCCACGATCTCGGCCATCGCCATGCGCGAGCGCTCGGCGAGGGAGCCGCGCAGGTCGGCGATGAACTGGTCCTTGTCGAACATGATGGCACCTCTGCAGCCAGCCTAGCCCACAACCCATTTTTGGCGAATTGCGGGGGTGTGGGTGGGAAAGTGGGAAGAATCGCCTAAAAGCCTTGCGCGATCGGCATCGGAGGCTTCCCACGCTCATGGGAAACCGGGAATAGCCCTAGCGCACTGAGAGCCAGAGCGCGAGATAGAGACTGGAAATCACCAGCGTGATCGCCGTGACGCGCGCGCCATAGCGGGTGAACTCGCCGAACGAGATGCGCTTGCCATCCTTCTCGGCCAGGCCGGTGACGGCGACGTTGGCCGAGGCGCCGATCAGGGTGCCGTTGCCGCCGAGGCAGGCGCCCAGTGCCAGCGCCCACCACAGGATCTGGCCGTCGGGGCCGGGATGCATGCGGTCGAGCAGGTTGGCCACCAGAGGGATCATGACGGCGGCGTAGGGAATGTTGTTGATGAAGGCCGACAGCACGCCCGACACCCAGAGGATGAGCAAGGCAGCCGCCAGCAGGGTGGCGCGCGGGCCGAGCGCCAGCCCACCCGCAAGACGGTCGATCAGCCAGCCGAGCGCGCGCGCCATCGATTCGATCAGACCGGTCTCGACCGAAGCGCCGACCAGCACGAACAGGAACAGGAAGAAGGCGAGCGTCGGCCATTCGACCTCCTTCTCGAGGATGTCGAGCACGCCGTGCTGGCGCTCCTCCGGGGTCGGCCGATGTTCCTTCAGGTAGAGGTAGTCCTGGGCGAGCAGGATGATCGTAATACCGATGATCGCCGGAACCGACACCGGCATGCCGGTGTAGGTCGAGCTCGCGAAGCCGAACAGGATCATTAGCGACACCCAGCCGATGATCCTGAGCAACGGCAGGTTCACCAGTGTCGCGCCGGTCGATTTGGCCGCGTCGGCGTGGTCGCGGCCGGCGGCGCGGCCGATGTCAACCGGGTAATAGCGGCGGCTGTACCAGACCAGCACCGCCATCATGACCGCGCAGGGCGGCGTGAGGTTGTAGATGAAGTCCATGAAGGCGAGATGCGTGCGCGGATCGGTGCCGATCAGCACGTTGGGCGGATCGCCGATCAGGGTCGCCGTGCCGCCGATATTGGAGGCCATCACCATCGGCAGGAAGAAAGCCGAGCCGTTGACCTTCAGGCGCCGCGCCATCGCCGACACCATGGGATAGGTGAAGATCACGGCCGTGACGTTGTCGAGGAATGCCGAGAGGATGCCGGTGAACCAGATGATGAGCGCGGCGCAGCGGCTCGGGTTGCCGCGACTGCGTTCGAGCAGGCGGTCGGCCGCCCAAGCGAAGATGTTGGTGGTCTTGAGCACGCCGACCAGCGCCATCATGGCGAACAGCAGCAGGATGACGTTGAGATCGACGGCCTTTTGCGAGGCCTCGAACGAGATCAGCCGGAACGGCGTGAGATAGGAGATCGCCCAAGTGAGCGCGACTGCGCCGATCGGCACCAGCACGCGGTGCACGCGATCGGCTGCCAGCAGGACGAACACACCGATCAGGATCGCGGCGACCATCGCCTGCGAGATTGCGTCATGCGTCGAGGCGAAGCCTTGCATCACGCGGTGTACGGCGCCCCGCGCCAGCGCGCCGGCGAGAACAGCTCCGCGAGCGTCGTCACGGCATGGTCGGACTCGGCGCGGTCGATCGTTTCGTCGGTCTCGCCGTAGCCCTTCATGTCCCCGCCGCTCACGTCCTGCACGATGATGCCGTCGCGCCGCGGCACGACGTAGACGTGCTTGTAGTCGAGCCCGTAATGCACGTCCGATTGCGGGATCAGTCGCGCGACCTGGCCGCGCACGGGCACCACCGACTCGTCCTTCCACAGCGCGCGGGCGCCGTAGCCGGTGCAATTGATCACCACTCGATAGCCGAGGGCGGCGATCTCGGTCGGCGATCGGAAGTCGGCATGCCGGAACCGGCCGCCGGCGGTGAAGAAGTCGTTGAGCAGCGTGTGGCCGTAATCGGCGATGTTGAAGATCATGAATTCGCTTTGATAGACGGCGTCGGCGCGGAACGGCGCCTGCTCCGCCGGCACCTTGCGTGCCCTCGGCATCAGGTCGGCGATGCGCCGGCTGTAGGAGGCGAAGGGCAGGGGCGCCGGGCCGCCGGCCGGCGGTGGCGGCGGATCGTCCGTCCTGATCGAGTAGTAGTCGGCCCATTCGACCGGCGTGCCCGGCAGGCCGAGGAACTCGCGGTGCGTCTTGAAGGAGGTGCGTGCCATTTCTTCCCACAGGGCGGCGAAGCCGGGGTCGGCGGCGCTGGTGAGCGCGATCCGCGAATCGGGCGTCCAGGCGCCGCTGGCGCGGAACGAGCGCGTGTCCATGATCTGCTCGCGCGCATAGATCGTGACCTTGGCTCCGGCGCGCTGCGCCAGGATCGCCGAGGTGAGGCCGAGCGCGCCGCAGCCGATCACCGCGATCTCGCGCGGGCTTGCCTGCATCGCCTTGGCGACCGCGATCGTGCTCGAGCCCCAAGACAGCGACCAGCCGCTGCCGCCATGGCCGTAATTATGCACGACCAGCGTGTTGCCGAGGCGCTCGCTGTCGAGCCGCGGCCCGGCGGCGCGGAAGGGGCGCAGGCAGACCGCCATGTCGAAGATCCGGTCGGTGCGCGCCTTGATGGCGGCCAGGTTCGACGTGGGTGGCGGAGCCGCGCAGGCGGAGAGCAGGCCGCTTCCCAGCAGCGAGCTTTGCAGCAGGCGACGGCGGCCGAGCGTGCTCATCTCAGGAAAGATACGTGGCCGACACGCCGCCATCGACGATCAAGGTATGGCCGTTGACGTAGGAGGCGGCGGGCGAGGCGAGGAAGATCGCGGCGCCGGCGATTTCGCGCGGATCGGCCCAGCGCTTGGCCGGCGAGCGCTCGCGCTGGCGCTCGCCCATCGGCGAGGCCATGAGCCGGGCGTTGGTCTCGGTGGCGAAGAAGCCGGGCGACAAGGCATTGGCTGTGACGCCGGTGGCGCCGAACTCGGCGGCGAGCGCGCGCGCCATGGCTGCCAGGCCGCCTTTGGCCGCGATGTAGGACGAGGCGTTGGGTACCGCGAGATCGCCCGCGATCGATGTCACGAGAATGAGCCGGCCCCACTTGCGCTCGAGCATGCCGGGCAGCACCAGCCGGACCAGGGCGTGGGCGGCGCTGAGGTCGACGTCGATCAGCCGCGCGAAATCGTCGGGCTCGATGTCGGCGAAGGGGCGCCGGTCGCGCTCGCCGACATTGTGGATCAGGATGTCGATCGCGCCCGCCGCGGCGACCTCGGCCTTCATCGCGGCGCGGTCGGCCATGTCGAAGGCGAGCGCGCCCGCCTTGTGGCCGGCCGCCACGAGGTCGCTCAGCCGCGGCGCCAGCCGCGCGCGGTCGCGGCCATGCAGCACCACCTGGGCGCCGGCCTCGGCCAGGCCCCTGGCCATCTCCCAGCCCAGCCCGCGGCCCGAGCCGGTGATCAGGGCGGTGCGGCCATTGAGCCGGAACTGGTCGGGAAAGGTCGACATCGGCAACGGAGTTAGCTTTGTATTGCCCGATGCTGCAACTGCCCAAAGTGATCGGCCATCGCGGTGCGGCGGCCTATGCGCCGGAAAACACGCTGGAGTCGTTCCGCGAAGCCAAGAGGCGCGGCGCAAGCTGGGTCGAGATCGACGTCAAGCTCACGGCCGACGGCGTGCCGATCGTGATGCACGACGCCTCGCTCAAGCGCACGACCGGCGTCGACCGGCTGGTGGCGGCGACCAGGCGCGCGGACCTGCCTGCGATGGTGCCGACCTTCGAGGAGGCGATTGCCTGTTTCCAGGAGCAGGGGCTCGGCTGCAACGTCGAGATCAAGCCGTGCGAGGGCCGCGAAGCCGAGACGGCGCGGGTCGCCGTCGCCACCTTGCGCCGCTGCTGGCCGGCCGCCCTGCCGACGCCGCTGCTGTCGAGCTTCAAGGACGAATCGCTTGCAGCGGCGAAAGCCGCGGCGCCGGAATTTGCCCGCGCGCTGCTGCTGAGCGAGGTCGCCAGCGACTGGCGCGGCCGCTGCGCGGCGGTGGGCGCGGTCGGCGTCAACACCAACGGCACCAAGCTCACCGCACCGCGCGCGGTCGAGATCAAGGCGGCGGGCTATGCGCTCGCCGTCTACACGATCAACGACGGCGCGGTCGCGCGCGCCCTCGTCGGCATGGGCGTCGACTGCGTCATCTCCGACGCGCCGGACGTCATCCTGGCGGTCTTGCGCTGATTGTGATTTTGGGGGACTGTCATCAAACTGAAATAAATCAAACATATCGCAGTCTTTGGCCGCGTCGATATATCGGCGGGCTTCATCGGGAGGGACCTGGGAAATGTCACGGATTTTATTGTCATCGGTCGCGGCCATTGCCGCACTCGCCACGGCGCAGACCGCCTCGGCGCAGACCGAAATCCAGTGGTGGCACGCCATGGGCGGCAAGCTCGGCGAAGCGGTCGCCGCCATGACCGATCAGTTCAACAAGTCGCAGAAGGACTACAAGGTCAACGCGGTGTTCAAGGGCTCCTACACCGAGACCCTGACCGCGGCCGTCGCCGCCTTCCGTGCCCACCAGGGTCCGCACATCGTGCAGGTCTTCGAGGTCGGCACCGCGACCATGATGGCCGCCAAGGGCGCCGTCTACCCGGTCTACCAGCTGATGGCCGACACCAAGGAGCCGTTCGATCCCAAGGCGTTCATCGGCCCGGTATACGGCTACTACTCGACGACCGACGGCAAGCTGCTGTCCATGCCGTTCAACTCCTCGACACCGGTGTTCTACTGGAACAAGGAGATGTTCAAGAAGGCGGGCCTCGATCCCAACACGCCGCCCAAGACCTGGGAGGAAGTGGGCGAGGACGCCAAGAAGCTGGTCGCCTCGGGCGCCAAGTGCGGGCTGACCGCCGAGTGGCAGACCTGGATCCTGCTCGAGAATTTTGGCGCCTGGCACAATCTGCCGTTCGCCACGTTGCAGAACGGCTTCGGCGGTCTCGGCACCCAGCTCGTGTTCAACGACCAGCCGCGCATCAACCTGATCTCGATGCTGGCCGACTGGACCAAGGACAAGCGCTTCGTCTATGGCGGCCGCGAAGGCAAGCCGACCGCGCTCATGACCTCGGGCGATTGCGGCATGGAGTTCGCCTCCTCGGGCACGGCCTCGACGCTGTTCGCCTCGCTCAAGCCCGAGAATGTCGGCATCGCCATGATGCCGTATGAGCCCAAGGTGAAGGAGCAGCCGCAGAACTCGATCATCGGCGGCGCCACGCTGTGGGTGCTGCAGGGCCATCCCAAGAAGGAATACGAGGGCGTGGCCAAGTTCCTGAGCTTCGTGTCGAGCCCCGAGGTTGCCGCCAAGTGGCACCAGCAGACCGGCTACGTGCCGATCACGCTCGCCGCCGCCAAGCTCACCGAGGAGTCGGGCTTCTACAAGGCCAATCCGGGCCGCGACATCGCGGTCAAGGAGCTGACGCTCAACCCGCCGACCGAGAATTCGAAGGGCCTGCGGCTCGGCAATTTCGTGCAGATCCGCGACATCGAGGACGAGGAGCTCGAGGCCGTGTGGGCCGGCAAGAAGGACGCCAAGACCGCGCTCGACGAGGCGGTGAAGCGCGGCAACGAGCTGCTGCGCAAGTTCGAAGCGGCCAACAAGTAAGCCGATCGCAAGGCCCTCGCCCCGCCGGGCGGGGGCCTTTCCCTTCCGATGGAAAAGCGCGTCACCTTCAACGAGCGCTGGCTGCCCTACCTCCTGGTGGCGCCGCAGATGATCGTCACGATCGTCTTCTTCTTCTGGCCGTCGGCGCAGATGGTCGTGCAGTCGGTGCTGCTCGAGGACGCCTTCGGCGGCAATACCAAGTTCGTCTGGTTCGCCAATTTCCTCGGCCTGTTCAACGACGACAGCTACTTCGCCTCGGCACGGCTGACCCTGGTGTTCAGCTTCCTGGTGGCGGCGATCGGCCTTGCCGTGTCGCTCGTGCTGGCGGTGATGGCCGACCGCGTGATCCGCGGCGCCACCGTCTACAAGACCTTCCTGGTGTGGCCCTACGCCGTGGCGCCGGCCGTGGCCGGCGTGCTGTGGGGCTTCCTGTTCAATCCCTCGGTCGGCATCGTGTCGTGGCTGCTGCACGGCGTCGGCATCGACTTCAACTACGTGAGCAACGGCAACCAGGCGCTGCTGCTGATCGTGTTCGCCGCGGTGTGGAACCAGGTGAGCTACAATTTCCTGTTCTTCCTGGCCGGCCTGCAGTCGATCCCGCGCTCGCTGATCGAAGCCGCCGCCATCGACGGCGCGGGGCCCGGCCGGCGCTTCTGGGACATCGCCTTCCCGCTGCTCTCGCCGACCGGCTTCTTCCTCTTGGTCGTCAACATCATCTACGCCTTCTTCGGCACGTTCGGCGTCGTCGATTCGCTCACCAAGGGCGGGCCGGCCAAGGCGACCGAGATCCTGGTCTTCAAGGTCTACAACGACGGCTTCCGCGGCCAGGACCTCGGCGGCTCGTCGGCGCAGTCGGTGATCCTGATGCTGGTGGTGATCCTGCTGACCTTCGTGCAGTTCCGCTTCATCGAGCGGCGGGTGCATTACTAAATGCCCAAACTCACATGGTAGAGAACCGGCCCTTCCTGACCTTCATCAGCCACCTCGTGGTGATCCTGGGGGTGGTGATCGTCGCCTTCCCGGTGTGGATGACCTTCGTCGCCTCGACGCACGACCAGGCGACCATGCTGCACTCGCCGATCCCGCTCCTGCCGGGCTCGCACCTGATCGAGAACTACCGCGAGGTCCTGACCACCGGCTACAACCAGGGCTCGGGCGGCATCCCGATCGCCCACGCGCTGTTCAACAGCCTGGTGATGGCGCTCGGCGTGGCCCTCGGCAAGATCGCGATCTCGATCATCTCGGCCTTCGCCATCGTCTATTTCCGCTTCCCCGGCCGCATGCTCTGCTTCTGGGCGATCTTCGTGACCTTGATGCTGCCGGTCGAGGTGCGCATCGTGCCGACCTTCGGCGTCGTCGCCGCGGTCGGCATGCTGAATTCCTACGCCGGCCTGATCATCCCGATCATCGCCTCGGCCACCGCCACCTTCCTGTTCCGCCAGTTCTTCCTCAGCGTGCCCGACGAGCTCGCCGAGGCCGCCCGTGTCGACGGCGCCTCGCCGATGCGCTTCTTCCGCGACATCCTGCTGCCGATGAGCCGCACCTCGATCGCCGCGCTGTTCGTCATCCAGTTCATCTACGGCTGGAACCAGTATCTGTGGCCGCTCCTGATCACGACCAAGACCAGCTTCTACACCGCCGTCATGATGGTCTCGCGCCAGGCCACGGTGGTCGACACGGTGCCGGCCTGGAACCTCCTGATGGCGATGGCCATGCTCACCATGCTGCCGCCGGTGCTCGTGGTGATCTTCATGCAGCGCCAGTTCGTGCGCGGCCTCGTCGAGACGGAAAAGTGAGCGGGGGGAAATAGGCGGATGGCGCAGGTCCACCTCAACGGCGTCAAGAAGGCCTACGACAAGCTCGAGGTCATCCACGGCATCGACATGGAGATCGCCGACGGCGAGTTCATCGTCATCGTCGGACCCTCGGGCTGCGGCAAGTCCACCCTGCTGCGCATGGTGGCGGGGCTCGAGCGCATCACCGGCGGCGAGGTCAGGATCGGCAACCGCGTGGTCAACAACCTCGAGCCCAAGGACCGCGACATCGCCATGGTGTTCCAGAACTACGCGCTCTACCCGCACATGAGCGTGTACGACAACATGGCGTACGGCCTGAAGATCCGCGGCCTGGTCAAGGAAGAGATCGACCTGCGCGTCAAGAAAGCCGCGCGCATCCTCGAGCTCGAGAAGCTGCTGCAGCGCAAGCCGCGCCAGCTCTCCGGCGGCCAGCGCCAGCGGGTCGCCATGGGCCGCGCCATCGTGCGCGAACCGGCGGTGTTCCTGTTCGACGAGCCGCTCAGCAACCTCGACGCCAAGCTGCGCGTGCAGATGCGGCTCGAGATCAAGCGCCTGCAGCGCGAGCTCGCCGTCACCTCGATCTACGTCACGCACGACCAGGTCGAGGCGATGACCCTGGCCGACCGGCTGATCGTGATGAACGCCGGCGTCGCCGAGCAGATCGGCACGCCGATGGACGTCTACGACAGGCCGGCGTCGACGTTCGTGGCGGGCTTCATCGGCTCGCCGTCGATGAACTTCCTGGCCGGCAAGGTGAGCGAGGGCGGCCGTTCGGTCGAGCTCGCCGGCGCATCGGCGGGCACGCGCATCGCGCTGCCGCTCGAGGGCGACACCGCCGCGCCGGCCGGCAGCGCGGTCTCGGTCGGCCTTCGCCCCGAGCACCTGATGCCGTCTGCCGGCGCGCCGATCGAGCTCGAGATCGAGCTGGCCGAGCCGCTCGGCGCCGACACGCTGCTGCACGGCCGTTTCGGCGAGGGCCGCGAGCTGGTGACGGTGCGCCAGGCCGGCCACGTCATCGCCGAGGCGGGCGAGAAGCGCCGCTTCAACGTCGACACCCGGAACATCCACCTGTTCGATCCGCAGACCGGCAAGCGCATCGGCTAGCAAGAAGCGGCGGCGCAAGCCTTCCTGGACGGCGGCGAATTGAGCTCGGAGAGGAGCGACGCCTCGGTCAGGATCTGCGGCAGGACCTTGGGCTTGTCGGCATGCGGCGGCCAATAGAGGTAGAGCGGCACGCCGGCGCGGCCCAGTTCCTTCAGCAGGCCGGTGATCTCGGGATCGCGGTTGGTCCAGTCGCCCTTGAGCTTCACCGTGCCGGTCTTCTCGAAGGCCTGCCGCACGCCCGCGGTCTCGAGCGCCACGCGCTCGTTCACCAGGCAGGTTATGCACCAGGCGGCGGTGAAATCGACGAACACCGGCTTGCCGGCGGCGACGGCCTCGTTCATGCGCGCCCGCGAGAAACGCTCCCAGCCGGCGAAGCTGACGCCGGTCGACGGACCGCCCGAGGCGTCGGCGGCGGCCGGGCCCGCCGCGGTGGCCGGACTGTCTTCGATCTTGATCGCGGCGGCCAGCGCCAGCAGCACGGCCACGGCGGCCGCGCCGCGGCGCAGCCATACGCCCAGTGACGCGGCGGGAGACGCCGCACCGCCGATGCGCAGCAGCCAGATCGCGAAGGCGATCAGGACCATGCCGCCCAGCGCGTAGAGCACGCCGTCGGCGCCGGTCTGCTGGGTCAGCACCCAGATCATCCAGACGGCCGACGCGTACATCGGGAAGGCGAGGAGCTGGCGCAGCCGCTCCATCCATGGGCCGGGCCGCGGCAGCAGCCGCTGCAGCGCGGGCGTCGTGGTGAGCGCGAGATAGGGAAGAGCGAGGCCGAGCCCCATGGCGAGCAGCACGGCGATGGTCTGCGGCGCGGGTTCGGTGAGCGCGAAGCCCAGTGCCGCCGCCATGAACGGCGCCGTGCAGGGCGTCGCGACCACGACCGCCAGAATGCCGGTGAAGAAGGCGCCGCTGACGCCGCCCCTCGCGGTCAGGCTCTGGCCGATGCCGGCGAAGCCGCCGCCGATCTCGAACACGCCGCTCAGATTGAGGCCGATCACGAAGAACAGGTCGGCGACCAGCAGCGAGAAGATCGGCGACTGGAACTGGAAGCCCCAGCTCACGTCGCCGCCGGCCCCGACGATTCCGGCGCGCAGCGCGATCACCGCCGCCGCCATGAGGCCGAAGGCGACCAGCACGCCCGCGCTATAGGCGAGCCCGTCGCGCCGCATGGCCGAGCGCTCGCCACCGGCCAGGCGCGCCACCGAGGCGGCCTTCATCGCCAGCACCGGGAAAACGCAGGGCATCAAATTCAGGATCAGCCCGCCCAGCAGTGCGAACAGTAGCGCCTGCACGATCGAAAGCTGCTCGCCGCTCAGCAGGGCCGGGTTCGGCGTGAACGACGCGTCATACTTTGCCGTCACGTCGAACGCATGGCGCTGCGGGCCGTCGGCGGTCTTCTCGGTCAGCACCAGTGTGCCCGCGAGCTGCTGCGGCGGCGTCTTCTCCTTGGCGTCGCCCTTCTTCAGCGGGATGCGGATGCCGTCCGCCGTGACCACCGCCTGCTGCCTGGCCATGTCCGCCACCGCGCCCGGTTCGGCCGGAAAGAAGTAGACGTCGGAAACGGTGTCGGGCTTCAGCCCCTTGGCGTCGACGACCAGCGTCGGGTCGTTCGCCTTGTCGACGCCGAAGCGCGCCGGCCACGGGCTCGGCGTCGGCACCGAGCGGCGCGCATTGTCGAACAGCGCGCGGATGTCGGGGTCCGCCGGCTGGGCCGTGCCGCCCGTCGGCAGGTCGATCGAGAACTTGCCTTCTTCGGGGATGCAGACGTCGTTGCACACCAGCCACTGCGCGGCGGCCTCGATCGGCAGGTGCGTGTCCTTGTAGTCGGCCGGCGGCGTGATCCTGACCAGCAGGAGCACGTCGTTCTCGTAGCCGTAATTGATGACGCCGCCGACGTTGATCATGATCGGCGCGGGCCACACGATCGGCTCGGCCTTGGTGCCCTCCGGCAGGGTCCAGTCGATCTGCGTCGGCAGCCCGGAATCGCCGGGGTTTTTCCAGTAGGTGTGCCAGTGCGGCCGGATGCTCTCGCGCAGCGCCACCCAGAAGGGCTGGCCGGGCTTCACCGTGACCGTGTCGGTGAGCAGCTCGGCCCGCACATTGTCGGTCTTCACCACGCTCTGGGCGTAAGCGGGGAGCGAGATCAGCAGGAAGGCGAGAACGGCAAGAACGCGGCGCATCATTGGGGCCCTAAGTGATCCCGCTGGCAGGTCCTGGCAAGCCCAACCGGATCAACCAGGCGTGAGGGCGCATGGTACTGTGGGCCATGGTGAGGGTCTCCGAAAGCCGCCTTCTGGGCAATATCGAGGCACTGGCGCAAATCGGCGCAATCGGCGGCGGCGGCAATGCGCGGCTCGCGCTCACCGACGAGGACAAGGCCGGCCGCGACCTGGTGGTCGGCTGGATGAAGGAGCTCAGGCTCGATGTGCGCATCGATGCCATCGGCAACGTGATCGGCCTGCGCGCCGGCCGCGAGAATTTGCCGCCCGTCATGACCGGCAGCCACATCGACACGGTGCGCACCGGCGGCCGCTACGACGGCAATTACGGCGTGCTGGCCGGCCTCGAGATCGTGCGCGCGCTCAATGAAGCGAAGGTGACGACACGGCGGCCGATCGCCGTCGCCTTCTTCACCAACGAGGAAGGGGCGCGCTTCCAGCCCGACATGATGGGGAGCCTGGTCTATTGCGGCGGCATCGGGCTGAACGAAGCCTATGCCGCCGCCGACAAGGACGGCCGTTCGGTGGGCGACGAGCTCCGGCGCATCGGCTATCTCGGCGCGGCCAAGCCCGGCGCCATCCGGCCGCGTGCTTTCGTCGAGTTGCACATCGAGCAGGGGCCGATCCTCGACGAGGAGAAGGTGCGGATCGGCGTGGTCGAGAGCGTGCAGGGCATCTCGTGGACCGAATACACCGTGAGCGGCGTTTCCAACCACGCCGGCACGACGCCGATGCGGCTGCGCCGCGACGCGGGCTATCTCGCCGCCTCGGTCAATCTCTTCGTGCGCAAGCTCGCCTGGGAGATGGGCGGCGACCAGGTCGCCACCGTCGGCGCCCTGCAGCTCAGGCCCAACCTGATCAATGTCGTGCCCAACAGCTGCGTCTTCACCGTCGACCTGCGCAACACCGACGAGGCAAAGCTCAAGGACGCCGAGGCGCGCGTGGCCGCGCACGTCGCCGAGATCGCCCGGGCCGAGCGACTCGACGTCGAGGCCAAGGTGCTGGCGCGCTTCGAGCCGGTGATCTTCGATGGCGGACTGGTCGATCGCGTCGAACATCATGCACGCGCGCTCGGGCTCAGCACGCGCCGCATGCCCTCGGGCGCGGGCCACGACGCGCAGATGATGCAGCGCATCTGCCCAACGGCGATGATCTTCGTGCCCTCGGTCGCGGGCCTCAGCCACAACGTCAAGGAACACACCGAAGCGGCCGATCTCGCGGCCGGCGCGCAGGTGCTGATGAACCTCGTGCTCGAACTGGCCGACCGCTAGATCGCGGGTGGTATGGTCGGCCACCCCGTTAAAATAATGGGAATCTAACGGGGTGGTCGACCATACTACCCCATCGCCAGGGCGAGCACTTTTAGCGGGCAGGCGCAGCAAGCCGATCATGCGCGCCACCATAACCCCGGTGTTAGAAGGAACCCGATTCTGTCGTATAGAACGCCCGCCCGTGGCGGGCGTCCCGAGCCTTTGCGAGGGACCTAGCGAAAGATCCCTCGGCTCCGCCTCGGCATGACACGATGAGATGATCCGGCAACTCAGTCGGGCGTTTTGGCGAAGTGACTCGCCGCCAATTTCAGGAAGTCCTCGCGTCGGAAAGGCTTCGCAAGATAGGGCGCGCCTTGCAGGGCGGCCGGCACGGATCCCTCGGCATATCCGGTCAACAGAATGAACGGCACGCCTTCCTGAACGAGCCGTTCGGCGACGCTCACGGCAAGCCCATTGAGCAGTTTCAGGTCGAGCACCGCGCCGTCGAATCTCGTCGACGAGAGTGCCTCATGCGCTTGCCTGACGGTCGTCACATGCTGGCCGACCGTTCCGCGTCCACTCTTGATCGCGTCGAACAGATCGGCGGCAATGAGGTAATCGTCTTCGGCAACGAGAATCGTCTTTCCGGACAAAGGCATGCGACCTCTCCGCAAGGGCTCCATTGGTCGATTTCAGGTTCCGAAAACGGGTCAATGGCCGGGTCGTTCCAAACGCGGAAAGTTCCCTGCGGCACGCGCGCTCATTCGGGGGCAGTGACACTGCAACTCATCTGCGGCTGTCGGGTCGGATGTGTCGCTGTCAGAGCACCCCGAGCAAGATCGTCTCGCCGCGCGGGCTGGTGCCGATCACTTTCCATCCGGCGGCCTTGTAGAAACCCTCGGCGCGGCTCGTGGGCTGGGTGGTGAGCCAGGCGGTCTTGTGGCCATGCGCGCGCAGCACATCGAGGGCCTTCTCGAACAGCCTGCGGCCGATGCCGCGCCGCTCGTGCGCCGGATCGACGAACAGTGCCCAGATCGAGCCGTCGCGCGTATCGGCGGCGGAGAAGCCCAGGATGTCGCCGTTCTCCTCCCACACCCAGACGCCCGGGTTGTCACGGAACCAGATGTAATGCTCGATGGTGACGCGGCTCGGATCGCGCAGGACGTTCTCCGTCACCGACATGCGAATCTCGGTCACCCGCGGATGATCACCCTGACGGGCGCGCCGGATTCTTGCTGGTTCAGTCAAGCTCATCGACGCGCACTATAGTGATTTTCCTCCTCCGAGACGGGCAGGAGCGCCGGGAAATTTGTCCGACAACTTGCCGTTCGCTACAGTCGGGCCATGGGCGGCAGGACTCCCCGCAGCAATCTCGCCGACAAGGTCATGGCGCATCTCGGCGCCGACATTCGCGGCGGCCGGCTGGCGCCCGGCGCGCGGTTGCCGACCGAGCAGGCGCTGACCTCGCGGCTCGGCGTCAGCCGCACCGTGGTGCGCGAGGCGGTGGCGGCGCTGCGCGCCGACGGCCTGGTCGTGACGCGGCGCGGCTCGGGCGCCTACGTCTCGGCCAACCCGACGCTGCCGTTCCGCATTCCCACGCGCGACCTCGACAAGCTCGACGACGTGCTCGACGTGATGGAGCTGCGGCTGGCGGTCGAGGTCGAGGCGGCGGCGCTCGCCGCCCAGAAAGCGTCGCGCCGGCAGATCGCCGACATCCGCGCCGCCTGGCGCGCCATCGACCAGGCGCTGCGGCGCGGCGAGGGCGCGGTGCCACAGGATTTCGCCTTTCACCGCACCATCGCCGTCGCCACCGGCAACCGCCAGTTCCCGCGCTTCCTCGAGTTCCTCGGCAGCCACGTCATTCCGCGCCAGAGCGTGCGGCTCAGCACCGACACGCCGGCCGAGCGCCGCGCCTATCTCGAGCGCATCCAGCACGAGCATGGCCGCATCGTTTCCGGCATCTCGGCGCAGGATCCGGCCGAGGCGCGCCGCGCCATGCGCGAGCATCTCACGCGCTCGCTCCAGCGCTACCGCAATCTCGCAGGAGGAAAGACCGATGGCTGACCCTCTGGACCCGGGCCTGTCCGACAGGAGTCGGCGCATCGTCTATACCGGCGCGGCGGGCGGCATCGGCACCATGACGCGGCCGCTGCTCGCGCGGCTCTATCCCGGCCTGGTGCTGAGCGATCGCGTGCCGCCCAAGGACCTGCAGCCGGGCGAGAAATTCGAGGCGGCGGACCTCACCAGGCCGGACGAAGTGGCGAAGGTCGTGAAGGGCGCGCACAGCGTCATCCATCTTGGCGGCCATTCGGTCGAGGGCAGCTGGGAGCAGATCCTCAACGCCAACATCATCGGCTGCTACAATCTCTTCGAGCAGGCGCGACTGGCCGGCGTCAAGCGCGTGATCTTCGCCTCGTCCAACCACGCCGTCGGCTTCTATCCGCGCAAGAAGAAGATCGGTACCAACGTCACGGTGCGGCCCGACAGCCGCTACGGTGTCAGCAAGGCGTTCGGCGAGGCGCTGGGCGCGCTCTATTCGGACAAGCACGGCATGGCCGTGACCTGCCTGCGCATCGGCAATGTCGGGCCGCGGCCGCTCGACGTGCGGCGGCTGTCGATCTGGATTTCGCCCGAGGACCTGGTGCAGCTCTTCAAGATCGGCCTCGAGCATCCCGACATCCGCTTCGAGATCTTCTACGGCGCGTCGGACAACGAGGCGGCGTGGTGGGACAATTCGCGCGCCCAGTCGCTCGGCTACAAGCCGAAAGGCAGGGCCGAGGACCATCGCGCCCACGCCGAGGCCGAGCAGAGGAAGATCGGGCCCGATCCGGTGGGCGACCTGTTCCAGGGCGGCACGTTCTGCTCCGCCGAGTTCAGCAACGACGTCAAGCGCGCGGGGGCCTGACCATGTCTGACGCGGTGATCGATTCGGGAGCGGTCGGCGAAGGCTTCGCCACGGTGGCGCGCGGCAGCAAGGCGGTGCTCGATTCGTGGTTCCTCAACGTGCGGCTCGCCAAAGGCGGCGGCAAGGCCGAGACCACGCGGCCGCGCCAGCTCGATCCGTCGCTGCACCTGGCGCACGACGTCGCGGCCTATGTGCGCAACGACGAGGTGCGCGCGGTCGAGGTCGTGGCCGTCCGCACCTCGATCGGCTCGCTGCTCGCGCCGCCGCTCGACGTGCACGATGCCTATCTCCGGCTGCATCTGCTCAGCCACCGCCTGGTGCGGCCCAACACCATCAACCTCGAGGGCCTGTTCGACCTCATTCCCACCGTGGCCTGGACGACGCTCGGTCCCTGTCCGCTCGACCAGGTCGATGCCGCCCGCATCAAGGCGCGCGCCAGGGGCATCGGCTTCGAGATCACCGGCATCGACAAGGTGCCGCGCATGCTGGACTACGTGGTGCCGGCGGGCGTGCGCATCGCCGACGCGTCGCGCGTTCGACTGGGCGCCCATCTCGCCGAGGGCACCATGGTGATGCACGAGGGCTTCTGCAACTTCAACGCCGGCACGCTCGGCGCCTGTATGGTCGAAGGCCGCATCAGCGCCGGCGTCGTGGTCGGCGCCGGCAGCGACGTGGGCGGCGGCGCCTCGATCATGGGAACGCTGTCGGGCGGCGGCAAGGAACGCATCATGGTCGGCGAGCGCTGCCTGATCGGCGCCAATGCCGGCATCGGCATCTCGCTCGGCGACGATTGCGTCGTCGAGGCCGGCTGCTACGTCACGGCGGGCGCGCGCGTGCGGCTGGAGGACGGTACGGTGGTGAAGGCGGCCGAGCTGTCGGGCCGCTCGGGCCTGATGTTCTGGCGCAACTCGCAGACCGGCGCGCTCGAGGCGATCCCGCGCAAGAAGGCGTGGGGCGCGCTCAACGAATTGTTGCACAAGACGTCGTAGCTTCAGCCCGCCTGCCGCGCCGGCGAAATTGGGCGAAATCCGGGCGGGTTGCATCGGCAGCGACAAAAAACACTTTGTTTCCACGCCTCTTTCGCTCGGTTCCGGCGTTGGTCCGGCACAGCAATGGAGGGACTCGATGCGTAACAATAGTGGGCGCAACAAGGCTGTCCTGGCCGTCCTCCTGTCGGGCGGACTGATGGTGGGCGCTGCCGCGACTGTTTCCGCGCAGGACCTCGCGATGGCGACGCCGGGCCCGAACAGCGAGTTCGTGGTGTTCGCCAACAAGGACGGCCGCACGCTGTCGCCGACGGCGCTCAACATCGTGCGCAAGGCGGCGCGCGAAGCCGGCGGCGCCAAGGTGACGCTGATCGGCCGGGCCGAGGAGACGGCGACGGTGAAGCAGGCGCTGGAGCGTCAGGGCGTGCCGGGCAGCGCGATCGCCGTACGCCACGAGGCGCGCGCGCCGATCCCCCAGACCGACGACGGCCTCAGCGATCCGGTCAGC
>Ga0070741_10005589_pt1 | contig 27730 bp, 20 predicted proteins | sample Coa_R1_4_FD_66440 | JGI IMG/M metagenome (GOLD analysis project Ga0070741, IMG submission 66440) | Surface soil microbial communities from Centralia Pennsylvania, which are recovering from an underground coalmine fire - Coalmine... | ecosystem: Environmental > Terrestrial > Soil > Unclassified ...
CCCATACCACGCGCCACAACAGCGGCGTGGCTGGTCAATCCGCCGACCGCAGTCAAGATGCCTTTCGAGACGTCCATGCCGTGAATGTCATCGGGAGTGGTTTCTTTCCGGACCAGCACGACTGGTCCTTTCGCAGACAAGGCAACAGCGTCTTCTGATGAGAAAGCAGCGCGACCAACAGCGGCGCCCGGTGATGCAGGCAAGCCGCTCGCGATTTTTTGCAGCCCTTTACGCATGGCCGGATCAAGCACAGGATGCAGAAGCTGATCGAGTTGATTCGGCGCGACCCGCTGTACGGCTTCTTTCTTGGAGATGACGCCCTCTTCGACCATATCTACGGCAATGCGAACGGCGGCAGGACCGGTGCGCTTGCCGTTGCGCGTCTGGAGCATGTAGAGCTTGCCTTCTTCGATGGTGAACTCGAAGTCCTGGACGTCGCGATAATGCTTTTCGAGATTGGTAGTGATTTCGCGAAGCTGCGTGTAAGCTTCGGGCATGACCTGCTCGAGTTCGGCCATCGGCTGCGGCGTGCGAATGCCGGCGACCACGTCTTCGCCTTGTGCGTTAACCAGAAACTCGCCATAGAAGATCTTTTCGCCCGTGGACGGATTGCGCGTGAAACCGACGCCGGTTCCCGAATGATCGCCCATGTTTCCGAAAACCATGGCCTGAACGTTCGCTGCTGTGCCAATAGAATCCGGGATCTTTTCCATGCGGCGATAGTAGATCGCCTTGGGCGTGTTCCAGGAATTAAAGACGGCGTCACGCGCGAGCATCAACTGTTCGCGCGCATCTTGCGGAAAGTCGCGTTTGGTTTCTTTTTTGACCAGCTTCTTGTAATCGGCAATGATTGATTTCAGATCGTCAGCCGTAAGATCGGTATCCAGCTTCGCTTTCACTTTGGCTTTGCGCGAATCGAAGATATGGTCGAATTTCGCCATGTCAATGTGCAGGGCGACTTCGCCGAACATCTGAATGAAGCGGCGGTAGCAGTCGTACGCAAATCGCGCGTTGCCAGTCTTCTTCGCCAAGCCTTCAGTGGTCTTGTCATTCAGGCCGAGATTCAGGATGGTGTTCATCATGCCGGGCATGGAGAACTTGGCGCCTGAACGGACGCTGAGAAGAAGCGGATCGTCTACACCGCCCAACTTCTTGCCCATTTGGTCTTCCAGTTTGGCCAGTGCTTGATGGATCTGTTCATCCACCTCTAAAGGCACTTTGTGGTCGTTATCGAAAAAGAGATTACAGACTTCTGTGGAGATGGTGAAACCCGGAGGCACCGGCACGCCGGCTTTGCTCATTTCAGCTAATCCGGCGCCCTTGCCGCCAAGTACGTCACGCATTTTGCCATCGCCGTCAGCGGTTCCTCCGCCAAACGAGTAAACGTATTTATTCATTAAAAGTTGCGTCTCCTGATTTCGGTTGCATTGCTTCGAATCTCAGGCGTTCAAGCCTTTCGTCACAATTTCGGAAAAGTCAGCAATCGTGGAGAACTCAGTCAGCAGGCTGTACAACAGCGCTAGACGGTTCTCGCGAATCGCGGGATTTGGGTCGTTCACAAGAATTTTATCGAAGAAGAGATCCACTTGCGGTCGTAGCGAGGCAACGGCAGCGAGTTTGTCACGAAAAGACCCGCTCTCCCGAGCCTCTGTTCCGACACGAAGCCACGCTTCATAAAGGTCCTTTTCGGGTCCTGGAACAAGCAGATCAGCTTTCGGTGGCGGCGCAGAATTGATTCCCGCTTGCTTTAGGATGTTTTTGATGCGTTTGAAGCTCGCAGCCAAGGGCTCAAAATCTTCAGTCGGCCGAACGTAGCGAATGGCTTCCGCTCTGTCAGCCAGATCAGCCAATGTCGTGATGGGGGGCGCCATGACTGCCGCGACTTCGTCATAGAAGAATCCGAGTACATCGCGCAAGTAGAACTCGATGCGCTCCCGCATGAACGGCACAAGTGCTGGGACATCTTCGATCAACGGCATCAATTGCAAGTTCAAACGCGCCTCGAAGAGAATCTTGACGACTCCTTGTGCTGCGCGGCGCAGCGCAAATGGATCTTTTGTGCCGGTAGGTATCAGGCCGATGCGGAATGACTCACGAAGTGTATCCAGTTTGTCGGCAATGGAAACGACTTGCCCCTCTACAGTTCGAGGGATGCCGTCATCCATATTGACGGGGCGGTAATGATCGTAGATCGCGGTAGCGACTGGCTCGCCTTCGCCCTGCGCCTTTGCGTATAGGCCGCCAACGATACCTTGCAATTCGGTAAACTCTTTGACCATGTCGGTCGTGAGATCGCACTTGCACAGCAAGGACGCGATTTGAACGACGTTCTCGTCTGCATCTGTCTGCGCGGCTAGTTGCGCGGCGAGTTTAGCGATGCGTTCGGTTTTATCCTTATAGCTGCCAAGCTTGGCTTGAAATGTAACCTTAGCAAGATCTCCGACACGGGCCGAAAGCTTCTTTTGCTGATCCACCTGCCAAAAAAAGCGCGCATCATTAAATCGCGCGCGGAGAACACGTTCGTTTCCTTGCCCGATCAACCCGTCAGGATCGCCATCGGTATTCGTCACAGCGACAAACTCCGGAGCCAGTGACCCATCCGGCTTTGACACTGAGAAATAGCGCTGATGATGGCGCATGACAGTGGAAAGGATTTCTTTCGGCAGGTCCAGATACGTTGGATCGAAGCGGCCACGGACGGCGGATGGATATTCCGTTAGATAGACGAGTGTGTGCAGCAATGCATCGTCTTTCTGAACTTCAGAGCCGAGCGCCTGTTGAATGCGTGCTTTTCGTTTTTCGGCGTGAACAATAACGAAGCTTTTTTCTAACGTGTCGAAATAGTTTGCAGATGTAACCGGCAACGGTTTCCTCGAGCCCAGGATGCGATGGCCGCATGTCAGATTGCCAGACTTAACTCCCGCTACTTCGAAAGGAACAATTTGATCGTTCAAGACAGCAACAATCCAGCGAATGGGACGAATGAACCGAATGCCTCCCCTGCCCGTCCAGTACATCGATTTCGGGAAGTGAATGCCCGCAACAATCGCCGGCAGACCATCTGCGAGCGCCTGAGTAACGGCTTGGCCCTTGACTAACTGATGAAAGACGTAGCGTTGGCCCTTGGCATCTGCAATCATGGCGAGTTGCGCAATGGTTGTGCCTTGCTTGCGAGCAAAGCCTTCAGCGGCCTTTTCGCCCGCCGTGAGGTATGGACCGAGGATCACGTTTTCGGCGTCAGCCGCCTGATTGAGCAGATCTTTCGCAAACAGGACGAGCCGTCTCGGCGTCGCCTCTGTAACGAGAGCCGATCCTCCGAAGGAACCAAACGCCGCCTGAAATTTGCCGCGAAAATCTTCGAGCGCGGGCTCGATCATCCAATCCGGGATCTCTTCCGTTCCGATTTCAAGAAGAAAATCCGGCATCAGGCAGCAGCCTCTTCAGAGGGAAACTGCTGCTCGCACCAGGCTTGCGCCACGCCCACTGCCAACTTGCGAACCCGATTGATGATGCCGACACGCTCGGTTACGCTGATGGCGCCGCGCGCATCCAGCAGGTTAAACAGATTCGAGCACTTGAGCGCCTGATCGTAGGCGGGTAATACCGGAAAACGGGCTCGCTCTTTAGTTGACCGGAAGCAATCAAGCAGGCGCTGGCATTCGCGTTCGTGGAGCTCGAATTCGTGCCAGAGCATGGCTACGTCGGCCATTTCAAAATTGTAAACGGAGAATTGCTCTTCATCGGCAAGCCGAACTGCTGAATACTTGACGCCGGGAGCCCATTCAATGTCATAGACACTGTCAACGTTCTGAAGAAAGGCCACGATGCGCTCCAAGCCATAAGTGATTTCGGCCGGCACCAGATCGAGATCGACTCCGCCGCACTGCTGGAAATAGGTGAACTGCGTGATCTCGAGACCATCCAGCATCACTTGCCAGCCAATTCCCCAAGCACCAAGAGTTGGCGCTTCCCAGTTATCCTCTTCGAATTTGATGTCGTGCTTGCGAAGGTCTATGCCGATTGCTTCCAGACTGTTGAGATATTGTTCTAGAACATCGCTGGGTGTTGGCTTTAGTATCACCTGAAGTTGTTGATGCTTGTAGAGGCGATTCGGATTTTCACCATAACGTCCGTCGGCAGGCCTGCGGCTGGGTTGCACGTAGGCGACCTTGTACTTGTTCGGGCCAAGCACGCGCAGGAAAGTTTCGGGGGCCATGGTGCCAGCGCCGACTTCCAAATCGTATGGCTCTTGAATGATTGCGCCGCGATCGGCCCAATAATGCTTCAGTTTAAATATGGTGTCTTGAAACGAATCCATGTATGACGGTTAAAGACCTTCCAGTAGGAGCGGAGTGTGGAAACGGCGCTCCACGTGTTCTTCCATTTGCCGGATGAGAAAACGGCGGAGATCGAGCGCGGTGTCTTTGTTCCAGGAACGCACGGGAAGCTCCGCAATATGCATGCGGAGCATGAGCGCAGCTAATTGGCGCGAAGATTCGGACAAGTTGCGGTCGGGATGAGTGGCGAGTTCCGGCAGAAAACCGGAGAGACGAGTCGCCCACAGAGAGAAATAGGTAATCGCGGTCCAAGTGGCGCCTGAGGCGCTGGTATGCATATAGCTCAAGACCGTCGCGAGCAAACGAAAAAAGCGCTCGTTCGGTTCGTGCGGGGGTAGCATATGCTCGCTCACCTCGGCGATGTAATCGAGTGCAACACCAGCGTCGAAATCGCTCAACAGATCGAATTGCGATTGCAAAAGGTCACAGGAGTTCAGGTTCACTAATTCTCTGGTCTCCTTTTGCGAATACGACAAATTTATTAACGACAGGCGCTCCAGTCCCGAGCCGAAACTGCTCTTTGGTTTTCTTGCCCTGCGCGCGACACCACGCAACTTGCCCTGATCACGCGTGAAAAAACTTACAATTAAATCTGCTTCCCGGAACGGATAAGTACGCAGTACGTACGATTCACTGATCCGAGCCGGCATGACTCACGTTCGCACACCAATCATTACAACTGTGCCGTTGATTACCGGCCGTGCCGGTGGAATTATCAGGTTAGCAAAAGGAGCAACTGCGTTGGGCCTGCAAGCCCGCTTACCACCATCTGAGCGAATGCGGTTCAGCCACAGTGTGTTCCTGTGCGAGCATCGCGTCGCGTTTGCAGATCCAGCACTCCCACTCAGAAGCTTCTAAGATCCGTTCGGCCTTATGACGGCGAGGCGGCTGACTGCTCACGAATCCGGAAATAATGATCCTGCCAGTTGGTTTTACGACCCTGTGCAGGTCGGGCGCTAATGCATCGACAACTCTGGCGGTGATATTTGCAACTACCAGATCGATTGTGGCGCTCCGAATGGCGTCGGCGCTGCCCGCAAAAAGCTGGAGATCGCCGAAACGACTAGCAACAGCAATAGAATTAGGGTCGATGTCGCAGGCCAACACGCGTGAAGCCCCCAGAAGGCGCGCCGCTTCACCCACAATTCCCGAACCGCAGCCGACGTCCAACACCGTCATCCCGGCTTGCACACAGGTTTCTAACGCCTGCAGTACTAATTGAGTGCTCTCGTGCCGTCCGCTGCCGAATGCGCTTTGTGCATCCACGGTAAGCCGAATCCGCCCTGGCGGAGTGATTGCGTCGATCCGTGCGGGAGCAACAAAGAATCGTTGCCCAATTAAAATTGGTTCCCAATCCGTCCCCGCTTTTATTTCTGAATCGCACGGTTTTTCTTCGCGGTTCTCGATTACGGCCCGCTCGAAGGCGTTCGAAACAGCTCGTGTTTGTTCGGCGCTTTCGAAGAAAGCCCGAATGCCGTTGGGTTCTTCAATGAGCCCCAACGTGCCAAATTCCCAGAGGGCAGCTATCGTTTCGTCATACAGGGACGCATCGAGCGAAATCAGGATCGAATACAACCTTTGCCCTAGTTGCTCGTCCGGTGCGCGAACGAGCTAGTCGGATTCCAAAAAGGACGATCCGGATTGTTCGCAAGTCTGATTACAAGCCGGTCGAAGAAGTCGTTGAATTTCGCTGCAGCCGCCGGATCCCATGGCTGATTCAGGTCATCGGCCGGGCTGTGATAACGCTCAGCGTACCAGCGCCGATAAACAGCTTCTTCAGGAGAATTCTTTTCATAGCCGAAGATAAAGCCGATAGCCGGGACGCCGATTTGCATGAAGTTGTAGTGATCGGAACGGCGCAAAAGATTGCGCTGCGGCTCAGGATCGGCCTGCAGCCGTATTCCCATGTCCTCAGCCACTTGCCGGGCGCTTTCACCGAGAGAAGAATCATTGATCGCAAGCGCGGTCATGATCTTCAACGGAAAGATAGGCCGCAATTGATCTAAGTTGATGTCTGCGGCAAGTTGTTCACGAGGCACCGTCAAGTGACTAGTGAAGTACTTGGAACCGAGAAGTCCTTTCTCTTCGCCAGTGAAAACACAGAACAACACGGAGCGCTTCAGATGGGTATGAGAACCGCGCAAGTTGTCGGCCAAGTCAATGAGCGTTGCTACATACGCCGCATCATCGAACGTGCCGTTATAGATCCGATCGCCGTTCCACGGCTCTCCGAAACCGTATCCATCCAAGTGCGCCGAGACGACGATGTACTGCTTAGAGAGTTCCGGATCTGACCCGGGCAAAGAAGCAACGATGTTGTCTGAACTTAAATTCTTAGTCTTAAAATGCATCGTCGAATCGAAAACCGCCGGAATTTCGAAACTTGGCAGCGGTTTCCCCGCTTCCGCCAACTCTTTCAGCTCCTGATAAGAATGGCCAGAGCCGGCAAAAAGCTTTTCGGCTGCGGCTGGGTTGATGCGGAAGATGAGCGGTTTCGCGGCCTTTGGCAACGGATCGTCTTCCAAACGCATGCTGACTGAGTAAGCGGCCGGCCAGCGCGGCGGCTCCGGTCCGGCTGTGCTGTCAATGGCGAGCACGGCCACGGCGCCTTCCAGCTTCTCCGTCGCTCTGCGCGCGCCGCCGGCCGCAGCCCTCAACTGGACAACCACTTTTCCGTTGATATCCGTTGTTTGAGGATCCGACCCCAGAAAGACCAATTCACCTTTAATCGACGCGGGCACGTTCGAAGCGGCCGTGATGGTGATGTCGTGCAGCCACTTCAAACTCTCCGTATCAGTCTTCCGTAGAAGCCGAGCGCTGGATTCTTGACTTAGAAGCCTGACTTCATGCAAGGGAACGGCTTGGTAATATCCGGACGTTCCGGCGGGTCTCAGCCCGGCTTTTTCAAATTTGGAAACGACGTAAGCGCCCGCGTTCCGATATCCTTCGCTACCGGTGTCGCGGCCTTCCATCGAATTGTTTGAGAGAGCTTGCGCATACGTCCACCATTGACGAATTGATTCCGGAAGCTGGGCGGCCACAAGGGCAATACCAAAGCACGATAACAAGCACAAACGAAGCATAAAAAGCGTTTGCGCCGAGGTTAGCACGCGACCGAAAAGAAATAAGCCCGAATGCTGCTTGTAAACAGACAAAATCGAATATTTTCAGTATTCAGTCCGCAGGTTTGTCGCCCGCTTCCTGCCGCAACTTTGCCATTTCGTTCTTTAGCTGCTGGATGACGAAGGCATGCTTTGGATCGGAATACAGATTGTGCATCTCATGCGGATCGTTCTTCATGTCGAAGAATTCCCACTCCGGCGGCATATCGTTCGGATGCGCTCCCGCCATGTCAAGCGGCTTGTTGTAGTAATAGATCAGCTTCCAACGCTCAGTCCTGATGCCGTAGTGAGCGGGCACATGATGATCCTTATCATTGTGCATCCAGTAGCGGTAATACATGGCGGTGCGCCAATACTTCGGCGTATGACCGCGGACATTTTGACGGAAACTACGGCCTTGCATCTCAGCCGGCGCGGCACGTCGCGCATAATCCAGAAAAGTCGGCGCGAAATCAATATTCAAAACCATGTCGCGATTAACACTGCCTGCTTTGATCTCCGCCGGATAGCGCATCAGAAACGGCATGCGTAGGGATTCCTCATACATCAATCGCTTGTCGAAAAAGCCGTGGTCTCCCAGAAAAAAACCCTGGTCAGACGTATAGATCACAATCGTATTCGCCGCAAGGCCTTCGGAATCGAGATAATCCAGCACGCGTCCTACTTTATCGTCCACACTCCTAATGCAACGAAGATAATCTTTGATGTACAACTGGTAAGCCCATTTGCGCAGAGCATCCCCTTTCAACCCGGCCGGCAAGGGTGTTTTTAAGTCGGTCTCGTTCATGTTCTCGCCGACTTTCATCTTTGTGGCGGCTACGCTGCGCGAACGTCCTTCGTAGTGATCGTAGAGATTGTCCGGTTCGGGAATTGTTTGGTTGGCAAACAGGTCCTTATATTTGGGTGCCGGCTGCCAGGGGCGGTGCGGCGCTTTGTGATGCGACATCAGGAAGAACGGCTTCTTCCGGTCACGCCGCTTGAGCCAATCGAGGCTGAAGTCGGCGATTAGATCAGTGCAATAACCCTGATACTTCTTGCTTCCTGCGGGAGTAATGAAAGTTGGGTCGTAGTAGACACCTTGCCCGGGCAAAATATTCCAGTAGTCGAAGCCTGACGGATCTGTCTTCAAATGCCATTTGCCGACCATGGCAGTTTGATAACCGGCCTGCTGCATTTGTTTGGCAACGTTGTCGCGCTTCGGATCAATGGCGTCATCCAACGTATAAACGCCATTTTTGTTGCTGTATTGGCCGGTGAGAATTGCCGCCCGGCTTGGAGTACAAATGGAGTTCGTACAGAAGCAGTTCGTGAGACGAACGCCTTCTTTAGCGATGCGGTCGATATTCGGCGTCTGGTTGATTTTGCTTCCGTAAGCGGATATGGCATGCGCGGCATGATCGTCCGCCATCATATACAGAATGTTGGGCGGCGGCTCGCCAGCAGCCGTCGCCAGAGCTGCGCCAGCCAAAAACCCCAGCGCTTCGCGACGTGTATAGCCTGGCATTTTCTTCGCTCGCGCCCTCGATTTCAAAAAACGAGTTTGGCGCTGATTTGAATCTGCCGCGGATCTAATGCGGCAGTTAGATTGCCGAATGTGGCGGATCCAAATACAGTTCCGACTGCCGAGAAATTCGCGTGATTGAAAATGTTGAAGCATTCTGCGCCGATTCGCAGCTTTGCCCGCTCGCTGAAATTGATGTTGCGAAGGAAGTTCATATTGACGCTGTCCGAAATGCCGGGGCCGCGAAGGACGTTGCTGCCTTCGTTGCCGAAAGTTCCGAGCGGCGCGAGGGCGAATGCCGAGGTATTGAAATAGCCGAATACATTACCGGTTATGTCTAGCGGCGCCACGAAATTCGGTCGCTGCGATCCGCTGCCAGTACCCGCGCGATCACCCGAAATTGTGACCGTAAACGGAAAACCGCTGACAAAAGTGGCATTTCCGGACATCTCCCACCCGTTGACCACACCGCGAACAAATGCGTTGGCGTGTTGAAGAGTGGGGAAATCGTAAACGTAGCTGAAGGTGAAATTGTGCGGTTGATCGTAGCTGTTTAATCCTTCTTCGTTGGGCTGCACGAACGGATTTTGCCCTACGTTAAACACAAGAGACTTCGACCAGGAGTAGGATGCTTGGAAGAAAAGCCCGTGGCTCATGCGGCGGCTTAAGGATGTTTGCAGTGCGTTATAGGAAGCTGACGCATTCCGTTCGTCGTACGTGATCGTGCCGTAACCAAGATAGGGGCGCACAGTGTTTACGTTGATGGTCCCCTGCGCCACTCCGAGATTCGGCTGCGGTTGATTCAGATTAGGTTCTTGATCCAGGTGAACGGCGTGGTTACCCGCATAGGTAACCGAAAGCAGCATCTGCCCCGGCAATTGACGCTGCACGCCAAGACTCCATTGCTGCACGCTCGGATAAAGAAAATTGGCATCAAACGCCTGAAGGTTAGATGGAAAAACACGCTGCGTTCCTCCAGTCGGATTACTCAGAAACGTGTTGTAGATGCTCACCGAGCTGGTGAAAGGAGGATTGGTGCGGAGGTTCTCCTGATTGGTGTTGTCCCAATGATAAAAGATTCCGTAGCCGCCCCGGATCACGGTCTTCCCGCCCCCCGGAGACCAGGCAAAGCCAAATCTCGGACCGGGCATATCGTAGTGGCTGCGCACCAGAGCGCGAGGCAGATCGAGCCCATGCAAATTCGTTGGCGTGAAGATGCCATTCAATGGATTGCCTGTACCCGTCACGATTTGACCAGTGCTCAATAGTTGAGGGGCTTCCGCCGCTTGATACAGTTGCGGGCTAAAACCCGAAATATTGTTGTATTTTTCATAACCAATCGGTGCGCCTTTGAACATCGTCCAACGCAATCCCAGATTCAGCGTCAGATTCGGCGACACCTTCCAATCGTCCTGAACATAGGCTTCATACGAATTGGAAAAGTAATACCCATTGGGGGCGTTCGACGATTCCGTGTAGCTAAACGCATCGCCTAACAGGAAATCCGCCGCCGCGTTGCCGGTGAAATTACCGTTAAACGTGAAGGCGCCTTGCGTATTGACACTTCCGTAGTCGAACTTCTGCAAGCGCAAAATATCGAACCCGGCTTGTATTGTGTGTTTACCGGCAATGTGCGTTAGATCGTCTTTCCATTCAAAAAGATTGTTGAAGTTCGGATTCGGAGCGCCGATGCCGATGTTGCTAAACCCGGTAATCGTGATATCTGGCGGCGCATTGAACAGATTGCCGGGCAAAGCTTCGGGAATATTAATTCCAGCCCGCGAGGACGCCGCGCCCGTGGGATAGCTGATGATTTGATTGCGCGAAAAGCCAGCCGTGAACACGTTTGTCGTAGAAGGATTAATGGTCCACAGCAAGCGGGCGATCGCGTTGTATCCGGGTTTGCCCAGAAAGCCTGGTTGGGTGGGGAAGCTCGCGTTCGAAGGTGCATAGATCGCCTCATTTTCATACCATTGGTCATGCGCATAGCGAAGCGTGAGCAGAACGTTTGACGTGATCTGTTGATCAAGCCGCGCCAGGTCCTCATGCCAACGGCTTGCCGTATCCGGAGAAATGACATAGTTGCTGCTGCCGTTGCTGTTCGGCATGGGATAGAAGAGCCGAAGAAGAGCTTGGGCATTTTGATCAAGTAGATTCGCGGGAATCGTGTTGTTCGGAAAAGTATTGGAGGTTCCAGGAATCTTGATACTGCTGGTGAAGATTCCCTGACGCTGTGCCGCAGTCAAAGTCGTGGCGGTGAACGTGCTTTGCGGCGGAGTTGTGTAATTCACCAATTGCGGACCCTGCCGGCGATTCCATCCTTCTGAAACGAAAAAAAACGTTCTATTCTTATTCGTGTTGTAGTGCCCGGGTATGTAGATTGGGCCGCCTAATGTCACACCGAACATGTTTTGGTGGAACGTCGCGCGCCGCGAATCGAAAAAGTTGCGCGCGTTCAAATCGGTATTTCCAAAAACCTCATACAGGTCTCCGTGAAATTCCGCGCCACCGGCTTTTGTGGTCACATTGACTAATCCGTAGCCGAAGCTGCCTTCGCTCGCCGCGAAATTGCTAGTTTTCACCTGCACTTCCGCGAGTGCATCCATAGGCGGGAAAAGATTCAATCCACGATTTCCGCCGGTATCCATCGCGAGGATGCCGTCGTAGGTGAACCTGGTGCTATTCACGCGTCCTCCGTTGATGGACATCAGTGGATTTCCTTCCTGTCCCACGCCCATTCGACGTCCGGTTTGTGATGACGCAACACCCGGACTCAACGCAAGAAACTGCGAAAAGTTTCTGCCATTCAGCGAAAGTTCGCTCACCTGCACGCCGGTGATGAGGTTACCGAGTTCGCCATTTTCGGTCTGCAGTTGCGGTGGCGCTGCCGTTACTGTGACCGATTCCGTCGCCGTTCCGAGTTCTAAGATCAGATCTACCGAAGTGACAGAATCAGTGTCCAAGTGCACATGCTCCTGTACTAGCCTCTTGAAGCCGGGGCTTTCGACAGAAATTCGATAATCGCCGATCGGCATATTTGCAAAAACGTAGCCACCGGAAGTGTCTGTCTGAACGGAGTGTGGGATGTTCCGGCTTTGGTCGGTTGCCGTAACCATCGCGTTGCTTACCGCCGCGCCCGAGGGATCGGTCACTATGCCCTTGATAGTGCCTGTACCCATGCTCTGGCCGGATCCCAGTCTCAAGCAGACGACAAGTACAATCAGCGGCAGCCAACTCGCTCGTGTACTACGAGCATTTTTTAAGAAGCTTTTTTGAATTTGCATTTTCTTGTAGCGCTTGCGGCCCCTAGTTTGTGAAGCAAATTGTCTAGCGCCTCTCTGTTCGTAAGCGAATGTACTGATCACTCTATCAACTTCGTGCTTTACAGACATTCAGTTCAAAAGAAAGACGCATTCCCGGCCGTCGCGCCAGTTCGTCAGCGAGTTCTTAGCGCGCGCCGGTTCCTACGGTTTCACAGTTGAGGAATTAGTTGAGCAGTTCCAACAAGAGTAGATCGATTTCCGCTCAACTTTGCCAAGCTAAGCGTAGTGCCGCACCGTAGGTGAGCACAACATAAGTCCAAAAGAGAGAAAAAACGACATGCATGGCGGTGTAAAAGGCGCGGCCGCGCCAGATAGCGGGATCATACACGAATAGTTGGAAAATCAATCGAGCTAACCAGAAGGCAACAAAAGCCGTCAGGAGAACTCGGCTCAACTCTCCGGACCAGAGCAATGCGTTTGTAAAAAACAGAGTGCACGCACCGATCGAAGTGACCGTCAGCGCGATAAAAAAACAATGCACGACCAAGATCTGCCGCGTCAGCAAGGACAATTGAGCTAATTCCCTTTCCCAATTGAAATAGCGACCAAATAAACCATGCCCAAGTCCCAAAAGCAAAAGTAATGCGCCGGCTATTTTCAGGTGAAAGTAAATGCTCATGATTGTCTTTGAAGGACAAAGACGTGGATGAACGGCGTGACTGTGCGGCGCATTCGGATTGACAAACCCGCTGCATGTACCGCGTCGCGCCACGCACGCGCGGACAAAAAGTGAAAGAAGCCGGGACCGAATGCAAGAAAATTCCGCCAATCGCGCAAGTGTTCTACCAGCACCAGTTCTCCGCCAGTTTGGAGTACTTGCGCAATTCTACTCAGAAGACGGACGCGCGCTTCATGACGCCGAAGCTCGTGGCCTGTGAAGATCAGGAATGCAGTGTCAAACTCTCGATCGGCTGCCGGGAGGTCGTGCCAGCTTGCGGATGAAGATGCGACCCGCGAGAATCTGCGTGCCCGATTAATGGAAGATTCCGTCATTTCCAGCGGATCGTAGATGTCGACTTTTTGGGCTTCTGAATCCGGGAACATCGAACTGATCCCACCACTGATCTCATCGATTCCCGCGTGTATATTGATCCAACGTCTTGGCGGCCGCGACAAGCAACCCTTCAGCCAGTCGAGTCGATACAAGCCGGATCGGTCATATATGTAGTGCGAAACCAGAAGCGACGAGCAGATCCAAAAAACGGCAACGCCCGCGGCGAGCAGCAATAGCGTGCCGGGCAACAGAGGCAGGCGTGGAGCGAGAATGCTTGTGGCTATGACAGCAGCCATCGTACTTAGATAAAAGGGCCGGTTGTATTCAAATATCTGCCGCATGCCCAGATAAGCTGCGCGCTGCGAAGAAGCGTCTATCATGCTCTCTCCAACGCAGTGCGCACTCCGCAATTCCATCGATAGGGGATATCGTGAACGTGAAACGCGCTTGCGAGAATCGGGGTTGCCCTGCAGAACGGCTCCCGGTGCAGAAACGTGTTTCGAAACACTTCTACTGCGACCGGTTTCGGGTTCCAATGCTGCCGAACACCTCGGATCCGAACGATCGAATGTGTTTCCCGTTCGTAGTCGAACGTGTAGGGTAAAGGGCCGGCAAATCGCCGCGCTTCCTTTAAATTCAGAAAGGGCGATTCCGGTGGCAGGAGAGTGGCATCGCAATGCGTATTTGCTATCACACGAAGATCTGCTTGCTCGCCCGGAGTTCGAATATTCCAATCGATCACGCCATCCCGCTCGCTTAAGTCGGTGTCACACAACGAATATTGATAGTGCGTGAAGATATTGCCGAAATTCACCATCCATCGCGAGTTGCTGTCGGTTCGTAAAATTCGTAGGCCCCGTAAAGAACTGGCACGAGTTCCAAAACGCGTAAAAAGGCGGTAGCCACTCAGAAAAAAATTGCCTCCAAGCACAGTGGGCAGGAACGCAGGATGCAGTTTTTCTGTCTGTACTAAAGCAATGGCGAGAAAGCCATACCAGCCATAAGTATCAAGCGAGAGCCCTGGCGAAAGTAGTGGCTGCAATAATTCGCTGGGAAACGCATAGGTCAGTACCAGGGACTGGCGGAGAAAAGCCTGGATCGGAATAGGATGACGTTTTAAAACGTGGAGCATAGATCTTCTGCCCTGGTGACCTGAACCGTACCCCAGAGTATGGAGCGATCGCGTGCAGCGAGGTTGTTGCGAATAGGCAGTTCCACGATGCTTCTTGCAATAACGACTGCGGATGGCGCGGCAGCACGCTTCACGGCCCGGTACAGGCGCTCCTTATAAGAAGGCGACGCGCCATCGGCAATGTTGGATAGCGAGAACGCATCGAAACTTTCGGGTTTGCACGTTTCTAGATAGCTAGCGGCGTCGGCACACACGAAACGAATTTTGTGCGCTGACGGGTCGGCCATGGATGGTCCTTTGCCCATCAGCAACCGCCATGCATACGGATTGCCGGCGTTGGGGTGATCTCTCCAGGCCCGCTCAAATCTGGCACGGATCACCGATCCAAAGCGGCGCGGCATCGACCTGGCAAATGGCCTTGCATATACCAGCCCAAGCACGACGGCTGAAAGGAGTGAATCGAAAGCAATACGCCATCGCCTAGAATTGAGCGACGATTGCCAATACTCATGCTGCTCGGCAGAATCGTGCATGGAGAGAAAGGCGCGAAGCCGTGGCTGGGTCCAGCCAACCAGCGGAAGAAAGACGCGAGCACCCGCGAGCAATTGTTCGACGGCTCCGTCACGGACGGGCGCTCCACTTGCGCGCGCTTGCGCATACAAAACCTGGTGGGAATTTATGTCTACTGCGGTGACATCGTGCCTGGCAGCAGATAAGGCGCGAGCCGTGCATCCGGCGGAACAGATACAAAATACACGGCTGAGCGGCGTGCACGCTTCGAGTTCGATCGTCGAGTCTTCATACATTGAGCCAAACACGAGCCCAGGGTCTGAACATCTAAAAGGTCCTCTCACCCAAGGCCCTTTGGTCGAAAATTCAACGTCCCGATGCATAGGTACCAAAAGCTCCGGCCGCGACCCAAGCAAGCAGCAGAAAGACAAAGTTCTGAAGCAGCATGTTCACGGGATCCGAAATGAGTCTGCGCGCCCATAACATACCGCCGGTATTCATTAGGACGAGTAAAAGCGTTTCGACAAAGGCTGCTTCACGCGCACCGATTCCAGAGAAGACCCAGACTGCAAGAAAGCACTCGGTCAATCCCAGCGCAACAACAGTTTGACGCGCTCGACAAGTGTTAAATATCGGAATAGTTTCAACAACTCTCCGATGCTGTGGCGCGTGGCCGAGGAGTTTGCACCAAAGTCCCTGGTGAATCCAAACGAATGCGATGGCAATTCTTGGAAGAAACAAGCTAAACATCGTATGTCTCGGCTTTCATAGTGGCCAACAGGTCAATGGTTCTTTTCCGCACTGGCCGTAACAGTGGAAAACCGGCAGCTCTAAGCGCGATCATCAGCAGCGAGAGGCTCTTGTCTCGTAGCTGCCGTGTCCTTATCTGATCGGGGGATCGATCCGAGATCCAGAACAGGATAAGCCCCATTTGATAAAGCCAAATCAGGTTCGGCAAATACGGAGCAAGATCCTTCGGCAACGGTATACGGCTTGCTGTCAACGCCACCGCGAAGTGGTGAAGATCGAGCCGGCGGATATGTGCTGTCTCATCACTGAAGGGCGACAACGGATTATGTGGATCGGCGGCGTGTCGCGCGAGCGCGCTGAGAAATAAGCGATTGGGTGCGAAGTATTCGAACTTGACATCTAAGATGGCCTTTAACCGGCTCTGCAGTCCCTTTGCGTTTGCAAGACGGGCTGCGATAAGCTCAGACATCTCTTCGCTCGCCTGCTCATAAAAAGCCATCACGAGAGCTTCCTTTGAGGCGAAGTAGTAGTACGCAGAACCCAGAGCTACGTCTGCCTCAGCGGCGATTTCCCGCATCGTGGTTTGCTCGAAACCACTTCGCCGAAACAGGTCAAGAGCGGCGGTCAGTATTCGTCTTCGTGTCTCTTCGGCCTTGGAGCCGGCACGGGATGAAGCAGATAGTGACATCGGCGCTGCCTTTGAACGTGTTCAAAAGCAGTATAGCCGCCAACGTGGTGCTCGGTCAATAGATTTTTGAACGTGTTCATTTCCGCGTGCGTGACGACCGCTGCATTCAGTCATTGCTCAAATTTGGCGTACGGAGCACCACAAGGCACAAACGTAGCCGCTGCCAAAATCAGGTCAGACTAACGAAATCGTTGGACAAAACGAAATTGAATCGCTAAATGAAGCGGGCATTACGCCCGTGAGAAAAGATATGATTTCGCTAGCCAAGATTGCGAAATCTTCGAGCACAACAGCTTTGTTGAAATAGGCGTTAGCGCCGAGTGACGTGCAGATCGCGCGATCATCCGCGTGATCTGACCCCGTCAGAATCGCTACTGGAATGGTGGCAAGCGCAGTATTGTTTTTCATCTCTGCCAGAACTTCAGCGCCACGCTTGCCGGGCAAATTCAGATCGAGGAAAACAACGTCTGGCTTATAGGACGAGCAGCACTGGGGTAGAGCATTTAGCATCTGGGTGGCCTGGACGCCGTCCGTGGCCACCGTTAGTGAATATGAAATTGCGCTGTTCCGCAGCGCTTGTTTGAAAAGCACTACGTCGCCCGGATTGTCCTCGACCAGCAAAATATTGAGTTGAGTTCCTTCAACATATTTGTCAGGCTGTTGCACTTAATCTCCACCACTATTTAAGGCCAGGCTCGAAACCCAGCTCGATAAATTTTTACGCGCGAAGTCGACGATGGACGAAAGCTCATTCGCGAAAAGAATTGCTGGCGATTTTTTTGAGCCGCCTGGCAGAACAAGCAAATACCAGAAAATGTATTGAAGAAAAATCAATGCTATCACGGCAAAGCCAGCAAAGAAATTTCTTTTTTGTCTTTTTACACTAATTAATGGGTACCGCGATTCGGATTTATAGGAACGGCTTTATTTGGAACTCTCAAGAGACAGTTGAGCAAAGGAGTAGTTCGAAAGGCGCGACAGGCTGTCCTTGGGAACCGCAGCAAGATATTGAGACGCTACATCCAAAAGTCCGACTTGATACGCAATTGTTCCGAAAATGGTATGCATTTCTCCCGAATCATAGGAAATAGCCGCAAATTTGTAAGCTGTGGCCAGCGCGTCCTTAACGTGGGACGAACTCGCCTGGGCAATAGCCAAGGTATGGAGAATTGCAGGCGAACTAAAGTTGGTCAACTGCGCGGCCTTTTCCGCGGCAGCCATCGCATCTGGGGCGTTTTGTCGCGTAAATAAGGTGGCCCAAGCCAAATCGTTCCAGTCGCTAGCCGAAGCATTCGGATGGGCACAGATTTGCTGCGCGATCTTAGCGGCTTCGGAATAATTTCCTTCTTGTGCCGACAAATGCTCTCGCAGCCGCAGCACCGCGGGCGCCCCTGGGTCAGACTGCTCCAGACTCTCTATGTACGGCTTGGCGTCCGCGAGGTGATTGCTTTGAATCAGACTATCCGCCAACAGTGCCGTGGTTGCCTTCGCGGATGGATTTTGTTGATGAAGACGCAAAAGAATTGTGGCAGCTTCCTGAGGTTTACCATCCGACCAAAGAAGTTGTGCCGACATCAGATCGAGCGCCTGCTGGACGTCCGCACTCGGCAATTTGGGAAGGTTTGCGGTTTCACGCGCCCAATCCAGCCATTGGCGGGCCGCAACCATATTGCCGGCCCGAGCGTTCACAACCGCCTGAATGGAGGGAGCGCTACTGTTGGTTAACCCGGCAACCAGGTATTGATTACCTTGTTTTACTACGTAAGCAACTACGCCAGAAGGAGAATCGCTTTTGCCAGACGATGCCTTAAGACGGAAACCCACGGCATCATTGCCCTCGACCGTATATACAAGCGCGGTAGTGATCAGGTCTGACAAGTAAGGCCAAACGGACGGATTGTCTACGCTCGCGGTTAGTGAGTGGAAGAATTGGAGCAATGCATTGCGTTGCGCTTCGAGCGTGCTGCGTCCCAATTCTGAGGTGACTAATTTCTGCCAATCATCGAGGTCTGCAGGATCCAATAAAGATTGGACATACCGCTGGAATGCCGCAAGGGCCGGCTGCTTCGAAAGCGTGCTGTCGTCAAAAACTCGCACCCGGTCAAGCTGACTTTGCGTTATATCGGAACCTTTCCCTGCCAAGCCGAGCACGCGTGCGGCAACTTGATATTCACGAATGGCAATCAAACGCCTGCCCACTTCCACAAGCAATATTCGCCGGTCGTTTAGAGATGGGTAGCGAAACTCCAGCTCGTCCTTAAAATCGGATTCAGATCGTGCGGCAGCGATGCCGGCCCACTTTATCGCCTGGTCGGCCAAATCGGCCTGCGGATAGATAAAGAGTTCACGTAGCTCGCTGTATTTGTGTGCATGCAAAAGAAGCAGCGCGTAATCATTTAGCTTGCCGTTGCGAGTTGTAACATCCAGGTCCAGCCGGCTAAAAATATCGACTGCATCATTCAGACGCGCCGACCGGCCAAAGCGGACCGCAGCGGAATTGTAGGTATACAATTCCGCAAGCCGCAGCCATGCATTGGCGTCACTCGGTGCGAGCTCCGTCGCCTTGTGAAGATTTTTCTCAGCTTCCGTCATGTTCATACCGGGTGCCAGAAGCCGGCCAAACTCATCGTGCTCGTAAACCCAGCCGAGCCGTTCGTAAATGGCCGCTGCATTTTCATTTGAAGCCGCTCTGGAAGATGCTTGCGCTTTGGAGCCGTCGCGCTTTAACAAGTCTTCACATCGTTTAATGGCGGCGAAACGCGCGCCAACCAGAACGTAGCCGCTGGCCAGCCGCAGCGCGGGGTTGACATTGTCCTTTGCAGCATCCGAGTCGTCCCGAAGGATTTTCATTCCGTCGCGCAGATCGCCGGATTTCATTTTGGCCAGACCTACGTTTTCAAGCTCCACACGAAAAAAATTCCTAGCCGCGATCTTTCTGGCATCAGCGCGCATCGCGTCCACGTCTTTTGGAGCCAGCCGGCTTTGAGGTAGGGCCAATGTGTACGTAAGCCAGCAGGTTCCATCCTTGTCGAGTTTCGTAGTCGTGACGATCGACATCGGACCGACCTTCAACTCCGGAAGCGGTGAGACTTCCTTTAGCCGATATCCAGCCGGCGGAATGACGTGATAGCCGCTTTCGGTGACAAACGGTGGAGCTACGTAGAAATCAATGATGCGCGGGGACGCAGATGATTGATCGCGATTCTGAGCATTCAACAGGGGCGTGACGTGGAGAAAATTTAAGCGAGCGGGCCCGGGCAGATCGACGTAACCGCCATCGTCTGACACCATACTTGGCACATAACCTTCTCCGTCAATTTGCAACCGGCACTTTTCCATCAACCGATTAGGATCGGAGAACGTTGTGGACTCTACTTGCGCGCCACCCACACCGTGAAATAGCGGGGACACAATCCGTTTCCTTTGCTCTTCATCGGCGGCTGCAACTTCGCCGATGGCTCGACGAAGTGTGTCTTCGAACGAACCAAACGCTTCGATCGTCTGATGCACTTTGGGTGGCGTGCCGTCCCCCAACCGGATTTCCGTCTGTCCATTTTCGCGATTATCTGCTGCCGTTAAGGCAGGCGTGCGAATAAGCTGATCACTCGCGCCATCGATCAGGAGCGCCCATCGTCCCTGGTCGGCAGCAGGCAGACGCGTAACCGGCGTGTATTCGGCCGTCGGATCGATCCAGAGCGGCGTTTTGCCGTTTACGTAGACAAGCGCACGGTTGAAGGCTTCGAAGCCGGGTTGCGAAGGCAGCGCGTCGGGTTGCGGAGCCGCGCTGATCAGCGCGACCTTGGCGGATATGCCGGCTTCCGCAAGCTTATTGATCAAGAGCAGCGCTTCGTCTTTTGAATCGGCGAACCCGGATTTTAGAATCTCGGCTGTCGAACGGGGCGCAACGGAACCGGCAGCCAGTTCCAGACCGTTGTCTTGAATATGCGAGCGCATGTCCTCGTAGATTTTTTCAACGGCTGATGGCTCATCGCCCCCGAATGTTTCATGCGAGGAACCCGGTGACGATTTTGCCTTATCAACGATCCGCGAATACCATTGAGCGACCGATTGCCAGGAAGAAACATTCGTAAAGACGATGGTAGGTAAAGGAGCGAAGTCTGGAGGAAGAAAATCGGCAATTCTGTGATTTTCGAAGTTATAAACTTCGACCGACGCGGCATGGCCTTTCAAACCGGGCTCGGTGGTGACTTTCGCGCCGGGGAAACTGCGAGTTTCGACACGGAGATCCGCCGGCGACAGACTCGTAATGGACGCCTTAAAGTGCACTATCAGCAATTCCGGTGGAATAGTCAGCGCGGCCAAGCGACCACCGGGGAAAGCTGGTTCGCGATCACCCTCCAGAATCTGCAGCTCGACTACACTGTCGATGTCCACATCAGGCAAGCTGACGAAAAGCAGCTTGACTGCTCCCGCGGCGCCCGGACCCGATGGATCTCGTTCGGCCGTGCGGCCGTCATCGAGCAGATGCTGCTGCCCGTCGCTTGTAATCACGCGAGCTTTTACGACCGGCTTGTTTTCACGGGCCAATGACCATGCCAGTGAGACGTGTTGCACCTGATCGATACCCTGCACTCTAAGAACTTTCGTGACAATGCGCGTGGTTTTCTGAAGTTTTCCAGACTCGTCAATTTGCGCGGAAATCGAGTAGTCGAGGATCAGAGCAGCCCGGCCTTCGGGAGCGCTATAGCGAGCCGCGGCCGTAAGAACGGCGTGCGGGTCGCTGCTAAAGAGTGGAAGCGTCCACGTCTGGCCAAGACAGGCCGAGCCCGACAGCATCAAAAAGAGAAAAAGCGGTTTTACGCGCAAACATGTCAAGGATAGCCGAAGTTCTTGGGGCATGCTGACGGCTCAAGGCATCTGAGAATTAAAAATCAATGGCTGGACAGAGGCGCGTCTCTTGCGGCAAAGTAACAGAGATGCCGAATTGCAACAGAAGAATAGTGCCGCCAGTACTTATTTGTTCTTTGCTGGCGCTGGTGAGCGCACTCAGGACAGAGGCCCAGGAAGTATCCAGACTTAGTCCTGAGTTAGATCAACTGATCGCTCCAAACACACAAGTTGAGAAGGTCACGACAGGCCCGGGGTTCAAGTGGACAGAGGGGCCAGTCTGGATTCGCAACGGTTATCTGCTGTTTGCCGAGATACCAGGCAACGCTATCTGGAAGTGGACCCCACCGCCCGGCAGCAGCCCCACTCTCTTCATTCGGCCCAGCGGATACAAAGGAACGGTCCCCTATGGCGGACCGGAGCCGGGCTCGAACGGGATGACTCTGGATGCGCATTCACGGCTTACGGTGGCCGGCCATGCACGGCGAAACGTCTGGCGGCTGGAAACCATGAATCCAAAGGGGCAGATTACCGTCTTGGCCGACGAATATCAGGGTAAAAAGCTCAACAGCCCGAATGACGTGGTTTACAGCAAGAATGGCGATCTGTATTTCACCGATCCGCCTTACGGCTTTCGCACCCAGAGCGATAAAGACCCCGACAAGGAACTTTCGTTTAACGGTGTCTACCGCATTCGCGGTGCTCTCGGCCACAAAGCAGGCGCGGCGCCGGACCATGGAGCACTCGAATTGCTGGTGAAGGATTTGCCTAGGCCAAACGGCATCGCATTTTCGCCCGACGAGAAAACCTTATACGTTTCCAATTCCGAACCGAAAAAATTTTGGATGCGCTACCGGGTCAAAGCTGACGGCACAGTTGAAGGCGGTACGACTCTCTTTGATGCATCTTCCGATACGTCGTCCGGTTCGCCGGACGGCCTGAAAGTCGATCGCAATGGAAACATCTATAGCGCCGGACCAGGAGGCATCTGGATCTTTTCCCCCGCGGGCAAGCACCTCGGCACTATCCGGATGCCAGATAGAACCAGCAATGTTGCATGGGGAGATGCGGACGGTCGGACGCTCTACATCACCATGAGCGCAAGCGTTTACCGCATACGCACCAAGGTGGGCGGCATGCTACCGTAGCGTCCCGGCCTGGCCGATGATTTTAACGACACGCCGGCTGAGTTGAGGACTACATCTAGCGCTGTTGGATACACCGGTTCTAATCTGGCAAGCAATGGACCCTCACGGCGATGGAGCGCGGTCGGCCTATTGTTTCGCCGATCCTATTTTCGACCGATACGCCATCAAAATGGTTTTCTGAGACGGCGCTGTCTTGTGCGTGACCATGGGTTGAGGGCAAGAGCGCAATAAAGTTCACGCTGTGCTGTTCTCTTACTTACAGAACCCAATAGGCCATTAAGATTATGTTGCGTGGCACGCCAGGAACGAGTCTAAAAGGGCGTGACAGGCCGCATCTTACCTATAAGTATCTTGATGGCACTAAGTTGTTTTTGCGCTCTTGGTGCACATAAAGGACTGGATGGCGTGTATGTGGCTACTGCATACGCGCAAAAAGGAGTAACCGCATCGGGACAAATTGTCCATCGGCACGTAGTCGCGGCCGATCCGGACGTATTGCCAATCGGCAGCAGGATCAAGATCAAACATGCTGGCCGCTATTCGGGTGAGTATGTCGTCGCAGATACCGGGGACAAGATACAAGGGCATCGTTTGGACATTTATCTCCCCACGGTGACGGCGTGTAAGAAATTCGGTGTGAAGCCGGTAAAAGTGAAAGTAGTTGAGTTAGGGGACGGTACGCATGCCGCCGCAAAAGAAGCCGACAAGACCGTAAAAAAAGACGTTCAAATCGATATCGCCAAGAAAGTTGTTGGAAACGCCGCGACGGAAGATGACTGGGCTACGAAACATTCGACTAAAAAATCTTCAGCGACATCCCCGGCGGCCATCGACTCACAAACAACAGCGACTCAGCCCTCTCCAACAAGCACAAAGACGGATCACTGACCGCTGTTGGAGCTTACCTCCCAAATAAGGCCGATCTAAGTAACTTAAGAAATAACAAAAGTTATTACTTTATTTTTCCTCATTAGACGCAATTAGTTTCCTATTTCTATACCGGCTCAGGTGTCAATCTGCTGTTGTTTTTTTTTGTGTAAATCGGCCGCTTGGTGTCGAAATTTTGTCATAGGGCATGTCGCGCTTCCGATGAGGTTGTTAGCCGACAACGCCATCAGAATTTCCCGATGACGCGCGATTGAATCCGCGACAGTAGCGCGTCTGCACCACGCGGGCGATTCTCTGGATTCGCAAAAAAGATTATGCTGAAACAACTTGCTTGCTACACGTGTGTCTTCGTATGCACAATCGGGAATACGCCGTGTTCCGGAGACTCATTAGCAGGCCCGAGCGACGCTCAACCCGTCACAACGGCCGCACCGGATCCGAACTCCGGTCGTGAATCGATGCCTGTCCTAGGCTCGGCGGAGATGATTCAGCGCAGCAGCAAAATTCTGGGAATGGCTCGCGAGACGAATGAGGACGTTTATAACAGCCTGCTTTCCTTCGTCTGTAGCGAACAGATTGAGCGCTTCAAAGGGCCATTAAGCACGGAAACGGCAAAGCAAATTGATTCAGTCACTGCCACTGTTTCGTTCGAGAACGGGACAGAGCATTATTCCGACATACGGCAAAACACCAAAGCGCGCCCGAGCATGGCAAGCCTTTCCGGCGCGTGGTCGGAAGGAGAATTTGGAACACTACTGCGGCAGACTCAATTGCTATTGAGTACACAGATGCCGAGCTTCGACACGTTCGCGACGCTTGACGGTGCACCAGCCGCCATTTATCAGATGGATGTGAGTGAGGACGAAAGCCCCTGGGATCTGGAGGTGAGAAACCAACACTATCGTCTTCCGTTCCGAACCAAAATCTGGGTGTCTGAGGCCAGCGGCGAGATTCTTAAGATCGAGCGGATTTCGACTCACATCCCATTTCGTGTAGGCATTTCGGAAATTCGCTGGAATGTGGTTCTGAAAGATGTGGACCTTAATGGAAAGACCTGGCTGCTGCCGAGCATTGGCGAATATGCGGTGCTCTATCAAGAATCGAGCCACCGGGAATGGAACGTAATGCATTTTTCCGATTACCATCGCTATGGTTCCGAGGTCGCGATCAAGTTTCAGTAGTTGGGCAATCATCCGCGCCTGAAGCCGGCATTCACGATTAATTGCCCTGCTATTGCCTAATTCGCACACGTTCGCAGTAGAAGTCCTGTAGCCGACCACTCCCGCGGCAGCGCAAATCGCACCGCATCGGACGGTAGTGTCACGGACAACACACCGCGTGACACTACCACCCTGACCTTCCCCTTGCATCTTCAGCCTACTCTGTGTAATTATTCATAGTAGTGAATAATAATTCAGGAAACCTCTGATTATGGCAGCTCCCGTCACTCAGCACCTTACCCGGAAGTTGATCAACCTGCGTCACGATCTCGATCTCTCGGTAGAAGACCTGAATGGATTGCTCGATCTGACGCAGCAGGTGAAGCAATCGCGCCAGAGGTTTGCATCCTCGCTAAAGGGCCGCTATGTCAGCCTCCTCTTCGAAAAACCCTCGCTGCGCACGCGCATGACGTTTGAACTCGCGATTAAACAGCTTGGTGGCGACTGCGTGACCCAAGTCGGAATGATCGGCGATCGGGAGCCTCTGAAGGACGTTGCTCGCAATCTGGCACGCTGGACGGATGCCATCGTCGCCCGCACATTCACGCAGGACAGCATCGACGAACTCGCCCGCTGGTCCGGCATTCCCGTCATCAATGCGTTGACCGATCTTTACCACCCGTGCCAGGCTCTCGCCGATGTCTTCACGCTAAAAGAACATTTTGAGCGCCTGCGTGGCCTGAAACTGGCTTATGTCGGCGACGGAAATAACGTCGTGCATTCGCTGCTGCTATGTGGCGCACGCCTGGGTATCCACTGCTCCGTCGCAACTCCCAAAGGATACGAGCCGAATCAGGGAATTGTCGCAAAGGCGCGCGAGTTCGCGGCGACCTCGAGCGCGGAAATCGAAATCACCAACGATCCGGTCCACGCCGTGCGGACGGCTCACGCCGTGTACACCGATGTCTGGACCAGTATGGGGCAGGAATCGGAGGCAGAGGAGCGGAAGCGGACCTTTGCTCCCTATCAGGTGAACGAACAATTGCTCAGGGCAGCACGAAAAGACGTCCTCTTTATGCACTGCCTTCCGGCGAAGCGCGGATTGGAAGTAACAGACGAAGTTATCGAATCGGCGCAGTCCATTGTGTTTGACCAGGCCGAGAACCGGCTGCACGTACAAAAAGCGCTGCTACTGACCATGCTGCAGTAGCAGACGAATAATTAACCAGTTTTGAGCAGCGTTCGGCAATCTAAGCCAACGTGTGCCCAGAGGAAAATGAACGAATATGAGCAAACCGAAAGCCAAAAAGGTGGCGCTTGCCTACTCGGGCGGTCTGGATACATCAATCATTATTCCGTGGCTCAAGGAGCATTACGGATGCGACATCGTCGCAGTGTGCGGCGACATCGGTCAGGGCGGCGAAGAACTTGATGGGCTGAAAGAAAAGGCACGGAAGACTGGCGCGTCGGAAGTCTACGTCGAAGACATGCGCGAGGAGTTTGTCAGCGACTATCTTTGGAAGCTGGTACGCTCTGGCGCCGTATATGAAAACAAATACCTGCTGGGCACGTCAATCGCGCGGCCGTTGCTCGCAAAACGTCAAGCTGAAGTCGCACTAAAGACAGGATGCGATGCTCTGGCGCACGGCTGCACGGGTAAGGGCAACGACCAGGTTCGCTTTGAGCTGACCTACAAAGCGATTGCGCCGCAGCTTCCTGTAATAGCGCCGTGGCGTGAATGGGACATCGTTTCACGGGAAGACGCAATTGAGTATGCCAAGAAGCACAAGGTGCCAATTGCGCAGTCGACAACGAAAATCTACAGTCGGGATCGGAACATCTGGCATATCTCGCATGAAGGCGGCGAGTTGGAAGATCCCGCCAACGCGGCGCCGGAGCACATTTGGATGTTGAGCAAGAGCCCTGCTGACGCACCCAACAAGCCCGCGGAAGTGACCGTCGGTTTCAAAGCTGGCATCCCTGTTTCTCTAAACGGGCAGCATCAGTTGAGTGGCGTCGCATTACTCGAAGAGCTGAACAAAATCGGCGGCGAACACGGCGTCGGTCGCATTGATCTCGTAGAGAACCGCTTTGTCGGAATGAAGTCCCGCGGCTGCTACGAGACTCCGGGCGGCACGATTCTGATGGCCGCTGTGCGCGAACTGGAGGCCCTAACGCTTGATCGCAACACGCTGCACTATAAGCAGAAGCTGGCGCTCGATTACGCGGAAATGGTTTACAACGGCCTATGGTTCACGCCGTTGCGCGAGGCGTTGGACGTTTTCTTCGCCAAAATAGCCGAACCCGTAACGGGTGAGGTAACCATGCGGCTTTACAAAGGCAATCTGGAGCCAGTGAGCCGCAAGAGTCCGAACTCGCTCTACGATTTGAATATTGCAAGCTTCACGATGGGCGAAAGTTACGACCAGAAAGACGCGCAAGGATTCATCAACCTGATTGGATTGCCGATGAAGGTGCGCGCGCTACTTGAGAAGTAATCACGATGAAGCTGTGGGGCGGCAGATTTGAGAGCGGGCCTTCGGAAATATTTGAACGCTTTTCGGGCTCGCTCGACTTCGACCGCAAACTGCTGTTTGCGGATGTAGAAGGCTCGCAGGCGTTTACGCGCGCCCTGACCAAACAAGGTATTCTCACCAGCGCCGAATGCGACAGGTTGGTAGCTGCCTTTTCGGAGATCGGGCGCGAGGCCGAAGACGCCCACTACTTCGATGGTGCGGCTGACGAGGACGTACACACCTTTGTCATTCGTAAGCTGGGCGAAAAGACGGGCACGCTGGCGGGAAAGATCCATACCGGGCGTAGCCGAAATGAGCAGGTCTCACTCGATATCCGTCTGTACTTACGTGACGCGAGCGATACACTCCTTGACGAACTCGCCGGCCTCATGTCGGCACTCCTCGATCTAGCCGACCGGTATCCAGATGCGGTAATTCCGGGCTACACGCATTTGCGCCGGGCACAAGCTGTTTTGTGGCCGCATTATCTTTTGGCCTATTTTGAAATGTTCGCGCGCGACATAGAGCGAGTAACGCAGGCGCGCGAGCGCATCAACGTTCTGCCGCTCGGTGCAGGAGCGCTTGCTGGTAGCGGATTCCCATTCGATCGTGAAGCGATTGCGAGCGACTTAGGCTTTCCGGCGATCACACGCAATAGCATGGATGTTTCCGCGGATCGTGATTTCGCACTCGATTTTCTGTATGCCTGCAGCATGGTGATGCTGCATTTGAGCCGGCTTGCTGAGGATTGGATTCTATATTCCAGCGAAGAATTCAATTGGATTTCGTTAGGCGATGGCGTGACAAGTGGTT
>Ga0070741_10005590_pt1 | contig 27724 bp, 26 predicted proteins | sample Coa_R1_4_FD_66440 | JGI IMG/M metagenome (GOLD analysis project Ga0070741, IMG submission 66440) | Surface soil microbial communities from Centralia Pennsylvania, which are recovering from an underground coalmine fire - Coalmine... | ecosystem: Environmental > Terrestrial > Soil > Unclassified ...
CGCCAAAACCTGTCAGACGGTAATTGCTAGTTGGAATTAGGATTCAAGAGTGCCATTGCTGGAAACGAAATCGTATATGCCAAGATGCGCGTGGTGACACGTGCTACGACGCCCGTCAGCGAGCGCGCCTTCGGATGCTCCACCTGAAACACCTCGGCTAAGACGCTGACCGCACTTTCAATGCGCCGCCGAATGCGGGTGGTCAAGCGGCGTAGGGAGTGCGGCCATTGCCGGTGCTGTTGCGAACGGCGCGGCGGGGCGAGCAAGGTAATGTGTTGACGCTGCTGTAAACGTGCCGCCACCGATGGACTGTAATACCCATTATCGCCGACCAACCATTGGTCGCAGATGTTTTCTAAGAGCGCTTCCGCCATTTGGCTATCATGGGGACGCGCTGGCACTAACAGCCATTGGTCAATGACTTGCCCCAGCGTTACGGTGAGCGCCAAACGCAAGCCAAAGAGTTTGCCGTGCTGATTGGGCAAGACGCCATAATAGTCGCCGCCTTGCAAACTGGCACACTGATGCCCACGGGCAGAGGCACATACTGTAATCGGCACACTATCAATCAAGCGCAGGTCCTCGTCGGCAAGCCCCGCCTGACTGAGCTGCTGGCGAATCGCTTCCATGACGAGCGTCAAACTGCGCCGCCGCCGATTAAAGCGACTGTTCGAGAGTAACTGCGGAAAATAATCACGATAGTGTTGGCGGATAAACGACAGGGTCAGTTCTTCATGCCCATGAAAATAGGTATCGGCAATCAGACTGATCGTGATCACTTCGCTATCGCTAAAGACGGGTGGCGGACCGGAGTGGCGCACTTTCACCGTATGCTTCACGGCGCGCAGAGCGTCATCCACCAGCACATACCACGTGAGAAAGACGTCGCCCCAACGACAGCGAGTGATATAATCGGTCAGTCCGAGCATGGCACACCTCCAAATGAAGTTGGTCGCTTCCTTTTGGAGTGTACCGGCTCGGCACTCTTTTTGTAAAGGGCAACTAGCAATTACCGTCTGTCAGGTCTCCTCGTCGAACGGTAAAACAAGTTCAAGGGTCCAAGACCTGTCAGGTTTTAGGAATATCACAAATAATCGCCTTCAAAAAACCACGTCGAATACGGCAATTCCACCCTGCCTCCGCCGACGGGCTTGGCGTTGTCAGGCACGCGTCCATCCTTGAGCTCGAATTGCTGTACCTCCAATACAATCGTCAAATCATTAATCGCATCAATGATGACTTTGCCTTCAGAATAGACCTGCGGCAGCAAGCGGATTTCGGTGCGGGTGGTTGCGCTCTCAAATACAAACTCCATCCCCTGCTTGGTCAAGTGCGCTAATTTCAAATTCATCCCTTGTGCGAGACCGAACAATTGTCCGAACTGCAATGCGATTTGGCTGTAGTCTGCTTTCATTTTTTCAGAAGATATGCAGATTGTCATTGCGAACGGAGTGAAGCAATCTCCGCGTAGGATTGCTTCGCCATTCCTCGACTGCTCGGTTGCGGGTTTTGGCTTGGCATAACCGAGCGGCAAAAACCTGCAACCAAACGCTCCGCTCGGAACGGCTGACAATGACAGCTTTTTGTATATACTCTTATCTCATCAAAATGCTTACGGCTCACTGTATATCGGCACGCGCCGCTGCAACGCCCATAACGCGATCCCAAACAGACTAACCGCCAGCGTAATGCCCGCCAGCGCGATGCCGAGATAGCCTACGGTCTCGAACACAAAGCCGCTGCCCAAGCTGCCAAACGCCGCGACGAGACCGACAACCAAATCATTCGTGCCTTGAATCCGCCCGCGTTCATTTGGGCGCAGCGAATCGGTCAACAGCGATGAACCTGACACATAACAAAAATTCCACCCTGCGCCCAATGTGAACAACGCCAACGAGAGCCGCAGCACATCCGTCGCAAAGGGTGCCATGACACAGGCGACGAGGAGCAAAAATGAGCCAATCAAAATCGTCTTTTCATGCCCTACGCGGTCCGCCACACGCCCCGTAAAGACCGAAGTCACATACATTCCTGTCACGTGCGCGGCGATGACGAGCGACACCGCATCGAGGGTATGACCTAAATGCTCGGTCATGTGAAGCGGCGTCATCACCATGACTGTCACCATGACGACCTGTCCGAGTACCATCGCTGCGACTGCGGTCTGGATATTGCGGGAATGCAGCGCCTCTCGAAAGGTGCGCGGCGGTGTATTGTCAATCACGGCGTTCGTCAGCCGTATGCGCGCCAAATGTCGTCCAAGATCGCGCGGGTCAGGGCGCAAAAACGCGAACATCAAGATGACGCCCAATGCAAACAGCAGCAGACCCGCGAAATAGGGCCCGACGAGCAAATCAAATCCGAGCTGTGCCGACAAGCGACTCGTCGGACCGATAAACAACGGGCCGCCAATGCCGCCGACTGTGCCGCCCAATACCACGTAGCTCACGGCGCGAGCGCGATGTTCGGGCGTTACAATTTCTGCCGCCGCAAAGCGCCCTTGATCCAAAGCACCGCGTGCCATGCCCATGACCGCATGACCGAGAAACAATAGCGCAGGAACAAATCCGATCAATGCGTACACGCCCGCGAGAGAGCCAATGACGCCAATCAGAAATCCAAGCGTCAAACCGAACCGTCGTCCGTAGCGGTCCATCAAACGACCTGCGGGATACGCGCCGAGCGCTGTCCCTAGCACCATCATTGTCGTCGGCAAACCTGCGAGCGCGGCGGAACCTGTGAGCTGCGTCGCCGCAATTGAACCCACTGTAATCGCGCCTGTTGCGGCCAGCGACGCCATGCTTTGCCCCGCTAACAGCGTCGCGGTCAACCGTCGAACAAGATTCGGTGCTTCCAACACACTTGCCGTTGCCATGCTTATCCTCTTTGTGCCATTCTCACTCCCGCGATTGTATTCCTCTGTTTATCCTGCGTCAATCATGCGTTATCCGCTTGCTAGGGCTGTTGCCAAGTCGCGTCGAGCGATTGTAAATCGTGGCGAACTATGTTCGCCAGCAACGTGCGATGGAATACATCGCAGGCAAATTCGACCGGCGTCGAATCACAGTTCAACGTGCGAAGGCACGTTTTGCTATGGGTTGCTGCAAATTCATTTGCTTGTCAACCGACTATGCAACAGCTGTAATCCGCTTGCCCCCCTCGCCGCGTCGGAGAGGAGATGGGGAGAGGTTTTTTCTTGACAACCCACTAAAAGCATTGCATAGTACCCCATCATGCCCGTCCAGAAACAGCTCCTTCGGCGTTTTCCCTTTTTTAATCCACTGACCGAAGACGAATTCACCCGCATCGCGCGAGCTGCCGTTCGTCACGTCGTGCCCGCGCACGGCATGATTTTTGAAGAAGGTGACATTGGCGATGCGTTTTACATGATTCACAAGGGCGAGGTGGAAATTTTTTCACCGAGCGGGCAGCTGGACAGCCGCCTCAATCGTTTGGGGGCGGGCGATTGGTTCGGCGAGCTTTCGCTGATTGACGACCAACCGCGCTCGGCGTCGGCGCGCGCGCTCACCCAAACCGTTCTCTTGTGCTTGCCCAAACCTCAATTTCGCTGGCTTGTTACCGCGTATCCAATTGCGCTCTATACGCTGGTTGCCACTACGCAGCGCCGTTTACGCGAGCGAGACCGCGCCTTTGAACGGGAATTGGCAACGCGCCTTGAACAGCTGCAACAACTCCACGAGACCGCCTTAGACATTACCCGCCATCTCGACCGCGCACAAGCGTTGGAAGCCATCCGCGAGCGCGCCGTCGAGCTAATCAAGACGGCGGGCGGCGAAATTTATTTGTATGATGCCAAACGTCATTTGCTCGTGCCGCAGGAAGAAAGCGGTCTCAATTCGCCGCCCGTTCGTGTTGGGGAAGGCAGTACGGGACGTGCGTTTCAATCGGGTCAAGCCGAAATCGAAAAATTCCATCGTCGTTCCACCGCGTTCGAGCTCGCCGCGCCGATTAAACTTGATTCGCGGTCGCTCGGCGTCCTCACCGTTTTTCGGGCGTCGGATGGCGCGCCGTTCCAAGAGACGGATAAAACCTTGCTGGAGCTCTTTGCCAGTCAAGCGGCCATCGTGATCGAAAATACGGAACTGCATAAAATGCGCCTCGCTAAAGAACGCCTTGATACGGAGATCAACGACGCGCGACACGTGCAGCGCCGACTGATTCCCGAAAAGCCGCCGCAAGTGCGCGGCTTTCAAATCGCGGCGATGTGGCATCCCGCCAATCAGGTGAGCGGTGATTATTACGATTTTATCGAGATGCCGGACGGATGTTGGGGCTTTGTCATCGGCGATGTTACGGGCAAAGGTCTCGATTCCGCCCTATTCATGGCGAACACACGCAGCACCATCCGCGCGAGCGCCAGCATTGGCGGCACACCCGTCGAAATTATTTCCCGCGCCAACGATGCCCTCGCCAACGATTCGCCTGCGGGAATGTTTGTCACATTATTTTTTGGAATTCTGGATCCGCGCACCCGCCGCTTTTCGTATGTAAATGCAGGGCATAATAAACCTCTGCTCCGCCGCGCGGCAAACGGTCGAGTGGAAATGTTGGAAGGCGGCAATCGCGCGCTCGCCATCACACCGCAGTTTCCATACACCTCCAGCGAGGTAGTGCTGGATCATGGTGACCTCATCGTGTTATACACCGATGGCGTCACCGAAGCGACGGCGGAGAACAATACGCTGTTTGGCGAACAGCGCCTCATCGCCGCATTGATGGACTGCGGCGATGAGGCGCATGGCAGAAATTCCGCCAAGCAAATGATTCGAGAGATTGATCAACGCGTCCGCGATTTTATTGGCGCGCAGCCGCAGAGCGATGATATTACGATGGTCGCGTTGCGGCGGGTCTAATTTTTAGAACGTTATGTTTTTTCAAATTCCGCAGCTCGCGGTCTTGTTCGTACTTCCTTTGCTCCTTTTGCTTGGCTATATCGTTGTGCAACGCCGCCGCCGCCGCTTTGCTCTACGCTACGCCAGCGTCGCCCTTGTCCATGAGACACAACGCGGACGCGCGTGGCGCAGGCACATTCCCCCGCTGCTTTTTCTCGCCACACTTGCTGTATTGGTCCTGGGACTGATGCGCCCTGCCGTCATGGTGCGCGAACCCTCCGACGAAGGACTCGTCATCATCACGCTCGATATATCCGCCAGTATGTGGGCGACGGATTTGTTTCCGAGCCGCATGGAAGCTGCCAAAGACGCGGCGCAGCTCTTTGTGGATCAATTGCCTGAAAAAATGCGCGTCGGCGTCGTGTCCTTTAGCGAAACGTCATATTTGAATCAAGTGCCTACGACGAATCGGGACGCGGTGAAACAAGCGATCACCAAATTGTCCCCGCGCAGCGGCACCGCGATTGGCAATGGTTTGATCACTTCGCTTGACGCAGTGTATGGCGCAATGGGCGGAGAGCTGCCCGCCGTTTCGCGCGGCACATACGCGCCTGCCGTTATCATTCTCTTGACCGACGGCGAGAACACCGACGGTCCTTCGCCACTCGATGTTGTTGGTCAAGCCGTTGAGCGCGGCATCCGCGTCTATACCATCGGCGTCGGCTCGCCCGAATCCACGACAGTTCACGTCGGCGCTGCTCCGATTCAAGCAAAACTGGATGAGAATACGCTGCGCGAAATCGCGCAGATGACCGACGCCAAGTATTACAATGCGTCCACCGAAAAAGACCTCCGCGCCGTTTATCAAAATCTCACTACGCAGCTCGTCACGCGCCTCCAACCCGAAGACATCTCGTTCATTTTTTTGTCCCTCGCCTTTATCCTCGGCACTTGCGCCCTCATGTTCTCCGTCATCTGGTCTGCCCGCCTGCCCTAGTAAGACGCAAACCCTCTGTCCTGTATAATTCGTGACAATTGACCATTGGCGCGTGGAAACGCGTTGGTTATAGTCATCCTGTAAGCGAAATCAATACCCTGGCTCATCCCCATTTAATCTAACAGCTCTACGCTGCATTGTGTCTTCTGGAGAATCTTTATGGCTCATTCATCCAAAGCGATGGTACACTCATCGAAAGCCGCTGCGCGGAAACGACGCGCGCAGAAAAAATCGAATAATACTTGGATTATCGGCGGTATCATCGTCGCCGTCGTTGTGGTCGCCGCATTGATCTTGATCAATCTCAATGCGACCCGACCTATCATCAGTCCGCCATCGCCAATCAATGCAGGGCGTGTGTTAGGTCAAGCGGATGCTCCGATTACGATTGACGAATACGCCGACTTTCAATGTCCCATCTGCCGCCGCGCCGAGCTCTTGATTCGCCAAATCGCTCCGCAGTATATTGACACGGGCAAAGTGAAGATCGTCTATCACAATTTTGCTTTTATTGGCGCGGAATCGGTGCAGGCCGCCCAAGCCGCCGAATGCGCCAACGATCAAGGCAAATTCTGGGAGTACGCGGGGTACTTGTTCGACCATCAAACGGGTGAAAATGTCGGCGCATTCAGCAATGCGAACCTGAAACAATTTGCTCAAGACCTGAATCTCGACACGACCACATTCAACGCCTGTCTCGACAGCGGAAAATACGCGCCGTTGGTGCAACAAGAATTGAATGAGGGTCAATCGCTCGGCGTGAACGCCACGCCCACATTGTTTATCAATGGGCAGCGCATGGTCGGTATCTTGCCGCAAGACCAATTCACCGCGCTCCTTGATTCGCTTCTGGCGAAATAATAGCTGTACAAACCCGAAGGGTCTCCGAAGACCCTTCGGGTTTGTAGCTTATCCGTGAAATCGCGCTCTTTACTCATCGCCGTCCTCGCACTGGGCGGCTTTGCCGTATCTACCTATCTCCTCACCGTCCATTGGGGCTGGTGGTCGGCGGTGTGTCTCGGCGTCGGCGATTGTGAACTCGTCAATACGAGTCGCTTTTCGGAATTTCTCGGAATTCCCGTCGCGCTGTTGGGCATGGCAACGTACGCCGCGATTTTCGTGTTCAGCCTCGCGGCGATGCGCGGAATTGAACCCGAATGGGCGCGGCGCGGCGTATTTGCATTAGCGGCTATCGGCGTCGCGTTCTCTGCCTACCTCACCTATATTGAGCTCTTTGTCCTTCATCAAATTTGCCCCTGGTGTGTCCTCTCTGCCATTCTTATCACTCTCATCGCCGCTTTCAGCGCGCTCGAACTTCGCGCTGCCGAAACCTACGAACTGGAAGCGGGATAAGCCGCATCTACAAACCTTCGAGGTCAGCGATGTTCTTGGTCACACGAGACTCTCGAAGGTTTGTTAATAGTAGCTGTAGAATACTACGCTACAATGATGCAACGCGAGAGGAACAGCGCATGGCAGAAACTCAAGTCACACGCGCCACGTGGCGCAACAGCTTGACGTTCGATGTAGCCGTTGGAAAACACCAACTGGTGATGGATGGTAATTCTCCCAGTGGGAAAGACGACGGACCGCAGCCGACCGAAGTCTTGCTCACCGCGCTCGCGGCATGCACAGGTATGGATGTTATTTCTATCCTTCTCAAAAAACGCCAACCCGTGAAAAGTCTCAAAGTGCTTGTCGAAGGCAAACGCGCCGACGAACATCCGCGCGTCTTTACTGAAATTCAAGTCGTTTATTATGTACGCGGCGAGGTCACGCCTGCCGCCCTGGCGCGTTCTATCGAATTATCTGAAACCAAGTACTGCCCCATCAGCATCATGCTTCGCCAATCCTGTCCTATCAACTCGCGTTTTGAAATCGAATCAGTACCTGTCACGAAATAAAAATCGGGTTGGTTAACTCCAACCCGATTTATGCATTACGCTTTTCCTGCACTCCCGAACAACTGCATCCATTCTGCGATGTGGTTTTGCAAGGCAAGCCGCGCCGTCGTCAATACATCTCCCTCCAATCCTGAACCCATTACTTGATAGGGATTGTATTCGCGCCCAACCTCCTCGCACGCCGTTCGCAATGTCTCGAAATACGTCCGCTTTAGCGCGCTTCCCACATTGATTTTCTGTACCCCGATTTCAACGGCTGCGCGCAAATCTTCGCGGTTTACCGAAGTCGCGCCGTGCAGTACTAACGGTATATCAACTGCGCGACGCAATTCGCGCAATCGTTCTAGATCCAAGCGTACCATTTTCCGTCCGTGCAAATGCAATTGTCCGATGTTCACTGCAAGCGCATCAACGCCCAATTGCGCGACAAATTCTTGCGCCTGTGCGGAATCGGTCAATCGCAAATCATGCGGTGTCGTTTTCAGCTCTCCGCCCACGCCGGGCAGCGCATCTAACTCTGCTTCTACACAGATTCCACGTTCGTGCGCGCGTCTGACTATTTCTACAAGATTAGAGCGTTGAGATTGGTGGCTTGATTCATCGTCGCTGTACATCACCAGACCGAATCCAAGTTCAATCGCTTGATGCACCCAATCTACATTGGGCGATTCATTGAAGACGAGACAGGCCGGCACAGTCAGATGCGTCGCCGCTTCATGCGCGAACGCATAGTACACACGCAAATTCTCGCGCGTGCGTCGTTGTGGATGTGGCAAATAAATCCCGCTGAATCCGAGCAGCACGGGCGAACGCACCTGCTCGGCAGCATCAGCGGCGGCGAGCAGCGATTCGAGATTCCAACTTTCAAAATACCCAACCGCATAGCGCCCGCGCGCCGCATCGCACATCAGTTCAGGAAAGGGAACGAGGGGCATCCGCCGACTGCGCCGCGATTTCGCGTAAGAGATTGCGCGTCGTCGCAGCGATTTCGTTGACCGCTGCCTCGAACGCCGCTTGATTTCGTTTCGCCGGCGTGCGATACCCGCTCACCTTGCGGACGAATTGCAATGCCGCGTCATGCAGCTCTTGGTCCGTCGGCGGCATATCCGCCCGACGCAGTTGTTTAATACTTCGACACATAGTTATCCCTCTCTAAACTCGATTTGTTTGAACGCCGCCGCGCGTGCTTGGAGCGGTTCTTCGACTGCCAATCGTTCGATGCTCGAACCCAGTTGAATCCCATGACAATCGGTGTGGTCGAGCATGTATTGCGCGTCTTCGGGATTCACCAGTGCTGCGCCATGCGCTAATAAGATTACATCGGGTTTGATTTTTCGTGCGAGTTCATAGTGCCGCTGGGAACGCTCTGCCATATCCTGCAGCGATTGACTCGCGCTGTAGCCTGTCGAACCGCCGCGCGTAATCCCCGCGTGATAAATAAAAATATCGGGCATCGCTTCACGCATCAATACTTCCGCGTCGGTCTCATTGAACGCGTACCCAATCGTCAACAAATCGAGTTCATGCGCCCAATTCAGCATGTTGATTTCATGCTGATAGCCCAATCCTGTACCTTCCAATGTTTTGCGAAAATCGCCGTCGAACCACGCGACGGTGGGAAAATTATGCACGCCCGAAAAACCGATGCGCTTGATGTCTTCCAAAAACAATTTCATGTCACGCAGCACATCCACGCCGTTCAATCCCGCAATGACAGGAACCTCTTTCACCTGCGGCAAAACTTCGCGGCGACCCATATCGAAAACCATCTCATTTGCGTCCGCCATCGGCAGCATTCCGGCCAGCGAACCATAGCCCTGCATCCGAAAATAGCCCGTGTTATACACGCCGAGAATATCTACGCCGCCGCGCTCGATAAACTTCGCCGCAATCCCATTCCCCGCGCCCGTCATTACGAGCGGCTTACCCCGCGCGATTTCAGCGTGCAAGCGGTCAAGGAATTCTTGTCGTGTGTAACGTTTTGCCATTACATGGTGCTCCGCTGAATGCGTTTCTCTTGTTTCACACGCGCGCCTCAATGAGTTTGATTAACGCCTCTGCCGCTTCCGTCGCAAACGCGGGGTCGTCAATATGCGTGTTACGTTCCACAATTTTGATATTGCGCGGCAAATTCTTTTTCAATTCCTCCACGAACGCGTTATCTGCGTCGGGGTCGTGAAAGCCCATGCCAGCCACCGCGTAGCTATCAAAACCCGCCGTCGGAATCATAAACACCGCATCCGTTTTCGTGGTCTGCAAACGCCGCGCCACCTCTTTGCCGACCTCGCGCATTTCTTCTTTGTTCAAGCGCACATCCGTAATCTGCGGGCTGTGGCGAATCAATGTGCGCGTGTTGAACGGCGCGGGAACGGTATGCGGCTCGTTATAGACCAGCACCTCAATCGCACCGGGCGCAATTACTTGAGGAATTCCCAGCTTGCCCGCCGTCGTCAAACGGTCGGGGCCGCCTGCCAGCAGCGCGTGATATATTTCGTTTGAGACTTCGATTGTCGAATAATCCAACACCGCGCCGATAATTCCCTCGCGCATCATCTGTTCCATCGCGCGTCCACCAGGACCGATGGCGTGAAAGACAATCGTTTCATAGCCCGCATTTTCTAGCACTTCAATCGCTTTCATCGCGCCTTTCGTCGTAATGCCGACCGTCGTGACGCCGATGAGCGGCTTGGGGCGACGCTCCATCTCGACGGGCGAATTTGCCATGCCCGACGCGGCGGCGGCAGCATTCGCCAAAATTTTTCGCATCAAGGGATTCAATCCCAAAATATCCGTGACCGAAAACATCATCATAATGTCACGGATGTCCACCCATGGCGCGACGTTGCCCGACGCCATCGTCGAAACCATGACTTTGGGAAACCCGTACGGCAGGGCGCGCATCGCTTTCGTCGCCAGCGTTGTGCCTTGCGTGCCGCCCATCGCGACGATGGCGTGAATTTTTCCATCCCGCGCCAGTTCGGTCACAATTTTTGTCGCGCCGTCCGCCATGACAGGGGCAGCCACTTCGCGGTCAGGATGCTCCAACAATTTTGCCAACGGCGTCCCGCCCGCTTCTGCGACCTGTTCACGCGCAATATCGGCGCGCGCGGCAGGCGTGCCCGTTACGCCCGTATCAATCACCAGCGCCTTATCACCCAGCGCCTCGATCTGTTCGCGCAAGTACTGCGCCTCGCGCCCTTTCGTATCCAGCGTCGCCAAAACCGCAATCGTTTTTCCGCTCATCGTCTGATCTCCGTTGGTCTAAATCTGCTATGATATAGGGCAAATTCTTGCGAACATCATTCGTACAAATTCTGTTCTACGAGGAAACCACAATGAAATTCGCCAAATGGGTCTTTGCTATCGCTGGAATCTACGGGATTCTCGTCACCGCGCCATTGTACTTTTACGAGGCGCAAATTGCCGTGCAGATGCCGCCCGCGCTCACTCATCCCGAATACTATTATGGTTTTATCGGCGTCACGCTCGCATTTCAATTTGTATTCCTGATTATTGCCCGCGAGCCGCTGCACTATCGGCTGTTTATGCTCCCGTCCATATTTGAGAAATTCAGTTATGCTCTCGCCATCTTGGTGCTCACTCTCCAATCACGCGCGCCTGCTCTCATTATTGTCTTTGCGGCGATTGATTTCTTTCTCGGTGTCTTGTTCGTCATCTCGTTCTATTTGACGAGAGGACGCGAATGGCAATAAACAATTGTCATTTCGAACGGCGCGTTCTTCGCGGCAGAAATCTCTCTTTGTAATTAGCGTAGATTCGCGGCGACGTATTCCGTCGCAATTCGCGGTTTCTCATTTCAGATCTACAATCAACAACGTCATATCGTCGAACGGTTCCCCATCGCCTTGATAGGCATTCACCGCATCGAACATGGCATCGCCCATCACCTCGACGGGCGAATTGCGATGGTCCAATACCACTTGTTTTAATCGTTCGCGCCCAAAGCTCTCTTCTTGCGCGTTCACCACATCGGTCAAACCGTCGGTGTAGAGAACCAAGCGGTCGCCGTGTTCCATCGGAATCACTTCTTCGCGCAAAATCAATTCATTATCATTTAACATTCCCAATAATGTACCGTCCGCGCGGAGCAAACTCGCGTTATCGCCGCGCACGAGCAAGGGATAATCATGTCCCGCGCGCACATAGGTTAGTGTCCGCGCCGTCAAGTCTAAGACACCGTAAAACAACGTCACGAATTGGCTTGGCTCGACCACTTCAAGCAAGAGACGATGCACGCGTTTCAAGACAACGTACGGGGAACGTTCACGTAGGGCTTCGGCACGCACCAAACTGCGCGTCAATGCCATAAAGAGCGCGGCGGGCATCCCTTTATCCGACACATCCGCGATAACGACGCCCACGCGGTCGGCATCTAAAACAAATACATCATAAAAATCGCCGCCAACCTGCCGCGCGGGTTCATTGCGCGCGTAAAACGAAACGCCGGGCAGCAGTGGGAAAATGTGCGGCAGCATGTTTTGCTGCACCTGTCGCGCCAATTCCAATTCGCGTTCCAACCGTTCCTTTTTTGCAATTTCCGCCTGTGCCGCTTCCAGTTGCTGCACTTTTTCACGCAAATCATTAATCAAGCCCGCGCGCTGCATTGCCGCCGCGCCCGCGTTCGCCAGCGCATGTAACAATGCCACTGCCCGCGTATCAAAACTTTTTCGTACCGTGCTGTGAAATATCATCGCGCCCAATACTTCACGCTGCGCGATGAGCGGCACATGCAGGCCCGCGCGGACGTACGCCCCTTCCAAATCAGCCACGCGTTTCGGAATTCCCGGCGGATAACCCAGAAACCGCGTCGGCTGGTCGCCTGCTTCATTCGAGCCGAACAATTCATCGAGACTTACGCGCTGATTCAACCATCTGGCTTCCCAACCGTTCAATGCGGTGATTTCTGCCATGCCATCGTGATGCAGCAAATACAATACCGCTCGATCTGCGCCGCACAAGTCCCGCGCGCGTCGGCAGATGTATGCCGCGAGGTCTTGGACGCTTCCCAACGCCAGTAATTTTTGTCCGACTTCTTGCAGCGCAATGGACGCGCGATATTGCTGTTCCAGCGCACGCTTGGCCAATTGCAGCTCGCCGACTTGGGCGCGCAAAGAAACCGTTGCCTGTGCCGAATGCGCCTCACTCGCCTGCAAAAGGAAAAAGGTTCGATACAACTGCGCGGCGTCGAGTTCTTCCGCATCGTTCGGTGTGAGCACACCCTGTACCGCTAATTCGTGTGCATATTGTCGAAATGACAGCGCGCTCGGCTGCTCCAATGGATGGGTGCCTTCCATCGCGCGCCACACATCAAAGACCGCAACTTCGCCGCGCCGCCCTGTCTGTTCGCACACATCGCATCCGACGGCGCGGAAAAATTTTCCATCGCGCGCTTTGCAATTTTCGCACAGCATCGGCAACCGTCGCACGGCGACGACCCAGCGCAGACCGTCCAACAATTCATCTTTGCCGCACGCTTCGCGGATATAGCGCGCGACCCACGCGCCATGCAGCGGCGCATCAAACTGCGTCACGACGAGACGCTCATGCCGCGCCGCAATCAACCCCGCCGTTAACCATTCTTTTTCACATTTTTCGGCAAAGGCAATCGGATAGCCAAGCGCAAAGGCGCGCTGCATCGCCGCGTCGTATGTCTCACCCTGTTCCGGGAAAAAGGTTTTTACGCGTTCGCGCGAGCGGGAAGTGAGCCGCAGGTTGGCTTCCTTTTGTTCACTGACAATCGCTACACGCGTGTGCCGATGCGCGTTGACGATTTCGCGGGCGAGGATGCTAAATATGACGGCGCGCCCGCCATATAGTGTCGGTGCCGCTTCCAGTTCCGCGCGCGGTTCTAATCCCGCAACCACGACCATTCCCGCGTCCTCGCGCGCAATTTCGCCAAACAGCGCATCGAGCTGCGGCAAATGATGAAATGCATTGAGGTCAAGCATGAATGGGGATGAAACCTCGCAGGTCAGCGCCGTCCTTTGGCGCAAGAGACACTGCAGGTTTCGCCAAGACTAATAATCCAGTAATCTCTGCATCGTCGCGCGAATTTTTTCAACCGAAGGTAGTACTGCGCCGAGCAAGTCCACATTGAAAGGAATTGGCGTATCGGCGGCGGCGACGCGTTCGGGCGGCGCGTCCAAATCTTGAAACGCCGCGCTTGAAATCGTCGCCATGATTTCCGCCGCGAACCCTGCGGTCATTGTATCTTCGTGCACGACCATTACCTTGCTTGTCTTGTGTACGCTTTGCAATACGGCTGTGCGGTCCCACGGCGCAATCGTCCGCAAATCTAAAATTTCTATGCGTCCTACAAATTCTTGCGCCGCTTCCATACAGCGATACACACATTCGCCCCACGTCACGACCGTGAGCTCGTCGCCTTCGCTCACGCGCGCGGCAACGCCGAACGGCAAACAGTATTCATCACCGGGGTACGGACGACGCGCGTTCGGCGTGTCCAGCAGCGCGCGATGTTCCAAAAACATCGTCGGGTTATCACCGCGCAGCGCGGTTCGCAAGAGACCCACCGCGTCCTCCGCGTTGCTCGGAAATGCAATGAACCATCCCGGCATGTGCGCGTACACCGCCTCGGCGGTCGGACTGTGCCAGGGGTCGCCGAGCGCGCCAAATCCTTTCACCAGAAACCCAAGCGGCATCCGTACCACCATCGGCACCGCGAAATGATTTGCGGTTCGCCAGCGCAGCGTGCCAATATCGTCCAATTCATTTTGCGCGGGGTCAGCGTAACGCCGAAATTGAATTTCGGGCACGGGCAATAATCCTGCTAATGCCAATCCTTGCGCGCGTCCCATGATGCCTTCTTCGTTTAATGACGTGTCGAACACGCGCGCGTCACCGAATTCTTTTTGCAAGCCCACCGTCGCGCGATGCACTCCGCCGCGCGGCCCCACATCTTCGCCAAATATCAACATACGCGGATTGACGCGCAGCTCCTGTTCCAATGTTCGGCGAATCGCATCGAGCATATTGATGCGTGTGCCTTCGGGTTGCGGACTCGTTGGCTCGGACGAAATCTGCGCGCTTTCGGGTCGCAAACCACCCTGCATCGGAGCCGCTCCATCAAAATACACAAAGCGGCACGCCTGCGCGGGGTCGGGACTCGGCATCGCTTCCGCTTCGAGCCGCGCGCCGCGCAGTTCCGCCCGTACATCTTGAATCAAGGCGTCCCACTCGTTCGGGCGCATTCCATTCTCAAAAAGATAGTCACGCAAGCGCACAACGGGATCGCGCGCAAATTCCTGCGCGATTTGCGCTTCGGACTTGTAGGCACGCTGGTCTTCGCCGTAGGTATGCCCTTGCAAACGCGGCACGCGCAAATGCGCCAACGCCGTCCCGTTCGAGCGCACATAGCGCACCGCGCTCTGTATCGTCTCGCGCGCTTCGCGCGGATTCGTGCCATCACAGTCAAAAATTTTCAAATTGCGATACGACGCGAGATTTGCGGCAATATCGCCGCCTGGCGTTTGCAAATGACCCGGCACGGAAATGCCATAGCCATTGTCCTCGATCCATAACAGCAGTGGCAAATTTTGCGTCGTCGCCATGTTCAACGCCGCCCAAAACCCATTCGACGCCGCACTTGCCTCGCCACCCATCGCCACTGCAATCGCGCCTTCCCATTCGCGCTCTTGGAGGACGCGGGCGCGATAGCGAATGGCGTGCGCCCAGCCCGCCGCCGGTGAATACTGCGAACCGACATCGCCCGCGCTCGGTAACGCGGTTGCGCGGCCGCGCGATGGCAGATTGAACACAACACCCACGTCGCGCCCATCGCTCGGCGTTCCGGCGCGCGCCATGCCTGCCGCCAACGCTTCGCGCGGCGTCAGACCAACGCTCAACACAAATGGGCGCGAGCGATAGTATGGCACCGCCGCATCGTGCGGATGATCCAGCACCATTGCCAACAACACTTGGACCAATTCATGTCCGCCCGCCGAGAATTGATATTTCACCATCCTGCGCGGGTCGTCCATTTTGCCCGGCACCAATTCGCGTTCTTCCAACTGGTCTAGTTCGCGGGACAGCAGCACGTACCGCGCAATCGTACGCCAATCTTGGGAGATATTCATCGGGTTAATTCTGTTGATTTTCGCGGGTTTGGCAAGCCCGCGTATTCACCGCCGAGAGCGCAGAGGTCATTTCTCGACTTGCCTTCGACTCCACTCGAAATGACACTTACTTCCACGCTCTCTGCGTCCTCTGCGGTAAATCCAAATTTCTTAAGCTAACCATAAGCTAACGCATAGCTCGCCGTAAAGTCACCGCGCCATTTCTCGTGTATCTTGGTCGCACATCGGGACTTGCTTGAGGGGGGAGTGCCAAACGGCGCTACAAGCAAGTCTCGATGAACTATATCAGAGGGACAATCGCGCGCCCGCGAAGGTACAAAGCGCACTGCTCGAAGCGATGGAAACGATGCGAGCGATGCGTATGCTTACCCCTTACGCTCGCACCGCGCGACACGCAAATTGCACAGGTATCCAGTGGCAGAACTATGCCAATTCCGTTGTCGCAAAATGAAATGGCGATTGTAGCGTTAGTGATGGTAACGGTACTTTCCATAGGGTTTATCCTGCTCATATACCGACACGCGGTTTCTCGCGGGGCTATCACCTAGTTGGGTCTGACTTGTTTGGAAATACATAGGGGCGGTGTGACGCATCATCACGTCATGTCGCCCCTATGTATTTCACAGTAAAGGAGATAACCGTTTGCATTTATAATAGACCCGTCATGCCCAAGCACATTCTCCTCATTGACGACGACGCGCTCCTCGCTAAAAGCCTCGCCTTTACGTTGCAGCAAAACGGCTATCGCACCACAACTGCGCCGAACGCGGAACTCGGCATCGGCTTGATTCAACGAACTGCGCCTGATCTCATCCTGCTTGACATTGGTCTGCCGGGCATGGACGGACTCGCTGCGCTCAAACGCATTGAACGCGAAGAAAATATCCCCGTCATCTTTCTCACTGCGCGCCGCCGCGAATTAGATCAAGTGTTAGGGTTGGAACTTGGTGCGGAAGACTATATCACCAAGCCGTTCAATGAAGATGTCTTGTTAGCGCGCATCAAGACCGTGCTGCGTCGCAACGAACGCGCCGAACCTGCGCGCGGCGATTCATCTGAAATCGTTTGCGGCGATATTGCGATTGACGTTGCCGCGCACATTGTGCGACTGCGCGGCAAGCCAGTGGACCTCGCACCCAAAGCGTTTGAACTTTTGCGTATCCTCGCGCAGAATGCGGGACAGGTCATGTCCGTCGAACAACTGATTGAACAGGTGTGGGGTGCTGAATTCGCGGGCGAAACGCAAGTCGTGTATGTTCACATCCGCTGGCTGCGTGAAAAACTCGAAGACGATCCATCGAATCCCAAACGGCTGCTTACCGTGCGCGGCGTTGGGTACAAATTGGTCGCGTAGGGGCGACGTTACGTCGCCCCTACAATGAAATCTTCATGTCCCTTCGCACCCAGCTTATTCTCTCGCATACCCTTCCCCTGCTCGTTCTCATTCCAGTCTTGGGCGTGCTTTTGCTGTACATTATCGAGACCCAAGTCTTACTTGACAATTTAGCGGAGGACCTTGCCAGTGAAGCGAGCGTGCTTGCGACCATCGCCAGTCAGCAGCGCGCGGTATTTCTCGACAAGGGTACAGCAGAATTTTTCGCGCGCGCAGCAGGCGAGCAGTACGACCATAACGTTGCGCTCTTTCAAGGCGATGGGCTGGAATGGATGGTTTTGGTGGGACAAAACGCGCCCGACCCGCCGCAGCCCACGAAAGCGGAACTTGCCGCGCTGGAACAGGGCAAAGTTCAAAAGCGCATTGTCTTTAGTCTGATCCCCTCGCAGGAGGATGCGGAGGCACTCGCGCCCGTGCTGAACGCACAGCAGCGATTGGTTGGGATCGTGCGCGTGACCGAGCATGTAGACCGACTAAACGCGCGCCTGACCGAAATGCGTCTCTTGATTCTCGGCGCGACGTTCCTCGCCTTGCTCGTCGCCATCTTTATCGGCGCGCTGCTCGCCACGCGCGAAGCCCAGCGATTAAACGCTGTTACTGCCGCCGTCACCCAAGTCGCAGAGGGACGCGCGCCGCCTACCAATGTCCAAAAAATGCCGCGCGAATTTCGTCCCACCTTCACGGCGGTCAATGATTTACAAGAACGCCTGCGCGAATCAGAACAAGCGCGCAAACGGCTCTTGGCGAATCTAGTACATGAATTGGGACGACCACTCGCCGCGCTCCAAGCCGCCATTCACGCCTTGCAGCAAGGCGCGGTGCAAGATACCGCGCTACGTCAAGAACTATTGCAAGGCATGGACGCGCAGGTGGAACGCCTTAAACCGCTCTTGGACAATCTCGCCAGCTTGCACGGGGAATTAAGCGGCGCATTCGATTTGCACCGCGCGCCAGTTGACTTGAACGAATGGCTGCCCAAAGCGATGATTACGTGGCGGCACGCGGCGGAAGCGAAAAAGATATATTGGAATGAAGCAATCGCGCCGAACTTGCCGAAAGTGAACATGGATGCCGACCGCATGGCGCAAGTCATTGGCAATCTATTGTCGAACGCGATCAAGTACACGCCCGAAGGGGGAATGGTCACGCTATCGGCGGGTCAGCGCAATCACGAAGTTTGGATTGCGGTAGAAGATAACGGCATCGGTATACCGCCCGAAGAACAAGCACACATTTTCGACCCGCTCTTTCGCGGCAGCCTCGCGCAATCTGGCGGCACGAATCGCTTTCCGCAAGGGATGGGGCTGGGATTGGCCATTGCGCGCGATTTGGTTATCGCGCACGGCGGAGGGATTGAAGTGGAGAGCGAGGTAGGAAAAGGAAGTCGGTTTGTAGTGACGCTTCCTGTTAGTTAAAGACCCGAAGGGTAGCGACGTAGTATGCGGTGAACGCTTCAGAAGAGTTCCTCGGCCAGCGCGACGATGATGCCCGCAGGGCCTCGCATGTAGCAGAGTTTGTACATTTCCTCGTACTGGGCCACCTCGCCGACGAGTTCGGCGCCGTGGGCGCGCAGGCGAGCGACCGTGTCGTCGAGGCTTTCGACTGTAAACATTACGCTCCGGAGGCCCAGCGTGTTCGGCGGTGCGATCGCCGGTTCGATCTCGACCAGTTTTGGATTGCGAAACTTTGTCAGCTCCAGCCGCCCGTGCCCATCTGGGGTCCGCATCATAACGATATCGACCTGGACACTTTCGAGCCCATTGACGCGGTCCACCCAAGGGCCCTCGACCGCTGCTTCGCCTTCCAAGCTCATACCGAGCGCAGCGAAAAAAGCGATAGCGGCTGCAAGGTCATCAACGACGACGCTGACGTGGTCCAATCTCTTGATCGTCATGTCCCTAGTATAGCATAGGCCGTGCGCGGCGGTCCGGGCCGACCGTTCTCGCGAGTTGGACGTGGTTAACCCAAATTCTCAAAAATCCCTGCCGCACCCATTCCGCCGCCGACGCACATTGTCACCATGCCGTACTGCGCGCCGCGCCGTTTCATTTCGTGAATCAATTGCACCGTCAGTTTTGACCCCGTTGCGCCGAGCGGATGCCCCAGCGCAATCGCGCCGCCGTTCACGTTCACGCGTTCTTCGTCCATTTCCAATTGACGGATCACCGCGACGGCTTGCGCCGCGAACGCTTCATTCAGTTCAATCACGTCAATATCTTTCAATTCAAGATTTGCCAGCTTCAACGCTTTCGGAATCGCCATCACGGGCCCAATGCCCATAATTTCGGGGGGTACGCCGCCGACCGCGAACGACACCATCCGTACGAGCGGTTTCAATCCCAACGCCTTGGCCTTGTCCATATCCATTACGACCAACGCCGCCGCGCCGTCGCTGGTTTGCGACGAATTGCCCGCCGTGACGGTTCCTTCATGGCGAAACACCGGCTTGAGCGCCGCCAATGCTTGCGTGGATGTATCGCGTCGTGGTCCTTCATCGGCATCAAACATATACCGTTGTTCATGCGTCGAACCATTGTCCGCTTCCACCAAATGCACATCGAGCGGAACAATCTCATCCTTGAATTTGCCCGCGTCCTGCGCCGCAATCGCGTTGCGATGCGAACCGAGCGCAAAAGCATCCTGCGCCTCGCGCGAAATACCATACTGCTCTGCGACATTTTCCGCCGTCAAGCCCATGCCGAGATAGACCGCCGGATATTCCATCGCCAGATAGGGATTTGGCGCGAAATGAAACCCAATCATCGGCACCATGCTCATAGATTCCGAACCACCCGCGATGATACAATCGCCCCAGCCCGCGCGAATTTGCTGCGTCGCCAATGCCACCGTCTGCAAGCCCGACGCGCAAAAGCGATTCACCGTCATGCCCGTCACCGTATTTGGCATTCCCGCGCGAATTGCCGCGATGCGCCCCATGTTCAAACCCTGTTCTCCTTCGGGCATCGCGCAGCCAATAATCACATCGTCCACATCTTCCGGTTTCAATCCGCCCGCGCGTTCAAACGCCGCTTGCACCACCGTTGCTGCCAAATCATCGGGACGCGTCGTCCGTAATTTCCCGCGCGGCGCTTTGCCCACCGCCGTCCGCACGCCCGCAACAATCACTGCCTCACGCATAATAAAACTCCCTATCTTTCTCCAAACCGATACCACTGCCGATACTGTTCTGGGTTTCGCCGCACATATCCTTCCAAGAGCTTCGAGTACTGCCCCATCGCAACCTCCGCCGCCTGCGCGTGATTCGGCACATCCAGCGGCGGCTCGATGATCAATTCATACGAACCCGGCGCGCAGCGCAAACAAAAGATTGGCAAAATCGGCGCGCCCGTAAATTTCGACAGACTCACTGCGCCCGTCGCATAATGTCGCGTTTGTCCAAGAAATTCGGTCTTGATATGTTTTTGCCCGTACTGTCCATCGCCCGAAATGTAAATCACTTCATTCGCGTCCAGCATTGCGGTCAGGCGGCGCGTAAACGCCAATGACGGTTCGCGCGGAAAATACAAAATCGAAGCGGCAAATTGCAATTCGCGGCAATCAAAAAATGGGCGAATGATTCCATCGGCAATCGGCGTTGCGCCCCATGCGCCAAAACCGCCGATGTGGTCCGCCGAATGGGTCTGATGCGCGGTCCAACCTTGCGCGTGAACAATCCATTTGGGTAAATTGCGATAGCCGAAAAAACTATTCTCCAACAAAATCGCGCCGCGCCCGCGCTGCAATGCCTCACGGATATGTTCTAGTCCGCGCACCTGTACGGCGCGCATCGCCGCGCGCATGTCCATTCGGCATAGGTAGAACGCATCATCCCAAAACGTGCGAAATGTCGCGCGCACGACCTCGTCCAGCTCTGCGTTCGAGTAACACCCGCCAAAGATCGCATCTACTTTTGCGCGAATCTTTTTGCGCCGGCCCAGAGAATGTTCGTACGCTTCATGCCCAATCCGAGCGGCGACCGCTTGGCGCACGCGGTTCGAGCGCGTGAACTCGATGCCGCGATAAATCGTCAGCACCGTGAGCAAATACAATTCACCCCGGTCAATATGGGGCATTACTGGGTCAGTAACGCACGCCGAATCTTACCCGTCGGACTCGTCGGCATCTCTTCGAGAAATTCAAACACGCTTGGAATCTTGAAATCCGCAATTTTGCCGCGACAAAATTCGGCGAGCTCCACTTCGGTACAAGGACCGCGCCGCACGATGACAGCTTTCACCTTTTCATCGCCGTACGACGTTGCCACGCCCACTACCGCCACCTTGTCCACGCCGGGATGTTCCTCCAAGACGCTTTCCACTTCGCGCGGATCAATTTTGAAACCGCTCTTGTTAATCAAAAATTTCAAACGCCCTTGCAAATACAATCGCCCCTCTTCATCCAATCGCCCCAGGTCGCCTGTAAAAAAAAAGCCATCGCGAAAAACCTGCGCGTTCAATTCCGGCAAGCCGTCATAGCCGCGAATCGCGCCCGGACTCGACACAATAACTTGACCGACCATCCCCGTCTCCACACGCTGCGCGTTGTCATTTACGATTGCAAATTCAATTTCTGGCAGTGGCGCGCCGACCGAATCCAGCGTGTCCGTAATATCGTCTGACAAATTCACGCTCATCGTGCCCGTTTCTGTCGAGCCGTACAATTGACGGATATAAATTCCGAATTTGTCATGGAACAAGCGATTGTATTTCAGGGGCAGTGGCGCACTCGCCGAAATGCACCAGCGCAGCCCAAATTTCGGCGCAGGGTCAAAACGTGTTTCCGCCAGTACGATGAACATGAACGGCACGGCAATGAATACCGTGAGCTGTTCCTGCTCAATCAACCCCGCAACGCGGTGACGGTCAAAATGCGCGACGGGATACAGCGATGCGCCCGCGCGAAAACTGGCCAGCATGGAGCGCATCAAACCGTTCACATGCGAAAACGGCGCGACGCCGAGAAAGCGATCTTCCGGTCGTAATCCAAGCGTGTTCTTTAACGCGTCGAGCTCCCACAATAACTGGGTGTGATTGCGCGCGATGCGCTTGGGGCGGCCCGTTGACCCGGATGAAAATTGAAACATTACGGGAGAATTGGCGTCAATCGTGGGCGGCTGCCAACTGGAATCAAAATTCAATACGTCCCACGACTCGCTGACCAAAATATCGCAGTGCGTTTTCGCTTGGGGCAGCACGCTTTCACACAATGCGCGATACGATTCATCCGTCAAAATCAGCGAGAGTTCACATTCGTCAATAAAATACAAAATCTCATTCTGCTGATAATGGTCATTCAATGGTACCGCGATTGCGCCTGACACCAACGCCGCCCAATACGCAATCACAAATTCAGGGCTGTTCCGCAGCAGCACGCCAACCCGCGTGCCCGGACGAATTCCGCGCCGCGCCAACTCCGCGGCCAGTATCAATACGCGCTCGCGCAATTCTCCGAATGGCAGCGTGCGCCCATCACTTACTATGGCTGGACGCACCGCGTATGTTTCCGTAATTTGCATGAACAATTCCGGGAATGTGCGAATCACACTGGCTCCTTTCGCGCCGCTGCCTTGCGATACACATAATCCGTCAGCGCGCCGAGACTGCTGAACAGTTCCACCGTCAAATCGGCATCGGGAATCTGAATCTCGAAACGATTTTCCAAGCCAAGACTCAACCGCAGCGCCTCGACCGAATCCAAACCAATCCCGCGCCCCAGCAATGGCGTGCTCCTATCCGCCTTCGCAATCACCGCAGGGTCAGCTTGCAAATCTTCCACCAGCAATTGTTTAATCGTCGTCTCAATTTCTTGTTTTGAAATTTCCATAGTTAAAACTCGCTGCTGCCACCAGTCCTCCCCGCGTGCCAAACATCCGTTATCAAACTGTCATCTCAATGGCTTGTATTCATAGAACAAATGTGCTAACACCATCCCGCTCGTCCATTCTGGACCTTACCATCTCAACATCACACAATCGCCCATCACTCCGAGCCAAGCCGAAGCGTCACCTCGAACGCAGTTGTTATGTAGAACGCAGTTGTCATCTCGAACGGAGTGAGAGATCCCATCAAGGGACACGAATCAACCGCCCAATCTTGAATTGTAAGAAAATTTCAAGATTTTTGCTCCCAAACAAACTTGAAAAGGGGTGGTCTGGTTCTTTCAAAAATCTTGAATAATCAAGTTTTCAAGATTCGTCGCGACGCTCTCCGTTGCATGATTCGCGGTTCCTTCAATTCCGCAACGGCTTGCCCGTATTCAAGAAATGCCAGATGCGCTCGCGTGTTTTTTCTTCGCCGCATAGTGACACAAACGCCTCGCGTTCCAAATCGAGAATATACTGCTCTTCCACCCACGCAGGCGCGCTAATCTTTCCCCCACACAACACGTACGCCAATTTATCGCCCACCTTCGCGTCATATTCTGAAATATAGCGTCCCGACAACAGCGAATAAATCCCCAAGCGCAAGGCAGCCAGCGCACGTGCGCCTGCGGCATAAATACTTTTTCCGCGCGTCGGTGGCTGATAATTTTCATTAACCAAATCCAGCACGCTCTTTTTCGCTTCCGCAATCAATTGATCGAGATTCATCACGATGCGCGTATCGCTGCCAAAGAAACCCATCTGCTTGGCTTCTTCCGCGCTCGTCGCTACTTTTGCAGTTCCGATGAGTTCAAACACGCGCTGTAAGAATGGCAGCACATCGGCATGAGGCGTTTGCATCGCGGGCGCGACAATTCGGCGCAAGAGTTCTTTCGTTCCACCGCCCGCCGGAATCAAGCCCATTCCGACTTCGACCAGTCCCGCGTAGGATTCTGCGTGTGCTACGATGCGCGATCCCGCCATCGCCACTTCGCAGCCGCCGCCGAGCGTATAACCGAACGGCGCGGTCACAATCGGTTTGCGCGAATACCGCACCCGCATCAAAAAATCTTGCAGCGTCTTAACCGATTGGTCAATTTTGTCCCATTCGCCATTTTCGGCGGCAATGCCGATGCTCATTACATTCGCGCCCGCGCTAAAATGCTCGCCCTGATTGCCAATCACCATCCCAACGAAATCCAGTTCCAACTGTTCCAGCGCACTCTGGGCAATTTCAATAATCCCATCGTCCAACGCGTTCAGCTTGGTGTGAAATTCGAGACACAGCACACCATCGCCGAGATCGCGCAGCGACGCGTTTTCATTCTCGATAAGGACAGGCTCTTTTTTGAGAAGAATGATATTCGATGGTTCGACAAGCGCCTTGTACGTTTTCGACGCGGGGTCATAGTACGAACCGTTTTGATAAAACGTCGCATGTCCTGTTGCCAGCATCTCATTGACCCAAGGCGCAACGGCAATATCCTCGCGCGCCATACGTTCCACCGTCGCTTGCACGCCGAGCATGTCCCACATCTCGAACGGACCTGCTTCATGGGCAAAGCCCCAGCGCATTGCCCTGTCAATCGAAACAATATCGTCCGCGATTTCAGGGATACGATGCGACGCGTATGCTAAATAACGCGCCGTCGTATCCCAAATAAATTTCGCCGCGCGGTCTTCCTGTATAACCAGATAGCGCAATCGTTCCGCCAGCGATTCGTACATCTCCGCGCCGCTCACCGAATCGAAAAGGAATTTTTCCGGCGGCTCATATTCGAGCGTGTGCAAGTTCAGCGCGTAAAATTTTTTCTTGGACCTCTCGCGCACCTCTTTATAGAACCCTTGCCCTGCTTTGTTGCCGAGCAGCTTGCGCTCGACCATCGTTTTCAAAAATTCGGGCGGCTTGAGTTCGGCGCGTGCTTCGTCCTCCAGCACCGCGTGGTATAAATTCTCCGCGACATGGTACATCACATCCACGCCGACGAGATCGGCGAGCCGAAACGTCGCCGTTTTGGGATGACCGATGACTGTTCCCGTAAATTCATCTACTTCGTCCACGCGATAATTATTTTCGTAAGCATAGCGCAGCGTGTACATTCCCAGGAACGAGCCAAGCCGATTCGCAATAAAGTTCGGGCGATCTTTACAAATGACCACACCTTTACCCAAAACCGTTTCACCGAATTGTTGTATGAACGTGACGACAGCAGGCAAGGTATCTGGTCCCGATATGACTTCGAGCAGCTTTAAATAACGCGGGGGATTGAAAAAATGCGTGCCGAGAAAATGCTGACGAAACGACTGGGAGCGTCCTTGCGCGATGGCGTGAATGGGAATGCCCGATGTATTCGTCGTGACAATGCTTTCCGGTTTGCGCGCCGCGTCAATCCGCTCCATGAGCGCCCGCTTCACATCGAGATTTTCTATAATCGCTTCGAGAATCCAATCCGCCTCTGCGACCCAATCAAAATTGTCTTCGAGATTGCCAACGCGAATTCGTTCGGCGGTCTGCGGCGTAAACAGCGCGGCGGGTTTGGATTTCAACACCGCTTGCAGCCCCGCATTGACTATGCGATTCCGCACCGACGGGTGTTGCAGCGTGAACTTTTTCTTTTCTTCGTCGGGCGTGAGCGTTTGCGGGACAATATCGAGCAGCGCGACATCCAGCCCCGCGTTCGCAAAATGCGCCGCCAGTGCGCCGCCCATCGTTCCCGAACCGATTACCGCCGCGCGCTGAATCACATAATTACTCATTTAAGAGGTCTTTACAGAGATTGTAGCATATCGGTCAACCTTCAAACCTTCGAGGTCTATGAGACCTCGAAGGTTTGAGAACTGAATGCTCTTATACTTTCCCCAGCTCGTGTTCCTCCACAATCGCACGCGGCACCGGCACAACGAGCAGCTTGGGAAATTTGTCGCGCTCTGTCACCTCACGCGTCGAATACACGACCTGATCTTGCGGATTATACAAATTCACATACAAATCGGGCAGCGATTCCACGCGCCACGACGGGCTATCTTCCTCGTCTTGATACGCCTTTTCCTCAAACTCGAAGAAAATTTCCCCCTTGTCATCCGTTACGCCCGTCCCCAACAAATCATCCTCGCTTTTCCAATCGCGGTCATACAGCGCCACTTTCACATTCGGCAACACGCGTCTTCGTTCCTCTGCCACCACTAGCTGCACTCGCATCACTAATTTCATAACCAACTCCTACCTGCTACCTGCTACTGGCTACTTTCTCCCTACATTCCCCGTATCAATCCGCCCGGCTGGCACTGCCGACAAAAATTTGTAATGCGCTGATTTGCGCCGACAAGCGAAACAGGAGTGCCGCAGCGCGGACAGGGCTCGCCCGTTTTCATGTGCACCGCAAAAAAATCGCGCGGCTTGTCCTGAATGCGCTCGCCCATTTCCGCGCGCACCTTTTCTGTCGAATCGCGCAAGGTCTCTTGAATCGCATCATACAAGCGGTCTATTTCATCTGCGGTCAACTGGGTACGTTTGCGATAGGGGTGCAAGCGCGCGTGCCATAAAATTTCATCGGCGTAGGCATTCCCGATACCGGCTAAAAATTCTCCACGCGTAAGAATTCCCTTGATTTCGCCGCGATAGGGTCTCAATCGCTCGCGGAATTCTTCGCGTGTTACGTCGAACGGTTCAGGACCCATCCCCGCAAAATCGGGTACACGGTTCACGTCATCCGCGAGATAGAACTGCCCCATTGTCTTTTGGTCAAAATAGCGCAGCTCGCTTCCATCCGAAAGCGTAAAGATAACCGCCGTTTTCTTGTGGCGTTTCTCTTGCGGCGACGCAAGCTGCAAGCGTCCTGTGAGCTTGGGATTGAGCACGAGCGCAGCAGGTCTGTCCAGTCGAAACAGGATAAATTTGCCGCGCCGCATGACCTCTTGAATCGTCGCGCCCGTGAGTGTTTCGGCGAAACCGCGTCCCGTCAAATCGCGTACCACAATCGCCGCGCCCGGCGCAACCAATTCGACGCGTTCGATAGTCTTGCCGACTACGCGGCGGTCAAGCACTTGTTTGACAACTTCCAGCTCTGGGAGCTCGGGCATGAAAAGGATAAAAGAGTTTACTACGCAGGCGAGCTCACTGCTCCGCGCGATGTAAAAGACGCGGGCGATGCTTCGGTTTCTAGTGCCAGCAGTGATGCCCCATACAAGACCAGTGTAATCCACACCATATCTGCGATGAATAAATGAAGCAGCTGCATCCACGTCGGCGCGAGGAGCAAAATGTTGATTCCGCCCGCGAATAGCTGTACTAACACAAGCAAGCGTAGCGCAGTTGCCAATCTGCCCGTGATAGCACCCTCCGCCCCATGAAAAAGACTTGCGAACAGCCAAATATAGCCAGCGGTCAGGACAGCGACAATGGGATGAATCACGCGCAGCTGAATTAAAAAGTGCGCGGTCGGATTCAGGTCTTGCTGTAGCCCTTGCGCGAGCGAACTCGAAGGAAACAATGTATCGCCCAGCGCGGTCACTGTTCCCGTAACTCCAACCAGCATCACGCCGACAAGCGCGATGATAACCCCAATCGTTTGCCAATTCCCCCGCCGCCAGCCGATTGCTT